>Ga0307474_10002013_pt1 | contig 14617 bp, 13 predicted proteins | sample atmos_gasesECM1C_2_FD_203312 | JGI IMG/M metagenome (GOLD analysis project Ga0307474, IMG submission 203312) | Hardwood forest soil microbial communities from Morgan-Monroe State Forest, Indiana, United States - atmos_gasesECM1C_05 | ecosystem: Environmental > Terrestrial > Soil > Temperate... | reverse complement strand
GGGCGCTTCGCGATCGTCACGGACGTTGGGCGCGGGATGCGATGGACGCTTCTCCGCTCGAAGACGAACGGCGCGAGAAGCGGACGGTGAAGCCGTGTGGTCCTGGCATCTCGACGCCGATGCCAAATTGAGCGGAGCGATCCGCACGATGACGGTGACAAGAAAGCCCGATCGCCGGGGAGAGCGCGCAATAAGCCGTTAAAACCATTGCGCAGGGAATTGCCGGATCATGGCTGTACCTGTGGCGACGATGCTCGTGTGCTTTTTCAATGTTGCACGCGAGGCTGTGGGTACGGGCAAATGTACCCGGCATTCCCTGCGCCCTCTTCTTTTCGAGGGTGGTTGGCTCAACGGCTCGGGCGCGTTCGCGCCGCGGGAATGATAGCGGCGTGTCCAATTGAGAACGCGTCATTCCGGGGCGATGCGAAGCATCGAGCCCGGAATGACGAAGACTTGGCTGTTTGAAATTCGAATAGGAAATTTTGGCGCGCGGCAACCGAGTGCTCCCGCTCACTCGATCCGGGTTACGACCGCGAGTTTTCGAATACCCAGGTTGTGATAGGCGCTGAGGAAGGCGTTGTAGTCCTTGAAGGAGACGCAGCCGTTGGAATCGCCGTTCGGCCCGAGCATGTAGGAATGCGCGAGCAGCCCGGCGCGGCCGTAGATCGCCTCCTCGCCGCCGATCGGGTTGAGCCGCAACGCCGCCACGCCGTGAAACAGCGCCTCGCGCGGCTTCAATTCGTAGATGTGTGGCGGCGTCACGCCGCGCATCCTGATATTGGCCGAGCCCGGATCGTCAAGCTTCGGGCCGAGGCCCGAATGCGCTTCGAGCCTGGTGCCGTCCGGCAGATAGACGATGTGCGCCGAGATGTCGTAGACCGCAGTCGATTGATCGTAAGGCGGCGATCCGCCGAGCGCGGGATTTTGGCTTGACGCGATGCTGCCGGTCGCGCTGGCGTCGGCGGAAGCGTAAGCCAGTAGCGGACCGTGCGATGGCTGCTTGCCCCAGAGTTTTTCGACGATGGTGTGCCTTTCGTTGGAAGCGATCGACATCACCGCCGCCTTGGCGCGTTGAGCCATGTCGCGGATCGAGTCTGCCGCCGTCCTCGGCGGCGGCGGCTCGCTGGATGGAACCGGCGCCGACGCAACCGCGGCGAGGCGAACGCGGGAGGATCCTTTCGCTTTCGATGCTTCCGCCTGCTTTACGGTTTCAACTTGCGCTGTCGGCGCTTCCGCAAGCTTTGGCGTTTCGGGCAGCGGTGCCGGCGCGACGCCTTGCGCGGACGCTGCGGCAAAGCGATCGCTGAAGGAAAGCGAAGGCTCCGCCGGAACGGTTGCGGGCGCCGAGATCATGGGCGGCGATTCAACGCGCGCGATCTGCGAAACAACGGGGGCGATGCGGGCTGCGAAGCTTGCCGGAGGCGTCGCGACATGCGCATCGAAACTGGCGCTGTCGAGTTGCGGATAAGGGCTCGCTGCGAAGACGTTGGCATAGACCGTCCAGGCGCAACCGAGCGCAAGCCCGGCGGCAGCCGCGCTTGCGATAAAGATTTGAGAGCTTGTTGTTCGGGCTGGTGTTCTACGCTTGGGTGCCGCGAAACTGACAGAGGCAACTCTACTGGTACTCATCCCCACCGAATCCAGACTGGTCCCACCCCGATCCCCACATGGCCGCCGTTCGACCTCGTGCACTCCCCAAGCACAGCGAACGGCGGCCATTGCGCGGTCATCCGCCGAATTCCAGCGGACCATCTCGCAGAGGCACAAGCCCGCATTAAGGCGACTTTTAGTTAAATGCGGATTAAGTGCGGGCAGATGTGAGGCAGTCCCATTTTGGTACGGAAATTCGCGCTCAAGCACCGATATCGCAGTGAAAATCGAGGCGGTCCTTCCGTACTAATGCTTCAGGATACCGTTGCCGCAGAATTGCCCGATTGTGTCCCGCGGCTTTCCACAGAGCCTTTATTTTATTTTGAAGCATGATCTCTTCGGAAAACCGGTACCCACTTTTCCGGATCATGATTTATCGCAATTCCGGCGGCGGCGAATTGTCGAGCACGGGCTTTTTGGCACCTTCGAGCAGATCGATGCCGTAGGTTTCAATCACAAGCGGCCCGCGCATGCGCCTGAACTCCGCGACGCGCTCGACCTTTTCGAAGGTGTCCTTGACATAAGGCTGGGTGGCGGCGCGCACCTCGTCGACAAACAGAAGCTTGCCGGGAAGCGTTGCGGGATCCGGGTCGCCCATGTTGATCCAGCGGATACGTTCCGTTGGCTGCATGACACAAACGTTTTTTGGCAGGTAAAAAGCAAGCCAGCTTGTGGTGCCGTAGTCCGGCGCCAGCACGCACGTCGCTTGGTTACGTACGCGAACCGTCTCGATCTCTTTCGCAAGCTGCCGCCAGCCGACGCCGACGCTGCGAACAGTGGCATCGCGGCGAAAGCCGGTGAGCACACCGGTGTTGGCCTGCACGAGCAGAAGCACGAACATCAGAACGCCCGTCGGCGCTGCCCATCGCCGGCAAAAATCGACGATGCGTTGCGCGCGCACTTGCCACGTCAGATGCGCAGCGACGGCAGCTGCAATCGCAAAGGCAGGGTAAACCGGCGCAAACCAGTTCGCTTCGACGCGGGCATGCAGCGAATGCCAGAAGAAATACGCGACAATGGGCCAGAACGCCGAGTTAATGAGGGCGCGCGCGGCGAGCGCGCCGCCGTCGCGCCTGTTCAGTGCGTAAAGGCCCATCGCACCGAGGATAAAGACAAGGGGCGTTGCGAACACGACCTGGGTCGGGATCAATTCGCCGATGAAGGCAAGGTTTAATTCGGCGACGCGCGACCGGCCAATCTGCTTGATGAACGAAACCCAGTGGTGATCGGCATTCCAGGCAATGACAGGAGAGAATATCGCCAGCGCGACAACGCTGCCGAGATAGGGCCAGGGCGAGATCAGCCAGCGGCGCAATTTCGCAACGCTCAAAAGCCAGATCAGGATCGCTGGGCCAAAAAACAGCGCGGTGTATTTCGACAGCAGCGCCGCGCCGACCGCGGCCCCGACCGCAAGCCACCAGGCGCCGCGGTTGGTCTGAAGCACCTTCGCAAGGAAGAACAGCACAAAGCTGGAGGCAACCAGCAACGGTGAATCCGGGGTGACGATCAAGGTGCCGACCGCGGCCATCAGCGTGACGTTGAGCAGGATGGTCGCATCCGCCGCCAGGTGCGGGCCGGGAAACAGGATCGCGGCCGTGCGGTAAATTGCAAGGCTCATCGGCAACGCCAGCAGGATCGAGACCATCCGTACGCCGAGTTCGGTGTTGCCCGCAATCAGTGTGCCGAGACGGATGACGAGGGCGACACCGGGCGGATGGTCGTAATAACCGGGCGAAAGATGCTGCGACCAGGTCCAGTAATAAGCTTCGTCGAAAGTCAGGGGCGTAAAGGCGGCGCCGACCAGCCGCAGCGCAACCAGCGCTACGATCGTGAGAGAGGTATCGCGCACAAGCCGAGCCTCGTTCGGATTCATGGCGTCAAGCTCGCGGCGATTTTCATCGCTTGCGCCAGACGAACAGCCCGGACATCGCGTAGTTCCAGACCACGCCCATCAGCGCGCCGGCCGCGCCCGCCAGCCACCAGATCGGCTCCTGATCGTAGACCGAGAACGCCACGCCGACATTGGCGAGCAGGCCCACGCTGCAAACGAGGTAGAACAGGATCAGGCCGCGCAGAATGCCAAAACCCTTAAGCCGCTGATCGCGATAGGTGAGGAAATTGTTGAGGACGAAATTGCTGGTCATGGCGCAGATCGCGGCGGTGGCCTGCGCTTCCGGAAATTCCAGATCAAAGGCTTCGAGCGAGACATAGAGCGCCACGAAATGCACGATCAGGCCGAGCGAACCGACCAAGGCAAACAACAGGAAGCGCAGCGAGATGATGTCGTTCGTCAGTTTCGCCAGCACCAGTCCCAGGAAATCCAGCGCTACCATGGAATCGAGCTTGCTCTCGCCGTGCAGGCGCGAGCCGAACGTGTAGGGAATTTCCTTGACCCGCAAACGGCCGCCGGCGCTGGCGACGACATCGAGCAGAATCTTGAAACCCTGCGTGGAAAGCTGCGGAGCCAGTTGCTCAAAGCTGTCCCTGCGGATCATGAAGAAGCCGCTCATGGGATCGGCGATCTTCACGCGCAACAGGCGCCGGGCGGTTTCGGTCGCGAGCGCGCTCGCCCCTGCCCGCTGCTTGTTGAAGCTTTCGGCGCTGCCGCCCTCGATGTAGCGGCTGCCGACCACAAGATCGAAGTCGCCGCCTTGCAGGAGCTTGAGCATTTTCGAAAGCTGGGTCTCGTCGTGCTGCAGGTCGGCATCGATCACGGCTGCGTATGGCGCGCTCGAGGCCAAAATACCTTCGATGCAGGCTCCCGACAGGCCGCGTCGCCCGACCCGCCGGATACAGCGCACCCGGCTGTCTTCGCATGCGAGCGCGCGCACAACCTGCCAGGTTCCGTCGGGCGAATTGTCGTCGACAAAAACCACTTCGAATGCAACGCCCGAAAGCGCGGTCTCGAGCCGCCGAAACAGCGTCGTGACGTTGTCGCGCTCGTTGAAAGTCGGAACGATGACCGAAAGCTGAGGCAGCTCGGCAGTCTGCGTCGGCCTCACGCCCCCCGTCTGTATGGCGTCATTCATGGCGCCAGCGTATATCCGAACCCTCAAGGGGATGCCAAGGTACCGGCCGAAAACACTGGTGAGGAACAGGGGCAAAAACCTGCCCGTTCGGCAGGAAACAGCCCATAAAATGCCAACGACCACGAACAGTGGGCGCGCGTACATCCGGCGCAGCCGTACTATTCCGTGGTCGTCCCGGCGGCGGAGCTATCAAGCATCGACGTCGCCGTTGGATGCAAGATAGGAGTTCGTTGGGCGTTTCGCAAGGGTCAAACCGCCGAACCGGACACGCGGCGCGATTTGCATCCGGATGCGCAACATTCAGGCGAACTGGCCAATGCGGGACGATTTGTCTAGTCTTTACCCCGGAACTCCCTACCGAAGACAAGAGCCCGAACGTGAGCAAGTCGCCCAGGCAAGGAAGCGCCTCGAAAAAATCGGGCAACATCTATGTCGGCGTCGGCGGCTGGACCTTCGAGCCGTGGCGCGGGGTGTTTTACCCCGAGAAACTGGCGCAGGCGAAGGAACTTCAATACGCGGCCTCGAAGCTGACCTCGATCGAGATCAATGGCACCTACTACGGATCGCAGAAGCCGGAGAGCTTTCGCAGATGGGCGCGCGAAGTGCCCGACGGTTTTGTGTTCTCGGTGAAAGGTCCGCGCTTTGCAACCAACCGCCGTGTGCTCGCGGAGGCCGGCGATTCCATCAAGCGGTTTTACGATTCCGGCGTTCTCGAACTCGGCGACCGCCTCGGCCCCGTGCTCTGGCAGTTCGCGCCGACCAAGAAATTTGACGAAGCCGATTTCGGCAAGTTTCTCGAACTTCTGCCGCGCGAGCTCGAGAGGCACAGTCTGCGCCATGTGGTCGAGGTCCGCCATGACAGTTTTTGCGCCCCCGATTTCGTCGCCCTTCTGCGCAAGTTCGAAACACCGGTTGTATTTGCCGAGCACGGCAAGTACCCGGCGATTGCAGACGTCGTCGGCGATTTCGTCTACGCGCGCCTGCAGAAGGGCAACGACGAGATCAAGACCTGCTATCCGCCGAAGGCGCTCGATGCCTGGGCGAGGCGGCTGCAGTTGTGGGCTGAGGGTGGCGAACCGGCCGATCTGCCACGCGTTGATTCTACAACAGTGAAGAAAATCCCGCGCGACGTCTTCGCCTATGTGATTCACGAAGGTAAAATTCGCGCGCCTTCCGGCGCGATGGAATTGATCGCGCGGCTAGAATAATCAAAGCGTTTTCAGGTGGCCGGGTCCGTTAGCACGTCCAAAAAGCTCTTCACCATCGGTTACGAACAGACGCCGGTCAGAGCGGTGCTGGACGAACTCGAGCGGGCGCAGGTGAAGCTCGTGGTGGACGTGCGCGCGGTCTCCGCCTCGCGCCGTCCCGGCTTTTCCAAGAACCAGCTCGCGGCCGAACTCGACGAGCGTGGCATTGCTTATATTCATCTGCGCGGGCTCGGCACGCCGAAAGAAGGCCGCGAGGCCGCGCGCGCCGGCAAATACGACACGCTTCACAGCATCTATGCCAAACATCTGAAAACGCCACAGGCGAAAGAAGAACTCGACGAACTCTCCGCGCTTGTCGTGAAATCCGGCCCGGTCTGCCTGCTCTGTTACGAGCGTGACCACCGGCATTGCCATCGGCAGTGGATTGCCGAGATCATCGAAGACCGCGAGGGAGCCGTAGTCGAGAATCTGGTCGCAAAGCAGGTGTAGGAACACTGTTTCATCGCTCAGTCGAGCGTGCGACGGAAACGCATCACCGCGATCGCCATTGCCAGCAACATCAACGAAACCAGCGCGGCTGCATCATATTGGAGATTCTGCAGCGTTGCACCTTTCAGCATGATGGCGCGAACGATCCGCAAGTAATGCGTCAATGGCAATGCCTCGCCGACATACTGCGCCCATACCGGCATGCCGAGGAACGGGAACATGAAGCCGGACAACAGAATGCTCGGCAGGAAAAACATGATCGACATCTGCATGGCCTGAAGCTGGTTCTGCGCGATGGTCGAAAAGGTGTAGCCGATCGAAAGATTGGTCGTGATGAAGAGCGTCAAGAGCAGCGCCAGCATAATCAGGCTGCCTCGAACCGGCACCCCGAACAGGAACACGCCGATGCCGATGATCAATATGGCCTGGATGAAGCCCACCAGCACATAAGGAACAATCTTGCCGAGCATCACCTCGACCGGCGTGATCGGCATCGACAACAGACTCTCCATGGTGCCGCGTTCGATCTCGCGCGTCACCGAAAGCGCGGTGAAGATCAGCATGGTCATGGTAAGGATGGTGCCGACCAGGCCCGGCACAATGTTCAGCCGCGACGAGGCGGCCGGGTTGTAGCGCGCGTGGGCGCGGATCTCGAACGGCAGCGTTGGCGGATCGCCGGTATAGAGATCATGCGAGAGCGCCGTCTGAACCAAGACGCCGAGCGATGACAGCGCCGAGCTTGCCGCCACGGGGTCGGTGGCGTCGGCCGCGACCAGGAGTGCGGGATAGTCTCCGCGCCTGACCGCGCGCTCGAAGCCACGGGGGATTTCCACCCCGAACAGCACCTTGCCGGAAGTCAGAAGATCATCGAACTCGTTGACGTCGTGCACTTCACGAACGAAGTGGAAATAGGAGGTGTTTTCCAGCGCCTTCAGGATCGAACGCGCCAGATCGCTGTCTTCCTGCAACAAAACGGCGGTCGGCAGGTTGCGCGGCGTGGTGTTGATGGCATAGCCAAACAGCAAAAGCTGCACCACCGGAATCATGATGATCATCGCGAACGAAACGCGGTCACGCCGGAGCTGGATGAACTCCTTGACCATCATCGCAAAGGTGCGCCGCCAGAAGCCGAAACGCGGCTCGCTGACTTCGCTTCGCTCGCCTGGCAGGGTCGTCACGCTCACTGAAAATTATCCTTCGAGCGGGTCATCAATTCGATGAACACATCCTCCAGCGACGGTGCGCTCTGTTGCCATTTGAATCTCCTGTCTTCGCGCCAGGGTGCGATGCTGGCCTCGAGCACCGCGCGGTCGCGGCCTGATACATGCAGGCTGTTGCCGAACGGGGCCACCATGTCGATACCGGGCTTGCCGGCGAGTTCGTCTTGCAGCAGGTTAAGATCGTCGCCGGTGACGGTGTAGGTCGAAAGCGCCGATTTGGCGATCACGTCCTCCACGGTGCCGTGCGTCAATAGATTGCCATAGGCGATGTACGCGATCTCGTGGCAGCGTTCGGCTTCGTCCATGTAATGGGTCGAGACCAGCACCGTGAGCCCGTCGGCCGTGAGCGCATGGATCTCGTTCCAGAAATCGCGCCGCGCCTTGGGATCGACGCCGGCGGTTGGCTCGTCCAGCAGCAGGAGTTGCGGGTTGGGCAAGGTGCAGGCGCCGAGCGCCAATCGCTGCTTCCATCCACCAGAGAGTTCGCCAGCGAGTTGCTGTTCGCGACCGCGCAGGCCGAGCCGCTCGATCATGTCGCGCGCAGCACCAGGTGCATCGACAAGACCGTAGAGACGCGCGACGAATTCAAGGTTCTCCCGCACCGACAGATCCTGGTACAGCGAGAAACGCTGCGTCATGTAACCGACCTTGCGTTTGATCTTGTCGGCGTCGCGACGAATGTCGTAGCCGAGGCACCTGCCCTCGCCGCTGTCGGGTGTCAGCAGGCCGCACAGCATGCGGATGGTCGTGGTTTTGCCGCTGCCATTGGGCCCGAGAAAGCCGTAGATCGTGCCGCGCTTGACCTGCATGCTGAGGTCATGCACGACCTCGCGGCCTTCGAAGGATTTCGAAAGCCCGCGAACGTCGATCGCGATATCGGAATGGAATTCCGGCATGGCGCTCATCGCTTCTCCGCCATCGGCGTCTTGGGGTTGAGGAAAACGCTGACGGGCTGGCCGACCCGCAAGGAATCGGGCCGCGACGGCCGCGCCTGGACGAGGTAGACGAGCTTGTTTCGTTCATCGAGGCTGTAGATGACAGGCGGAGTGTATTCCGCCGATGTCGCAATAAAATAGATTTTCGCCATCAGGTCGGCCGAGCAGTTGTCGCAGGTCACGCGCACCTCGTCACCGATTGCAAGTTTTGGCAAATCGGCCTCGGGCACATAAAACCGCACCTTCATGTTGCCGGGCGGCATGATCGAGATCACCGGCCGCTGTGCCGGCACGGTTTCGCCCTCGCGAAAATAAATCTGCTGAACGGTGCCGCTCACCGGCGCATAGCCGGTGCGCCGGGCAAGGCGCGTCTGCGAAGTCACGACTTGCGCCTCGGCAACGCGCAATGCCGAAACCGCGGCGTCGAGTGCGGCCTGGGTTCCCGAGCCGGTCTTGCTCAATGACGATGCACGGTCGTAGCTTTGTTGCGCATTGGCCAGCGTCGCCTTGTTCTGGTTGAGATTGGCCTGCTGCATATCGTCATCTACCGAGAAAAGCTGATCGCCGGCTTTCACCTCATCGCCTTCGCGCACGTTCAGTCTGGTCACGCGCCCGGCTTCATCGGGACTTACAAAAATCATGTCGGCCTCGACCCAGCCCTGGTAACCGGGATTACGCGCCTCGTTGCAGCCGAAGAGTGCCGCCGCGAGCGCGAGCCCAACCAGAGTTCGCCGTATGGCACTGGAGGAGGTCATGTCGCCCTCCGTTCACTAAAGATCAGGTCGAGATGGACACGCAGCATCGCGGTTGCGTCGAGTGGCGCGTGCCGGCCAAACAACCCCTGCCAGATCACGGCGACTATCGCCGGCGCCACGACAATCTGCGGAAAATCCTTCAAGCCCTGCTGTTTGATCTCGCCGCGCCGGATGGCGACCTCGATCAGCGCGCGCATGCCGGCAAGACCCCGCGAGACCACCTCGCGGTAATAGAAATCGGCGAGGTCAGGAAAGCGCGGGCCTTCGGCCACGATCAGGCGGACGATGGCGCCGCGCCGCGTTGTGACGACTTCGTTGACAAAATTCTCGGCAAAATTTTCCAGCGCGGCACGAATGGAGCCGCCCGCTGCGGGCGGCGCGGCCAGTCGCCCGATCAAGGGCACGAGCGCGGTCCGCACCAGTTCTTCAAACAGCGCCTGCTTGTCCTTGAAGTGAAGATAGATGGTGCCCTTGGCGACACCGGCACGCCTGGCAACGTCGTCGAGCCTTGTGGCAGCATAGCCGCGGTCGATGAACTCATCGAACGCCGCATCGATAATGGCTTGGCGCCGATCGGCCGCGCGCTCGGCGCGGTTGGAACGTCGCGCCCCAGCCGATGTCTTCCGCACCGCCTGCGCGCCGTCCGCGGCAGCCCTCGTCGCACGTTCGCGTTGGCGCGAATTGGCGCGGGCTTGCGGGTGTCCGACCAAGGTATCGGATCGGAATTTTGTCATTGTAAAAATATGACTGACCAGTCAGTCATTGTCAATTGCGCTATATAAATAGCTGATTTTGCTTGCTAATATGGCACGTGCTCGGGTGGCGCGCTAGCTGTGAAACTTCAATCCATCGAGGATCTTGCCGATCACGTTGCGCTCGGCGCGCATTGCGAGCCCTACCAGGTTGAGCTCGGCGCGGATCACCGCCCTCACCGCCTCCCGATTGGCGGCATCGTGCGCCGTCTTGAACATTTCTTCTGTGTAGAGCGCAGGCGTCACGTTGCGCGCCAGTACCGCCGATCTGAAGTCCCTGCACCATAAGCGGCGAGTTCGTTCGGGGACTTCAGATCGATAAGCGGTACTGGAATCATTAGCTCGCTAGTGCCTATGGCTTTCCGAAGTTCGCTAAAACTGGTGCTGAGACGGACCGCGAACTTCGGAAAGTGGGCACTAGCGCCCGCTCCAAGGCGCGAGAAAGTGCGGTACGATCGGCGGCGCCATAGATCAGGATCGGTTGTCCGATTAACGACAAGTACCGCGTACCTGAACCGTCCTGATAAGGTTGCCGATGCATCCCGGAAATGCGGCTGCGATCCCCGAGGTGAGAAAGCAAGCGACGTTGAGTTTTTTGCCACTACTCGAGATCGGTCCGGATCGCGACCGCGATCTTGGTGTCGAATTGCATGATTGGCTCGGCCAGCGAGAAATGACTGCTGCAATCGTAGCTTCGACGCCACGGCAGTGGAAGACTTAAGTGCTTTCGAACGTGCGCGGCGATCGGGGCGGCTCACCCACTGCGCGCGGCTTCAAGCCCCTGCGGCGTATCGATATCGACAAACGCGCCGTCGCCTTCCACCGGGACTTCCGCCACCGCTTCGTTGTGCTTGGCGATCAGGTGACGCGCGCCGATATCGCCGTCGAGCGTCATCAACTCGTTGAAGAAGCGGCGCGACCACAATACCGGGTTGCCGCGACGTCCGCCGCTGACGGGAACCGCGATCAAATTGCCGCGATCCGGCGCGAAGGCATCGATCAGATGGTCGATCAGTTGCGACGAGATCATCGGCATGTCGCCAAGGCACACCACCGCGCCATCGGCCTCCTCCGGCACCGCGGCGATGCCTGCCTTCACCGAAGTCGCAAGGCCCTGCGCGAAATCCGAATTGCGCACGAATTCAACCTTCAGGCCCTTCAAGGCTCCCTCGACCTGTTCGGCCTGGTGCCCGGTGACGACGATCACATCTTTCGCCTTTGAGGCGATCGCCTGTTCGGCCACGATCCGGACCAGCGGCTTGCCGGAAAGTTCGGCCAACAGCTTGTTGGGACCTCCCATCCGGGTCGAACGGCCCGCGGCAAGAATGATCGCGGCGACGCGACGGTTGCTGTCAGGCGCGCGACTTTCGCGCGGCTGCGGCCGCGTCACGATTTCCATCAACAGTCCGCCGACGCCCATCCCGGTGAGTTCGGCGCGCGTGACCTTCAGTCCCGCCAGCAGGCGCATCAACACCCAGTCGAAACCGTTTTCCACCGGCGAGCGCGCGCAACCAGGTGCGCCCAGCACCGGCACGCCGCCGGCATTGCCGATCAAAAGCAGGTTGCCGGGATCGACTGGCATGCCGAAATGCTCAACCGTGCCGCCGATACCGGAGAGCGAAGCCGGAATCACGTCGCGCCGGTCGGCAATCGCGGACGCACCGAAGACGATGACGAGTTCGGCGCCGAGATCGAGCAATTGCTTCATCGCCGTTTTCAGAGCCGCCTCATCATGTTGAACGCGCCGCTCGGCGATGATGGTTGCACCGGCAGGCGCTAGCCGCTCTGCGGTGACTTTCAACGTCTTATCGACGACCTTCGGGGCAAGCCCGGGCAGAAGAGTCGAGATCACGCCGACGCGCTTGATCTTGTAAGGCGCGATCCGCAACGTACCGTGCTTTGCCGCAGCAACCGCTGCGTCGCGCAATCTCGCCTCCACCCCGAACGGAATAAGCTTGACGGTCGCGACCATTTCGCCTTCGACCACGGGCTTGAAGGCAGAGAGCGTTGCAAAGGTGATGGCTTCATCGACGGCGTTGATGCGGTCGACCGCGGTGCGGTCCACCACAAGGACGCCGGCTCGTGCCGCAAACAGATTGGCGCGGCCGGTAAAGGCGCGCTCGACATTGATGCCGTCTCCGGCGACGGCCTGCGCAACCGCGGCAGCTGCGACATCCTCGGAGACGTCACCCTCCTCGAGCCTTACGACGACGATTTCTTTGACTCCGGCACGGGTAAGCGCCGCCGCCTCCGCTTGCCCGATGGTCGTGCCCTTCTTGAGTACCAGCGAACCCTGGCGCAGGGTGTGAACGGTAACGCCACCGATGGCATCCGCCAGACTGGCTGGACCGAATTTCATGCCGCGGCTTCTTTTTCATTGGGCAAACGCAACTGCGCCGTGATCTCGGCCATAACCGCTACCGCAATTTCAGAAGGCGAGACCGCGCCGATGGAGAGGCCGATCGGGGCGTGGATGCGGGCGATGTCACCGTCCTTCGCGCCTTGTGCCTTCAGCCGCTCGGCGCGCTTGGCATGGGTTTTCCGCGAACCGAGCGCACCGATATAAAAGCAATCGCGCTCGAAAGCGTGCAGCAGGGCCGGATCGTCGATCTTCGGATCATGCGTGAGCGCCACGAAAGCGGTGTAATGATCGATATTGAGCGGCGGCAGCGCCACGTCAGGCCATTCGGCGATGAGCGGCACATCGGGAAAGCGTTCGGGACTTGCAAAGGCGGTGCGCGGGTCCACCACCGTCACGTCATAATCGAGCGAGCGCGCGAGCGGCGCCAGCGCCTGGCTGATATGGACGGCGCCGACTATCACCATGCGCGCGGTCGGCGCGTAAACATTGAGAAACAGCTTCCTGCCATTCGCTTCGATCGTGCCGCTCTTGCCCATGCGCAACTGTTTGGACAATTCGGCGCGCAGGGGATCGGCGGCGAAATCCCTGGCCTTGACCAGCCGCTGTTCGCCGGTTGCGGTATCGGTCACGACAATCACAGGCCGCCGCGCGGCGCGCTCGGCATTGAGTTCTCTGAGCGTTTCAAGCTTCACTTCTGTTGCCCTGTTTTTCGAAGTTCGTAAGGCGACGCTATTCAGCCGACCTTCTCGACGAAGACCCGAATGGTGCCGCCGCAGGACAGGCCGACGTTCCAGGCGGTCTCGTCGGCCACACCGAATTCAAGCATCTTCGGCTCGCCGCTTGCGATCACATCGAGAGCCTCGGTGACGACCGCGCCTTCGACGCAACCGCCGGAGACCGAGCCCAGAAAAGTGCCTTCATCGTTGATGACGAGACTTGATCCGGCTGGCCGGGGCGCCGAGCCCCAGGTCTCGACCACGGTGGCCAATGCGACGCCATGGCCCGCCTTCTGCCAGTCCTCAGCCGCCTTGAGAATGTCTTCGTCGCGATTGAGCATGTTCGCCTCTCCCAATGGGGTTCTCTGACTCTGCTTCAAGCCACGGACCGGATCATGCTGCGATGGTGCGGCGCAGGCGGCGAGGAAAGTGCCTCGATCAGACCCTTGATAGAACTCAAATTATGCACCGGGCGGAATTCGTCAACGTGGGGCAGCATCATTTTGATGCCTTGGGCCTTGGCCTCGAAGCCGCCATAGCGCAACAACGGGTTGAGCCAGATCAAGCGGCGGCAGGAGCGGTGCAGCCGGTCCATCTCGAACGCCAGACGCGCATCTGCCTCGCGCTCCAGCCCATCCGAAATCAGAAGGACGATCGCGCCCTGCCCCAACACCCGGCGTCCCCACAGCTTGTTGAACGTGTGGAGCGAGGTCGCAATGCGGGTGCCGCCGGCCCAATCCTCCACCGCCGACGAGCAGGCGGCGAGCGCCTCGTCGGGGTCACGGGCGCGCAGGCTGCGCGTCACGTTGGTCAGGCGCGTCCCGAACAGGAAAACGGAGACGCGCTTGCGCGCGTCCGTGATCGCATGCAAGAAATGCAGAAAAAGCCGGGTATACTCGCTCATCGAGCCGGAGATGTCGAGCAGCGCCACGATCGGCGCCGGCCGCTCGATCCGGCCGAGACGATGGATATCGATGATGTCGCCGCCGGTGCGTAAAGATCCGCGCAGCGTGCGCCGCATGTCCAGCCGCTGCCCGCGCGTATCCGGCTTGAAGCGGCGGGTGCGCAATTCGGCCTGCGGGAGTTTCATCTGGTCGATGGCGCGCGTGACTTCGGCGATTTCGGCAGCCGTCATCTGCGCGAAATCCTTCTTCTGCAGCACTTCCTTGTCGGAGACCGAAAGTCGAAGCTCCTGCTCTTGTATCTGCGGCGCTTCGGTCATTTGCGTCTGCGACAGCGCCTCCTGGACGCGACGGGAGGCCGGCGGCGGCTTCTTTTTGGCGTGATCGGGTAATGGCACCGAATCCAGGAGATGCTTCCACTCCTCGGCGGCGCGGAAGAACAGGGCGAAAGCTTGCGCGAAGATCAACGCGTGCTCGTGGCGCTTGACAAAGATCGATTCCAGCGTCGTGAACACGTCGGCGCGGCTGCCGATGTTGATCATCTGCAGTGCGTTCATGGCGTCGATGACGGCACCGGGCCCGACCGGAATCCCGGCCGC
>Ga0307474_10002012_pt1 | contig 14618 bp, 9 predicted proteins | sample atmos_gasesECM1C_2_FD_203312 | JGI IMG/M metagenome (GOLD analysis project Ga0307474, IMG submission 203312) | Hardwood forest soil microbial communities from Morgan-Monroe State Forest, Indiana, United States - atmos_gasesECM1C_05 | ecosystem: Environmental > Terrestrial > Soil > Temperate... | reverse complement strand
GGGATCAGGATCGCAATTTCGGCTGCCGCCTGTGACTTGCTAGGTTCGGCCAATGGATCGCCCCGTTGAATAGGAGCTGAAGGACTGATCATAGGAGCGGCGGTGCCAAGCATAGCTTACTTTTATTTGCTCCTTTCTGGGCGGGAGCGGGTTCCCGGTCAGTAGACCTAGAGCAAACTCCTGGCCCTTAGCGGTTAGCGTTGGCTGCTTTAGATTATTGTAAATAGATAGGTTATGCGATGTTGAAGTTTTTCGTCGGGAACCGCGGGTCCCAGAGTGTGGAAAATAGTTGCCCTATGTTGGCCTTGCATTCCCAGCGTGTTTGACGGCCGAGCACTCACGCCAAGGGAAATCGGTCTTGAGAACGGTTCAATTCCCCACCTTCGTGTTTCAATCCAGGGATTCGGTGAAGGATGGGAAGCTAGCGCTGGCAGGAGCCCTTTTCTCCCGTGGTCTCCTCTCGACTGGCGCTTTACCATTTTCTGGAAATAAATCAGCACTTTTTGCCCCAATGCGTGAGTCCCGAAACCTCCCTCCCGAGTTAAATGCAAGAAAATAGATTGGTTAGACGCGGAGCAGCTTTCGCTGCGCTGGTGAACGACCTGCTGCTTCTCGTCGCAGGGCTCCGATCTGGTTCCAAAGTCGGTCTTTCGTCGGATTCTTACTATGGCTGCGAACACTTCGGCAGGACTTGCGCATGGATGAAGACCTAATCTTGGGTGGACCGGCTATGGAGGCCATAAACTCCATAGCCAGCGACATCGCCAAGACGGACATCCCAGTCCTGCTTCTAGGTGAAAGCGGCACTGGGAAAGAAGTTTACGCGCGGCTCATTCATCGGCTCTCGTCCGGCTCCGATAGACCTCTGCGAAAAATTAACTGTGCCTCGATAAGCCCGGAGACCCTTAAGGAGGCGCTGCTGCCGGAAACATCGCAAAACGGCCCACACCCCTCTACGTTGTTTCTGGACGACATACACGACCTCGATTTCCACTGCCAGCGTGCTCTAGTGTCCTTTCTGTCGGCTGAAGAGCCCCGAAACGGACGGCCCAGATTCTCAGCAAGGCTAATTTCAGCAACGTCCCATGACCTGGAGCAGGAAGTCGATGCCGGCAAATTCCGGCGCGAACTGTATTTTCGGATTAACGGGGTTGGCTTGCGCTTGCCGGCTCTGCGTGAACGCAAACAGGACATTCCCATGCTGCTGGATCATTTTGTTACGAGGTATTCCGTCCAGCTCGGTAAGGAGCATCCGGTCCTTAACAGCGCGGAAATGGAAGCGCTGGTATCGCACGCTTGGCCTGGAAACATTCGGGAGTTGGAAAATATGGCCAAGAAGATGGTCGTGCTCGGACGGGCCAGTGTGGCGCTCACTGAACTGCGTCCGTCTGTGACAGCGAGGCGCGAGTCCATGAAAATCTCGTCGCTGAAAATGGCTGCTCGCGCCGCTTCGCGGCAAACGGAACGAGAGCTGATTCTGAAGGCGCTGGAGCGCACGCGCTGGAATCGAAAACGCGCCGCTCAAGAGCTCCAGATCAGCTACAAGTCTTTGCTATACAAGCTGAAGCAAATCGGGGTTGGTGAACAAGAAAATGGGCGATAGGAGGACAAGATGAATCGCCAAACGTATGTGATTCTATCAATGGGACTTACACTTATGGCCGCATCGATTCTTCGAGCCCAAGACCCGAAGGCATCTGTGGGCAAGGATGCGAAGGATGCTGAGTTGGTGGTCGCGACCACCGATTCCTCGGCCGCAGCGCCGGCTGCAAAAATTCCTCCAAGGATCGACGTCGGGTACAAGATAGGACCGCAAGACGTGCTGCGCATCGATGTGTGGAAGGAACCTGATATTACGCGCCAGGTTTCCGTCCGTCCTGACGGCAAGATTTCTTTACCTCTTTTGGATGATGTGCAGGCAGCGGGGCTAACTCCCCTGGAGCTCAGGAATGTCCTGCGCGAAGGGTTCAAGGAATACATCACCGATCCGCAGGTGACCGTCACTGTGGCTGAGATTAACAGCCGCCGCATTTTCGTGACGGGCGAGGTATCGCGTCCCGGAACTTTTGCGCTGCTCCCGAACATGACCGTTTTGCAAGCGCTTTCAAGTTGCGGAGGCTTCACGCAATTCGCGAATACCAAGAAAATTTATCTGTTGCGCATGGACGGAACGAAGCAGTTGAAGATACCCGTTAATTACAAAGACCTGGTGAAAGGACGCAAGCCGGAGATCAACATTTTGCTGCAGGATGGCGACACCATCGTGGTGCCGTAACAGAGGCGAAAAATGCGCTATTTTAAACACTTCCTAGTTGGTTTGATGACTTCCAGCATGGCGTTGCCGAGCGGCCAAGCGCAAGAGGTCAGCCCTCCGCCGAAGACCGCAACCGCCATGCCCGGAATCATCGGACCCGACAGCAGCAATGGGCAAGATGCGAGATCAGGGCTCGACGTAGCTCCGGATCAAACCCCCTTAACTGGAGCTCAGGACTTCACGTTGGGAAGGCCGGACCTGCGCCACAGTTATTGGGTTCCGGGCCTGTCCTTTCAGAATTCGATTCAATCTCCGGTGAACAGCGCGTCCGATTGGGTCTCTACGAGCTATTTCGTGGGAACGATCAGCGTCAACGCCACGTCCAGCCATTCAGAATTGGGCTTGAACTACTCGGGAGGCGGTGCGGTCACCACTTCGGGTTCGGTAGGAAACGGCTCCTATCATAATTTGGCGGGATCGCAGACCTTTAATTGGGGCCGCTGGCGGGTTGCGTTCCTTGACCAGTTCTCGTACCTCCCGGAGAGTGCATTCGGTTTTGGAGGGGTAAGTAGTTTGTCCGGCGCTGGGATTGGAGGAACCTTGGGATCAACAGTTTCCGGGTTACAAACCAACTACTCACCTGCACAAAGTCTTTTCTCGGGAACCGGCTCACGATACGACAATGCTTCGGTTGTGCAGACGCAATACGCTATAAACCCGCGAGCCTCTTTGAATGCTACGGCATCGTATGGATTTCTTCGGTTTGCGCAAGGAAACTCCATAGACACAAACGATGCGATCTTTAGTGCGGGTTACGACTATCAGGTAACGAAGAATGATCTAATAGGTGTCGTCTACCGCTTCACGAACTATCGATTCCTCGGGGATCCGCAAGCTATCGATGAACACGTCGTGAACTTAGCGTATGGGCGCAAACTCACCGGACGGCTGGCAATTCAATTGTTTGCAGGTCCCGACATTAGTACTTTCCGGCATGCGATAGGAACGCAAACGGACCGTGTCTCCTATTCTGCGGGCGGCACCGTAACGTATGCATTCTCGCGGAGCGCGGTGTTTGCCTCTTACAATCACGGGCTGTCCGGCGGCAGTGGACTCTTGGTCGGTTCGGTTCGCGACGACGTCGCGGCGCGTTTCTCAGCACCATTAACGCGGCGGTGGACAGCGAACACGGGCATAGGTTATGCGTTAAATACCGCGATTTCAGGCAGCGTCCCGGGCACTAACTCTCAGGGACTGCATTCGCTATACACCTCGGGTGGCTTGGATTATGCGCTGTCGCACACCGCTCGTTTTACGATCAACTACACGCTCAGCTATCAAGATGCGACCCAGCCGATCTGTCCGGCGGGCGGCTGTGGGTCAAGCTACACGGAACATCGGATTTGGGTCGGCATCGATTGGCATGCCCGACCGTTTGTGCTTCGCTAAGAGTGAGTCGTGTCAGACATTCAGAAGGCTAATAATTACAGCGATTTGCGATAATTAGAAGACGCGCCCGCTGAGAAAATTGAGAGTCGAAACCTGATGTATCACAGTTTTTTTGGGCTTCGTGAAGGTCCGTTCAACGTAAATCCCGATCCGCGCTACCTCTATCTCACGAAGCAGGTAGAAGAGGCGACGGCCGGTTTGATGTATGGGGTGCAGGCTCGTAAGGGCTTCATCACGCTGATCGGTGAAGTGGGAACGGGGAAGACCACGCTCATTAACCGACTACTGGAATGGCTACAGAAGCAGCGGATCAACACCGCGTTTATCTTCAACTCGAGGATAAACAGTGCACAGCTACTGGAAACCGTTCTGACGGAGTTCGATATCCCGTATGAGTCGCGAAGCAAGAATCAGCAGCTGCTGAAGCTGAATCACTGGCTGTTGGAGAGGCACCGCAACGGTGAAACGGCAGTCTTGATTGTCGATGAGGCGCAGAATCTGACCTATCCGGTTTTGGAAGAAATTCGCCTGCTCACGAACCTGGAGACGACAACCGAAAAGCTCCTCCAGATTGTGCTTTCCGGGCAGCCTGAGCTCGAGGAAAAGCTGAAGTTGCCGCAACTTCGGCAGTTGCGCCAGCGAATCACCCTGCAATGCAAAACTTATCCCCTAACGAAAGAACAAACCCATGAATACATTGCAGACAGGCTGCGGATCGCGGGGGCGAACGGGGAGCCAATATTTAGTCAGGCAGCGATGGACGTGGTCCACCGCTATTCTCTGGGCATCCCTCGTGTAGTGAATTTGTTGTGCGAACATGCGTTAGGGAATGCATACGTAGAAGAACAGCGGCCCATCCTACCTGAGCTGGTGGACGAGATTGCACGCGAATTTAACCTACACGAAGTCGAACCCATTGCGCGGCCGGGGACTCTGGCAGTGAGCCAGGAGGTATACAATTCCGAAGCGTTTGTGCAGAACCTCGGAGAAGCCCTCTCGCGCTTCCGCATGGATCCGACACGCATGCGGGGGGGCAAAGGTTAATTCGCAGTTGAAGCAAGAAAAAGTACAGAAGTAACGTTAGCGCGCACACCTGCCCTCCGATTGACTGTGTTAGCTACCCCGGTTCTGCAAGCCGAGGCGACGGTGGACGAACAGGCGCTGCTTTCCTACAAATCACCCACTAAATGCCCTGGAGTGACGGTTTTCCCGATGGAATGCGACAACGGGAATCGGCCTCGGCGAGGTCCTCTCGTCGACTCCGATAGAAAAGGGTTAAGAAGTTAGAGGGCTACGGTCTGTTGAGTTGGCGAGCTGGAGCGACGCCACAGGAGAAAACCAATGGCGAGGAGCCCAGTGCCAAAGAGGGCGAAAGTCCTGGATTCGGGTGCGGGCACGATGGCGGCAGTGGGAGAGGTGGCCAAAGGCCGTGCCATTGGTGGGATAGGTTGAATACGTTCGCCCCGCTCTGAATGACGACGGTGATGCTGGTGATTCCATTAACACCGCCCAGCGCGATGAAACTCGACGATCTTATAGCTGTCAGGGCCGGCGGGCAGCGGCGGCAGAATCGCAGAAAGACCTTGTAGGGTGCAAGTCCCGCCAGAGCACGACCCCAAATTGATGCTTACATTTCTGCTGTTGCGGATAAAGGCGATACTGCCATTGACCGTAGGCCCCAGGCTAACCTGCGTCTGGGCATGGGCTGCCATCGAACCTAACGTCAGCGCTAACCCCACTACACCGAACATTGCCAGGGCTTTCCGCATTAGGTACCAATAATGTGGCAGCTGTATCGATCAGAAAGCTGCGCCCAAACAGCGATATCGGGATCTCTAGGAAAATGTGTTGAACGGCCTTGGGGGACTCTGAAAATGACTAGAGGCCTCCGCCGGCTCGGCGCTTTCGCTAAGTCGGTTTCAGCCTCCGAGTCGTCTTCAGATGAGGATAAATCGATAGTGACAAGGAGAGCGTTCAGCTCGCAATCACTACTCCCACGCCCAATCGGCGGCGCATGAACACCCCAGCACCAAGGAGGCCGATGCCGAAGATCGCTAGTGCCCCACTGCCAGGTTCCGGAACGGTGCTTACCGTACCCGGGCCAGTGCCAACAAATCCTGTCGTCGTGGCGTTGCAACCACTTGTTGGGCTTGGGCAATTGCCGAGGTGGAATGCCATAGCAACGTTTTGCAGATTCTGGGCAGTATAGGGGCCGGAATTATTTGTAATCGTGAATTGCACAAAATCCAAAGGCTGCATGGGGTTATATAAGTCGGTCACATGGAAGAGGGTGAGTGCGTAAGTACCTAATCCGGCACCCACATTGGTATTTGTATTAAGACTCGAATAACCCAGAGGGCTGGTAAAGGTGCCGGCAACACCGGTATTGCTTGAATTAAAGGCCGAGATGCTTACATTCGTTCCGAGACCGTTCACGTTAATGTCGTTTCCGTCGGGAACAATGAACGTAAACTTGGAACTCAAGGCGATCGTGACGGTGACGCTGCCACCTGCATTGAGATTTAGGTTTACAGTGCCAATCACAGTGTTTGCGGGGACGGTGCCGCATGAGAGTCCGCAATTGGCGTTGGTAATGTTCAGCGTAACAGCTGTAGCCGATACGGGTGGGGCGGCAACGAATAGCATGAGACCTAGACATGCTATGGCGGCATATGTCAAGGGCTTGGGTGCGAGATACATTCAACTTTCTCCTTAGGCTCAGTAAGTTAGCGGACGACTCATCTTGGTCAAATACTGCGCATGCCAGGGGCCAAATATCCGAGCAAGACTCGGGCCGCGTAACTAGCTGATACTAGGCTATTTAGTAGTGAGCCCTGCTCCGGGTGTGTACACGCATTAACCGCATTACGACTCAACCATTGCCGCTTATGTGCAACTGATGGGCGTAACGGGTGAGAACGCGAGCCTTGATTTCTGTTGTGTGCCCCACCCACTAGTTTGCAGTGCCCAGAGCTTGTCGAGCCGCGTCGGCATCTGGGCCTGCCAGCTTCAGCTGCAAGGCAGCGAGAAGCTGTGACTTTGCCTTTATTTTCTCGCCGAGGCCAAGCATGGTCATGCCTAGGTGGTAGTGATAGACCGCAGACTTTGGTTCTTTGTCCACGCACTCTTGCAGCAACGGGAGGGCGCTTAAGTAAAGGCGTTTCTTGTACATGACCCAACCCAGTGTGTCGGAGATAGAGGACAATTGTGGCATCTGTTGCTTGGCCTTCTGCGCGAGTCCGAGAGCTGTATCCAAATTCTTGCCCTGCTCAGCATAGACCCAGGCCAGATTGCTGGCGGCTACCGCAAAGTTTGAGTCCATCGCTAAAGCCTGCTCATAATAACTGCGAGCCCTTTCCAGCTCTCCCTTCTCTAAATACGCATTCCCAATGAGGGCGACCAGCGGAACAAACTTCGGTTGGAGATCCAGGGCCTTCAGGTATTCCTGAATTGCGGCATCGGTTTGGCCTTGATCGTGAAGTGCTTGTCCTAACTGCAGGTAAGATTGCGCCTGTTTCGGATCCAACTCAATCGAGCGTTCAAGCTCTGGTCGCGCCAGCGAATAATCCTTCTCCGTAAGAGCCAGGGATCCCAAGATAAGGTGCCCTTTGGCATCGTCCGGATAAGTCTTAACGTACTGCTTCATGCGATCAAAGGCTTTAGCGGACTGTTTTCGTGCCTTCAAGAGCTCTACGAGCTGTCCGAGTGCCTCGGGGTCATGAGGATTAAGTTGCAGCGCCGAGTCCAACTCTTTCTCCGCCTGCGCCGATGATCCCTGCAGAGAGAAGGTCTGCGCGATACGTACGTGTACGGCCGGATCGGTAGGGGCAAGCTTTTCGGCGATCGCGAATTGTTCCCGGGCCAGGCCCAGCTTGTTTTGTTGCTCGTAAATCGTTCCAAGCAATAAATAAATGGCGGGATCGGTAGGGCGCAACCGGATACTGTTCCGTGCATATTGCTCCGCGTCGGAGAGATTTCCAGCTTGCAAATAGAGCTCGGCGAGGCTGTTAGACGCTTCGAAAAGGTCCGGAGCTATGCGGGATGCTTCTTGGAGTTGACTCTTCGCCTGCTCGATGTTCCCTTTTCTCCAATTCGCTATGCCGAGAAAGTAATGGACAAGAGGGGAATCGGCGGCGTCTTTAGATTCTCTTTGCAGGCTGGCGATCGCCTCATCCAATTTTCCTCGAGCCATCAAGATCCGGCAGCGATTCACTACTACGATTGGATCCTTGGTTTTTTGCTGAGCAAGAGCTTTGTCCACTTCCTCTGCTTTATCCGTTTCACCCGTTACGAGATAAAGGTCTTCCATGTGCTTCTGGATTTCCTGATTTTTGGGGGAAACTCCCAAGCCGCGCTGATACTCTCGAAGGGCCTGGGCGGTTAGCTTGCGTTGAAAATAGAAATCACCAATCGCCAGCGCCGTCTCTGCTGAGCCTTGCTGCTGTTGGCGAAGCTTGGCCAAAACGCCTTCAGCATCGTCCCTTTTGTCTTCACCATAGAGCAGATCGGCCCTGGCGATGTACAAAGCGCTGACGTTCGGATTCTGACCGACGGCTTCGTCCAAGACCTGTTCGGCCGCAGGCGCCTGGCCCCTCAGCCGGTAATAGTTGGCCAAGTCCGTGAATGCCTGGGTCGAATGACGATCAACCTGGATTGCTTTACGCAAATAGCGCTCTGTTTCGTCAAAACGACGCAGGCTTAATTCCACCAAGGCCAAGTTGATGTAGGAGGAGGCCTCGTTGGGCATTAGCTCTGCGATTCTCGCGAAGTGTTCAACTGCGCTGTCGTTTTGCCCGCGAGCAACGAGCGACGCGCCCAAGATCTGAAGGGCGGCGGCATTCTTTGGATCCTTCTGCAGGATAAATGATGCCTCCTCTTCCGTTTGCGGAAATTCGCGCGCCGCAAGAAAGAGCCGCGCTCGGTCGAGACGTGCATCCAACCGGGTCGGATCGAGATCAATCGTGTGCTGCAAAGCGGCGTATGCTTGCTGCCATTGGTGCTGGGCGAGCTCAGCTTGTGCGAGTTGATAGGAAGCCTCGGTATAGCGAGGGTCAAGCTTGAGTGCATTCTGAAACTGGATGGCCGCTTCTTGATACTTGTTCTTCTGCATGTACCGCTGACCGCTCTGCAGATACTTCACCTTGCCTTTTTCGGGGTCGCTCGAACAGCCTGTTAACGAACCCATAAGCACGAGAATCAGGGCGCTGGTGATGGCAAGTCGCGCTCCACGAGGTTGGCTGGTGCTCGTTAGTTTCTTCATCCTTAGCTCTCCAGAAAGATCTCTGTTCAGATAAAGCTTTGAGACTGCTTTGAAAAAATGCCCTCGGCTCACGTTAACGACTCAGAAAGCACATTTTCACGTCTGCTTAGCAGCCGGGAGGCAACACCAGGCTTGCGAGCACTTAGCAAGAGTGCCCTGTCATGTACGTCCGGCTTTCGGCCAGACTGCGGCTCGCGAATAAATTCCTCGGCGGTTATGTCGGTCCACCCACCCTGTGCGAGCAACGCGGTATATTCAGCGATACTGCGCACATGAACAGGGACATTCACGCTGTCGACGGTGGACAAAGAGTCTTTGTGGTCCGAATAAAGACAGATCAGTAGAAACAAGCGTCCGCGGGGAGCTAACACCCTTTGAAGGTCGGCCAAGACCGCATCCTGATGTTCAAAATAGTAGAAGGCTTCGACACTGATAACACGTGTGAAGAAATTGTCGGGAAACGGAATATGTTCGGCGGAGCCACACGTAAAGGTTACGTTTTCAAGTTGTCTGCTCTGTTCCCTTGCGTGGCGCAGCATCCCGTCGGAAATGTCCATGCCTACGACCAACGGACGGCCGGAAGAGGTAGCCATTAATCTAGAGGCCAACCCGGCGCCGCAGGCGAGATCGAGGACACGATCATTCGCCGCCAAATCCATCTTCGGGACCGCCAGCTGGATGATGCGCCGGTGCGGATTGTCCATCCCTTCGCCGACGCCTTTTTCCGCCCAGAGGTTGAATTCGTGATGGAGCCGCACATCAAGAGGCTTGCGCGTAATTGTGCTCCACCACGCTCTGACGCTTGATTTCCAAATTCGGAGGCTGTGCGCAAGTTCGGGATCAAGTGGCTGGTTAAGGAGTTTGCACTTAAGCAGGCGTAATCCCTTGCGGATGGCAGAGACGCGTATCACCGTAAGCCTTCCTTTGTAATTAATGAGCTAGACATGAGTTAGGGTTTGACCTCTGCGCCGCGGTTCGCCGTTCTCAGAAAAGGGGAAGCCAACCCGGCGTAGTAGTTCCGGGCGCACTCCGAAATAAAGGCTTCACCATAAGGAGTAGCTGCTTCGCGATATCGCCGGCTGATCTCCTGGCGTAAACCGGGCTGACCCCAGAGGCGAAGCAAGCCATCCGCCAGTTCCGATGCGTTGCCGACTGCGAAGAACTCACCATTCACAAGCTCTCGGTTTGCCGGTATATCCGAAACCACGGCCGACAAACCCATCGCCATGTATTCCAAGAGCGCATTCGAACTGCTTTCGCTGTGAGACGCTAAGATCCCAACATTGGCGGCAGCAAGCCAAGGCTGGACATCTTCCTGGCCCCCAACGAGGCGAACGGTTGGAGTGAGACCTTTTTGCGTGATTAGTTCAGCTAGTTGTTTGCGTTGGGGCCCTTCACCGACGATCAAAAATACGGCGTTCGGCAACCGTGCTCGAATCTGATTGGCGGCCTCAATGACGTGAATCAGACCCTTCACCGGTCTGAGCGTGGCGACCGCAATAAAAACGGGAACGTCCGTAGGCAAACCGAGGCGGGAGCGGAGAGCTGCGCGCTCGTTTTCAGTTACCGGCGCAAAATGATCTAAATCGATTGAATTCGGAAGTACGGAAATCCGCTCGGCAGGAATGTCCTCTATCCGCTGAATGGTGCCGGCCACAAATCGCGAATTGCACTGCCAATAGTCCACAAGGTAATTGATTGCGCGCAAGGCAAAGCTGTGGTGGAGCTTTTGCCAATGGCCGGCATTTCTTCGTGATTGAATAATTATTGGAACTCGGTTTAACCGTGCCGCAATGGTCCCGTAGAAGGTGCCGTCAATGAAGAAAGTTTGGGCAATGTGGGGATCAAAATTCTTTAAAGCCGACCGCAAATCTCGCAACAGGCGCAGTCTCCCCTGACTCTTAGAGCGGCTGACCAAAATAACCGGGCAGCCGATGTGAGGATTCTCGGCGGCCGGAGTGCGCTGAAGCACGAAGATGACAGGCTCGAAGATGCGCCGGTCCAGGATGCCCACCAGGTGAGCAAGCTGCTTTTCCGTCCCGCCGAGATTCCAGGCAGCGATGACGTCGATAACGAATGCCAGACGAACTCTCTCCGGTTTTGGTGCGTGCTCTTCGGAGCGTCGTAAGGCATTGATTTTATTATAGATAGTTCCTTGTGAGGCGCTGGGGCACAGGCTTACCGTGTCCGGCGAAGTGCCGACCAGAGATGCGACTTTTCCAGGTTGCCCCATGTGCAGTTGTCCGGCTCAAATAAAGCACATTTCAGACCGTTAGGGGACCGTGAGATCAAGGGGGGATCTCGAGGTATGTCTATTTTTATTAATAACTTACAGTCTGTAGCCGGAAAGAGACCGCGAGGAGGAAGGGGTAAATTAGTGAAAAAGATTTCCCTTTTCTCCTCTGATTCCCTTGGTTGCCTTTTCTCGCGGCGACCGTTATCAGTATGGTTGGTTCTTGTAACCGCCTTGATTTCTGGATAATGGGGAGAAATAGGGAACCCCGTTCCGAAAGTCAACCTGATTCCAGATTCGCGTGTTCAGGAGCTGAGGCATGTTCGCCACTATTTTGCGTGTGGAGGTGTCTATTACGTCGCCGCAATTTCCGATGATAACAAACCTTCCATCCCGGCTGTGCTGGAGCCAGCCTTCTTGTGAAAGTTTGCAATTCAAGGGTATATCCGCCACGTCAACGGGGGCCGTGCCAGGTAGTTGAGTAACATTGAATACGTGGACGCGATTGTACGGTAGGTCGAGAAGATAGATCTCGGTTTCGTCTGGAGAGAGCGAGATACCGTGGCTTACACCGCTGATCCCGTTATAGGACCCGCTGGTCCAGCAATATCCGGCCGGGCAAGTCCAAAATAATATCTTCCCAGTGTTGATATCGGCGGTGTAGAAGCCCACCTGTCCAGTCGTGGTAATAAAAGCCAACGTCTCTGCGCTGTTGATCGTGAAGGGACGGACGCCGCTCGAGACCGGCCCTATGTTGCGTATGACAGACAGCGGGCTGGTGCTCGCGAGAACCAAGTTATTGGTATAGCGAGGGCCCAGATAAATGTGTGTACCACTAAAGTTTGTGGTCGTGTTATGGGGCCCGCCACCGCCACTGTTGACCTGTCCAACGGGGTTACCTGAGCTGGTGTCGATCACTTGCCAGACGCCTTGCGTGTATGCCCCCTCGCCCGTGGGCAAGTAGATTTTGGTGCCGTCGGGACTTACGGAGATGCTGTCAACACCAAAGGAATACGTCTGGCTCCAAACGACGGAATTCTTCTTTAGATCAAACTTTAAAAGGGATCCACCCGACGTGTCACTTCCGTAGCTGATGTAAAACATGCCAGTAGCTGCGTTTCCGACTGCACCTCGGAGTTGGGTTGGCCCGGCAGAGTGCGTCTGGGGTATAGAAAGAGTCTTAGAAAGAGCAAATCCGTTATCCATATCATAGACATAAATCAGGTCGGGCATGACGACATACTCATAATGGTTTATTGATGTAGAGCTAGAAACGCCCACGCCCGAAAGGTTTATTGTCTGTCGCCCCCCAGACGCATTATCGGAAATGGTTACGGCACCGGTCCGAGTACCGGCGGCCGTGGGTTTGAATGTCACGCTGATAGCGCACTGCGATCCAGCCGATACAGAGGCGCCGCAAGTATTGGTTTCGGCGAAGTCACCGCTGACTGTAATTCCAGAGATAGTCAGTGACGCGTTACCCGTGTTGCCGAGGGTCGCAGTTTGGGCTGCACTGGTCGAATTCACCGTCTGACTGCCAAACGCCAGTGCGGTTGGCGCCACGCTCACGACTGGCGCAGCCGACGATGCGCCAGTACCAGTGAGACTCACAGTTTGCGGGCTTCCTGCAGCATTGTCTGCGACGCTGAGAACTCCGGTGCGTGTACCCGCAGCAGTTGGCTTAAAGGTGACGTTGATTGTGCAAGTGACGCCCGCTGCTAGTGATGCGCCACAATTATCAGTGAGAGAAAAGTCGCCTGTGATCGAAATACTCGTAATGCTTAATGATGAGCCGCCGGAATTGGAAAGCGTCACAGACTGACTTGCACTCGCAGTTCCTATAGTCTGGGATAAAAAGGTAAGTTTCGTCGGAGAAGTGCTAGCAACGGGGCCCGTCGTCGAGCTCACCCCAGTACCCGTGAGGGTGATGGACTGTGGGCTACTAGGATCACTGTCCGCTATCGTCAGGCTGGCCGTCCGTGAGCCGCTGGATGTCGGCGAAAATGTGACGCTAATAGTACACTTGCTTTGTGCAGTCAGCGAAGCTCCACAGTTGTTGGTTTGGTGGAAGTCACCCGCATCAGCGCCCGTAATGCTGATGCTGCTGACAGAGACAGCTGAGCCGCCGGTATTGCTGAGAGTTACGGTTTGCGGAGCGCTGGTCGTGCCAATCGTCTGCGCACTAAAAGTAAGACTTGTACTGGATAAACTGAGGGTGGAGCTAGATGGGTTGACGTACCCCACCCCGCTTCGCGACAACGAAGCGAACGTGGTCGACCCATTTTGCAGCCATAACTCCTGGAATTTATTGGTTTGGTTGAGGGCGGGCATATAGGCAACGACGGCGTGGGTAGAGGTGTCGATCACGTCCCCAGAGTCTCCAACGAACGCATATCGGCTGTCGCGGCTGTGCGTAATCCAGCCTTCACCGGTGTACGCGTGTGCCAGGGGGATATCAGCAACGGGCAGAGGCGATGAGTTGGGTAGACCGGTAACATCAAAAACGTGAACGTAGTTGTTGTATTTATCTACGAGATAAATTTCCTTGTCATCTGGCGAAAGAGAGATACCGTGGCTGCACGGTTGGTTCATGTTGGTGGGGCATTTTGCCGCGAAATTTGCTGACACAAGGACAGTGAACAAAATCTTGCCTGTGCTGACGTCTCCCACTTGAAAGCCTAGCTGATCGGTTGAGGTCGTGAAAGCAAGCGTTTCCTTACTGTTGATCGTAAACGGCCCCACTCCGTTGAGCGTGGGTCCAATGTTCTGAGTTACGCTGTCGGTAGAAGTGCTCGCCACGACAAGATAGTTAGCCAGGAGAGGCCCCATATAGACGTGCGCTCCGCTATTACTGACAATCGTATTGTTCGGTCCCTGAAAGCGGCCATCGATTGAGCCCATGACATTGCCGTTCGAATCTATGACCTCCCAAACGGTACTGCTGGAACGTTCGCCGACTGGCATGTAGATCTTTTGCCCGTCGGGACTAACGGAGAAACTGGAAACGCCAAACGGAAAGGACCGATCCCAGACTATCTGGTTCGTTGCCAAATTGTATTTCGTGAGGTAGCCGCCAACACCTTTGCAATAGGAATTCAGATCGTAGTAACACCCATGACTTATGTACAGCATTCCGGTGGAAGCGCTGATAACAAAGCCTTGAATACCAAAACCCGTATATTGGATGGGAATCGTGGTCTGCTTTAATAGGTTAAATCCACTATCGATATCGTAGATCCACAAAGTTGCGGGAGCGCCGCCATCAACCGCATACAGATAATGCTGGGTTGAAGTCACTGAACTCTGACCCATCGCTAACAATGAGCAAAGTGTGAAAAAAAGCGCCGCAGAGGCGACGCTCGCCACCCGACTTGCCGGTGGTGTACAAAAACGACGATGGTTTGAGAAACAGGAGAAGCCTT
>Ga0307474_10002011_pt1 | contig 14629 bp, 13 predicted proteins | sample atmos_gasesECM1C_2_FD_203312 | JGI IMG/M metagenome (GOLD analysis project Ga0307474, IMG submission 203312) | Hardwood forest soil microbial communities from Morgan-Monroe State Forest, Indiana, United States - atmos_gasesECM1C_05 | ecosystem: Environmental > Terrestrial > Soil > Temperate... | reverse complement strand
ATCGGCCCGCACGATCCCGAGGTCGACGCCTTGCAGGAACAGGATGTCGGCGACGCTCTGCACCGAGCCGCGCCCGACGATCGGAAGTACGCGCAACTTGTTCCCGTCGTCGAGCACGGAGGCAAGATCAGCCCCAAACTGCACATAGGTTCCGCCGATAGTGCCCGAGATCAGCGTCACCGTGTTCGCGTTCAGCGCCTGCTTTGTGGCAGCGGATCCGAACTGAAAGATCGCCTTGAGGCTGTCCGAAACTCTGGCCGGGTCGTAAACGCCTTCTTCGGCCCGGGCCGCGAAGCCGCAAGCCATTAACGTGGCAGCGAGTGCCAATCCAATCAAACGTCGCATTTTGCTGGTCCCTGGTTCGAAAACTTTATTGCAATTGGCTGAGCCGCCGCTGAGCGTCCGCCGAGCCGAGTTGGGCGGCCCGCTGATACCAGGTGCGCGCAAGCACCGGATCAGTGTTGATGTTGCGGGTGTCTTGCGTTCCCAACACCGACGGATCGTAAGTCTGCGCCAGCATCAGCGCCGCACTTGCCTCCTGCGCCTCGGCTGCGCGTTCCAGCAAGAGGCGGGCGGGCGGGATATCGCCTGCCGCGAGCAGGGCCTTGGCCCGCGTCATCAGAGTTGCGAGTTCGTCAGCGGCAAGCCTCCTTGGCGGCGGTGCTTGGACGACCGGCGGGGCTGCGGCTACTTGTGGGGCTACGGCTACTTGCGGAGCTGCGGCCGGTGGCGGAACCGCGGCTGCGGGCGGAGCAGCGGCGACGGTGAGCGGAGCAACCGCTGCCACCGGAGCGACGGTTTCTGCCGGAGCGACGTTCTGTTGAGCCGCTCTGAGGGCAACGGCAATTTCGTCGCGTGTCGGCGGCTGAGTTGAAGCCGGCGAAGTGGCGCGCGCGCTTACTGTTGGTTGAACTTCCGCCGCCGGTGCCGCGGCCGATCGGGAATCCGATGTCCCGATCAGGGAAGCGGTTGCATTGGCAAACACGGAGAACGGGTTCTTGACGGTGACAGCCGTAAAGGCGGCCACCGATGCCGCGATCGCCAGGATGCCGGTCTTCAACAATCGGGATGAGGTACTTTTCCGCGCGCTTCCGAATCTCGGCCCCCTCATGGATCCGTCAGATCCGGACAGAAAAAGAGGAACGGAATCGTCAGGGAGGAATTCTTCCCTCGTCACGATCGATCGCGTGGGGTGGTAAGACCGCAGCTGCGAACCGAACTCATCGAGGTCGACCGGCTCGGCATACTGCTCGTCGTAGTACCGCTGTTCGTACGGATCGTCGTGCGAACCGTACCTGCTTTCCTGCGCCATAGGATGCCTCCCGCTACAAACGCAACATCGGGCATACCGGCTTTCGTTTCTTGATGTTCTTGGTGCCCAGCCGCCCGCTACTCAGACCTTAGACTCGCATTTTGAATCCGTCCAAAAAGCGACGATCACCCGCTGGATTCAGGCGATATCTTGATTTCATTTGGGCAATATGGTGCATCCAGTCCGTCGAATTGATGACAAATTGATGGCATTTGACACAATTTGTGACAGTCTGGCCCCGTCCACGGTCCCCACGAGGCGCCCGCTTCAGGGATGCAAGATCACCTTGCCCATGGCTTTGCGACCCGCGAGTACGTTTAGGGCATCAGCGGTTTGCGTCAAGGGGAAGGTGCGGTCGACATGGGAGGAAATTTTGCCTTCCGCAGCCCACCGCACGAGCTTTTCCAGATTGGTCCGATTCTTGTCCGGATTGAGCCGCGCCCACGCGCCCCAAAAAACGCCGCGGATATCGCAGCTCTTCAACAGCGCCAGGTTGAGCGGCATTTTCGGGATGTCGCCAGCGGCGAACCCGATCACCAGAAAGCGGCCCTCCCATGCTATCGAACGTAACGCGGATTCCGCGTAAGCGCCGCCGACGGGATCGAAAACAATGTCGACCCCCTTGCCGCCGGTAAGCCTGCGCAAGCCTTCCTTGAGGTCTTCCTTGCCGTAATTCAGGCCGAGCTCGGCGCCATGCGCCTTGGCGAATTCGAGCTTTTCATCCGAAGAGGCGCAGGCGATCACCTTCACACCGAGATGCCTGCCGAGTTCGCATGCGGCCAGACCCGTGCCGCCCGCAGCGCCCAGCACCGCCATCGTTTCTCCCGACCTGACCCTGGCGCGATCTTCGAGCGCATGCAAGGCCGTGCCGTAGATGATGATGATGCCGGCCGCGCGGTCGAAATCCAGATTGTCCGGAATTTTGACAATGGCACTTGCCGGCAACGCGATCTTTTCACGCGCCCCATTGTGACCGCACGAAGCCACGACGCGGTCGCCAGGCTTGAGATCGGTCACGCCTGCGCCAACGCTTTCAACGACGCCCGCGACTTCTGCCGACGGCGAAAACGGGAACGGCGGCTTGATCTGATATTTGCCCTGGATCATCAGCAAGTCGAAGAAATTCAGCGCGGCGGCCTTGATCGCGATAACCGCCTCGCCGGGCGCAGCTGCGGGATCTGGCACCTCGGTCAGAACGAGATCGTCGGGACCGCAATATTGCGAACACAGAACAGCTTTCATGGACACACCTGATGAGGTTCGAAGGCGCTAGTGAGATGGATTTGACATTCGCTGCCGTGCTCATCGGCGAGTTCGAAAGCGAATATCAAATCGGTTGCCTGCCGAGACGGAGTTCGAATGTTGAGATCGGACCAGCCTACGCAGGCTCAATGCTTCATGCCGGATTTGAGGCCGCTCCACAATAGAAGGCGGTGAATCCTACCCCTGTCGCGGTTAGCCAAACTGCCTTCCCAATCAGGCATTTACCGGATATCCAAAGGGATCGTGACCATTCCGTGTCGGGCCATCTTGCAGTCACAATGATGAGGGACGAGATTTGGCGATGTCCGTACGGCGAATGCTGACAGTTGCAATGGCGGGTGCGCTGATGTGCGGGGTAGCTAGCCTTGCGCATGCGCAGAATGCGTCGCCGAAAACCACCAAGCCTGCAGCGGCTACGCCGCAACCTGCACCCGCACCTCCACCAGCAATCGCGGGCGGCGCCGAGCCGACGCTGATCGGCCAGTTCGGCACCTGGGGCGCCTACACCGCAACTCCGAACGGAAAGAAGGTGTGCTTCGCGCTGGCCAAACCGGCATCGTCGAAAACCAATCCGCCGAATAGACCCCGCGATCCCGCTTACGCCTTCGTTTCCACGCGTCCGTCGGAGAAAGTCGTCAACGAAGTCTCGATCATGATCGGCTATACGCTGAAACCCGGCTCGGAATCGACACTTGAGGTTGGGGGCGCTTCCTACGCGATGTACGGACAGGGCGACGGGCTTTGGATCAGGAATGCCGCGGAAGAAGAGCGGATGGTCGATGCCATGCGCAAGGCCGCCGACGCCACGGTCAAGGGCATCTCCGCCAAGGGCACCGAGACCACCGACGTCTTCTCCCTGAAGGGTCTTTCGCAAGCGCTCGACCGGCTGGCGCAGGATTGCAAGCGATAGGGACATATCCGGATCCCAAGGGCCCGGCCAGAGAGTAAAGTAGGAATTGGTTTTTCCTCGCGACAAACGCGGAAAACGCGTTGGCGCGGAGATCATGCCTGGACAATATAAGCCAGGCTCGATCGCGATTGCAGCGTACCATCGCACTTTTCACAACTTAAAGTTCGTCGCTTTTGTACCTTTCCAGTCACCCCGTGAAGGCCTATCTGATGCGCCATGAATGAGACGATGACAGCGACTCCGGCGCAATCCGGCGCCAGCGCCAATGCGCCGCTCGAAAAGATCGCGCTTGAATCCTACGTGCCGCCGGCCAAGCCCTCGCTGGTCGGCCTGTCGCGCTCCGAGCTTGCCGACCGTCTGGGCGAGATCGGTGTGGTTTCCGCGCAGCGCAAGATGCGCGTGCAGCAGCTTTGGCACTGGATCTATGTCCGCGGCGTACCGCAATTTGCCGACATGACGAGCATTTCCAAGGAAATGCGCCAGCAACTCGAACAGCATTTCACCCTCGCGCGACCCGAGGTCGCCGCCGAGCAGATTTCCAGCGACGGCACCCGCAAATGGCTGTTGCGCTTGCCAAGCGGCGACAAGCTCGAGAGAGCGCATGAAGTCGAGTGCGTTTATATTCCGGAAACCGATCGCGGTACGCTGTGCGTTTCATCGCAGGTCGGCTGTACATTGAATTGCTCCTTCTGCCATACCGGAACGCAACGGCTGGTGCGCAACCTCACCGCGGGCGAAATCGTCGGCCAGATCATGGTGGCGCGCGATCGCCTCAACGACTGGGCCGACCGCGATACGCCGAACGGCGGCCGCCTCATCACCAATGTGGTGATGATGGGGATGGGCGAGCCTCTTTATAATTTCGAGGCGGTGCGCGATGCGCTCCTGATCGTGTCGGACAACGAGGGCATCGGCATTTCCCGCCGCCGCATCACGCTGTCGACCTCGGGCGTGGTGCCGAACATCGTCCGCACCGGGGAAGAGATCGGCGTCATGCTGGCGATTTCGCTGCATGCGGTGCGCGACGAACTGCGCAACGAGCTGGTGCCGCTGAACCGCAAATATCCGATTGCCGACTTGCTGCAGGCTTGCCGCGACTATCCCGGTTCCTCCAACGCGCGCCGCATCACCTTCGAATATGTGATGCTCAAGGGCGTCAACGATTCACTCGAGGATGCCAAGCTGCTGGTGAAGCTGTTGAAGGGAATCCCCGCCAAGATCAATCTCATTCCGTTCAATCCATGGCCCGGCACCCGCTACGAGTGCTCGGACTGGGAGCAGATCGAAAAGTTCTCCGAATATATCTTTAACGCCGGATACTCCTCACCGGTTCGCACCCCTCGCGGCCGCGACATTCTTGCTGCATGCGGCCAGTTGAAATCAGAGAGCGAGAAATTGTCGGTGCGCGAGCGGCAGGCGCTGCGCGCGATGGCGATGACCGATTGAGGGATATAAAGTAAGATGTCATGGCCGGGCAAAAGCGCGAAGCGCGTCTTCGCGCTGGACGTCCCGGCCATCCACGTCTTTATAGGTCTGGCCGAGTAAGACTTGGATGCCCGGCACGAAGGGCCTGTGCTCGGGGCCGGCGAAGCTGGCCCCGAGTGCCGGGTATGACGGTGATAAGGTTGTTGGTCGTATCGATGGATTGATCATGGCACTGATCGGCCGCCTGTTTGTCATTCTCTTCGGCTTTTTCGCGGCTTGCCTGGTCGCGGGAACGATCTTGGTCGGGGCGATCATGTTTCCCGAATTTTCGGATCTCGGTGCCGGTCCGGTCGATCCGGGCGCGTTGAACATCCTGCTCGGCTTCGGCTTCATCTTCGTCAGCGGATTTGCGCTGGTGCCGGCGTTGATCGTGGTCTTGATCACGGAGGCCTTCAATATCCGGGGCGTGTTGACCTATGCAGTCGGCGGCGGTCTGGTCGGTCTGGCGTGCTATCTCGGCCTTGTTCCGTTCGATCCGGCTACCCTTAGCTTCGAGGGTATCGTGCGCCGCCATCTCGAAATCCTGACCGGGGCGGGCATCGTCGCCGGCGTGGTCTACTGGATGATCGCGGGTCGCAATGCCGGCCTGTGGCGCGAGCCGCCGCCCCCGCTCCGCCAACCGCCGCCATTGCCATCGCAGTCGCCGCCGCGCTCGTGAATCGGCTCGCAATGCCTTTTCATCGGCAAGTGTCTCGGCTAAACCGCGCGCCATGAACCGGACCGGATTGATCATTGCGCTTACGCTTGCGCTTCTCGTCGGATTGCTGTTTGGAATCTATCCCGAACTCGATCTGAAGCTTGCCGCGTGGTTCTACGATTCCTCCACCCGCACCTTCCCGTTGAAGCTCAACACGCTCGCGGTGATCGCGCGCGACGGCGCGATGTGGATCGCCTGGGGCCTGGCGCTGCCTGCGCTCGCTGCATTGCTCGTGAAGCTGGCGCGGCCGGACCGTCCGCTCCTGATGTCGGGTCGCGCGATCGTCTTTCTGCTGGTCACGCTTTTTCTTTCCGCGGGCCTTCTCACCAATTTCACGTTCAAGAGCTATTGGGGCCGTCCGCGCCCGGTGGTGGTGACGCAGTTCAACGGTGATCAGCCGTTCGTGCCGTGGTGGGACCCGCGCGGCCGTTGTGAACGCAACTGTTCGTTCTTTTCCGGCGAAGGCGCGACCGCGTTCTGGACCTACGCGCCGGCAGCGCTGGCGCCGCCCACATGGCGGCCGCTCGCCTATGCCGCGGCAACGCTGTTTGGCGTGACCACGAGCCTGCTCCGGATGGCATTCGGCGGGCATTTCTTCACCGACGTGGCGGCCGCCGGGCTGGTCACGTTTCTGGTCGTTTGGCTCGCTCACGGTTACATTTACCGCTGGCCCTCGACCCGGCTCTCGGACGCCGGCGTCGATGCAGCGCTGACGCGGCTGGCCTGGCCCGTTTACCGGGCGACGCAGCGCTGGCGCGGCCGCGATATCGGCGAAAAGCCGTCGGTGTGAGCGATTTCATCGCGCCAACCTTTGGTTAATGCGTGTCCACCGCTGGTGAAGTGGATTTGACATTCGCTATAGCGAAATTTGATATTCGCGCTACTTAAGCCGCATGCCTCATCAGCAATTCGACCGATTGGAAGCTCCATGAGCACGATTCTGAAAAGCCTGCCCAAAGGGGAAAAAGTCGGCATCGCTTTCTCCGGCGGCCTCGACACCACTGCGGCGCTGCTTTGGATGAAGCAAAAAGGCGCGCGCGTCTTTGCCTATACGGCCAACCTCGGCCAACCCGACGAGGCCGACTACGACGAGATTCCGCGTAAGGCGCTGGAGTGCGGCGCCGAAAAGGCCCGGCTCGTAGATTGCCGAACCCAATTGGTCCACGAAGGTATTGCTGCCATCCAATCCGGCGCCTTCCACATCTCTACCGGCGGCATCGCGTACTTCAACACCACGCCGCTCGGTCGTGCCGTGACCGGGACGATGCTGGTCTCGGCCATGAAGGAGGACGGCGTCAACATTTGGGGTGACGGCTCCACCTTCAAAGGCAACGACATCGAGCGGTTCTATCGCTATGGCCTGCTGACCAATCCGCACCTGAGGATTTACAAGCCGTGGCTCGACGCGCAGTTCATCGACGAGCTGGGCGGCCGCGCCGAAATGTCGGCGTTCCTCACTGCCAACGGATTCGATTACAAGATGAGCGCCGAAAAGGCTTACTCGACCGACAGCAATATCCTCGGCGCAACGCATGAGGCCAAGGACCTCGAGCGCCTGGACAGCGGCATCAACATCGTCAATCCCATCATGGGCGTGCCGTTTTGGCGCGGCGACTGCGTCGTCAACGCCGAAAAGGTCGCCGTGCGTTTTGTGGAAGGCCAGCCCGTCGCGCTGAACGGCGAGAGGTTCACCGATCCGGCCGCGCTATTTCTTGAGGCCAACGCGATCGGCGGTCGACATGGCCTTGGCATGAGCGACCAGATCGAGAACCGGATCATCGAGGCCAAGAGCCGCGGCATTTACGAAGCGCCCGGCATGGCGCTGCTGCACATCGCCTACGAACGCCTGATCACCGGAATTCACAACGAAGACACTATCGAGCAATACCGGATCGGCGGTCTGCGGCTTGGCCGGTTGCTCTATCAGGGACGGTGGTTCGATTCTCAAGCCCTGATGCTGCGCGAAACCGCCCAGCGTTGGGTGGCTCGCGCGATCACCGGCGAGGTCACGCTCGAGTTGCGACGTGGCAACGACTACTCGATCTTGACGACCGAGAGCCCCAACCTGACCTACCACCCGGAGCGGCTGAGCATGGAAAAGGTGGGCGATGCGGCGTTCACGCCAGCCGACCGCATTGGCCAGCTGACAATGCGCAACCTCGACATTGCCGACACCCGCGACAAGCTCGATCTCTACGCAGAAACAGGCTTGCTGTCGATCGGGGAAGGCTCCGAGATCTTCAGACTAGACAGCGACAAGGACTGATCCGCGCACTCTCCTCTAGTCGTCTCGGACGAGCTTTGTAGGGTGGGCAAAGGCGCGAGGCGCCGTGCCCACCGTCTCTCGACAGGCGATATCCTGAACGGCGGGCACGCGTCGCTGCCCACCCTACAAGAGACCGCAAACAAAAATGGCCGGGATCGCTCCCGGCCATTTTGCATTTGAGGGCTCTCGCCTCACCGCGGCGGCGCGATACCCGGAGGCGGCGGCGGCAAGGAAGCCACGCCGCCATTGAGCAAGGGCGTGATGCGACGAACGGTAACGCGCCGGTTGATGCGGCTCGGCCCGTCGGTCTGCTCCTTCAGATATTGTGCGCCGTAGCCCTGCGAGGTCAGGTTCTCCGCCGGCACACCGAACTGCTGGGTGATTAACTCTGCTGCCGACTCGGCGCGCCGGTCCGAGAGCGAAAGATTGTCGACGGGGTTGCCTACCGCGTCGGTGTGACCCTCGATCAAAAACACCTCGCGCGGGTTTCGCGCGATCGCCCGATTGAGTCCGTCCGCGATCACCTGCAGGCGCGCAGCCTGATCTGGCGGAATGTCCCACGAGCCGGTTTCGAAATTGATGGTGTTAAGATCGATGCTCGGCATCAATTGGCGCACGGTCGGGCTATAGCGGATTTCGTCGAGCGAATAGCGCCGCTCGATTCGGTCCACTGGCGGTGCTTCCAGCGTTTCGTAGATCAGCTCCGGCGCCGCCACGTCGGCTTCCACGATGTATCGATTAAAGGGAATCCGGATGATCGGCGGAGGCAGGTCGACATAGAAGCCGCCGACGGCGCGAGGATCGCGGTAGCTGTTGTCGATGATGATGATCTCCCGGCCTTCGCGATCGCGGCGAATCCGGCGCATCAGCTGTCCATCCCCGCCGACCACATTGATGATCTCCGATCCATCGGGCCGAATCACGACGGTGCGCGTCTCGCCGCCGATCCTCTCGGTACGAATGTCGCGTGCGCCGAAACGGAAGCGGTCCTCTTCGTTGTGACGGATGAACGACTGGCCGGTCGGGTCGACTACGATGACGCGCCCCGGTTCGGTGAAGACCTTGCGGCCGCCCTGGTCGGTTTCCTGCCGCTGCCCACGGAAATCCTCCAGCCGGCGCGGGCCTTGCGGCGCCGCGCCCGGGGCCACGGGTGTCATTGCCTGCGCTGGCGGCGGGGGCGGTGGAATCGGCGCAGTCACCGTTGGTGGCGGCGGACGGCGCGCCGCCGCAGCGCCTCCAGGCGGCAACGCGGTTTGACCTCCGGGAGCGGCCGGAGCGGCGCCCGGCGGCGGAGTAACCGGAGCTGCGTTCGGAGCAGGGGCTGGCGGAGTGGGCCGCGGGGGCGGGGCCGCTGGCGCCGGGGTCGGTGTCGGCGTCACGGGCGCGGGTCCAGTGCGCGGCGGTGGCGGAGTCGGGGTCGCTGTCGGAGCGGCCGGAGCCGGTCCGGTGCGCGGCGGAGTCGGAGTTGGCGCAGGCGCCGGCGTCGCTCCGCCCGCGGGCGGCCGCTGCGATGGCGCTGTCTTCTCCCGCTCCAATTCCCTTTCCCGCTCCTGCTGCATCGCTGGTCCCGGTGGTTGCTTCGGAGCAGCAGGCGGCGCTGCCGCCGGTGGTGGTGGTGGCGGTGTTGGACGCGAAGGCGTCGGTGCCGCAGGCGGGGGGACATGTGGTGGTGCGGTGGCCGGCGGTGGCGGCGGCGAGGGCCGCGCGGCGGGAGGCGGAGCCGCTGGTGGCGCCGGTCGCGCCGGTGGCGCCGCCTTGGGTGCTTCCTTCGGCGCTTCCTTGGGCGGCTGCTTCGGCCTTCCATCGGGGCCGACTTCCTCCTTGGCCTGCGCTATGACCAGAGGCGCGGTCTGTGCGTGTGATGGAGCCGCCGCGAACTGCAGGGCTGTAAGAGCTGTCGTGGCAAGCAGGAGAGACGAAAGTTTTGTCATGATAGTTTGGGTCCTGGAAGGATTCTTGGCGGGGTGCAAACGCTAGTGTCGCAGATTAGCGGGCAGCGAATTTCAAATTCCAAGCCCCACTCAATCTTGGAATTACCAGCGGTCCTTTGATTCCGGCATTCGCAACCTGTCCACTTCAATCGAAAACGAATGTTGGAATTGAACCACCGGCCGATCAACAAACAACGGTTAGGCCGGATTGTGGCGGCCTTCAAACGAGATTTTGCTTTTATTTGCCGTGGCGTGAGCCCAAGAAGCGCGATTATTCATGACGCGTTCAGATCACCAGCTCAAATCGAGGCTCTCAGATCGTCTGTCCGGCCGTAAGATTGGAGGCGCGACGCTTCGCGGAACCTCGAGGAGCGTGGTGTCGAGCCAATCGCGCCGAACCAATAATGTTCCTCCGGATGCGGCCTCAGAGACGCACCAGCATCGCGTTGCTGCGGTTTCTGCGGCTCTCTAAGTAGCCGAGCGAGCGCATCCCGGCGATGCAATCCTTGAGCCATTCGTTCCGCGACAGGTGTTCGATCACCACCGCGCGCGGCCAAAGGCTTTGCGGTGCTTCGGCGAAAAAACCGGTCAGGACGCGATCCTCGAATCCCTCGACATCGATTTTCAGGGAATCGACATGATCGACGCCGGCCTCAATGAGGATTCGCTGCAGCCGCAGCGCGGGCACCCGGATCGCACTGCATCGTTCATCATTCGATACGACGCGGCTGGCCGCGAGATTGTCGCCGTCGGTGCCGACCATCAACGCGCCATCGCAGGCACCCGCCGCAGCGGCCACGATGTAAACATGCGCCAAGCGCGAGGCGGCACGGTTGAATGCCAGCCTTGTAAGGGTGACGGGATGCGGCTCGATCGCGATCACCGTTCCGGATGGACCGACATGGCGCGCCATGACCATGGCGTAGGTGCCGACATTGGCGCCGACGTCGACGAATACGCCGCCAGCGGGCGTGTACGCTTGCAGAAAATCCAGCTCTTCCCCGTTGTAGTCGGGATTGAACAATGCGCCGCGCTCGGTGGCACTGGTCTGGTGAAACAGGCGGAATGAGGCGCCATGAAATTGCACGTCGATCGGTCCGGCGCGCAACCGGTCGATCAGCCGCGACAACATCGGGCGGAACACGCCGCGCCTTACCCGCAGGCGATGCACCATCGCGATGATCGCCGCTTGCGCGCGCGTCGGCGCGAACGCACCGAATGGCGGCGAGGCTCCATCGTTGGTCGGAGCGGTGCGGGGAGGCAGGGGTGCGGTCAAAAGCGCGTTCGTTGGATGCCACATCTTGATAACCGAGGTTTACCTGCCACTCCAACGACGTGCGATTGCAATCGCGCTCACGGCGGCGGGTTTCGTTTTTCGGGTTATGTCTGAGGCTTCATCCGGAAGCGCTGGGCACAGACACCGCCGATCAGGCCAAGGGTCATCGACGGCGCCCCGGTGCCGTTCGAATCCTCGGCGTTGAATTGCGTGACGATCCCCTCCGGCGAGGTGACGACGCTGATCTTGCAAAATCGCGGGTCGTCGGACATCGAGCCGGGAGTGCGGCCGTCGCCATAAAGACCTGCCTGACCGGTGTAGGACGTCTGGTTGCCGGGCAAGTCTGCCGCGGGAAATTCCCAGACATAGGTCATTTGATCGTTGTCCATCTTCTTGCGCCCGGTCGGCTTGCCGAACCGGGCAACGACGGCATCGACATTTTGCCCGACGAATTGATCGACGGGCCGATTGGCGGTGGCCGCATCCTGCCCCGACGTCCAGCAGCCGCCAAGCGCGACGCACAGGACCACCACGCCTAGGATTCGCATTTTGAGGGTCACTTTGGTTGTCCCCGAACCGCAACGCATATTTTCTCAACGGGAAGGCGGGAGCAAGGCAAATTCGGAACCCGGGCCACACTACGCCGGAAGAACGAGAAACCCGGCGCGGGGAAAGTGCACTACAACCTCGCCGGCGCGCGGATCATTTCTGCGGATCGCGATGTGCTGCGACGAAAGCGCAACAATTTCGCCGCCGACTTTGATCTTGCCGTAGTCGTCCGGCACGATCTCGACCCGATCTCCCGGCTTGCGACCATTGGGGTCGTCGGGATCGGATAGTTCGACGGTTTGCGGCGTGGCATCGGCCGCGATATCGAGCGCTGCTGAAGTCGATATCTCATTGCGACGGCCGTGGCCGACCGCGCGGATTCGCATTTCCCATGCGCGTGTGGCGTCGAATTCGCTCAGCATTCCGTCGATGTTTGGAAGATGCGCGCGCACGTACCAGACATTCATATATGCGTTGACATCGCATAGGCTCGGCTTGCTACCGCTCATCCAGCTCCGGCCATCGGCAAGCTGGTTTTCGATCCATTGCAGATGCGCTCGAAACTGGTCGCGCATCTGGGGAATCGCCGCCGTCATTGCCGCGACATTGAATTTGGCGCCGCGCAACTGCTCTCGGTCGGCGATGAAATCTGCCGGCACTTGATAGGCAAGCGAGCCGAACACCAGATTTACGGTGTTCTGAAAAAATGACCTGTCCGTCCACATCGCGCTGGCTGAGCCGAGGCCTTCATATCCTTTTGGAAAAAGGGTCGGCTCCGGGAAGCGTCGCTCCAGCTCGCGAAGAATGCATTGCGTGTCGCAATAGATGTCGGCGCCAATCTGCATCACCGGGGTGCGCCGATAGCCTCCCGTCAGCGGCATCAAATCGGGACGCGGCATTATTCGGGAGATAAGGACCGAGGCCCAATCGATATTCTTCAATCCGAAGACGACACGAATCTTTTCCGAAAACGGCGATTGCTCGAAGTGATGCAGGATGATCGGATTTGGGATCGTCATCGGTATCTTTCGGCGGACGCCTCGCGGGCGGCCGGTGTGCCAACTGCCAGCCTATAGAAGCCGCGCCCTCACATCTGCCGCTCGATCAGCTTGAGCTTCAGTCCGGCGATCGCCTCGGAGGGATTGAGTCCCTTCGGACAGGCCTTGGCGCAGTTGAGGATCGTATGGCAGCGATAAAGCCGGAACGGATCCTCGAGATCGTCGAGTCGCTCGCCGGTGGCCTCATCGCGCGAGTCGGTGACCCAGCGGCTGGCCTGCAGTAGTGCGGCCGGTCCCAGGAAGCGTTCACTGTTCCACCAATAGCTCGGGCACGAGGTCGAGCAGCAGGCGCAGAGAATACATTCGTAGAGCCCGTCGAGCTTTTCGCGATCCTCATGGCTCTGCCGCCATTCCTTTTGCGGCGTCGGCGAGCTCGTCTTCAGCCACGGCTCGATTGAGGCATATTGCGCGTAGAAATTGGTCAGGTCGGGCACCAGATCCTTGACCACGGGCTGGTGCGGCAGCGGATTGATCTTGACCGCGCCGTCCTTCACGTCGTGCATCGATTTGGTGCAGGCCAGCGTGTTCTGGCCATCGATGTTCATCGCGCATGAACCGCACACGCCTTCGCGGCAGGAGCGGCGGAATGTCAGGGTCGGATCGATGTTGTTCTTGATCCAGATCAGCCCGTCGAGCACCATCGGACCGCAATCGTGGGTGTCGACGAAGTAGGTGTCGATGCTCGGATTTTTGCCGTCGTCGGGATTCCAGCGATAGACCTTGAATTCGCGCGTCTCGGTGGCGCCGGCCGGCTTCGGCCAGACCTTGCCGCCGCTGATCCTTGAATTTTTCGGAAGTACGAATTCAACCATACGTCTCGCCTTCTTTCCCTTGTCATCGCCGGGGGTGAGCCGGCAAGCCCTCATTCCCAGAGATGGATGCGCTGGTCGCGCCGGCGCAGTCTCACTAATATACCCGCGCCTTCGGCGGGATGTACTGAACGTCGTTGGTCATGGTGTAGTCGTGCACCGGACGGTAGTCGATCGCGGTGTTGCCGCTTTCGTCGATCCAGGCCAGCGTATGTTTCATCCAGTTCTTGTCGTCGCGCTCGGCAAAGTCCTCGCGCGCATGGGCGCCGCGGCTCTCGGTACGGTTGGCCGCCGAGTCCATCGTTACCACGGCCTGGACGATCAGATTGTCGAATTCCATGGTCTCGATCAGGTCGGAGTTCCAGATCAGCGACCGATCACTGACCGAAATATCGCCGATCCCGCCATGTACCTTGTGGATCAGGTTGTGACCCTCTTGCAGAACCTCGCCGGTACGGAACACCGCGCAATTGTTCTGCATCACGTTCTGCATGCTTTCGCGCAGCCGCGCCGTCGGCGTGCCGCCGGAGGCATGGCGATAATGATCGAGCCGGCCGACCGCCTTGTCGGTCGAGCCGGACGGCAATTCCGGCTGTTTGCCGTTTACCGTCAGCTTTTCGGCGCAGCGTAGCGCTGCGGCGCGGCCGAACACCACGAGGTCGATCAGGGAATTGGAGCCGAGACGGTTGGCGCCGTGCACCGAAACGCACGCCGCCTCGCCGATCGCCATAAGGCCGGGCACGACAGCGTTTTCGTCGCCGTTCGTCTTGGTCAGCACCTCGGCGTGATAATTGGTCGGGATGCCGCCCATGTTGTAGTGCACGGTCGGAACGATCGGGATCGGCTCGCGCGTGACATCGACATTGGCGAAGATTCGCGCCGATTCGGAAATGCCCGGCAGCCGTTCGTGCAATACCTGCGGATCGAGATGGTCGAGGTGCAGGAAGATATGATCCTTCTTCTTGCCGACACCCCGGCCCTCGCGGATTTCGATGGTCATGGCGCGCGAAACGACATCGCGGGACGCCAGATCCTTGGCCGAAGGCGCATAGCGCTCCATGAAGCGCTCGCCT
>Ga0307474_10002010_pt1 | contig 14632 bp, 11 predicted proteins | sample atmos_gasesECM1C_2_FD_203312 | JGI IMG/M metagenome (GOLD analysis project Ga0307474, IMG submission 203312) | Hardwood forest soil microbial communities from Morgan-Monroe State Forest, Indiana, United States - atmos_gasesECM1C_05 | ecosystem: Environmental > Terrestrial > Soil > Temperate... | reverse complement strand
ACGCGGGCGTTCACCGCACATTTTGATTTTCCCAAAGCTTCCACCACCGTAGCGAACAGCACCGGCGGAATGGCCAGGTAGTGTGTGGGGCGAGTAGCCCCGCCGAGCGTGACGCGCAGCTGCTCAAATGTTTTTGGATCTTCGTAATCGCCGTCGATGTACTTCAGCAGCGAGACGAGTTTCGCAAAAGCCGCTTCATCCACGCCTCCGCCGAATTTTGCGATTCCATCTCGGGCGCGTTCGCGAAGTTGCTCGAGAGTCCAACCCGCCTTGGCTACACCGATCACCGGGACATTCAGGTTCCCCCGCTTAACCATCGCTTGCAGCGACGGAAAAATCTGCTTGTGGGCCAGGTCGCCGGTGGCGCCAAAAAAAACCAGAGCATCCGACGGAATTTTTTCCGCCGAACCGGGCGGCGGAGCGGGGCGATTCGTTGAAGGCGTGTCAGGCATGGCGATCCTCTCCGTCGAACTGAAAATTAGGCTTTTTTCTCTTCGTGACCGCCAAATTCAAAACGCATCGCCGACAAAAGCTTGTTCGCGAAATCCGCTTCGCCGCGGGAAGTGAATCGTTCGTATAGCGCCGAGGTGAGCACCGGTGCAGGCGTACCTTCGTCGATCGCTGCCAGGATCGTCCAGCGACCCTCGCCTGAATCCGAGACTCGGCCTCCAAAATCGGTGAGTTGCGGCGACTTCAGCAGCGCAATCGCAGTCAAATCCAGCAGCCAGGAGGCGATGACGCTGCCTCGGCGCCACACTTCGGCCACATCGGGCAGGTTGATATCGTACATATAGTGTTCGGGATTGCGCAGCGGAGTGGTTTCGGCGTCTTCGGTGCGTTTGGTCTTGCCCACGTTGGCGTGATTCAAAATATTCAAGCCTTCCGCATACGCCGCCATCACGCCATATTCGATTCCGTTGTGCACCATTTTCACGAAATGGCCCGCGCCAGAGGGGCCGCAGTGCAGATAACCCTGTTCGGCGGTGCCTTTTACTTTTTCGCGGCCCGGGGTCCGCTCGATGTCGCCAATCCCAGGAGCAAGGGTCTTGAAGATCGGATCCAGCCGCTGAACCGTATCGTTCTCGCCGCCGATCATCATGCAATAGCCGCGATCCAGTCCCCAAACTCCGCCGCTGGTGCCGACGTCCACATAATGCAGCCCTTTCTTCTTCAATTCTTCCGCGCGGCGAATGTCGTCAATGTAATAGGAATTTCCGCCGTCGATCAGGATGTCATCTTTGCCCAGTTTCGGTACAAGCTGGGCCAGCGTGCCATCGACCACCGCCGCCGGAACCATCAGCCAGATTGCGCGCGGCTGCTTCAGTTTTGAAATGAAATCGTCGAGCGAGGTGGCCCCGGTCGCGCCTTCCTTCGCCAGCGCCTGCACGCTGGCCGGCGTCATGTCGAAAGCTACGCATTCGTGTCCGCCTTTCATCAACCGGCGCACCATATTTGCGCCCATGCGTCCCAGTCCGATCATTCCCAGTTGCATCGAATCTCTCCTTTCACCGCCGGCTTCTTAGATTCACGAGCGTCCATTAGGCCACAGCTTTCTTTCTTCCGCACTTGGCAAACCTGGCTCCAAACGAGTCTTGTTGCATAGCACATGGAAGTTACGCTTTCAACATGCCCTTGCGAGCCCGGCATCCGCTGGCAGTTCCATTCAGTAGAATCAATTGCAGGCCAAAGACCTTTCTCGAGACAACCGAGGCGTACCGTTTGAGTACGACAATCGAACCCATTTCAGTCGCGTCGGCGCCATCCGCGGCCGCCTGGTCACCGTGGATATACAGCCGCTGGCTCGACCTTACCGTAGGCTGCGGCGCGTGGTCCGCTCCCTTGCTGGCGGTAGCGATGTTCATGCCCGCCACTCACTCGCATGCCTGGGCCATCACCTTTTATTTTCTCGCCGTCGTTTTTAACTACCCGCACTTCATGGCCACGATTTACCGTGCGTATCACACCCGGGAAAACTTCGACAAATACAAATTCGTCACGCTGCACGTCACCCTATTGATTCTCGCCACCGGCATTTTGATGCATGCTTCTCCGCGCCTTTTTCCCTGGGTCTTCACCCTGTACATTTTCTGGAGTCCCTGGCACTACTCCGGGCAGAACTACGGGCTGCTGATGATGTTCGCGAAACGCAGCGGGGCCGTCGTCACGCCCACCGAACGCCAGTGGCTGCACGCGGCGTTCGTCGCGTCCTACTGCATGCTGCTCGGAAGTTTTGTGACTGGCGGATCGAACGACCCGCTGATTTTGAGCCCCGGCTTGCCGGCCAGATTCACGCTGCCTCTCCGGCTGGGTCTTGGTGTCGCGTTTGCGGTCTTTACTTTTCTGGGGTTTCGGCGAATGGTTCGCGAGCACGGGGCGCGGACGATGGCCGCGCCGCTTACGCTGGCGTTCACCCAGTTTCTTTGGTTCGTGCTGCCGACCCTGCTTGAGCTGAACTCCGCTTCCCAGATTCCACAAACCCGGTACAGCAGTGGAATTCTCGCGGTTCTGCACTCCGCCCAGTACATTTGGATCACCAGCTACTTTCAGCGGCGTGAAGCGCTCGCCGCAGGCAAGACGAATTGGCGCGTAACCACATATTTCGTCACCTTACTCGCGGGAGGTATCGCCCTATTCATTCCCGGACCTTGGCTGGTCAGTATTCTCCTGCACTACGATTTCACCACCAGCTTTCTGATTTTTGTCGCGCTGGTGAATATTCACCATTTCATTCTCGACGCAAAGCTTTGGAAGCTGCGGGACTCACGGGTGGCTGCGCTGCTCGTCGGAGCCGGCGGCAAAGCGCCGCAACCGGCGCCGGCCGCGAATATCCAAACGGCCAACCCTTCGCGGGAATTACGTCCGCTGACACCGGCGATCTTCGCGAAACCAGCCTTCCAGATCTTCTGCGTGACTCTGCTTTTTCTGTGGGGCGGCATTGATCAAGTTCATTTTGCGATGCGCACTAACGACGGAAACCTTCCGCTGCTGCTGCGTGCGGCCAGCATCAATCCGTACGACAGCTCGGTCCAGGCGCGTATCGCCACGGCCTCCAATCTCGCTGGGGATAAAGATCACGCCGCCGCCGCGCTCGAACGCGCGGTCGAAATCAATCCCACCAATCTCGGCTTGCAACATGCCTGCGCACGCGCGTTGATTGAGGACGGCCGCTACGCCGACGCTTACACGCACTACCAGAAAATGCTCACTCTATTTCCGCGCGACACCGATGCGCTGGTCAACTACGGTCTGCTCGCCGCGCGGCTCGGCCACCCCGGCGAAGCCATCGATTCCTGGGAAAAAGCGACGGAACTGAACCCGCAAGAAGCGCGCGCTCACCTTTACCTGGCGGGCGCGTACGACGAAAGAGGTGAATTCGCCGCCGCTGCTCGCCACTGGAACTCGTTCATCACTTTTGAAACCGCAAATCCCAGCGACGTGACGGTCCCGCGCGAGCAATTGCTGTTGGCGACGGTTCATCTGGCCGACGACGAAGTGCAATTGAACCACTACCCGGCCGCTAGAACGCAGTATGACTTTGCCATCGCGCTCGCCCAGCAGTCCGCGAGTCCAAAAATCGAAAGCCTGGCGCTCGCTCACCTGGCCGATTTACAGGAAAAGCTTCAGGACGCTCCGGGCGCGGCGCAGTCCTACCAGCGCGCGCTAGCGCTCGACGGGAAGTCCACCGACCGCCAGACCGAAGGTCTGGATTGGTTCAATTACGGCCAGTTCCTGCGCCGACATGGTGCGCCCGATGCTTTGGTCTACGCTTGTCTGCTGCAGGCCGAGAATTTGCTCCAGTCGTTCGGTGGGCCAAATCTCTCGACGGTGCAAAGCATCAAGCGTCAGGTCGAAACCAGAATGAGCCGGGACGCGGCCCTGACCGCCCGCGCCAACCTTCCTACGGAAATCGCGCGATTAAAAACTCTGCCATCCGCTTCCTTCTGAAACAGTATCTCAGTAAACTTCTTGCCGGATGACGGTTCCCGTTGAAAAACAAGACTCGCGTTTGATGCGGGCGATGTTCGGCTCCATCGCGCCGCGCTACGATTTCGTCACTCGCATACTTTCTTACGGGATGGACCGCCGCTGGAAGCGCCTGGGCGTGGCCCAAGCGACGCTGCCGGAAATGGCACTGGTGCTCGACCTCGCGGCCGGGACCGGGGATTTTTCGAAGCTGGTTCGCGAGCGGTTGCCCAAGGCTCGTTCCATCGCCATGGACATTACCGAACCCATGTTGCGCCTGGCCCGGGCGCAAGGTCAGCAAGAAGCGGTCTGCGGCGACGCTTGCTCGTTGCCCTTTCCCGACGCCACGTTTGACTGTGTTTTCATCGGCTACGGGCTGCGGAATTTTCCAAACCTGAAAACGGCGGTAGCCGAAATTTCGCGGGTCACCCGGCCCGGGGGCCTGATGGTTAGCCTCGATTTTTTTCTGCCGCCCAATCCCGTTTTTCGGGAGCTATATCTCGGCTACCTTTACCTGCAGGGAGCCGTTTGGGGAATTGCGTTGCATGGCAATGCCCGGACCTACAGCTACATTTCAGATTCACTACGAAGCTTTGTTTCGATCCAGGATTTATCGTCTCTGCTGCAACGCACGGGCTACGCGAAGGTGGACACTCGCGGATTTATTTTGGGCGGGATCGCCCTGCACTGGGCCACGAAGAGCGGTTAATTCTCCAGCTTGAACCGGGTCGCCGCCAGATTGTACATCCGGCGCCACAACAGACGATTGATCGTCACCACCATTGCGGCCATCACGATCGTGGCGGCCAGCAACACTCGAAAATTTCCGGTGTCCGTCGCGTTGCTGATCACCGCCCCAAGTCCGGTGGTCATGTAGGTGTGCCCGCGGAAATGAAAATACTCGGCAATGATGCTGGCGTTCCAGGCGCCGCCCGACGCGGTCACAAAACCCGTAATTAGAAACGGAAATATTCCGGGCAGAAACAATTGCTGCCAGCGGTCGCGCCGCTCGAAACTGTAAACATTGCAAACTTCTTTCAGATCCGTGGGAATCGCCGTGGCTCCAGCGATCACATTGAACAGCAGATACCATTGGGTGCCCAGCAGCAGCAGGATAATGGAGCCCACGCCCAATCCGCCCCCTACTTGGATCAGCAGCAGCAAAATGATCGGAAACAGCGCCGTGGCCGGAACCGATGCGGCCACCTGCACCATGGGCTGTGCGATCGCGGAGAGCTTGGGCTTCAGCCCGATCATCACCCCCACCGGAATGGTCCACAAGCCCGCCAAGAACAAGGTAAACGCTACGCGCAGAAGCGTCGCTCCGGCTCCCAGAAAAATGCTGCGCAGTTCGGGCCCGGTGAGGTGAGCGAGCAAGAAGATCATGTGCACGGCTGCGTACAAAATCCCGGTGAACGCCGCTGCAAGAACCAGTCGGGTTAGCCACTTCCACACCGCACTAGGTCTCCCCGCATTCACGGGCTCCGCTGTGCGTCTCTTTGCGAAATACAGAGTCAGCCATTCCCTCGCCGGCCGCATGGTATAACGCGCCACGAACGGAAGTATTTTTGAAGTGCGCAAGAAATTCAGCACCGGCGAAATCGGAGCATCGGTGGATTCTACTTGCTCGAATTTGAATTTTTCAGCCCAGGCAATCACCGGCCGCCATATCAGTTGGTCGATGACCACGATGATTCCGATCATCACGCCCATACCCCAGAAAATCGCGTGAGTATTGCCGGCGTTCGCGGCGGTTTGCAGATATGAACCCAGACCCGGCAAGCGCAGATCTCGATCGCCCAGGGTGAACATCTCGCAGGCCATGAGGAAAAACCACCCGCCCGCGACCGACATCATCGAGTTCCAAACCAGCCCGATCACCGCGTAGGGAAATTCCATCTGGATGAAGCGTTGCCACCAGCTCCAGCGATAGACTTCGGCGACTTCGCGCATCTCGCGCGGGATATTCTTCAGCGAGGAATAAAAACTGAAAGTCATATTCCAGACTTGGCCGGTGAAAATTAGCAGGATGGAGCCCAGCTCCACGCCGAGTTGTTTCGTCGGGAATAGCGAAACCATGGCCAACATGACGCCGGGCAAGAAACTCAAAACGGGGATCGATTGCAGCGTGTCCAGCAGCGGCAGCATGAATTTTTCGGCGCGTGCGTTATACGCGGCGATGTAACCATAGACCAGGGTAAAGGCCAGGCTGCACACATAAGCCGCCGCGATGCGCAGGACGGAAAACATGGCGTACTTGGGCAGCGCACTCGGGCTTAGATTGATTACGGTTGGCGCGCCCACCGGCGTCAGCCAGTAGTGCGTCATCGAGAGCACTGCGTAAAACAGCGCAAACGCCGCGAATAGAATCGGCAAATCCCGCAGCACCGAGGGAACGCTGGCCGGGAATATTCCCCAGGCCATCGTGCCGCGCGCAATTCGGCTCGCGGACACCTTGGGAGCGCGTTGAGCCATTATTTCGCGGAAGCATCCTGCACGGGGGTGTGCCTAGCATGTTCTCCGCCGTGGTCTGCCTGATGCAGGTGCAGCTGATCGGTTTCCTCGTCGTACGTAAAAATCTCCGCGTAGCGGCCCCACAGCAGCGCCGTTTCAATCTGGCGGTCCACTTCCACTTGCGCGAACCGTTCGTCCAGCAGATCGCGGAAAAATTCGAGGGGCACCGTATGATTCGATTTTTTCTCCAGAACCGAGTACATCTGCTGCAACAGCGACGCATGTTGCAGCGCCGCGTCGCGGAATAGCACTTTGCGCGTGGGAATATCGGCTTCGGCGTAAGCCCGGCCCTGCTCGGTGACGCGTACATCGCCTTCGTTCACCTCGGCAAAGCCCAGCAACGTGGCTGCGTCCAGAATCGGCAGAAGGTCATCGATCTCGAGTAAAAGGTCCTCGGCGATGTGATAGGTGTCCTCTTCGCCGCCGCGGTCGTTCAGCAATTCCAGCAAGCCGCCCACGCCGCCCGGCCGTGAATGCGGCAGCATTTGCGCCGCCGCTTTTTCTTTGTGCCCGCCTTTGGTCGGCGGGGCCAGTTCCAGCTCCGGCTCGGTCATGACTTTGTAGATGTAATCGACATACAGGACAAACGCCGCGGATTTGCGATCTCGCGGCTGCTCCAGCGGAACGCGGAAATCCGCGCGAATGCGCGCCGGGTTGCGTCCCAGCACGATAATTCGATCTGCGAGCAACACCGCCTCTTCGATATTGTGGGTCACGATGAAAATACTGCGCGTTGGGATTTTCTTGGCCTGCCAAAGCTCGAGCAACTCACCGCGCAGGTTTTCCGCCGTTAGCACGTCGAGTGCAGAGAACGGCTCGTCCATGAAAAGAATTTCGGGCTCCACGGCCAGTGCACGCGCGAAGCCCACGCGCTGTTTCATCCCGCCCGATAATTCCTTGGGGAACGCCGATTCAAATCCGTGCAAGCCCACCGCAGCCAGCGCTTTCAACGCGCGCTTATGCCGTTCGAAATGCGTAATGCCTTTGGCCAGCAGCGGCGCTTCGACGTTATCTAGCACCGTGAGCCACGGGAAAAGCGCAAAACTCTGAAAAACGATGGCCACGTTCGGGCTGCACTTGCTGATCGGCTGGCCGTGCCACAGAACTTCTCCGGCCGAAGGTGCGGCCAACCCGGAGAGCATGCGCAGCAGAGTCGACTTTCCGGAGCCGGATGGTCCGAGCAGCGCGATGATCGTATTGGGTTCCACCGAAAAATCCACCGGAGCGATCACCTGAATCTGGCGCCCGTCGGGCTGCGTGTAGCTTTTTTCGATTTGTCGGGCTTCAATGATCGGCTCTTCGGCGATCGCGGGCGCAAACTGCGTTGCCGGATGGCCCGTCTCAGCCGGGGCCACGGCGTAATAGGGTGCGCCGGAACCCGCCGCCACCAACTCGTCCATCAGGCACTGCCAGGCTTCTTCCGGCAGCGCGTCGAGAAAATGTTCCCGCTCGGCCGGGTCCATGGCGTTCACGATTTCCTGCATTTGGTGCAACGGCAGCGAATGCAGCGTGACGTAGGCGTGATAGTAGGGCAAATGAACGATCAGCGACGCCGCCAGCTCCACCGGCATTTGGCCAAATAGTGCGCGCTGCTCTTCGAACGGAGCGGTCATCAGAAAATCGGCAGCGTCGCTCGCGCTCATGGTGCGCAGCTGCACTACGATCGGTTTCCACTGGCGCAGTTTCAGCAAACTTTGCAAATATCTTTTGTCGGTTTCGCTCATAACAGCACGCAAGAGCCTACTACGTTTTTGTCACGTCCGCGACGGCCAGACCGCGCTCGATTTTGGGATGTGTTACAGAAATGTGACACTGTCTGCCACGTTCCGGAACCGTTTGGCCACCTGCGGGCTGTAACTTTTCAGCTCGCCGAAAATCAGACAGGAGCTGGCTGCGCCCGGTCTAATATGAAGCGCTAGCCAAACTGGCTGATACGTCAAGACAACCAGGCGCGTTGCTGCGGCGCCGCTAAGAGGATGCTGCCGAAGTGAATTTGAAACTTGCGCCGGATGCCGATTCGCCGGTTTCCGCTCCATCTCGCGAAGAGGAATACGCGCTGATCCAGCGTATTTTGCGCGGCGAAAAAGAGCTGTTCCACCATCTGGTTCGGCCTTACGAGCGCCGCGTCTACGTGATGGCCTTCGCCATTTTGCGGAACGAAGCCGACGCCCAGGATGCGGCGCAAGACGCGCTATTCAAAGCGTTCAAGCACCTGGCTCAGTTTCGCTCCGAAGCGCGGTTCAGCACCTGGCTCATTCAGGTAACTCTCAACGAGGCGCGAATGAGACTCCGCAAGAATCATCTCGAAATCATGCGGCCTATTGATGAGGTCGAGCAGGAAGACGGTTCCTATACGCCGCGCGATTTTACCGATTGGCGGGAGATTCCCTCTGAAGCGCTGGAACGCAAACAGGTTCGCGAGATGCTGGTCAAAGCGCTCGCTTCCTTGACTCAAAAGTACCGCGAAGTTTTTGTATTGCGCGACGTGCAGCACTTGAGCACGGAAGAAGCGGCCGATGTCCTGGGGATTTCGCCGGGCGCGGTGAAGACGCGCCTGCTGCGCGCGCGTCTGATGTTGCGCGATTTTCTTGCGCCGGGCCTCGACGGCGCTTGGGCTAATCCTTCGACTCTGCCCAAAGGAACGAAACCATGGTCCTGAAATGTGAAGATATTTGGCGGGAAATTTCGAACTATGTCGATGGCGACCTCGATCCTCAGCTGAAGGTCGCCATGGACGAGCACTTCGCCGGCTGCGCAAAATGCCGCTCCGTTTTCGACGGCACTCGCAATGTGGTCCAGATCTATGGCGACGAAAAGGCGTTCAAGCTGCCGGCCAATTTTCATCCGCAGCTTCATCGTCAATTGGAAGCTCGCGTCCAGGGCACGCGCGCCCAGGGTTCAGCGTGGATTCTGGCCGTCGCTGCAATGATTCTCCTGGCTGCGTCGGTCTGGGTTGTGACGCTGCATAACCGCGCCGCTGTGCCGGTGCACCATACGATGAGTCCGGAAACAGCCGAAAGAATCAAAACTTTAGTCGTCGTCGCTGGGGACACAAAATATTTCCATCTGGCCGGATGCCCGTACATTCACGGACAACAGCGCACCATGTTCGCGGACGAAGCGCTGCGTCAGGGACTGATTCCTTGCGACAAATGCCTCAAGGATTTGGCGGAACAGCTGACGGGTATCGGGCCGATCCGGGATAACGACGTGGCTTCGAAGGATCCGGCAATGGATGCGGAATAGCGCTCAAGACTCGGAGCGGACTTAGATTTCCGGTGAAGTTTCGGCTTTTGTTTTGCGTTTAGAACTCTTGCGCGGGGTTCGCGGCTTGGGCACTTGCAGGGGCTCGGAATTGGCCGCGATCGCGGCTTCCAGTGCCGCCTTTATTTTCTCGTCCAGTTTGCAGGTAATTTCCTGCAGCGCTTTTTGCGCCTGCTCGGCCACGGCGGCGACACCTTTGCCGGACTGCTCCAAAATTTTGCTTATGGCTGCGGCGGTCTCATCTGTAAGGTGAATCCGCGTCGCTTCGGAAAGGGCTTCACGCATTTCGGCCGCGATCTGGGCGCGAAAAATCTCCAGTTCCTTAGCCAGAATTTCTTTCACGGCGTGCTGGGTACCAGTCTCGGCGGCGACGCTGGCCGCCAGCGCTTCTTTTCGCGGCATCGCCAAAACAATTTTTTCCGCGTTTCCCGCCGGTTGCGGTTTATCGGCAACCATGGTGGTCACCGAAGTCAGATGGGGCAGGCTGCCTCGCTCTGCCAGACCCGACAAGGGCCGTTCGAGAGTCTCGATCGAGGACGTAAATGAGCCAGAGTACGGCGTAGAAGTTGGCGATGGGCCTTCTTTGGCGCGGAATGAGCCAAGGTTGACCGGTTCGCTCACTGGTATTTCGAGTTCGATATCTTCCGGATGTGGAAACCAACTTTCCGGAGGAACCGCGATGCCCCACACGTTGCCCGGCACCTCAAACTCCACCGCAATATGGAATTGGTCGCGATAGTTGCTGGGCCGCTGCACCCACACCACCCGCGCCTTCATGATGCGCGGCGCATTCGGCGCGTTTCGTCGATTGATCTGCACGGTAAGCTGCGAATTCTTGGGAACATAATGGGTAGATCGGTACTTGCAGCCCGTGCAGCTCACCATCACGGTGGCAGTGGATTCTTTAAAGGACTGGCCCAGCGCGTCGATTCCCGTGACCACGATCGGCACGGTATGCAGCATCCGAACGCTGCGGCGCTTTTCCTCTCCCGGATCGTTGGACGTAGGTATTTCGCTCAAGGTGCTCTCGAAGGGCAACCTCCAAACCTAGCATCCCGCATTGAGTTTGCCTCGTAAGTCTCTACGTGTGGTGGCGCAATAGTAAAGCCGGTAGGGGAGTGGACCGAACCGGCACGCCCACAGAGGAAGCAGGAGTTTTGAACCAGCGACCTTATTGCACTGGCTTTTCACGGACTGGAGTTTCGAAACCAGCCCGATCGGCGCGAATCAGGCGCGAGAAATCGGGAGAGTTGCCGGCGATGCGCGCGGTGGGATTGATTCGAGATTGCTCGCGAAGTTGCAGGAAAGGTAGATTTCCAGTGAGCAAGCCTCGTTCGTAAAGCATTTCGTCAGCCTCGCCACTGAGCAGTACGCGAGGATCGAAGCGCGAAATTCCAGCGGGCAGCGGACCAATCGCCCGCATTTCCTCGAAAACATTCGTCGAGCAGTTGCTCGTCACGGCGTTGTACCACTCCGGCTTTTCGTGCAGCTGGTTGGCTCGCAACAAATATTGCTGGAACAATTTCCGCGCATAATCGGCATCCGCCGTGGTTCGGTACAAATCCACTTCCTCACCTTGGCGAAAATTCGAACGCAGCCGGATCAAGTCGCGCTCGTCAGCAAAAATATAAATGAGCGTGAATTGTCGGAAGAATCCTCGAATCGCCGAATACGATTGCCCAATCTGTTTTCTCATCTCCACCGATACCGCGACGTAGTCGTCGTCGGCGAAGTGAAAACTCACGATCAAATGCGCAATCCGGGGAATTCCCCAGTGAATGAAGGCCACGTCGATACCTTGCAATCCGGAAAGCCTTACCGTTTTGGTTATCCACTGGCATTTGTATTCGAATTCCGCCTGGTATCGACAGTCGCGGTAATTGTGAATGTTCACCACGTCGCCTTGCACTTCGGCCCATGCCGTCTGTGCGACGTCCGCTTGCCAATTCCGGTCGTTCGACGGTTTCAGGGAAAGCCACCAAAAAAGCACTACCGCGAAACCTCCCAGGCAAATCGCCAGCCGCGTTCCGTTTTCACGCACGAACAACATCACGCCAACGAGGAACAGCACATAAACGATCGTCGCCGGAATCCGTAGGTGCGGGAACGGCAGGTCAAAATACAAAGCCATGACACACCACGCGCTCAGCAACAACACTGTCAGCCATGCGGCAATCATGAGCATCCGCCGGAAGAATCGGACCACAATTCCGTTACCGCCATGTGAGGTGGACCGTTCAGCATTCGTCGATTCCATTTTCATTTGGGTACGGTGCGTCCAACGGAAGAGTACAACTGAAGGCCGCTCAGTCAGCAGGAATGAATTTCAGGTCGTGGCCGGTTTGTCTTCGGTCCAGAATTTTGTGATTTCTTCCAGGGAGCGGCCTTTAGTTTCCGGAATCAGCCACGCCACAAAAATAATGGTCAATAACGCGCCGCCGCTGAAACACCAGAACGTGCCGTCGGATCCCAGATGTTTTTGCATCAGCGGAAACAGCTGGTTGCCCAGATAGCCCACCACCCAGAGCGCTGTGATGGCGATTGACATTCCACGACCGCGCACTTTGGTTGGATAAATTTCTGAAATAATCACCCAGCACGCCACCCCGTTGCCGAATGCGTGGCCGGCCACGAAGGCCATCACCAGGATCAGGACAGCCAGGCCGCTTCCGTGGATGTGATAAAACCAGCCGACCAGAAGGAACGCGACGAATTGCAGACTCGATCCCGCCAGCACCAGCGTCTTGCGTCCGGCCTTATCCACCAGCCACAAGGCAAACAACGTAAACACCAGATTGATCAGGCTGACCAGCACGGACTGAAAAAACGCATCGCTGGTTTTGGTTCCCGCCGAGCGGAAAATTTCCGGCAGGAAGGAGAAAACAGGCGTAATTCCACTCAGCTGTTGCAGGCCCGCCAACATGATGCCCAGTAACAGCGGACGCCGAAAGGTCGTAAACAATTCGGAGATGTGCCCTTCTTCTGTGGCTAACGCATTCTCGATTTCTATCGTCTCTCGCGCGGCAGCTTCGGCTCCGTCGATTTTTGACAGCACCGCGATGGCTTCCTCGCGGCGCCCCATCTTCATCAACCAGCGCGGGCTCTCCACCGCCGGAAGGATCATCACGCCAAACAGGATGGCTGGAATAACCCCGGCGAAAAACATCCAGCGCCAACCGGTTGAGATATTCCAGGCTTCGTCGCCCATGCGTTGGATCACCATGTTCACAAAAACTGCCGCGAGAATTCCGCTGACGATGCCGAGTTGGTAGAGCGTCACGCACCGGCCGCGGACGCGAGTCGGCGCGATTTCCGCGATGTAGTTCGGCGCAATCACCGACGCGGCGCCGATTCCCACCCCGCCGATCAGCCGCCACAGAACAAATTGATGAAGATCGGCGGCGAAAAGAATGCCAATGGAGGAAAGCGCGAAACAAAGTGCGCAGAGTCCCAGCCCTTTTTTCTTACCGAGATAATCAGCGACGGTTCCGGCAGCGGCGCAACCGACGATGCATCCGACGAGTGCGCAGGCGGCGGCCCAGCCTATGCCCGCCGCGTCAAGGTGAAACAGTTGGCTCAAATACCCAATCGCTCCACTGATCACAATGTTGTCGTAGCCGAAGAGCAGTCCGCCCAAGGTGGAGACAATGGCTGCGATGATCAACGGAGCTCGCGAATGAGCCGAGGTGGAGGTGGGTGTCAGTTTATTTTTGGCCCTGGGCGGCAGGTTCCGCCACTATACCGTATCGTTGCGGAGATTCGAGCGCGGCCTTGGCCGCCAGCATGAATCCTAAAGTGTGCGCCATACCAGCGTGCCACGGCGCGGAACACGTCATCTGCGGCGTGTGGTCCGGGATCAGCACGCCATCAAAATTATTTCGGTGCAGGATCGCCATGATCCGCAGCATGTCCACATCGCCTTCATCGATAAAAGTTTCGCGATAGTTCGGCACTTTGCCCACGACATTCCGCAGGTGAATGTACGCAATTTTCCCCTGCTTGCTGTACTGATCCACCGCGTCGTAAATATTGCCTTCGGTCATTTCCGCCATGGTGCCGACGCAAAGCTCCAGGGAATTGCTTCGGCTGGGGGCCAGATCGATCAACCGCTGGTACATGTGCGGCTGGTACACCAGGCGCGGCTGTTGCCGCATGGTGGGCATCGGAGGATCGTCCGGGTGCGCGGCCAGACGGACGCCTGCTTTTTCCGCCACCGGCACTACCTCTTCCAAGAATCTTTGCAGGCGGCGCCAGAGTTCGTCGTGGGAGATCGAAGGCAAATTTCCAGTGGGGGCCTTCGGGTCGTAAACCATATTCCAGATCGTCCCGTTCGGGATGGGCACATCTTCCGCCGGGCCGTCCATCCCCAGAGTAATCGCGTCGCCCCGGCCTTGCCGCGCGGTCACGCGCCCGCACACTCCGGCCAGACTGAAGTTGTATCCCAGCACCGGAACGCCCGCGTCTCCCAGCCGCCGAATGAGTGTTTTTACTTTTTCGATTTGCTGGGTGCGCTGCGGGCCATCCAGCAAAATGTCGTGCCAGTGCGCCGGATCGATATTTTCAATCGCGGCCAGGACCAATCCCGCATTTTCGATGTCGCTGCGGAGGGACTTCAATTCCGCGACGGTCCAAAGTTTTTCTGGATCGCCGGCGAGACCCCACGGCTCGTACTTTCCGCCGCTGGGCTGATTGTTCCGCGGATTCGACGAGACCTGCGCCGAACCTGGCGAGGTCCCTTGGTTGAAGTAATCCACCAGATGCACCACCACGTGCGTGCAACCGGCCTGGCGCGCAAAATCGTAATAATCGCGCGTCAACATGTGCCGGTAGAGCCCGAGTCCGATCTTCATAGTCGATTTCCAATTCCGCCACCGTAATCGGCGCTGAAGAC
>Ga0307474_10002009_pt1 | contig 14633 bp, 9 predicted proteins | sample atmos_gasesECM1C_2_FD_203312 | JGI IMG/M metagenome (GOLD analysis project Ga0307474, IMG submission 203312) | Hardwood forest soil microbial communities from Morgan-Monroe State Forest, Indiana, United States - atmos_gasesECM1C_05 | ecosystem: Environmental > Terrestrial > Soil > Temperate... | reverse complement strand
TCGGTGGAGTTTGATCATGCCGATATCTACAAAGATCTTGATGCGGTAGAGACGGCCTTTAAACGCCTGGTGAATCTGATTCCGCGGCGCGGACGGATTATCGCTTTTGATGGAATGGCGGGGGACGCGGCCGAAAGCGCGAGCCTCGAGCGCTGCCTCAGCAATTCGTTCTGTCCAATCGAGCGCTATGGCACCAGCGAAATAGCGGACTGGAAAATCGCAGACTTGAAATTGGAGGCGGCCCAAACCTCGTGGTCGATAGTTCACCAGGGGCGCCCCTGGGCAGATTTCGAGTTTCCCTTGGCGGGGGAATACAACGTGTGGAACGCAACCGCTGCGGCGGCGATGGCTGCAGCCTACGGAATATCCAAGGAAGAGATTGCCGCGGCGCTGAAGACATTTAAAAGCGTCAAGCGCCGATTGGAGGTAACAGCGCTAGTAAATGGCATCACCATTATTGACGACTTTGCCCATCACCCCACCGCAATTGAGGGCACTCTGAAGGCGTTGCGGGCGCGTTATGCCGGAGCGCGGTTGTGGGCGATTCTGGAGCCGCGTTCCAATACTTTGCGTCGCCGCGTGTTGCAAAGTGATTTGGCGCGAAGTCTGGCGGTGGCCGACGAGATTATTGTTGCGGGCGTATTCCGCTCCGAAACGATCCCGGAAAATGAACGCCTGGAACTGCCGGAACTGGCAGCGGATATCCAGAGACACGGCAAGCGTGCTCGCTTGATTGCAAACGCCGACGAGATTGTCCAGGCCATTGCCCCGGAGATGCGTGCCGGCGATATCGTCGCAATTCTTTCGAACGGCGGATTCAGTGGGATCTATGAAAAGCTTCCGGCGCGATTAAGAGTTCTTGCCGAAGAACGGGGCAGCGCAGGCTCGGCGAGTACGACGGGAAACCGATGAAGCATTTCGATTTGCGGCGCGCCCCCACACGCGAAATCATCTCCGTCCTTCTGCTGCTCGGGCTCACGCTGGCGCGTTGCGGGGCCGCGACCGAATATACTGTCTCTCTCGCAAATCCCGAACATCATCTGGTAGAAGTTCAAATCATCCTGCCCGGGGGATCGACGCAACGCGAGTTACAGCTTCCCGTCTGGAATGCGCTTTATCAAGTTCGCGACTTCGCCCAGTACGTGAACTGGGTCCGCGCGAAAGACCGCGCCGGCCGGCCGCTTACCGTGCAACAGTTGAACAAGAGCCGCTGGCAGGTTTCCGGTGCCGAGACTGGCACAATTCTGGAGTATCAGATCTTTGTTGATTCCTTTGGTCCATTCGGCGCACAACTCAACTCGCATCATGCCTTCTTCAATCTGGCGCAGCTTCTGATCTATCCGGTGGACGCTCGAAGTGAGCCGATGAGTGTGCGCTTCAACCATCTACCCGAGGGATGGCGGATCGCCACGCCTCTAACTTTGTCGCAGGATGGAAGGTTCAGCGCCGAGAATTATGATCGTCTGGTCGACTCTCCGGTTGAGATTGGAACGTTTAAAGAGGCGGACTTCGACGAGGGCGGCGGCCATTATCGCGTTGTGATTGACGCCGAAGCCCCTGACTACGATATGGATAAGATCATCACCATGCTGCGCAAAATCGTGGCCGCAGCAACCAGTTGGATGGGGGATCGTCCCTTCGATAATTATATGTTCCTCTACCACTTCCCCCACGGACCGGCGGGCGGCGGCATGGAGCATTCTTATGCAACCGCAATCGATGTCGACGCCGACGTCCTGTCACGGTCTCCGGAGGCTCTGGCGTCGGTGACGGCGCATGAGTTTTTTCATCTGTGGAACGTGAAACGCATTCGCCCGCAGACCCTCGAGCCCGTGGACTATACCAGAGAAAATTACACACGCGCTCTTTGGTTTAGCGAGGGATGCACGAGCACCGCAGCGGATATTATCCAGTTGCGGAGCGGCCTCCTCGACGAACTCCACTTCGAACAAGAGCTCGCGTCGGGAATCGGCGAACTCGAGCGGCGCCCCGCTCATCTCAGGCAGTCTGCGGAAGACTCCAGCCTGGATGCATGGCTCGAAGGCAATCCGTATTACCGTCTTCCCGAGCGCAGCATTTCTTATTACAACAAAGGAGAGTTGCTGGGGATCATGTTAGATTTGGCCGTACGCGAGTCCAGTCATTGGCAGACGTCTCTTCGCGAAGTCTTTCAGTGGATGAATGAAAACTACGCTAAGAAGGGAAAGTTCTTCCCGGATTCAGACGGCGTGCGCCAGGCAGCGGAAGCGGTGAGCCATGCGGATCTAGGCTGGTTTTTCGCGAAATATGTCCAGGGTACAGAAGAGACCCCCTGGAATCATTTTTTTCGCGCTGTGGGACTTCGCGTGATCGAAGGAAAAGTGGTGACAGCGGACACGGGCTTTGTGGCCTCGCGAAACTTCGATGGTCCCATGGCGGTTGCAGCCGTGACGGTGGGCAGCGAAGCCGAGCGAGCGGGATTGCGCGTCGGCGACACTATCCTGGAAATCAATGGCAGGATCGCAGGACAGGAATCCTCGCAGGACTTGGGCGGCCTTACTGCTGGTGACATGATCACGCTGAAACTTCGCAGCCGCGGCAGCCTGGAGCGCGAGTTGAAGTGGAAGGCGGTGAGCCGCGAAGAAATCACCTACGAACTCAAGAACATGGAAAATTCCGACGTGGAGCAAATGGCGCACCGCGCAGCCTGGTTGAAGGGCGAAGCGCAGGTTCCTCCAGAGACGCACTCGCACTAGAGCGAACCCACGTTAGGGGCACAGGCGAGAAATAATGATCCGCACTATCGCGATGCTCGTCTTCTGGGCACTGGCCGCGCCCGTGGCGGCCCTCATCGGATTTCCCTGGACGTTCATCACGGGAGACATTCGCCTGCTCTACCGCATGTTCATGATGGGCGCATGGAATGGCGTGCGTCTGACCGGCGTGCGCGTGAAAACCGTGGGACTCGATAAGCTAGATCCCGCGCGCACCTACATCTTCATGTCAAATCACGTATCGAATGTGGATCCGCCCATCACGATTCCACTTATCCCGAAGCGTACTTCCGTGATGGTGAAAAAGGAATTGTTCAACTATCCAATCCTGGGCCGCGCGATGCGGATGGGGTCGCTCGTGCCTGTCGATCGCGGCAATCGCGACGCTGGCATCGAATCCGTGCGCGCCGCCAAACAGGTCGTGCAGCAGGGCCTCAACATGACGATCTATGTCGAAGGCAAGCGCTCGTTCGACGGCAAGTTGCTCCCTTTTAAGAAGGGGCCGTTCTATCTCGCGATGGAATGCGGAGTGCCGGTGGTGCCGATTACGATCACCGGCACTCACGAGGTGATGCCGAAGGGCAGGTTCGCAATCCGACCGGGAACAGTGACAGTGAAATTTCATCCTCCGATTGAGCCCGAGGATTTCGGCAGCCGCGAATGCTTGATGGAGAAAGTGCGGGCCGTGATCGATGGCGGATTGCCGGAGGAACACAGGAACTCTTCAACAGCCGCCAGTTTGCAAAAGCAGGGAATTCCTTCGCAGTCTTCGCCGGTAATCGCGGCTCGCATTATCCCGCTTCGCAGATATGATCCCACCCAACCGCGGGACTAACTTAACTAACCTCTGGCACAAAGCTCGGACCTTAGGAAATTCAGGAACCCCTGGGCGCCGGGGGTAGGGGAGAGGTATATCCGCGTGTCCTCGATATCAGAACAACTGCGGCTTGAGCCGCTGAATCACTTCTTCGTCCGCAACGCCCGTGCCATCTCCGGCAGCTTCGACAGCAGCGCAGAATACTTCAGCCATAATTTGTGATCGACTGCAGGAGCTCCGCTGACCAGCGCTCCGGCCGGAATGTCGTGGGCCACGCCGCTCTGGGGCGTAACGATGGCATCGTCTCCAACCTTGCAGTGTCCCACCACGCCAACCTGCCCAGTCAAAATCACGCGCTTGCCAATTTCCGTGGAACCCGCAAGTCCGACCTGCGAGCATAGCAGGGCATCTTCGCCCACTTGCGATCCATGGCCAATCTGCACGAGATTGTCGATCTTAGCCCCGCGCCGGATGCGCGTCTCGCCGACGCTGGCACGATCGATGCAGGAATTCGCCTGCACTTCCACGTCGTCTTCGATCACAACGGGCGCAGGCTGGGGAATCTTGTACCAACGCGCATCGCCAGTTTTGGCGAAACCAAAGCCGTCGGATCCAATCACCACTCCGTTTTGCAGCAACACATTATTACCGATGATGCAATCTTCCCGGACCACCGACTGCGCATGCGCGAAGAAATTGTTCCCGATCTTCGCTCCGCGATAAATAACCACGTGCGCCAGCAGCACGGCATCGTCACCAATCTCGACGGCCTCTCCGACCACCACATAAGGACCGAGATGCGCATTTCGCCCAATCTTTGCCGAGGTATGAACCACTGCACTTTTATGCACTCCCGGCTCATATCGCCGCCGGGGATGGAACAGTTCGAGCGCCCGGGCAAAACTCAGATAAGGATCTTTAACCCGCAGCGGCATGGCTGTCGAAATGCCCGTAAAATCCTCTGCCACAATCACCGCCGAAGCCCTGGTCGAACGCGCCGCCGCCGCATACTTGGGATTCGAGATAAATGTCAATTCACCGGGCCCGGCCTGCTCGATCCCGTTAAGCCCAGTGATTTCAATATCTGTCGACTCGTCTTCGAGGCGCACGTTCAGAACGGATGCGATGTGAGACAGTTTCATAGGAATAGCTCAAAAAGAAAAAACTCTAAACGATGATAAAGAAAGGGTCAGCGAGATTGTAGCGGACACGGACGTGGGACGACGAGCAGATCGCCCCGCGCTCGCGAACCAAGCGGAAAAAGCGGAAATATTAAGAAGTCCGGCTTCGCCTTACTGCACGGTTAGCGTAAAGCTGCCTTGTTGTGAAATCGATCCTGCCGTCGCGGTCACTGTCACCATATAGGTGCCGGCCGGCGTGCCGGGATCTTGCGTATGATGACTTCCACCCCCGCCGCCCCCGCAGGCCGGGACACTAACCAGCAGCGCAAGTAACATCATTCCCAGCAGCACGCTCCGCCGCCGTCGTTTAGGCGCAGCGAGGAAAAAGACGCCCGCCAACGGTAGCCCGCCAAACATCGCGGGGATAAAGATTGTCGAGAAAAAGATCGTGGCGAAATAGTACGGCCGCTGGGTGGGCTGAAGCATCGTGGTGTGTGGTGCTGTAGTAGTCACGTTGATGCTGGTGTTCACAATCGTGTTAGGACCACTTCCCGCAGCCGACGTCGGACTGCAGGCGGCTTCGGCCGGTAAGCCCGTGCAGGTGAAAGAAACGGCTGTCGTAAAGCCCGTAGAAGCAATGATGCCGACCGTGGTAGTACCTGAAATGCCTGGGCCAGTCACGCTAACATTCGTCGGACCGGAGACTGCGGAGAAACCCGGCTGTATCGTGAAGCTCACCGGCTGAGCACTACTGCTGGAACTGAAACTCGGGTCGCCCACATAACTGGCCGAGATGCTGTGACTACCGGCGTCGAAGTTGATGACTCCGGCTCCGATCGAGGTATTGCCTTGGCTATTCAAAGAAACCGGGTTCGCGACGGGGTTAAAAATTGCTCCCGGCAAATTGCACGCAGTTCCGTTACAGAGATCAGAAAAAGTGACCATTCCGGTCGGTACACCGTGAGTTGATCCTCCGAGAACATCCGCGCGCACCAATACACCTGTGCCGAACGGCAATGTGGAATTCCCAAAGATCTGGGGACTGCCCTGCACACCCAGATTGAAAGCGGAGACAGTTGTGGTGCTGCTTTCCGCCGTCACCGTCACTGCAATCGCTGGCGTGGAATCGCTGGGAGCGAAGGCCCCGTCCCCGGCATAGTGCGCGTGCACGAGGTACGAAGTGCCACCCGGGAGCTGATCTGTCGTGGAGGTAATAGAGCCGTTCACCAGCGTGTATCCCTGGAGCCCGCTTCCCCCGCCGCTGGCGCCTCCCGCCGTGGCAATCAGGGAAGCCCCTCCCTTAGGCATGACCGTGCCACTATTGGGAGTGACCAAGATGCTGACATTTACCGAGGTGCCGTGAGGAACGGTTATCGGTGTCACGGCAGAGTTCAGTTTCAGCGTCGTGGTAGTAGGCTGAAACGCTGCGCTTGCCCAAGCACTCACTAGGTTGGCCACATTTACTGAACCAAGACCGGTCGTCAAGTCGTAGCCGGCATTGGCCTGATATTGTGTACCGACCTCGCCCGGTACCACGTTGTTCCCAACCGTTACGTCGTTGAAAATGCAAGTCGTGGCAGGGGGAGTCGTAGTGTTTGAGCCATTACACTGGGTCGGGTAGGCGCTTTCTGCAGCCGCCAGGCGATAGAGCGTGTAGTCTGCCTGTCCCTGTCGGCCTTGATTCTGGTCGACCAAAGCCATAATTCCCGCGAACGACGGAGCAGAAGCCGAAGTACCGCTGATTAAGTAAACGGAGATTTGCCCCTGACTGTCGGGGAGGCAGGAGCCGTCCAGGCACAGCAGATAAGGGTCATGTCCCGCGGCGGTCAAGGAAACGTCGGGCAAGTCTCGCACGTTATCGTTCGGAATCCCCGTCACAGCCGCTTGCCAGGACGGCTTAATAACTCCAGGCGTTGTGCCGCCGGCTCGGATATTTCCCGCGCTGGCCCCGCCGCTTCCCGACCACAAACCGTTGCTGAGGCTGCTCTCGTTCCACACATCTTCTGGAATGTAGGAAATAGCCGACTCTTGCACGGGCGGTTCGCTTCCCCAATATTTGCTCTCCAATCCGCTCTCATTAAACATGGTTCCGCCGACGGCCACAGTGAAGGGTGTAGACGCGAGCAAGTTGACGGAGATGGGATTGGTCGCAGGTGGCGTCGAGGGGTCGTCGCAGCCCTCTGCCCCGTTGTCGCCCGCGGACACAAAATAGGTGATGCCCTGCGCTGCAGCTTGTTCCGCCAGACCGTTTGAGAAAGCAAGCTGCGCATCGGTAGCCAGGAGTTCGCAACTGCTGAAGCTTTCAGTCATAACGTCGGCGAAATTGTTCTCCACAATGTAGACCTCAGACAGATCCACGCCGTCGGTAGAATTTGTCGTGGCTGAGACTACGAGTTTCACCGTCGCTCCGTACGCAATCGCCCCTGACCAGGTGGAATCTAACGTCGCCTCGGCTTCCTCGCCGCCACCTAGGTCGCCCGGATCGGGACCGTTGAGGACCGTGGTGAAGCTGCCACCACTCGGGATGCTGAAAGCGTCATTGCGAAAATCGTTGATATCCTCGCCTTCATTGAAGAGGTTGCTACGGCCGATCACACCGATAACGATTTGGGAGCCAGTGGTGCCGCTGCTGTAAACGGGATTCATGTTGTAGATCACCGCGTAGTCTTGCGGTGCCAGTGCATCGGTGATCGGCTGGCCGTTTTGGGCGGGGAAGGTAACCAGCGGTTTCTTCCCAGGCACGATCTTCGCCGCGGCCGGTTCCTTCCCCACGTGAATGGTTGGCTTCTTTAAGAAATCATGCAGCGTGAGCACCCCCGCCACCGCCGGCGTCAACGCCACCGGAATCTGTGGGTCTCTATCGTTGGCCCAGTGCTGCTCTCCCTTGACGACATACTTGTGGATCGTCGTGTGAAAAGCTTCCCGAACCTGGCTGGCGGAGCCGGAGAATTCAAGCACGGCCCGCCCTTTGGTCGAGCCAACTTGAAATCCGTGCGACTGCAACCAGGAAGTAATCAGTTGAATGTCATTCTCCGTAGGCCCGAATTGCTGGCCGAATTGCGTGGGTGTAAGCCATTTATGGAAGTGGGCGGACGCCTTATCCTGCTGATTGTCGAGAAGTTTTCTCAGTGAGGATTCCTGATCCGCACTACGCTTCAAAACCAAAAGCATGCGCTGCATGGGAAGCGTCGCCGGTGCTGTCCCCACGTCGAACTCCCGCCGCGCCAACGGATGTGTGTTGCCCTTGAGCACACTCAGTTGTGCTTCATCGATGGGCTGGGTAATCAATGGGCGCGAGGTGGGTTGCGCCGCACTCGTTTCCTGAGCCAACACAGCGGATGGAAACTTCGTCGCCACACCTATCAGTGCTATGGCACACACAACTCGAGGGGAGAGACGGCAGATAGCTCTCATCACTTCAGCACCTTTACTCAGACATAGCTACGCCCGCGGAGAACGGACGGGGTAAGAGGACGGAAGTGGCCCAATCCATCTCGCCGTGCAGCGTCGAGTGCGCACGGGATCGAGCCTTTTTATCTCAACTCTCAGGGGATTGCAATATCATTCTGATTCGCTGGATATCGACAGTCACATGCCATCAATCTGCCTGGTGTTTTGTCGCCCTGCACTTCGACACGCCCTGCACTTCATACTTGTTACTTTTCGCGACCGAGTGGCATACTGGTGTGCGTCGAAAAACTGGAGAGATAGACCCGATGAAACAATCTCTGCTCGCGGTTCCTGCGGTATTCATATTGACCGCCTGCTCAGTGGCGCAGACTTACACGGTCACTGATATTGGCGTATTGAAGGGCGACAACGAGAGTAGCGGGTTTTGGATCAACTCCAGCGGAGCGGTCGCCGGTTGTGCGGATACCGCAAATGGCGAAGGCTATCCCTGCACCGGGACTGGAGCCGGGCAGCACGCTTTCTATTGGACGAAGAGCGGCGGCCTCAAAGACCTGGGCACCTTGCCCGGCGGCGACATCAGCGGTGCCATCGGTCTGAATGACAATGGGCAAGTGGTGGGCTTCTCCAATGTAAGCTCCAACCCGCTGCAGAGATACAACTTCATTGCCTTCGAGTGGACCTCAACCGGCGGAATGATCAACCTCGGCACGCTTTCTGGCGGAAATTCCAGTTGCGCCTTCGAAATTAATTCTTCCGGACTGATTGCCGGCGACTCATTCGTGAATTCCACGCTGGTCAATGCGGCAAGCTGGACGGATCATAAAATTAGAAAGATCGGTGCCTTGCCCAGAAGTATTTTTACGGCCGCACTCGACCTTAACGATAATGGCGAAATCGTTGGCGAATCGGTGTTCGGCTACGGTCCCCCTTTTACCTCGCATGGTTTTGCGTGGACGCCGGCGGCAGGGATGAAAGATCTGGGAACACTTCCCGGTGGAAATACCAGCATTGCGAATGCTATCAACTCCTCTGGCATCATTGTCGGACAGTCTAACTCCAGTTCGTTCGCCGATTGGCACGCCGTGAAATGGGATGCAAGTCACAAAATCGCCGACCTGGGCACTCTCCCGGGCGGCACTTACAGCATCGCCTTCGGCATCAACGACAGCAACGAGATAGTTGGCTACGGAAATATCCGGGACAATGCCCCGCACGCCATGCTGTGGACATCCACCGGCGGTATCGTGGACTTGAACAATCGGATCGCCGCCGGCTCCGGCTGGGTGCTGGTCAACGCCAATGCCATTAACGGCTTGGGCCAGATCACCGGCTACGGAACCAAGGGCGGCCACAACCATGCTTTCCTCCTGACTCCGTCGAACTGAGGTTTGTCTGGAACTAAAGTTCGTGTGGGACGGACACTCGCATGCGTCGTCTTTGACCTTAATTCTTGCGTCTGATCTTGAGTGTGACCCTCTTAAACCTTGTGACGTTCTTTAGCTTTTAGTTCTTAGAGCAACACGAGCCCCTGGTCGATCCGACGGACTCTTACTCCTCAAACATCGGTACCTGACGCTGATCGTCAAGGTCCCCACGCCGCGGACGCCGGGTTGCTCCGATGACCGCCAGTACGGTCAGAGACTCCAACGCCGTGCGCGGAACGAAGATACGCTGCGTGTTCGAGCGCTGATCCGGAGGATTAATCAGGAAACCTTCAGGCGTGGTCTGGGTGAGGTCGGCGGGCATGAGGCCTTCAAGGATCTCATTGTCCTTGAAGCGCAGGCGCACCCACAAGCCTTCGGATCGCGGACGGGAAGTGAAAGTCTTGCGCGTGAGCGACTCCGAGTCGCCGAACTCCCGTACGAAATAAACTCCCTTGATTTCGCGCAGGTCCATCGCCACCACGTTGCCCGCGGTGTTCAGCAATTCGAGCTTGCCTTCATTCACGTATTGCGCAGGCGAAACGTAGCCAGCGACCGAATCCCGGTCCATCTTCCGGACAATAACCTTTTTATGGGTCGAAGGCATGAAGGCGGCGTCACCCGAAAAGCCATGCGGAAACGAATCGTCCCGCATCGTGATTCTCGCACCAATTCGCAAGAATTCGCTGGAATCCACGTTGGCAGTAGCCAAATCGTAAACGTTGTGTTATTCCTTTTAGTTGCCTTCCTGCCACTCAAACCTGTATAAGTGTCTTGGATTGAATGGCTTGTGCTGGATTAAGCGCCGAGTGGGCACATCCGGGCCGAGTCTTCCTGTGGAAATGTTGTGGAAAACATTAATCAGAGCGCCCAGAAAGCAAGGAAACTCCGTTCGGCCGCTGGACCTGGTCGCTTAAAGACGATCGCTTGAATACGAATGGCTGATTACATTTACACCATGGAAATCCGGTTGACGCCGGATCAGCTTAAGGGCGTCAACCTCGTGCAAGAAGTAGCCCGCGCAGCGGGAGTCACCCTCTACCTTACCGGTGGTGCAATCCGCGATATCATCAGCGGTTTCACCATCCGCGACCTCGACTTTACAGTCCAGGGCAATCCCCTCAAATTACAAAAGGATTTCGAACGTGCCGGCGCCCAACTCGCTGGCCACGACGACGATGTCCGCACGTTATTCCTGGTCCTTCCCGGCAATGTCCGTGCTGAAATCGGCATGGCCCGCACGGAAATTTACGAGAAAGTGGGTAAGCCGCCCGTCGTCGCTCCTGCCAGCATCCAGGAAGATCTCCGCCGCCGCGACTTTACCGTCAACGCCATGGCGCTCTCACTGAATGAAGGATCCCGAGGCCTCCTGCTCGATCCCTTCAATGGCGTGGCCGACATTGAAGCCAAAGTGCTGCGCGTTCTCCATAACTATTCCTTCGTCGAGGATCCTTCGCGCCTGATTCGCGCGACCCATTTCGCCGCTCGATTCCACTGGCCGATGGAGGAACGCACCCAGCAGCGTTACGATTCTGCCAAGGAAAATAAATACATCGAGCACATCTCGAAAAGTGCCGTAGGACACGAAATCGCCCAACTGGCTCACGAAGATGATCCGCTGAATGTGGTGCGTGCGCTCGAAAAGGAAGACTTCCTGAAAGTCCTGCATCCCCACTGGACCACGGCTAAGGTCGATATCAACGGCCTGAGCCAGTTGATGAAGACCCGGCAGCAGATTGTCGATTTAGGTTATACCGTCGACCCGTCGGCGGCTGTAATGCATTTCTTGACCGCACACCTGCCGGAAAGAGATATCGCGGATATTCGAAAGCAGATTCCGCGTAAGGATCTAATCGAGGCCTGGCGGGACATCGAAGATCACGCTAAAGAACTGGCGAAACGATTGATGGGCAAGGAAGCGGCAACTCCGTCGCGCACCTGGAATCTGCTTTCCTCAGCGCGTCCTGAGATGGTTCTATTTCTCGCGGTGACGGCGCGCCAGCAGTCGGTAGCGCACAAGATCAAGAACTTCTTCACCAAGTGGCGCGACATACAGAAGCGCCTTCCGCTGCCCGAGATGACGGAACTATTGATCACACCGCAGCTTCCGGAATATCCCAAGATCGCGCGCGACGTCTTCATGCTGCTGCTCGATGGGAAACTGCGTTCGCACACCGAAACACTAAAGTTCCTGAAACCCTTCGCACCCCCGCCACCGCCGCCACCGCCGCCACCGCGCCGGGGTCGCGGTCCCAAAGCCGCTGCCGCACCTGTCCCACCCACTGTGGAGGTACCAGGCAAGCCAGTGAAGGGCAAAGGGAAGAAGGCGGCTGCAGCACCGCTGGCGGCGATACCAGCGCTTGCGGCGCCTGCAAAGAGCGGGAAACCCGAAGCCGACCCCAAGCCTGACTCAAAGGCCAAGCCGAAGCCTAAAGTTCCCGCGAAGCCCAGCAAGCACGCCAAGCCTACCGCAGCTATGCATCCGGCCAAGAAGCCTGCGGTTAATAGATCGGCTGCGAAGAAATCCAAGAAGCGGTAATTTCCGCAGCTCGCAATTCCGCATGCCCGCACCCCATCGGGTCTATAATATGAGTATGCGGCGCCTTCTAACCATTTCGATTTTCTTGGTATTGACGGCGTCTGTGCAGCTTAACGCACAGCGCGGCGGTGGTCACGGCTCAGTCGGGGGCCATGGCGGATTTTCAGGTGGCGGCGGTTTTGGTGGCCGTAGCGCTGGAGGCCACGCCTTCGCTGGAGCCCACTCAGCTTCATCCTTCGCTCCGCGTTCGCTCTCACGTGGATCATTCGCCCGTGGCTCGTCCCGTCCTCAGTTCTCGTCCCGCGGCAGGAATTCCCGGAACTTTAATCATTCTCGCAGCAATCTGCGAATCCGCTCCCGAGGATTCAGAAATAACTGCTTCCGATTCGGCTGTGGATGGGGTTACGGATATGATCCTTACTGGTGGTGGAATTCCGATTCGTCCTACGATCAGGATCAGCAGGACCAGATCGGCCTCGCCAACGAGATGAACACCCAGAGCCTCGATGAGCAAAGAATGCGTAATCAGAGCGATCAGGATGTCTACGCGAGATCAGCCCCTCCCTCGCACCAGCCCGAACGCACGGACCCCGCTCCCGCCACAGTGCTGGTTTTTCGCGATCAACATCAACAGGAAGTCCAGAACTACGCGATCGTAGGCCAGACCCTATGGAATTTTTCTCCGCGGCGCACCGAGAGGATTCCACTCTCGCAACTCGATCTTGCGGCAACGATCAAAGCGAACGACGAGCGTGGTGTGGATTTTCGCCTGCCCGCCTCGAACGAAGGCCTGTAGGACGCTCTCGTTTTTCCACTCTTCATCTACGATCTGTGGATAACGCACCGCTTTCGCGTACGCGTTTCCCGTTAGAATGACGCCAACCGAAAAATGACATTGACTCCTATGTCCCAATTCGTCCACCTGCACCTCCATACCGATTATTCCTTGCTGGACGGCGCCTGCGACGTCGAAAAGCTTTGTCAGCGCGTTAAAGAACTTGGCATGCCCGCCGTGGCCATGACCGACCACGGAAATATCTTCGGCGCTGTGCACTTCGTAAACGCGGCACACAAGTATGACGTCAAGCCCATCATCGGCTGCGAACTTTACGTCTGCAAGAAAGACGATCACAACATCGAGCGCACTCCGCCCGACGGCGATACCTACAACCATCTGCTCGTGCTGGCTCAGAACGAAGAAGGCTATCGCAACCTAGTAAAGATCACATCGGAAGCCTCCCTGCACGGCTTCTATTACAAGCCTAGGGTGAGCAAGAAGTTTCTCGCCGAGCATTCCTGCGGTCTCATCGGCCTCTCTGGCTGCCTGAAAGGCGAAGTCGCAGAGCGTTTAATGGAGGGGAAGTACGATGCCGCTCTCGCCGCTGCCGGAAGCTATCGCGATATTTTCGGCAAGGACAATTTTTATCTAGAGATTCAGGATCAGGGCCTCGCGATGGAGCACAAAATCCATCCTGGCCTCTTCCAGCTTGAAAAAGACCTCGGCCTCCCGCTGGTCGCCACCAACGACAGCCACTATCTCTGCGAGGACGATGCCCACGCGCAGGATGTCATGCTATGCATCCAGACCGGCAAGTCTATCCACGACACAGCCCGGATGAAGTTCGAAGGCACTCAATTCTTCGTCAAGAATCACGACGAAATGTATCGCGTCTTCAAAGACTCACCCGAAGTCTTGACCCGCACCCTCGATATCGCCGAGCGCTGCAGTCTCCGCCTCGAAAAAGTGGCGACCCCGTTCCCGCAATTCGATGTTCCCCCCGGCTACACCATCGACAGCTATTTCGTTCATGTTTCCCGGGAAGGCTTTGCGCGCCGCCTGGCTGCGCTGCGTCCACAACACGATCAAGGCAAGCTCAAGCATTCCATATCGGACTACGAGCAACGCCTTGAGCGCGAACTCGCCATCATCCAGCAAATGAAGTTCCCAGGATATTTCCTCATCGTATGGGACTTCATTCGCTACGCCAAAGAGCATGCCATTCCTGTCGGTCCGGGCCGTGGGTCGGCTGCCGGCTCCTTGGTGTCCTACGCCCTCGGTATCACGGATATTGATCCTCTGCAGCACGAGTTGCTGTTCGAGCGCTTTCTGAATCCCGAGCGCGTTTCGATGCCGGACATCGATATCGATTTCTGCATGAACCGTCGCGGCGAAGTTATTGATTACGTCACCCAGAAATACGGCCGCGACAACGTGGCTCAGATCATCACTTTTGGCACTATGGCCGCGAAGGCAGCAATCAAGGACGTAGGCCGCGCCATGGACATCCCCTACGCCGATGTCGATCGCATCGCCAAAATGGTTCCCACCCAGCTCAACATCACACTGGATCAGGCCATCGAGGATTCTCCTCAGCTGCGCGAGGCCATGGAGAAGGATGGGCAGATTCGCGAGTTGATGCAAACCGCTAGAAAGCTTGAAGGCATGGTGCGCAACTCCGGCGTCCACGCGGCGGGTGTGGTGATCTCCCCTCGGCCTCTCACTGAACTGGTTCCGCTGCACAAAACGAAGAACGACGAAATCGTCACCGCCTTCGACATGGTGGCCATCGA
>Ga0307474_10002008_pt1 | contig 14637 bp, 12 predicted proteins | sample atmos_gasesECM1C_2_FD_203312 | JGI IMG/M metagenome (GOLD analysis project Ga0307474, IMG submission 203312) | Hardwood forest soil microbial communities from Morgan-Monroe State Forest, Indiana, United States - atmos_gasesECM1C_05 | ecosystem: Environmental > Terrestrial > Soil > Temperate... | reverse complement strand
AAATGAATGATTACCGCCTCATCTATAACCCCGACGAAACGCCTTTCACGCCAGCAGATTCGATTGCGCTACACAAAAGCTACTCGTCGAAATTGCTGAACTGGTTTGGCAAGAATCTAAGTGGTCCGCGCGTGGTCATCAGCCATAATGCACCGGTTATCAATGCCAACTCCAAATACAAGGGTGGCCCTCTCACGCCGGCGTTCAATTCCCTGGACATGGTGGAGATCATTCAGACCCACCAGCCGGTCCTCTGGGTGTATGGCCACACGCATGAATGCGACGATCAGACGATCGGCCGGACCCGGATTATTTCAAATCAACGCGGATATCCCGGCAACCTTGGCGGTGTTGAATGCAAGGATTTTGATGAAGCGGGTCTGCCAGTCGAGGTAGGCGTTTAGCCCTGAGCTACCTGGCTATCCATCATCTTTGTTAAGGTCCTTGTGCTCCCAAAGATTCGCGCCGGGTCAATTGGAGAGGGTTTCCGACGAATCAGTCCGGTCCGAATCGTACCTCACGCCGCCGTCATTTCTTCAGCAAGCATCCACCTGGCCGCCTGGAAGAGACCAATCCCTAGGTATCCAGCATGTCCCACTCATCACCGAGAACCCAGCGCAACGCAGAGAGCTTGCTGTTAATCATTCCCCAATCGAAATCGTCCCAAGGACCAAGATTCTCCACTCCGTACTTCTTTTCGACTTTCGCAGCGGCCTTGAGAGCGCCTTCCCAAACATTGCTTTGAATCGGCCGCCGCAGGTGGTTCTTGACCGGAAATGTTTCTTTCTCAACGATCTTGGTTTGGCCCCGCTCGATTTTCTGGCGCGTGATCTGGTGCCGGTTGTACCAGACCTGATGGAACAGCAAGTCTATGGCATCCAAGATTTCAGTCAGGCGCCTTGGTTCTTCTATCCATTCCTGTTCGATCATCAGATCGGCAAATTGTTCTGGTTGTACGCGGCGCAGCGCCTCGCCCAGGGTGATGAAATACATCGACCGCACCCGCGAAAAGCAAACTGCGACATCCGGGTGGGGTAACTTGTTGTTGGCAGCGGGGTGGCTGAAATCCTTGATGTTATGGGTGATAAAAGCAAATCGCGTTCCCGTCGCCTTTGCTCCCACTACGTCCGCGTAAACTTCGATCAGGATGGCATCATCGATGCCATTCCGTTGCCTGTGAAAAGGAGCGCGCTTGTCGATTGCGCGTTGTGCTGCACGCACCTTCACGCTATCGGAAATCTCGATAATCGGTGTGCGCGCGAACAGCTTCTCGATGCGGCTGACCGTATCGACTGCGGCTTCACCCAAAGTCGGAATCCGATGATCTACGTCATTAAGCTGTCGAAGCACTGTGCTCTTTTTCCGGGGATCTCCAAATTTCTCAACTGCCTCCTTGACCCGCTTCATAGTTCCGGAAAGGCTGCGGCCGCTCTCTTCGACGACGCGGCCTTTGTTCCGAGCGAATTCATCGAGGACGGTGCGTGGCAGTATCAGCTCAATATCCCCCATGCGGATGAGCTCTTCAAGTGCGGTCAGGATCGGCTGCTGCTGATAGTCCTTCGCAAGATCGAGCCAAACGCAGGTATCGATAAGAATCTTAAACAAGCTGTTTTTCTCCCTTCTGCGGACCGCCGACACTCTCTATGGTTTCTGCGTCCGCTGATAAGCATAAGTGTCAAAAATGAAATTACTAAACGTCATGGCCGCATTGACGATCAGGGCCGCATGGTGTGCGGCGGGTTTATATTCGCGAACGTGCCGGTCGCCCATCTTGTTACTGAGGCCGGATAGTCCCCCTATGATGCTGATGAAGCCCGTCAGCATCTGTTTCAAGCTGTTGCTGATCTTCGGGTTTTCGGGCGAGAGATTCAAATGCTTCTGCACCCGTTTGTATAGCTTCGGCAGATCGCCGTCATAGTCAGGCGCATTGGGATCGAATTCTTTCTCGATTGCGGCCAGAACAGCCTCAACCAGGGACCGGCCATTCGTGATGGCTCCGTCGTAGTCCCCATGACTCATCTTCGTCCGGCACTTCTCGATTTGCTCCATGATGAATGCGTGCGAAAGATGACTGGGCTCTAGCTTCACATCGACGACAATCTCCCCGCGCGTTTTGTCGACGACATCGTAGCCTTTGCCGTGCGGCACGATTTCGTAGCCGTCGAAAGCCAGGAACTCATTCAGGTATGTCACTGCGTCCTGGAGATTGGCAGGCTTCTCTTGCTTCGTCTGCTTGTCATAGACGGTCGTTCCCATGAAATCCCGCGGGTCAACGGCGGACAGAATGACATTCTTCATTGTCGGCGTGTCGTTGAACTGGCGGATGCATTCTTCGGCGAACATCCATCGTGACGGAAAACCTTGACCATAGGTATGGTTGGTGCCGCACTCGTTGAAGAAGCTGACGAGTTTTGGCCCTCCCCGGTAGGGCGATATCCCCTTGTCACCCGTGATGATTTCTCCGAGCCGCTTGACAGTTCTTTCCGAGATTTTCATCGTGCTGCTCTTTCTACTTACCGCGCTGCGGGAGCCGCTTTCAGATCATCATGGTCAAATGCCGACGACATACGGTCGATTTCGCCTTTAGCGAGACCGTGCCGCACTGCTTCATCGCGCCACTTCGAGACAGCCTTGCCGACCTGTTTTGCGATGTCACGCGCTTTGCCGTCGTCCAGTTCGAAATATCCCGCCACCTCCATCGCCAGTGCGAGTGAAGCCGTGTTTTCATCCTCATTGATTGCCGTGCTGAGGATGCGCGGCTTGATGTCGGTCGGGACCGGGTTGAGGTCGTAAGCGGGCGACAGGCGCCAGCCCGCCTGTCCTTCGTACAGAAAGCCGTGATTGCGCAGGTGGTCGTCGGTGTTGGAGATCAGTATGTTGAAAACCAGCCGCCGCCACAACGCTTCCATGTCGGCTTTCGGCGCGGCGCCGTGCTGGCGCAGCGCGTCAACAATTTCCAGATAGCTTCGCGTTTCTCTGTCTTTCGATCCGAGCATGCTCATCGCGGAGAGGAACGGGATACGCCGTTCGCCGTCGCGGTCGAAGCGTCGCAGGAGGAGCACAGGCTTGCCGGCGATGTTTTCGATACGGGATTGGGGAACGGGGATGCCAGATTTCTGCGCGAGGGACAGTGCGACCGCCTCCCAAACCACCGTGTTGATTTCATCATCCTTGCGTGGGAATTTCGCAATGGCGAGATGGCCGTCCTTTTCCCTGACGGAAGCCTTGGGCCTCGCGCCGCCAAGAGAGGAGCCGGGCGCGAACAGCAAGCGCAGTTCCTCATCGGTGTCTTTCTCTTCCATCACATGTTCGGCCGCGGAGAGCAGTTTCGGGAGCTCGATCAACGGGGGGATGCGCTTGACGCCCTCCTCCCGCAGGAAGGGCCCGCCTTCTTTTTCCGCAAAGCGGAGTGCGCCCTGACGGGCCTCGTCGTCCACCAGCAGCAGGAAGTCGATTTCCTGGAGCGTGCGCGGCGCCCCGCCCTCGCGCTCCGCGCGCCTGCGTTCCATGCGGCGCATGAGCGCTCGCCCCCAACGGTCGGGCGCGGAGTCGCCAATGGCGCCGAACATGGGCGTGTCTGCCGGCGTGTGAAACGGGCCGGGACCAACCTGCAGGGCTGGCTCCAGAGAGAATCGCGCGGGATTTTCCAGCCATGTCTTGTCGTATTCGAAGGTGGCGCTTTCCTTGTTCTTGCGCGTACGGGCCCACAGACGCCCCATCAGGTGCGGGACGCCGTCGAGATCCACGTATACGAGAGCCTCTCTGTCCATCACTTGTCTTTCGTGCGTTTCGGGCTACGCGCCACGCGAATGCGTTGCGGCAGGTTTTCTTCTTCGAGCTGCAGGCCCACGGGATCGTTCTTCGGCGCGGCGAGATCGCCCAATCGGTCCGCCATTCCCAACACAAAAAGGACTGTGGCGTATATCCCGATCGCGACGCCGGGATCGCCCTTTTCAATCTTGACGAGGGTCGTGCGGCTGATCGACGCACGCTGCGCCGCGATGGCCGCCGGGATGCGTCGCCTGCGCCGGGCGTCTCGGATGTCGCGGCCGAGCTTGCGCAGGGCATGCCTTACGGGGAGTGGCATTACGACCGATGATCGACTTGTCCTCATGTAATGTTCACAATAATGGTCACAAACATATTTAACGTACATTAATATGAACGTTATGTCAATTCGCCTACTACTGGGACGGCACCCTGGAACGGATCGCCTGAATTTCCTTGAACATGCTTTCGATCTTCGAACGATCCAGCGAGAGGAGTTCTGTGCTGATGGCCTCCTTGACTAGGCTTCCCAGTCCCAGACTCAGCGTCAAGAACTTCTCCGGAGAGTGATACGAGCAGATCCGCTGCTGTTGCACGGGAATTTTCCTCCCGAGCGCGAGCAGGAATATGAAGCCAAAGAAATAGAACCAGTAGCTCCGATAGCCGGTTCCGGCATCGGCATGGGGCATCATCGCCATAGGATAGACCTTCTTGTACGGCCACACAGCCACGGTGACGACGACATCCTCCGGTAGTTTTCCGCGTGCGAGCAAAAAGGCGCGGATCGCCTTCTCCTGCCGGCCAAGATACAGTTTCGGAGGCTGTCCCCCTTCGACTGCGCTCCAATGCCGGGTCCCACGCCAGAAGATGCTCAACGCAAAATAGACGAGCTTTGCCATGTCCACTTCTGGAATGTTCGCTTGGGAAAACAAGAGATCATTGCCATTCACTGTAGGGGACTTAGAATTCAATAAGTTGTGAAGCCAGAACGGATCACCGTAGTTCTGCGGAAGTTTGTTCAGAATCCATGCTTCGCCGCCTTTATTAAAGCGCTCCTCACAGGCGCCGCAAAATTTGTAGTCTCTGACCTGCAGTGAGCTTTGTTTGGCCTTACCACCTGAAAGGACAACCGGATTTGGATTCTTCAGGTCGCTTGCTCGCATCTTTTTGTATCCGCTCTTGGGCAGATAATGACTATCGCGCAAGTCGGCAACTGCATGGCAAAGTTCGCATTTACCTCGCTTCATCGTGCTACTCCGCTAGGTATCCTGCTAATCTGCGATAGGGTGATCAGAGGTCGATGTCGTCGAAGATGCTGCGTTCTGTCGCTCCCATCCGCCCTTCAGAGCGTGAATAATCACCCGCATCGTAATCAGGTTCGTCATACGGTCGGTCTCCTCGTTCCGCCAAGTCTTGGAGGGTATTTTCAATCCACCGCTTGACCAGGACCCTTTCTTCCTTCACAGCTGCCATGACATCGTGGTCGGAGGAAAACTCGCGCTCCAGTGCGGACAGGAGATCCGAGAACGGTTGAATGTAGCTTTCCGGATCCTCATCGCTAGACAGGTTGTCCTCCCAATTGCCTCTCGCATTCCTTAGACCTGGAACGAGCTCCGTGCGAACGCGGAGCTTAAGATTCTTGATTTCCTCCCGAGTGAAAATCTTTCGGATATCACGGCTCTCGAATACATAGCCATCGTTGCCATCGACGGCGTACTGTGTAACGGTCTGCACAAATCCCTTCCGATATTCCTCGGGGAAGAGGCCCAGTTCGAACAACCTGAGGGCCAAATCCACCTCGGATACTGCGTACAACATTAAACCCGGTTTGCTCACACGCCCCAAGAGTTCTGCGTGATGTCGCAGGTAACCCTCTAGAAATGATCGATCGCAACGACTTGCGAGAAACCTGTCAACGCTTCTCCTTCTTTCCCACACATGGCCTGAAAATGTCTCTCTGCCCGCGGCGAAGGCAGACAGTTTTCCTTCGACAGATGTATAGAGGGACTTGGGCACGACGACGGCCCCCTCCAGCCCGACATCGCCGCATGTGATTGTGGCGAGCAAGTCCTCGGCAGGAGTTCCTTCGATATAGATATCCATCAATTCAGAATTCTTCAGGAGGATCGCAGCGTAAGCATCTCCAACTGTGGGGTGCTTGAATCTCCAGATTGCACGGCCATCTTCTCTGACTTGAACAGTCAGGCTATCCCTCATCGCGTTAAGCGCCGTGATGGTCTCGCCCAGGTCTGTTCCGAGGCGCACTAGTGCGGTTTCCTCAGATGATCTGACATCTATTGGGCTCTCTAGCGCACCGTCACGCATGAAAATGAGAGCAAGAGCGGCTTGGCTATGTTTATCTAAACCCTCGACCACCTCCTGTAAGAGTTGTTCCTGCCGCTCGACAAAGTCTGTCAGAGTCGTTTGCGAGATGTCCAGGCCGCGAGTGAATATCGGGTTGCCGAGGCGTCGAGCAGTTTCGGGGGCGAAGCGTGGGTGAGATGCAATGTAGTCGAGGTAGGGCTTTATCGCCGACCGGAAGCTCCGCGGCTGAATTCCGAGTTTGATATGGTTGTAGAGGATTTGCCGACGTTCCTTCGCAGTGATGTCGCGTACGTCAATGACAACCTGACTCTCCTGCATGAGCGGGAAAGCAGATTCCTTGAGGCTCTGCTTGGCCCGCCGATAAATATAGTCCCTTGATGTGAGAACAACGCGCGCCCCGGCATTAATCATTGCCTTTATCTTAGGAAAGATGCGATTCCAATCGAGAACGAGAGGGAGTTCGAACTGCGTAACGCCGAAAGCGTCATCGATCCAGAAAAACTGATAGGGGTCTTCAGGATTCCAACGTTCGACCATCTGCTGGGAAGTCTCCAGCTTCAGAGTCGATACACTCCACTGGTCGATTGCCGCCATAGCAAGCATGGCGGCCACGGTCGTTTTGCCCGAGGCTGGCTCGCCTAGCAAGAGCACGAAACCGTGTTCCTCCAATGCCCTCACGGCCCTGTTATAGACACCTGTTAGGACGACTTTAGATAGATCCTCGCGCATCGAGTCGAGAAGCGCCCGCGCTTGGCTATAGGCACGCCCATCAAGAATTTGGCTGAGGTCGCCGAGTCCATACACCCGTGGAACTAGCATCCGAAGACGCTTTTTCTCGCGAATCTGCTGGTTAATCCAATCAGAGCCAAATGTTCGGAATTGCTTTACCCCGACAGCCAGAAACGCTTCTTCTATCTTCTCGTCCCCAGCACCTGAGATACCGAAATTTGTGAGTAATAGATAGCAATCGCAGCGCTTCTGCTCAACTAGTCTGCGAGCCTTGTCCAACTCATCAGCCAAGTCACTGAGTTTCAGAGTCTTGTCTGCCTTCGACGTGAACTTGCACTGAATGACAAACTTTCCGCGTAAGTCCTCACCTCCCTTTGGGCTCCACTTTCCGGAAAAGGCTCCATCTCTGCCCCCATCCCGCGAATCCAGAAAGGACTGAACTGTCTGCCCGAAGACCTCGCGCGAAATCGTTAGGCACAACTGCTGAAAACTATGCCAGCCGAGCTTATGGAGATCGTAGTTAATCACCCCTTCATTATGCGCACCGCCTCAACTACTTCGCCAGTTATAGTTCTCCGAACCAAGCACTTTGTGGGCCCACTGGCGTTAGGCCGTTTCGCGCCAGTACAATTCTGAACGTGAACAGTGCATGGCCGTTCGAGTTTCGCGAGCGAATGCGTCGCTTTGAAGAAAGTGGAGAACCCAAACCTGGCGAGGCGGCGGTCTCCATTAAGATTCGAGTTTTATCTGGATGCTTTCACCGAGAACACTCGGCGCGGGCCTACGAACTAATCGATGCCGACCTCAGAAAGCTTTCCCCTACCCAGACCCATCTTGTTTTTGAAGAGCACGAGAGCGGCCCGGAAATTCTCGTCTATGTGAGTCTGGTGGCCGCCGGTCTCGGTTTGGCCGCGCAAGTGATCAACCTGATTGCAGCGATCATCAAGGCTAGATCGGAAGGCATCAAGAAAGGCGACCATCCCTCCGATCCCCTGCACTTGATCGTTCGTCGCGTTCACGATTCGGAAGGCTTTCGTGAGGAACAAGTGCTCACGATCGGGCATACTGAGGCCATTGACGAAGGTAAGCTACAGGCACATTTAGAGAAGGCTCTCGAAAAGCTTCTTCATCGCGATTCACCGAAGAAGAACCACACCGAAAAACCAGTCGGAAAATCGGGCTCTCGGAAAAGGCAGAGCGTAAGTTCGCGGCGGACGAGCAAAAAGCGGCGTTAAGGGCAATGCGGGCCAGCCTTAAAGCCGCGCAGGTCGTAGAGACCTGCGCGGCCTAACCCGTTTCTTCAATCACGTGGACGGCCAATGTAGGGGAGACTCGGCCCATACATTTTTCAGGTGCCTTTGTAGTTGAGCACCGGTCGTAGCGTGCGAATAACCTTCACCAGTTCTCGCTGCGCCTTGAGGACCGCACGAATGTCCTTGTACGCAGCAGGTGCCTCGTCCCTGAGTTTGCCTGTCAACCGGTAGTCATACCAAACGCCTTCCATTTGACGCCGAAGATCGCGATCGCTGAACTTGCTCCGCGCAGCGCCCCGGCTCAGAGCTCTGCCTGCACCGTGAGCGCTCGAACAAAGCGCCTCTTCGCAGCCGCGTCCCTCCACATGGAAGCTGGGGCTGCCCATCGACCCTGGCAGGACTCCGGGCTGTCCCTGTTGAGCGGACATTGCGCCCTTGCGATGCACCCACAACTCGCGCTCGCCATGACGCTCAAGCGCGACATGATTGTGATCGATGGCGATCATCGTCTCCCAACTGATGCTGCACTTCAACGTTCGCGTCAGCACCTTGCCCGTTTCCTCTGCCATAGCTTTGCGAGAAGCCGCGGCGAATTGCCGGGCCCAAAAGACATCGTGAAGGTACTCTTTGCCAGTATCCGATTCCGCATCGATCGCACGCAGTCGCCCTTCGACCGGTTGCGCGCGAGCCAGATGATGGTCGCGGATCACCTGCCCGAGCGCTCGTGATCCGCTATGCACCATCAGCCAGAGCCGGTCCTCTTCGTCCGCCTGCATCTCAAGGAAGTGGTTTCCACTGCCGAGAGTCGCGAACTCGATCTCGCCCTCCTTTTGGCGAATTGCCTCTAGGCGGGCATGACTGAGCGGATCGCTTGGTATCTCCGCAGGTTGAGGAATTACCGCGTTCCGGTTGTGTCTGCGCGAGGGTACCGAACGCCCGATCTCGTTTAGCAACTGTGCGGCGGTCTTCGGATTCTTCAGCGCGGAGGCCTCCACGTCAACCGCGACGGCTAGCATGCCGCATCCGATGTCGCCTCCCACTGCCTGCGGATAGATCAGGTGAGAAGTCGCGACAACGACACCGATGCACACCTCAGCGGCAAGGTGTACATCGGGCATCACCGCGACTTGTTGAACATCTGGGGCGCACCGGATTCGCTCAAGCGCCTCCGACACGTCTTGATCCAGTGGAGCAGCTAGCCAGCTTCGGAGCGGAGCCATCGACGAATCACTCATCGTCGCCTCCTTGCACCGAGACCGGCACAAACGACAGTTCTGGCGCTCGCTTTCTGGCGATCGCCATCGCCACTTCCGACCGCAAACGCGAAGCATCGCGCCGGAGCGCGCTCATCGCATCTACGACGGAGTAGCCATCCTGCACAACGATGTGGACCAGTAGATGGCCGCAACCAGGTGCTGGCGAAACTTCATCTACAAACAGCTCGCAGCCAACGCCAGCAACGTTTGAATCCGCGAGCGCGAGATTCAGCGCCCGCTGCACTTGACAGCAGAACTGTTGTGTCTTCCGTTGCACTTGGCGGCTGTCCGACCGACTGCCGCTACCTTCTCCATAGAGAATTTCAGCGAAGTCCGCGTCCACGAACTCCGCTCCTTTACCTCGACGTTTTCTTCGTTTCACAAAGCTCCCTTTTGCGCGCACGCGCGCAGAGCCGGCAGGCGCACGAATGCGTATGCGGCTTCAACTAATGAGTTGAAAGATGGAGCCAACCCAGCCGACCGGCTGGATTAGACGGCGGCGAGCGGGCTCAACGTCATCGGGCTATGTGCAATCGGCGACATAATCTCCTCCGCTGCTACGTTGAGTCTCGGAATTACAGGCGCTCGAACGCCTGAGTCCCTGAGACATTATCGCTCTATCTCTGGTTTGGAGCAAATCTGGCGCTATGTGCCTGATGCGAACCGTCGCCATCCCGGATCGCCGCTCGACTCAAGGAAACAAGGGTGCATATGCGCTACGTCGGCTTGACGGCGACAGCGCCCATTTTCTGATGGTCACGTTCTGAGAATCCGAGGTGGCGATCCGCGCCTTCGCGGGAGACCTATCAGCGTGGCGAAATACCACGACTTCGATAAGGATTTCCTGGTCGAACTGGAGCCGTGCTCCACACATTACGAGATGTACGACCGGTAAACCCCACTAAGAATTTCGGGGTCTGAGCGCTATGGCTTGGTCTCATCGGTTGCCCCGATGTTGGCTCGTACCCCGGCTTCGTCGTAACATGAACTCCGCATGAGACGACAGTCGGTGCAATTTCTCGTCGGTTGTTTGCTGCTGTGTGGATTCTCAGCAGCTCAGATGTCCACGCTGCCAGCGGCTCAAGCCATTGCTGACCTTCCCGGTCCACCGAAAAACCCTCCGATTTTTTCGCAGATGACAGTGATACTGCAGGGTGCACTGCAGTATCAAAACACTGTCGATCTGAAAGGTCCCGTCGCTAGCGTCGAGCGCGAGGAAACTCAATCGCCAAATCAAAGTCCGTATCCCTATCACACGAAGACTGCCTTCAAGTTTGACGACCACGGACGGCTGGTCGAGCGCATCGATGAGAATTCACTAGGTGGATCGACCACGACAAACGTCTGGGTAAACGGAAGGTTGCAAAGCCAAGACGTGAGCCATCGGCGAAAGAATGGCAAATTGCCCGATTCGAACTGGAATGAGTGGCAGAAGTGGAGCTATGACAAAGACGGACATCTTTCGGAGTTCAAGGCTGGCCGCGATAAAGAAGAGATGAATGATTATGTGAACTTCAGATACGACTCCGCAGGCCGGTGCCTTGGATACGAGATGTACGCGGAAACCCTGACCGAAATCGCCTACGCGGGAAACAAGATTACATTGAGTAGGGTTGGAAAGTTTCAGCGACGTAAATTCTTTGAGCAAGTCCAGATCGTTGACGACAAAAACCGGGTGGTCGACTTGAAGGTCTCTGATCTGAGTGGCAATGAACTGAAGCTCTGGTACCACGTAAGCTTTAAGTATGACGATAAGGACAGAGTGATCGAGCAGAATACCGATCCTTTCAAGCTGGGTGACGGCGACGACTATTCCCCAATGCCGGGGAAATTGATTGTCGAATATCACGACGAAAAGCACTCGGGCGAGCAGAAGTTCTATGATACCGACGGAAAATTGGATCTTCACACGGCCTTTGAATTCGACCGTGACGGAATCTTCACCAAGCTGCGCGTTCTTGACGCCTCCGGCAAAGAACAAATGGGCGGAGAGATCTTTCACGATCCACAGTCACATAAAGCCAGTACCCGTCCGGGAAAGGTGGAGTGGGAGGTCGTATACGACGATCACGGCAATTGGACAGAGCGACGGCGCTGGTTTACGCCCGCCGATGGAAGTTCCCGAATCATGACAAGAGTGATCCGACAGAACATCACGTATCGGTAGCAGTTATCGTCTTTTCCAGCCGAGTGTCAGTCTGATCGTTGGAGAACAATCGCCACGTCGCTCAATGCGCGATGCACGACTGCGCGCGCACTAACTCGCTGGTTTCTCAGCCAGGCTTGTCTTCGGCGAAATGAATAGTCTTCGGGCGGCCCATTTCAAAATCCGCCACCCCACGGCGGCCCCGGCGAGGATCGTGAACAGCCACAGCAGGATCGTGGGCAGATAGAACACAAACGTCGTCATCGAGGCAGCGTACTCACCGAACCCTTCGAGGCCCTCGCGCGCGGCGATCTTCAGCTGATACAGCGGACGCCAATTGAGGCCGAAAACTTGGGCGGCGGCTTCAGCTCGCAGAGTGATGTTGATAGCTACGGTTTCAACTTGCTTCGACAGCGCCTCGAATTCTGCTTGCCTTTCCTCGATCGCTCCGCGGACTTCGTTTAGTTTATCGCTCACTTCGAGCGTGTCCTTCACGGTCGCAGCCTTACGCAGGATTCCGAGATACTGTTGTTCCTGAGCCCGTAGGTTGCGCAGGCGTGCTTCCTGGTCGACATATTGTTTGGTGACGTCTTGGGCGTCGATGCTTTCGCTTTCTACGCGCAAGCTGAGCTTTCGGATCTGGGCCCGGACTTCGTCGAACCTTTCTGCCGGCACGCGAATACTGAGTGAGGCGCTGGTCGCGTCCGCGCCACCGTTAACGTTAGAGGTTACGAGGAATCCTCCTGCACCTTGCGCGATCTTAGTGATTTTCTCAGCGGTTTCCGCCGGAGTTTTGACGATGATGCCAAGGGACTCCGTCCGCACTAGCCTACGGTCCTCCGACGAGTTGTCCTCTCCGCCGGCACGTCCTCCTGAAAATGTCATGAGAGAGGCGGGTGCGACGACGGCACGGTCCACGGGAACGCCTCCAACAATGCCTTTTTGAAGGTAGGCATCGGATCTGAGGTGCGGAAGAATTGAGGTTTGTCGCCAGAGCGAGATTGGCTCCCAACCCACACCACCGCTGACGGCGGCAAGGCCGGACGCCTTCTGCGAGGCGATGCCTCGCGCCTGGTCACGGGGTTGAATGACTCCCAGGTAGAGTGCGATTACTCCGGCCGTAATAAGCCAGCCTGTTTTCAGAGCCGTCCTGCTTTTGGCGGAGAACACTCCCCAGCGGATGACCATTAGGCCTCCCATATGAGGGAATAGACACGGACGGCGATGCCGTTGTTCCCGGGGCCCTTGATGCGGAGCTTGTGAGGCCTGTTATCGCCAGTTGACGAGTAGGCCTAACAGGCGGTCTCTTCAGGGAAGACGATAAAGTGTCAACTTCAGCGGAGACCCGACAACGAACATCGAACCATCGGGAGAAAGCGCGGTCCATGACTGTTCCTCGCCGTCCTGGTCTGGTTTTACCTCAGCAATAGGCTCCCCCGTCTGGACGGAGAAGACAAGGAACCTCTCGTGCTGGCCGGAGCCCGTGAGTTGCAGGGCAAAACGCTTTCCGTTCTGCGAAACTCCAGCGAACGAGAATCCGCCTTTCACGGACAGCGTCGTAACGAGATTGCCGTGGATATCAATGATCAGGGGACTCTTACAGCCCGGCTCAAGAATCAGGTCATCGGTTAGAAACTGAGGTCTTCCGCCACAACTACCGTGATAGAGCAGGTGGTCTCCAGAAGCGTCCCTGTACGTGACGAATCCGAGGTCATTAGGGTATTTTCCCGTCCAATGCACGTTGTCTGTCACGAAACCCTTGCTGCTTACGGATGTGGCGTAGGCGGGACTATCCGTTAGTTTGGTACTTTTCAAGCTTCCAGCATCTATGAACTCGTACCCCGGACTCGTCGCGTTTCCGAGTGTCGATCCGTCTGGAGAGATGTTCTCCACGCTTCCAGACTTGCGCCCATCCGCGTGATAATCAAAAACGCCTGCGTCCTTCAAGTCGGGCGTCAGTCGCAAGACAGTGCGTCCAGCCACTATGACGTGGGCATCATTCGTCGCGAACACCGGCAATGACCCGAAGGCTAAAATCTCTCGACTGTCCTTTACCTGACCAGTCTGAGTGTCAAGAGATAAGAGCTCATAGACCTGCGCCGGAATCTTAGCCTCCGGTAACTGCCGCATGCCAATCTTGGACGCCAGAACAAGTCGGTCGCCAACGAACACAACGCTGCGAGCCGCTGCGAAGATCGAGCCTGTCTGAGAATCTATATGCGGGCCGCTGAGCGTTGTCCCGCCAGCACCAACGGCAAACCCCATTACCTGTTCGGCTTTCGTCAGTGGGCCTACGGACCACACGCGAGATGGTGCTGAGAGACGCTGAGCACCGCAGATCGCGGCTGCCCCAACGAGTAAAACTCCTAATCCGATCCTTGTGAAAGGTTGTGGCCTTCGTTTCGAAATAAGATTATCCATGGCGGCTACGACTGCCATCCTATACCGAAACTGATGATGGCGATAAATCACGGTTGCGCTCGCCGACGGATTCTGAGCGCAAAATGCCGGTTATCGATAGTTGTCTGGAATTGGCCGCTCCTTCGGCGTAAATTGCAGGTGTGAAATATTGCGTTATTTCTTCAGGTGAGACCGAGGCAACGCGCAGAATCGAGCATCACCTCTTAGCGAGGGGTCTTGCTCTTCTCCCGTTGTTGTTCGTGTTGTCATCGTTATCGTTCGGGCAGGCGGCTTCTTCGGACACTGACAAATCCATTAAGTACAAACTGTCCGCCCCTCCCGTCTTTCTTGACGATCAGCACCAAGGGCCGACCCTGGTTCCGAGGGACTTGCCTGATCAGGTCGTGCCGTTCGACTGTCGTGCTACGGAGGCGTACCTTCACCGAGTGCGTCCAGGACAATATCACTTTGAGCGGGCACAACGCCTCCTCGGCCAAGGCTTAGACATAATCGGTTGCGAGGCCTTCGGCCTTGAGCGGTTCTCTAACGAAAAGTATGGGCGCCCCTTCGCCGCGGATCAGGCTGTAAAGGAAGCAGAGGCAGCAGTCGCGCTGCCGATCGGCTTGGAGCAATGGCGATCCGGGGCCTTGCGATACATTCTCATGTCCGCCTATCGGAACGCCGCTGACGTTTATCGGGAGTACGGGAGAAAGAGCAACTCTGAAAGGGATAAGTCCACCGCGCGCGTTTTCGAGGAAAA
>Ga0307474_10002006_pt1 | contig 14643 bp, 7 predicted proteins | sample atmos_gasesECM1C_2_FD_203312 | JGI IMG/M metagenome (GOLD analysis project Ga0307474, IMG submission 203312) | Hardwood forest soil microbial communities from Morgan-Monroe State Forest, Indiana, United States - atmos_gasesECM1C_05 | ecosystem: Environmental > Terrestrial > Soil > Temperate... | reverse complement strand
CGTAATTCCGCTCGAAACCAACGCCTCAGCTTCCGTGAGGGTCGCGCACGTCATTCCTATGGCTCCGGCATCCATCTGGCGGCGCGCCAGCGCGGGGCATTTATGGTTCTTGTAGTGTGGGCGCAGTCGCGTCGCGCCGCCCCCGAAGAAGCGCGCCATCTTCGTCAGATTGTGCTCCATAGCGTCCAAATCGAGCAGAAGAGCGGGAGTATCAAGTTTGCGTAATTTCACATGAGATGCTCCACCGACCTCGAATACATGCCGGTTCTTCCGATCATCTGTTGTTGGCCTCTCGAATGTCACGCCTCGTGGCTCCAACATCAGCGTCCGCCCGAGGTGGCATGTCCCGCAGCATCCACCAGGTAGAGAACCGCATCTCCGCTGAACGGTGCTGTGAACACTTGCGAGGAGGATCCGGCCGGAGTCGATTCTCCAGCGATCGCGGTCCCGGTCGAGGGGTTGAACCACTCGGCCGTCAATGTTCGCGAAGCTGGCATCGCCGAGAGATCTACCGTAAACGCGCCACCGGCCGGAGCATAAACTAGGTACTCGGCGCCAATGGAACGAGTCTGGGCAAGGCAATAACCGGTTGAACACAGAGAGTCGCGAGGTGTCACATTAGCTAGGTTCAATTTGCGGGAATATTTCAATATGTATCCTAGATTGTCCCTGAAGTTGTCATAGCGCGTGTCCGGTGCCCGACAAATTGAATGGCTTGGGGAGACGCACATGTTCCGCTTCTCTCGTGGGTAATAGACTACGTAAGGGTCCATAAACAGCACTTGATTGCCGGTCGTGAAGTTTTCCCACTCGTAGTTACGATTCTGTTGTGGCGTCTCGTTCCACATTCCGAAATAGGAATGATCGCTGTCATTGATGTTGACTTTGCAAGCGGGCTTGCCGGTACCGCAGGAGGATGCGGGTGAGACTTCAACGTACGGTGCAACCCAGTCCGCATCCGAGTTGTAAATCACTGGATCCCGCACTCCGATCGGCGCTGCGTATCCGATCGGATGCTGGTATGCCTTTCTCGATTCATAGGCTCTGATGTGCACAATCTGGTGATCATTCCACCAAACGGAATTGCTGGAGGCTTCTTCGGAAACGATCCATAGTACGTTCGGCAAATCATTCAGGGTGTCGATCATCTTTTCCACATACGCGTCCTGGAACCGGGTAATTGCATTGGGGGCGGTCATGGCGATAGCGCCAGTTCCCGTTTTCCCGCCACCAGAGTAGCCGTCGTCAATGCCATTGATATTGTTCGTTCCCGTGAACGGATAACCGTCGCCGGAGCAGCGGAAAACATGGAGAAACTCGCCGGTAAACAAGTAGACGCCGGCGTAGATGCCGGCGTCATTTAGGGCTCGCGTTCGCGTCCGCAAGCGGTCAAAAAAGCCTTGATTGAATTCAGTGAGATCGAATTTCAAGCCACCGTCCGTTGCCGTCCCTGGGCCAGTCCTCTTCCACGGGAGTGGGCTGACCGTGAAATCCGGCGGAGAACTCGCTGTCATTGGAAGGTTGCAGAATTTCGGCATTTCTACAGTCCACAGTAAAGTAAAATTATGCCCGTGCCGGGTGAGGAAGTTGACGAACGCGTCGAAATCCAAAGCCTCGGGTGACGCTTCGGTGCCCCAGTCCTGAAACGTGTTCCAAGTCTGGGATCCATTTAGGATGAGAGCCGCGCCGCTTGCATCCTTGAAATAGTGGGGATTGGCGGAAACCATGAGGGCTCCAGCAATGGGCCGGGTTGAGGACTCTGTAGCGGACGACGCATTCATACGAAGGCCCCAGAGAATGACAGCAACGGAAAACATAAGGACCGGTAGAAAAGCAAAGCCACTCCATTGGAATCGTCGACAGCGACAACTTAGTCTCCCACTCACCCTCTCACGCTGCGCAAACTGCATGGTCACCCCGCACTTGCCCTAATTTCGTGTCACGCCGTATCCAGCAGATAGGTATGCAGCGCATCACACTCCGTCGTCTTCCGCGGAAGGACGGCGGTTAGAATTCTAGGCGGAACGTTGCCTGTCCCTGCCTGTTACTGATTTGTGAGCTTAGGTTGGTAATCTGTCCAAATGTCGAATCGAGGGAATTCTGATCGGGAGGTTGAAGTTGCGTCCTATTAAAAGCGTTGAAGTAGTCGACGCGCAAAGTGGCTCTCAGCCGTTCCGTAAATGGAAAGGACTTCATCAAGCTGAAGTTCTCTATCCTCAAGGGCGGAGCTCTCAAGGCTGAATAGGCACGCAGCGAGTCACCGCGAATGTATTGGTTCTCGTTTAGGAAGGCATTCGTCGTGAATTGTATGGGCGGCGTCGCCGTTTCGCCTTTGAAGTAGGCTTTCGACAAACCGTAGTCAAACGTACTTAGGTTCACACCTGGGACAATGTCCGGACGACCAAAGCCATTATAAACTTGAAGGGGATAGCCACCCGCATAAGTGGTGATTGCGCTGATCTGCCAACCACCCAAGACCTGCCCCAATAGACCCCTTGAATTCAGGTATTTTTTCCCGTAGCCGATCGGTAGGGCGTAGGTCGCGATGACGTTTGTGATGTATTTCTGGTCGATCGCGGAAACTGCATATTCCCTTTCATCGTGCGCATCATCTACCCCGGTGCCTGAAAAGATGGAGGATCCGGTCTGAGCATTGGCAAAGTTTTTTGACAGAGTAAAGCCGGCCAGAAAGCTGAGTCCGTTCGAGAAGCGCTTCTCAGCCTGCACTTGAAACGCGTTGTACAGTGATTTTCCATCGTTTTCAAAGTTATCTTGGTAGATAGCAAATTGCGGAAACCGCTCGAGAGCCTGTTTCACCGTCGCCGCTGGTCCAAAATCCGTGACGAAATTTGGATAGGGAATTTTGATACCGGCGGCTACGGCATCGGGAGAAGTCACAAGTTCGCCGAGAAGGGGTCCGTATTTAGCAAGGACCGAATCAGGAAGGCGGTTTCGGCCTTTCAAAGTAACTGGGAAATGAACCACATGGTTGCCAGCATAGCCCACCGTAAGAAACGTCTTCCAGGGAAGCTCTCTCTGGATATTGAGACTCCACGCTGTTTCGGTCGGATTCATGCAATTGTGGAGTATGTCTGTAGGACCGTTTTGATCGATACAGAATTGGTTAATAAATCCGCTGCCATCAGCCATTCCCGGGCTAAATGGCTTTGGCGCCGGAAGGACCAATGGGGTCTGATCCCAACTCCCGTAGGATGAGATATTGGTGCCGGTTGCTAGGCGTTGAAATTCACCGTCGCCCAGGGCCGACAGGTACAAACCATTCTGGTTGGTTCCGTATTCATAGGCGCCACCATTCAAATAGGTGTAATAGAATCCGGACCGGATCACGGTCGTGGGGGTCAGCATATAGGCGAAGCCCACTCTCGGAGCAAAATCCTTCCAGTGAATGGCCGGACGGGTAATGCCGGCGCAACCGGCACAATTGCCGAACTTTGTCGTCACACCGAGTAGGCCGCCTGCATCTGGGTTGGGCGCCAACTCATTCACAAAGTAGACGTCGTTAGTGTCGTCCGTGAATGGAACCATAATGTCCCAGCGAAGGCCCAGATTCAGCGTGAACCGTTTACTCACCTTGATATCGTCTTGAATATAGGAAGAAAACGCCTTGTTTCGGAGATATTGTGTAGTCGACTCAATTCGACTAGCTGTATCCGGAATCCCCAATAAGAAACTCGCGAATGAACTCCCGTAGAGGCCGAAATTGGGATCGGCGGAATTGGGTACGGAGGTCTCCTTTTGGCTGAAATTGAATGTACCGCCGCATCCTGAGCAGTCCAAGATATTTTCCAATGTGCGACGGTAGCTCCCACCTATGTTGAAGGTATGTCGCCCTTTGGTCCAAAGCCAATTATTAGCGATCACAATGCCTAGTCTGTCAGTGTCTGTCCTTGTGAAACCCGTGACCCAACCGCCGCCGTACGCTCCCCATGGAGTTAGGGCGTTTTGACCGTCAAAATAGATGTCCGGAAGCGTCGTAGCGGAAACCACACCGGTGAAATCGACGCCCTGGTTGCCATTCGATATCGAGCTGTTGTTTCGAACCCAACTAGCGCCCACTGTTACCACCAGATGCGGTGTTATGGTTTTCGCATAATTCAGCAAATACGTCGAGGCAACGTTTTTGAAATTGACCAAGCTCTGCAGTGCGTTGCCGCTAGCCACGATCGCTGCTTCGCTGAAGTAAGGAGCTGTAACGACGTCCCGCCATTGACTGAAGTGGATGCTTTGAGATTGGCTCAGATTGTGGTCAAGCGTGTAGCCCCATAGATTCTGGGTTATAGGCACCGAATGAACGGCCGGATTCTCATTCTCTTGCAGGCCGAAATCTATACCAGGACGGTTGGGGTCGGGAATGAATGGCAGAAGGGATTGTGAAACAGGACTGATGCGTGATCTTGGAATGATATTGCCAGGGAAAGGCTGGCCGGTTGTGGGATCATAGATGGGGATCATCGCTCCGCTGGAATCCACAAACCCGCTAAAATCGCCGTTCTTCATAGCCACCGTCGGCACGGTTCCAAAGGCAGTCTGAGCCAGGTTCTGCCTAAACCAGTCGTCACTGAAATGGAAAAACGTGCGATTCTTTCCGTTGTATAGCTTGGGCAGAATGACCGGGCCACCCAGCGTAAAGCCAAAGTTGTTCTGCTGATCGACAGGTGGTTCCGGGTTTCCTGTGGGCCCGAAACGACTCGGGAAAAATCCATCTGAGTCGAAGAATTGATTGCGAAGGATTTCGAAGGCATCTCCATGGAGCCGGTTGGTGCCGGACGCCATGTTGTATGTAACTGCTCCCATCCCTATTCCGTAACGCGCATCGAAGGTCGATGAAACGACACGGAACTCATTCACCATTTCAAAGGGCGGATTAATATACGTTTGGTTGCCCTCGTAATCCACGAATGCTACTGGAACGCCATTGAAATCAACTTCGTTTTCGAAGTTGACCCCGCCATTGATATTATGAGAGCTAGCGTTCCCTTGCACGCCAGGCACAAGATACATAAATGAGTCGATCTGCCGCGCCAGACCACTAATTTCAATGGGCGCCGCCTGGACCAAGTCAGGTTCGATGGTTGCGCCTACAGTTGGACTCGAGGCCTCCAACGACATCGCGGTCGCTGCCACTTCCACAGTCTCGTTGGTGCTGCCCGGCACCATCTGAATGGTTAGCGTCGACATCTTGGAAACCTCGACGGTTACAGTCGTCTCAACTTTCTTGAATCCCTTGTTCTCCACCGTGACGGAATACTGTCCAGGGATCAACGCGACTACTGTAAAGGCGCCTTCCGCGGAGGTTGACGCGACCGATACAACGCCTGTAGAGGTATTTGTTATCGTGACGCGCGCCCCGGCAATAGTAGCTCCGGTTGAGTCCGTGACGGTGCCGTTGACGCCGCTTTGTACCTGGGCATGCAGCGAACTGCCGGCGAGCAGATGCCCAACGAAAAATGCAACGGCTGATAGGAACGCAGCCGTCGTAAGTCGCTGGAACCGCCTATGGGAAGAATCTAATCTCTGAGTCACGGTCTCACCCTCCAAAGGTTGATATGAGCTAACAAGTTGGAAATAGGTAGTACCTGTCGCCGCGACAACAGCGGCGTAGCAGCCGCGTTGAACACTCCGAGACACATACACCGACCGACCCCAGAAAAAAGCCGATTCCCACTTTGCAAGGAGGGGGATAAAATCTTTCCCCTATACTGACATGACAGTATGACGTAATAGACCACACGTGCACTACTTGTCAAGAGCTATTTTTTGTTAATTTGCGACTCCTTTGGCAGCTGGAGCCCCAGCTTCTTAGCCGCAGGCGCCAAATACGACACTAGTAATGATAAGAAAGTAATGTAGTTAGCGAAACTGGAGACGCTGCTAGACCCACGAAGAGGGTTCTTCCACATCCTGCCAAGACAGGCGACAAGGTCTGAAGCTCCCAAAGCGTGCTAGCTATTGACATGGCTTTAGCTTTGAGAGATGTTTGAGAGGGTGACGACCTCGCGAAGATCGATCCAACGTGGACTTGCCGACCAGAGTTACTCGGCTATTAAAGAGCAAATTCTGCGCGGCGACCTCCGCCTAGGCGCGGTTCTGTCCCGCCGCAAGCTGGCGAAACAATTTGGAACCAGCGTCTTCCCCGTTTCCGAGGCGATTCTGCGACTGGAAAGTGAAGGTCTAGTCGAGAGCAAACCACAGGTAGGAACTCGAGTTCGCGTTCCTTCTGAGACCGACATCCGCGACCGCTTCATTATTCGCGAGGCGCTAGAATGTCAATCCGCCCGACTGGTTGCGGAACGAGCGAGCTTTGAGCAACGTCAGGAACTGAATCGCATGGCCGAGAACCTCGACGTTCTTTTTAACCGTCAAGGCAATGATGATTCCGATGCCGAGTTTGTATTCGCGGTTCAGAGTTACCACCTGCAGCTTCATATGAAGATCGCCGAGTACTCGGGTTGTGCCGCCTTGAGCGATCTGATTGACAAGAACAACCTACTAGTCCTGAATTGTATTCTTGATCTTGCTCGCGAGATCCAACGCCCTCCCAGACTACATCGCGACCTATTGGGCATGGTGACGGGAGGTAACGCCGATGCCGCCGTGACCGCGATGCGCCAGCACGTGCAAATGGGGTTGGACGAGACCATCCGGGCGGTCGCGCTTCTCAACTCCAGAACCGATGACCGATGGCGCATCCGGGCCTCTGCCAAAAACCTGCGCACCGGGAAGAGATGAACGCCCAGATGCATCGGGCTTATCTTAAGTGACTGTGGACTTTTTTGATCCGGCGGTACTTTTAAGGTCCGTCAATTCATCGCTCAGGAGAAAAAATGAGCAGTGGAACTCCTCGGAAGGTTGCGCTCGTAACCGGTGCGGGCAGCGGTATTGGCCGAGCAGTCGCACTCGCTATGCAATCGGTGGGATATTCGGTAGTGGTGGCCGGGCGGCGCTCGGCGGAACTTGAGCAGACCGCGGCATCTGCAACCTCCTCCAGCGGCCAGATACTCGTCGTGCCCACCGACGTCAGCAAAGCCGACTCGGTCCGAGGGTTGTTTGCGCGGACCCGGGAAACTTTCGGCCGGTTGGATATTCTCTTCAACAATGCTGGCACAAACGCACCTGGCATTTCGATGGAGGATTTAACGTTCGACGAGTGGAATGCTGTGGTCGCAGTCAACCTCACTGGCGTCTTCCTGTGTACCCAGGAAGCTATCAAGCTGATGAAGGCGCAGAAACCACGGGGTGGACGCATCATCAATAACGGCTCGATCTCGGCTCACGTGCCGCGGCCCAACTCGGCGCCTTATACTGCCACCAAACACGCCATTACGGGACTGACGAAATGCACGTCGCTCGACGGCCGTAAATACGACATCGCCTGTGGCCAGATTGATGTCGGCAACGCGGCCACCGAAATGACCGAAGGTATGGCTACTGGTGTGCCCCAAGCCGATGGCGATGAGATGGTTGAGCCTCGCATGGACGTGCGGCATGTGGCGGACGCCGTACTTTACATGGCGAGTCTTCCCTTGGACGCCAACGTACAGTTTATGACTCTGATTGCCACCAAGATGCCGTTCATTGGACGTGGGTGAATTGATCACAAGATCCACCTCGAATGCGCCGATAAGCGAGCATAGCCTGATCATTCTTGAATTTTATTGTTGTTGACAAGGCCTCTAGGACGTGAGTAAGTGGCCTGTCAAGATCGAAGCCGATGACGACGAGAGATAAACGCCTGTCCGCAGAGGGAAAAGCGATAGGGCAGAGTGCGATAGTGAGATCCCGGTCTGGGAGATGATCTCTTTCGTTACCTTAAGGGGCGCCGAGATAAATGCCGGCCTCTTCAAGGCCCCGATACCCAGAAAGGCCGGGGCTTCACATCGTTCTGCCACGCCTGTTCGACGTCGCCCTAATCAAATCGGGCGCACCAGCATTTTGACATGCTTGTCTTTTTCCATCGAAATCCCTTCATGCGCCAAATCCAAAACCCGCACGAGATGAGCGACCCATACATTGCCGCGTCTAGGGACAGCTTCGCAGGCTGGTTAGCGGAGTGGGTGTTTCGACAGGGTCACTGAGGGAAAATCTCTGGAGTTTTGTAGATGGCAAGGGCGGCCTGTCTAGAGCTGGCTAAGTGCGCCGACGGAAACGAGTGCGCGTCGTCTCTTCGAGCTAACTCGCCAATCGGGACGACAAAATTGAGTTACTAAGAAGGGTTCCCGAAAAACTAGCTCAAGATCCTCCAGGGCACTAGTAAACCACCTTAGCTTTCCTTGACCGAGCATACAGCAATCGCGGGGACTATGACCTGAAACGGCAGGCTGAAATAGTAACCGTTTTTGCTTGCTGCGTATGCCACGACACCTCGGCATAGAACGTCGAATCCTGGTCTGTTCACTTGCTTAGGGGCTCTTCGCGAATCCCTAACGACCTAAGGATTTAATCGCGGGCTAGTGATCGCCCCCTGCGACGCCGATGAAACCAGCACTCCGTATTTTGCGAATACGCCCGTCGGATAACGCGGCTGTGGCGCCTTCCAATTCTCCATTCGCCTGCGCAAAACGTCATCGCCGATCTCGGCCTCCACCAGGCGCCGGAGCACGTCGAAATGAATCATGTCACCATCGCGCACACTGGCGATCGGACCACCCAGCGCCGCCTCCGGAGAAACGTGGCCCGCCATAAGTCCGTGCGTCGCGCCGCTGAAACGCCCGTCGGTCAACAGCGCCACCGAATCGCCGAGTCCCTCGCCCACGAGCGCGGCAGTCACTCCGAGCATCTCGCGCATGCCCGGACCGCCCTTCGGTCCCTCATTGCGGATCACGACGACGTCTCCCGCATGAATCTTCTTGCCTGTCACCGCAGCCATCGCGTCTTCCTCGGACTCAAACACCCGCGCCGGACCACGCTGCTCCAGCCGGTCGTGCCCGCTGATCTTCGCGACGCAGCCTTCAGGAGCGAGATTGCCCTTGAGGATCACGAGTCCGCCAGTCGCCTTCAGCGGCTTATCGAGCGGAGCAATCACTTCTTGTCCCGGAGTCTCAACCGCGCTTTCGGCCTCTGCGCCAATGGCCAGCCCGGTAACAGTCTTCGCCGCCGGATGCAGATACTTCCCGTACAGCAGTCGCTTCGCCAGCAGCCGTATGCCGCCCGCGCGATGCATATCCGAAGCCACGAATCTTCCGGAAGGCTTCAGATCCGCGAGCAAAGGTGTACGCTCGCTCACAGTCTGGAAGTCGTCGATTTCGAGTTCGACACCTGCCTCGCGCGCAATCGCGAGCAAATGCAGAACCGAGTTGGTGGACCCCCCGGTGGCCGCAACAGAAGCAATCGCATTCTCGAACGCGTCTCGGGTCAAAATGTCGAGGGGTCGAAGGCCCTTTTCGAGGACGTTCATCACAATCTTGCCGCAGTCAAACGAGACCTGATCTTTCTGCGTATCCATCGCCGGAACGCTGTTGAATCCCATCGGCGACAACCCGATCATCTCCATCACGGTCGACATAGTATTCGCTGTGTACTGTCCGCCGCAGGCGCCCGCCGCCGGACACGCCACGTTTTCCAGTTCGCGGAGTTCGGCGTCGCTCATCTTTCCGGCAGCGTTTGCGCCGATCGCCTCATACACGTCCTGAATGGTCACATCTTTCCCGCGATAGTTCCCTGGCGCGATCGTTCCGCCATAAAGCACCATGCCGGGTAGATTCATGCGCGCCAGCGCCATGGCAGCAGCTGGAATCGTCTTATCGCAGCCGACCACGCACACCACCGCATCGAACATCTGCCCGCGGCAGATCAGTTCAATGGAGTCGGCGATCAGTTCGCGGCTCACCAGCGAGGCCCGCATTCCCTCGGTGCCCATCGTTTCGCCATCGGAAATCGCAATCGTGTTGAACTCCATCGGCGTGCCACCCGCCTCGCGAATCCCTGCCTTAACCTTTGCCGAGAGCCGCCGCAAATGAGAGTTGCACGGCATGGTCTCGATCCAGGTGTTAGCAACCCCGATGAGAGGACGGCTGAGATCGGCATCGGTGAATCCAGCGGCCTTGAACATGGCGCGCGCTCCAGCCCGGTTTCGCCCGTCGGTAATTCCGCGACTAATGTGCTTGAGATCCATGGCAAGGGATTATACGGCATGCACTGCTGAGGAACGCATCGCTCCTGCGATGAAATTCCCACTGAATGGAGTGGAGCGCGCTCAACGCATCCCGCTTCTAGATATTGGTTGCGAAGTTCGCGACAAGAAGCAACCTGAGGCGCAAAGAAAGTAGCGTGCATACTCCCATAGTCATTCCGAAATAGGTCGATACCAAGAACCACACGCGCCCGTTGGTCAGGATTTGAAAAACGGAGTATAAGGTTGTTTTGAACAACTATATAGAGCTTAAGTTAATTCCGAAAACCAATGCTGTTGAACCAAGCAGGAGAATGGCGTCAGAACCAATCCGTACGTGCTTGCAGAACAGCAAGGCGAAATTCCATGACTGGACCAGCGTGCTACTAAAGGGGAAAGTCGCGATCGTCACTGGTGGCGGGTCCGGAATCGGGCAGGCTTCCGCGCGTGCGTTAGGGCGTGAGGGGGCAAACGTCGCGATTTTCGACCGCGATGCGGAGTCAGCGAAACAAACTGCCGACGAACTGAAGGTTCAAGGATGCGAGGCCATCGCTCTCAAAATAGATGTTTCTTGCGAAGAAGATGTCCGTGCGGGGATTGCAAAAACTTCCGCCAAGTTTGGGAACATTGACATTCTGCATAACAATGCTGGCATTGCCGTTCGTCATCCGATAACGGAGCAGGACGAAGCCAGCTGGGACAAGTGCATGGCTGTAAATCTAAAAGGTGTTTTCCTGTGTTCGAAGCACGTGATCCCGCACATGGTGAATCGTGGCGGCAGCATCATTAACATGTCATCCGTTACTGGCATTGTAGGGGTTCGAAATCGCAGCGCTTATTCTGCTTCAAAGGGCGCCATTGTAGCCCTGACGAGGAATACGGCGCTAGACTATGCGCGCTTTCAGATTCGGGTGAACTGCTTGTGTCCCGGATTCACTCGCACACCTTTGATCAACGCACTCTTGGTGGATCCAGAGAGAGAACGACGCCTGGTGGCCATGCATCCGCTTGGGCGCCTCGGTACTCCGGAGGATATCGCGAACGCAATCGTTTTCCTTGCCTCTGATTTGTCTTCCTGGATCACAGGACAAGCTGTCGCGGTCGACGGCGGCTTTGGAGTTGGAGCCTACGAAGATATTTGAATGTCGGAAAAACCACAACAGCAAACCTGTCATACATTACTACTCTCCAGCCATTTTCCGATGATATTCGGGTTTTTCTTTGTCCTCGGATTGTGGTGTCGTGGTGTCTCGTTTCGTTTTTCAACGGAAAGGGTCACTGGAGTTCTGACACTGGTGTTTGAGGGAGCATGGTCTGAGAGCCGGTAAGAACTGAGCGCTACTGAAACTCCGGTAGCGACTGGGGGGCCTGAATGAATTGGTAGGAGCGGCAAGAATCGAACTTCCGTGTCTTCCATTTTCTCGATGGTGCATTCCGTGACGTGTGGTGACGACCTGTGGCCAGCCGTTGGGCATGATTTCGGGCAGGATCTCAAGTGGTATGATTCCGCGGTCATGGGTTCAATCACGACCCAGCACGATTGCAACATAATGTGAAGGAGAATTCACCGAGATACTTCACGAGATCGAAACCGCGAGATCGGCGGAGAGAGAAGCCTAACATTTACATCTCCACTGCGGGGTAATAACGAAACACGAAAACGGGGCACTTGCCGGAGCACTGTTTCGATGATGGAGCAAGGGGATCCTTGGGTTCCTCTCGAGTGTTAGGATCCGCGACTGGCGCCGTCAAGTCGGAACCTCAGCTTCGAGGAGAAATTAATTGTTCACCGAGGGGTATATGAATCAGATTGACCTGAACAACCGACATGCGGTCGTCACCGGCGGGGCCCAAGGAATTGGACTGTCCATTGCCAGCCGCTTGCTTACTTCAGGCGCATCGGTCTCGCTCTGGGACTGCGATGGGGAAGAACTTTCCTCTGCCCTGAAACAACTCGGGAAACGCGGGAATGTTTCGGCCGAGATCGTTGACGTTTCCGGTATCTCAAGTGTCGCCACGGCCACGGATTCGACCGTATTGAAGCATGGCAAGATCGATATACTTGTCGCAAACGCGGGTATCGCCGGACCAAATCATAAAACGTGGGATTATCCGATCGAACTCTGGAAGCGGGTAATCGACATTAATTTGATCGGTGTATTTCTGTGCTGCCACTCTATCGTGCCACACATGCTCCGCCGAGGCTACGGGCGCATCCTGAATGTTGCGTCTATCGCCGGCAAAGAGGGCAATGCGAATGCTTCCGCCTATAGTGCATCGAAAGCCGGCGTGATAGCTCTTACCAAGTCTCTCGGCAAAGAGACTGCTAACCAGAACATTGCCGTCAATTGCATCACTCCCGCTGCCGCCCGAACTCGCTTGTTCGACCAAATGACACAAGAACACATTGATTTCATGCTCTCGAGAATTCCGCGTGGACGCTTCTTGGAGGTGGATGAAGTGAGCGCGATGGTGGCATGGCTGGTCTCGGAGGAAAATTCGTTTACGACCGGCGCGGTCTTTGACCTGAGCGGCGGCCGCGCGACCTACTGATCACTCGGTTCATCGTCTTTTAGTCGCAGGAGCAAGAATGAAACTACGGCGAAATGGCCTGGCCTTGCTTGGCGCCCTGCTTGACTTCTGGCCCATGCGCACTTTGGTGAGAAACGTCATGGGCGAGAGTCGCACCGAGCTTCTCGCGGTCATTGGTGAACAGTTGCGCATCGTAGGCGCCGCGAGAGACCGCAACATACGCCATGCGGTTGTTGAGCAGATCTTTTGCAGCAAGTTCGGTATCGACATGGATTAGGACGCGGTCGGCAGTTTGTCCCTGGCTGGAATGACTCGTGACCGCATAGCCGTGATCGAGATGCGGATGCAGCCGCGGATCCAGTTGTAGCTGGCGACCTCCATCCATCTTTAGACTTAATCGTCCGTCCTGATCGATACCCTGCACGGTTCCTAGTTCGCGGTTCGCCGCTTTCAGCTCGCGTGCGGGTGCAGTGAGTTGCACGCGGTCTCCAGCGGAGAACGCCCGCTCCTCCTCCCGATAGACGGACACGCCCTGCTGCCGACGTGGATCGTAGGTTCTCTCCGTACCATCTTTCAGCTCGACGGTCAGACGGTTATTAGGACCATCGATGCACTTCACGTGCGCGTATTCACCTTTTCCGATGCCGGTTTCTCGCGACCTGCGGCTGTAACGCAGCACATCCCCGACGTTGTAGCGTTCGGCCCATGTGCGATCCGCTCCGGTGAGGTCCTGACGTGGCACAAGGATGTGGACGCGATGCTCATCGCTTGCGACGACACGCTTGGCCTGCAATTCGGAATGGATCGCCTGATTGATTTCCGCGCGTGAACGGTTGTCGGGTGAGACGACTAGCGTGCCATCAGGCGACTTGGCATACTCGCTTGCTATTGCCGCGACGCGTTCGCCGTGACCCTTGAATTCAAAGATACGGCCCTGCCGCTCCAGTCCTGCAATGGCCTCTGCGACCTGGCCGCGCGCCAGTTGTTCGACGGTCTGTTTTAACTCCGGGTCCTTCTGGCGCACGATCTCTTCCAACTTCACCGTCTTCATGCCCGCATCTTGCAGCTGCGCGAAGATGCGGCCGGCTTCGACCGATTCATGCTGGCGAGTGTCTCCCACCAGCAGTACCCGGTCGTTCGGATGCAGGCGTTCGATAAACTCGTGCATCTGTCTTGTAGAGGCCAAAGAGCTTTCGTCCAGCACATAGAGCCGATGCTCTCCGGTATCGGAACGCCGGCCTCGGACAAGATGCATCTGCAAGGTCATAGTCTCAATCCCGGCATCTCCTAGCGTTTGCGCAGCGCGGGATGTGGGCGCAAAGCCTTCTACGTTGTAACCTGCCGACTCAGCTCCTTCGCGTACCACGGCTAGCGTCGTCGTCTTGCCAGCGCCAGCGATTCCATCCAGGCCAACAATCTTTTCGCGAGAGAGAAAGACCTCTTCCACCGCCTGGCGCTGCCCCGCATTCAATTTCCGGTGGCGGTCTTCCGTTTCGACGCGAATATGTGTCGGAACCAACGCCGGATCGTTGTCACCCCGCCGGTTGCCTTCCTGCATGTGGCCGATGATCTCGCGTTCCATGCGCAGCATCGTGGCGGTCGTGTACTGCTGTCCCGCACCTACGTGCTCGACGGCAATGAACTCGCCGGTCTGCACTCTGCGTTCGAACTCCTGCCGGACTTGGGCAATCGTGGTCTGCCCCATCCCACGATTCAGTGCCGCTTCCAGAATGTCGCGCCGGTCTTCGACCGCTGAGCGCTCAAAAACATGATCGCGGGCATAGGTCACGGCCTGCCGCGCCGTCTGCGCGGGTTCGTAAGCGTGTAGCCGCGTTTGTTGCTCTGCCTGCGTCTCACTCCGTCCCCGTCCTTGTCGTTGCTGATGCTCGCGCGCCTCGGCCACGACCCGGTCGGTCTGATGTCCGTGCTGCGCGGCCAGGTCGCGATGCCGCTGCAATACCTGTTCAGGCGAGAGCAGCTCT
>Ga0307474_10002005_pt1 | contig 14648 bp, 15 predicted proteins | sample atmos_gasesECM1C_2_FD_203312 | JGI IMG/M metagenome (GOLD analysis project Ga0307474, IMG submission 203312) | Hardwood forest soil microbial communities from Morgan-Monroe State Forest, Indiana, United States - atmos_gasesECM1C_05 | ecosystem: Environmental > Terrestrial > Soil > Temperate... | reverse complement strand
GATGACGCTACGCGCTCCCACGCGGAAAGCGGCAAACGGCGGAATGCGTAAGCTGTCCGATCCCGCTGCCATCCAGCACATGCGACGGACCCTGAGCCAAGCGCCCCACAAAGCGCGGGGTTATTGGTCCCGACTTGCGCAAGAATATGAAAGCAAGATCAATTCGGGCGACATTATCGCCATCGCGGAAGTGATGCGAGATCTTTATCGGCCCACTGTCAATTCCGGCCAGAGCTACAGCGAACGGCAGCTTTACGCGTCGGCACTTGATCGCCTGTCCGCAGAAGTTGCTCTTGTTAACGGCATTACCGAAGCAGAAGCCGTTAAAGAACTCGAAAGCTTGGTGATCGCCGGAGCCGGGTGAAACGCCTAAAGCCGTCTGCTCGGGTCAGCCGGTAATGACCGCTTGTGGCCCTTCGCGTCATTTCGCTGCAAAGCCTTCGGTCGCTTTCGGAGGGAAGCGGACATCAACAGGTAGGCACGACCGGTTAGCACGGTCGCAAATGACCCAGACTCAAACGATTAGGGTGTGTGACCAACGATGGAGCGCAGCTCTTGATAGAGCGGCTGTAGCCGGGCATACATGCGCGAATACACACGGCTGTAGAGCTTTTCGTAGAGCTCCGCGTTTGCGGCGATCGGTTCGAACCGGCGGCCGACGCGCGTCATGGCCTTGATCGCCTCTTCAAATCCGGCATGCAACCCCAATGCTACACTACCCAGAATGGCGGCGCCGAGGCCGCTGGCTTCGTAAAGCGCCGGCCTCTCGGCGGGCAGGTTAAAGGTGTCGGCAGTGATCTGCATGGCCGCGTTGCTCTGAGAGCCGCCGCCGGCCACGCGTACCACCGTGATCGGCGTTTTGCTGCGCCTCTCGATGCGTTCTTTGCCTTCGCGCAGCCCGTAGGTCAGGCCCTCAATGATGGCTCGGTAAAAATGCGCGCGCGTATGTGACTCAGTGAAGCCGATCACCGCGCCGCGCGCTTCGGGTCCGGGAATTGTGACGCCCGGATTCCAGTAGGGTTGCAGCATGAGCCCTTGCGAACCGGGCGGGACGGCATCAATGAGGTCGTCGAAGAAAGCCTCAGGCTGTAAGCCCTCCTTCTCGGCGCGCTGGCGTTCGTCCAACCCGAATTGCGCGGCGAACCAGCTCACCATCCAATAGCCGCGAGTGATCTGAACTTCGCTGTTGAAGCGCCCGGGAATCGCCGCCGGGTAAGGCGGGATGAACGGGATCGCTTCGAGATAACGCGGCGTCATGATGTTGATGGTCGCTGTCGTACCAAAGGACAGGCAGGCCTGTTCGGGCGTGAGGCAACCGGCACCGATGACCTCGCAGGCCTTGTCGGATGCGCCGCCAATCACCGGCAGGCCTTGCGGAATTCCGGTGTCAGCCGCCGCGGCGGCGCTCACTTTTCCGATCACCGTTCCACTGGGCACCAACTCCGGTAGCATACACGGCTTGATTGAAAGACACCGCCACTTCCAGTCGCTCGCTTTCGCCCAGCGTCCGAGCTTGAAATCCAGGGGGATGTAACCGACTTGACTGCCTACCGCATCGATGAACTCGCCGGTAAAGCGGTAGTTCAGATAACCCGATAGCAGCAGGTACTTGTGGGTGCACCTCCAGATGTCCGGCTCGTTTTGCGCAATCCAGCTGGACTCCGCTTCGCGCTCGAACGAGCGCACGCTCTCACGGATGCGGAGCGCGCGAAAAATGGCTTCCCACGCCGCGGGGAGCCTGACGCGTGCCTCGGCGCGCCGCTGATCGGCCCAGATGATGGCCGGGCGCAATGGCCGACCCTGTTTGTCCAGATTGATCACCGTGCCCCGCTGCGTTGTGACGATCAAGCCGCTCACCTGGTGAGGCCGAACCGTGGTGACAGACCAAAGCTGCTGGCAGGCCGCGCTGAGCGAACGCCAGAACTGCTCGGGATCGTGCTCCATCCATCCCGGCCGGGCGTGCTGATAGCTTTCAAGTTTGACTTGTGCCTTGTCGATCAGACGACCGCGCAGGTCAAACAACAGCGCCCGAACGCTTTGCGTACCGTTATCGATAGCCAGCAGAAATTCGTTGTGCATATTGAGGCTCCTCAGGGCCGGGCATGTTTACGTTGACGGTGCTGGCAGCTGTAGTGCGCCGCGATAAGCGCCTCATAGCGAGCAACTTCGGCCTGCCAGCGCGCGCCGTCCCACCCCAAAGCCTCCTGACATAGCGCTCGAATACGCGACTCATGATCGAGACCGCCGTGCGGCAACAGAATGCCCAATCTCGTACGCCGCAACAGGAGATCGTCCAGATGTACCACCGCCTCGTGCAGGGCGGCGATGCGAAGCTCGAGCCACAAGGTTTGCGTTCCGGGCACTGTCTCGAAATCGCCGGCCTCAGCCAGGGCTGCGAATTGCGCTGCCCTGAATCCATAACGCGCAGCCAGACGCCACCGCAGCGCGCCGGGCCAACGCGGGTTAAGTGCAGCGGCGGGCGAGAACACCGTACCTTCGTCCCGCGCGAAGGGTTTTCCGACTTTGTCGGCGGCCAGCGCCAGAGCGTCCTGCGCCATGGTCCTGAAAGTAGTGAGCTTGCCGCCGCACACCGTGATCAAACCGGCTTCGTCCAGCACCACATGTTCGCGCGGCGCCTTCGACGGATTGACCGAACCGTCAGCAACCACTGGACGCACCCCGGCATAGCACGCGACGATATCCGCGTGCGTCAGTGCGGCATGCGGGAATTGGTCGTTCACCGCAAGCAGGAGATAGTCAATCTCCTGTTCGGTAATGGATGCTTCCTGCCGCAGATCGTCGCGATGATCGAGATCCGTCGTCCCGATCAGTGTCGCGCCCTCCCAAGGATAGAAGAAGACCGGTCGACCGTCCTGGGGGTGCATCAGGCTGATAGATTGAGCTACCGGCAATCGCCAGTACGGCGTCACCAGATGGCTGCCGCGCAGCGGACGCAGCATGGGCTTGCCGCCCACCTCCGCGCGCAGGCCATCTGCCCAAACGCCGGTGGCGTTGATCACGGCGCGCGCTTTGACGTCAAAGGACTGGCCGCTAACCACATCGTCCATGCGCACGCCGGAAACACGCTTGCCATCGAATAGCAATGCGCCGGCGCGAGCATAGTTCAAGGCGAGCGCGCCGTCGCGTTCGGACTCCATCAGCACGCGCAAAACCAGCCGCGCGTCATCGACCTTGGCGTCGTGGTAAATGGTGACGCCGCGCATACCCTCGGGCGCCAACCCGGGCGCAAGCAACTCCGCAGCCTGGCCATCAAAGTAGCCGTGGTCGCGCTGGCCCGCCATCCAGTCATAGACCGCCAGTGCCAGACCGAGCGAGCGGACACCCGGCTTTCGGCGGGGGCAGTCGGCGATCAGAAAGCTCTGCGGCTCGATCAATTCCGGCGCCTGGTGCATCAGGCGCTGCCTCTCGCGCACCGAGTGAAGCGTCAGACTGAACTGGCCCTCCTTCAGATAGCGCAGGCCACCATGCACGAGTTTCGACGAGCGACTCGAAGTGCCCCATGCAAAATCGCACTGCTCGATCAGCGCAACGCGCCAACGGCGTCGAGACGCTTCGCGACACAGGCCGGCGCCGGTGATGCCGCCGCCGACGACAAGCAGGTCCCACTTCCCTTGCTTCAGCTGCGCGAAGAGGGCGGGGCGTTGCGGCGCGGCGCCTTGCAGTTTCAATGCGCCCATTTCTCGCCGTCCACCAAGAGCTTACCCGGGTTCATGATCCGCTTAGGATCGAAATGGCGGCAAAGTTCGGCGAGCGTTGCCATGCCCAGCGGGCCTTTCTCCACGTGCAGGAAGGCGGCATGATCCCGACCAACGCCGTGATGGTGGCTCACTGTTCCGCCGTGGGCGGCGATCACTGCCGAGACGCGCTCCTTGTAGTGCCGCCAGAGTTCGAGATTCGGCGCAAAGCCGCCGGGCGCAGTAGGCCATATGAAGGTGGAATAGACGCTGCTGCCCTGCGAGTAGACATGCGACAGGTGGGTCCCGACCCACACCTTCATGCCGAACTCGGCGAAAGCCTCATGAGCCGTGCGCTCCATGGCCAACATCAGGTTCTTCACTTCGGGCCAGTCGACCGCGGTCTCGATCGTGTCCACAGAATAGCCGTGTTCCCATAGCGCGTTGCGCAGATACGGCCCCTTGAAACGGCTCTCCGCCCATTTCCTGCCGAGCGCCTGGCCGACGTACACACCGCCAAATGCCTTCAGCATGCGTCGAGCCTCGTACAAGATCTGGCGCGCCATGTTCTTGTCGCCGGTGACTCCCATCGTCAGCCAGCACTTCTGGCTGCCGCAGGCACGCCAGGCAAGGTAGCGCTCCAGCCACTGGATTTGCCGGCCGCGGCCCGCCAACACGAGATAGGCTTCCGCTTCACCGGCATTGTTCAGACGCAGCATGGAAAGAGGCAGCCTGCGTTGCACCAGTGCTCGCACTGTGGCTTCGGCGCGGTCCCAGTCGGGCAGAAACACAGCATGAAAGCTTTCATGTTCCGGCAATCGCGTGATACGCAGTTCGACTTCGGTGAGTACGCCGAAGCGACCTTCCGAACCGAGCACGATTTCGCGGAGGTCGGGCCCGGCGCTTGATGCCGGTAGTGTGGGAATATGCAACGTGCCGATAGGTGCTTCGAAGCGTCCGCCCGCGAACATCTGCTCGATCCGCCCATAGCGCAAGGATTGTTGGCCACTGGAGCGTGTGACTACCCAGCCGCCCACCGTGGAGAATTCGAACGATTGCGGAAAATGCCCCAAGGTGTAGCCGTGCGCTCGCAGTTGCGCTTCGACTTGCTGTCCCGACGTGCCCGCGCCGAAACGCGCAAGTTGACTCTTCGGGTCCAAGTGCAGCAGCCGGTTCATGCGGCTCAGGTTGAGCGACAGCACCGGTCGCTCGCTAATCGGGCAATCCAGATGACCGGCGACACTGGTGCCACCTGCGTAAGGAATCACGATCCAGTCCTCGCGATGCGCGAGGTCCAGTAGTTCGCGCACCTGTTCGCTGGTCTCGACGAAGGCAACGCCATCCGGCAACGGCGGCAACGTACCGGTTCGCCGGCAGATCCAGTCGCGGTAGCTTTCGCCCAGGCCTACGCGCAAGCGCTCGACGGGGTCGGTCGTTATAAGCGGATGGTTCGGCAGGCGCGGAGGCGTCAAAGGCGCCAGCATGTCCTGCATCAACGCGTCGTTCGGCGCGTGGCCCTTACCGAGGCTTTCAGCAAGCCAGGCCAACGCGGATGCGTTGACCTCCATCTTCACGGAGCTATCACCCCAACCGTTCCAGCGTCGCATTATTCAGCCCTTCTGACTGGATGTGCAACCACGGATCCACCAGGCGGCTGTAACCATGGCCGTCGCGACGTTCAGCCAAAGTGTCTACGCGAGCGCATAAAGCGTCAAGCCGGATTGCGGGAGCGAGCGTCGATCAAGGACTAAGGGCGATGTGGTGGTATTTGTGGGCTGCTTCTCCGGGTGCTGCGGTATAGCCTTTGCAGACTATCTCCGCGCGATGAGCGCTGTTGGCACGTTTGACACATGACGACCGGCTCTGACGACCACTGCCGGCGGCCCAACGAACGTCCATCCGCACGGTACGGCCGTCTGTCCAACCCAATTCAGCAAGCCCTGCGTGAAGTTGGAGAGCCAGCCTTTGGCCCGGGGATCGTTTTCATCGAACGCCATCAGCACGCCAATCCGGCGCATCCGATCTGACTGCTGCGCGCTTGTCACGCCCCAGCGAAATATGCGCGATGAGTGCCAACGCGCATTCAAAAATAGGGCTCGGCCAAATTCGCAAACAAAGGGTAGGTTACCGTGCATTGTCGGACTAACGCTTTTGCGTACCTCATCGATGACCTGTGGCTTTTTTGGCGGCCGTTGATCGATACAAGTCGGGTCCGGAGCGGGCTTTTGAGGCAGGTTGCCAGCGTGTTTTTGTGTGCTAGAAGGATGCTCCAAAAAGCAGGAGCATTTGAGTGGCTAAGAAAGCAAAAAGGGAAATTGTCGTGCGCCGCGAATATACAAGTGCGGATGTGAAGGAGCTGCGCATGCACTCAAAGGCGAAAACACCCGTCGTTAAAATTGCGAAGCTCACAAGCCGTAGTGTGGGTTCGCTGCGACAAAAAGGCGCTCAAGCTTGGAATTAGGCTGGGTCATCAGCGCTAGACGGTGAAGCATCACATGACGCTGTTCAACAAGGTTTTCTCGACAAGGACGCTATTGCAGATCATCTGCGTTCTCGGGGCCGTTGTCGTTATGAAGGGGTTGAGTTCCCACTATGACTTCAGCTGGGCCAGGGCGTTAGCGGCTGAATAGGAAAAGAGCCCCGAACGGCTTACGGCTGGCAGTCCCAAAGATGTGCAGCAGCAGCATTTGGCACCTGTCAGGTCCACTGCCGCTTCGTCTAGAAACCGCATTGCGAACTCGAAACGGTCACACCGTTTTTATGACGCAGCGGTGTCAGCGGGCGTAGGGTGTGGGCAACCAAGTCAAGGAAGCGCCCATGAACGACCTAATAGGCTGTCGTGATATGTTTCTCGGCCGCGCAGCAATTAAGGTCGCTTTTGGAGAGAAGCGGACATCAGTTGACAGGCAAGATCGGCCAGTTCGGTCGCGAATGACCCACACCAGAAATCGAGCCCGGGTGGCGCTTGTCGGCTCGCGACTCCGGAAGCTGACCTGTCGGAATTTCCAACCTTCATCATTTCTCATTTCGCCTGAGCCGTGCGCTACCGAGCACGAACGAGACGATTGCGTGGAGGGCGACAGCAGGCACAAGAGGATGCCCGTCAACCGACCGCCGATCCCCACAAAGACAGCGCCAGGCTCTCAAGCCTTCTCTCATGATCTGGTGGCTTTCATTTTGATCACCTTCCCATCCAGTTGATATGAACGTAACGCATGCGCGTAGTGCTTCGGTCTTTGCAGACCAAAGCTGCAACACCCGCCACGGCGTTAGCCAAATCATCATGCGCGTTCGGCGGGTGGTCGATCGAATCTCGTCCACCACGGGATGTGCGGCGCTCAAGGCTGCACAGTTGAGCCGCTAATCGTGGCACATCGAGCAACTCGATTCCGCCGCTGTTCAAGAGCGGCAACAGGTCACGAAACAAATCGGATTTTGGCTTAACGCCGACCTGATAGTTGATCCCGTGCATTCGAAATCGTTCTCGCGGCCATTCGCCGGCAAAGCGGTCGCCCGACACCGACCTCACGCCATAGGTTTTGAGCAGGACTGCAAATTCTTCGACCACAGCCTCGGGGGAAAACGGCGGGCGGATCTCCCGTAGCGCGTCGATAACAACGATACCCTTTTCGTCGTGGCCGACGGCAAGCGTCATGCTGTCGGCGCTGCCTCCGCTTGGATCGGCGAATGCCGAGTAGCGGGTGTTTCCCATCATTGGCAGCTCAAGACGACCGGGCACGACGCAGGCCTCAACAGCCTCCCGCGAAATGAACGCTTCGACGTCGGTGCGGAAATTGGCGCCGTATTCGGCGGCTGCGTTCGCCGGATCGTCTTCATACGCCGCGTCGATGAACGCCTGCGGCACCGACGGATTCATTTCTCTCGTTTCGGCTTGCCAAACGAGTGTAGCGCTCTGTTCGACGCCGTAGTGCCGCCGATAATCATTCCAGAGAACGCCCCGCCGTGCGTAAGGCGAACTTGCCTTCAGTAACCGGGCGCCCGGGATCGTCGCCATCGCCGGCTTGAGCGCATTGATGATTTCGGTGTCGGGGTTGCTGGTGCCTTCATCATTTCTCCAGAAGGCGAGCTCGTCGCAGAGAGCTGCGACGACTGTCCGGCCCCGGACGGTTCTGAAGGAGGCGGTTTGAATCTCGATGTTGACCGAATTGGTGAGCTCGAGAAGTTCATTCGTCTCGCGGCCGACGATTCCCTTTAGTAGGGGGATATCGAGCAGCTCGCGCAAATATCGAAAGATCGTCGCCGCCTGTCGCCTGTCGGCTGCGATTATCACGATCGTTCCTCTCTCGCCGGCGGTCAGGAACGGCTTCCATTCGAAAAAAGACGCAAGGAACGCCGCGGTCAGCGCCAATATGAGACTCTTTCCGCCCCTTCGGCCGACGATCAGCGACAAGTCGAAATACCCGCCCGGAGCCGGGTTGGTGCGGCCAGTGTGGCGTCGGAAGATGTCAGTCTCGGCACCGTCGAGCGGCAGGCCGAACATAACCTTGAGAACAACGAACCAGGCCATCCAAGTCTGCGCGTCGCGAAACCACGGTGCGAAGATCTGCGGATCCTGGATGGCGTCGACAATAGTGAGCGCCGGTTTCGCGAGCGCCTTCTTGGCGGCGCGAACTGTCCGCGGCACGCGTGTATGCCCAACCGTCGCTGCGGCACCGCGGCTCATGCTTCAGCATCCTCCGATTCCTCAGCGGCATCTGAGGCGCCGTATTTCTCGCGAATGTAATCTTGCAAGCCGGGTCCCGCGGGTTTGCTCTTCGCCGTCTTCACCTTCAGCATGCCCAGGTTCCGGCGGGTCTCGCTGTTGATGCGGATTAACGCATCAATGTCGACGTCCTCGCCGTTTATGCTGGCCGCCTGCATTTGCTCGCCGGTCAGCACTAGATGCGCCGTCTGCCGGATCAAGGCTGCGTCTTCCGGGCTCAAGTCGCCGCCAAGCTGCGCAGCAAAGTCCTCAACCAGTCTTCTGAATCTTTTGGCGTATTGAGATCGCCCGTCGGCGACTCGCGGCAGCTGGATGCCGTGGGCATAGCGGGCGCGCTTGATAGGTTTGTTCGCGGCTGCTGCCTGCATTGGCTTTCTCCGACAAAATGCGCCACAGATGGCGCGGTTGCATGGTCTGACTGACTGTTGGGGGGATTTCCCAGGACACGTGTCATCGCGCGCCCCGCCAGGGAAAGCAGCGGGGGGCGGTCAGAGCGGCCATCAGGCCTGCTCGTGAAGATCGGCGGCAATCATGCGGCCGGAAGTAACGGGAGAGCGGCCTATCTAGGCCACCCTCGATGCGTGCCATCAACCGTACACCGACACGGCGATGACCTTACCTCATAAATACCCTACCCAAGCCCTCATCGTCACATAAGGTGCCGCCCGCACTGTAGCGGACACGTTTTGAGACGGCAGCAGCGCCCACCGGGGCGGCCGGGGTCGACATGGGCGGCCGGATCGAGCCTTCGGCATGGTCCAGTGACGGCGAACTCCGGGAATTTCGCCTGCATCTGCATGCGGCGGCGGTTGGCTTCCCACCAAAGTAACCACGCGAACTCCTGCACAGCATCCAGGGGCAGCGCTTTGGTTTTAGTAATCCACGGCTCCGCAAGCGGCTTGGTGCCGAACCTTTCAGCGTACCACGGGATTGTCAGCTCATACCAAGTGGCCGCTGCCTTCGCGAATACGCGCATTTCGTCCCCGACCCAGCGCCACGCCGGGTGTGCCGTAAGAGGGCCCTTGAAGCCCGGAGGCGAGCCAATGCGGGACCAATATTCCAACCACCAGCACGGGAGCCACGGCTTCTGCAGCGCGTCGACTTCACGGTCACGCATCGCCACCATGTCGGCGTTGACTTTGCCGGCGAGTATCGTCGCCGTGCGCTTAAACGCCGGATTGGCCAGATGGCCCCTCACAGCCAGAAACGCCTCTGCGGCGTGCGTGTCGTAGGCGTCGTGGGGCTTTGGGGGCGGCAAATCGCGCCTTGAGGAGATTAGCCGCCTGGCACTTTTCCAGCTCCTATGAGCGCACCTGATTTTTGGCCCGTTCGTGAGCTTTCCGAGTGGATATGGGTAATCTCCGACGGTGGGCTTTCGCCAAATCATTTTGCGGCCGTCCCAGACCGAGCCGCTAACCCTCCTGCGATTGAGACGCTCATCATGGATGTGAAGCACCCGGCCATTGTCATTGGGAATAAGACGCAAGCCGTAAGGCGCGAGGGCATTGTCGGCCGCGACGGGCCAGTGGCCATCATGGGCCGCGTTCTCGGCGCGCCGCTTGCGTTCCTGGGCGCGGTCGCGCCATCCCATTTCGATGTAGACAGGAATTGGCGCCGGCACCATGCCGTCGCGGTTCATTCGGAAGAACATGCTGTTCAATTGAGTCCCCCAGAGTCAGCCAATGATGTCGGGATGTTCGCTGACTCTAGGCAGCCCAGGGCGAACACCAGGGCAGCGTTGACGCGTGCTAAAACTGCCGCGTCTTAGGGTGACGGTGATGTCACCGGGTGGCACAGGGCCACAAAGGAAAGAGCGCCGACACGGGCGCTGATCTCGGGGCACTATAGCAGATACCCTGCGCACCGGCAGGCACGGTCCGCGCGGCAGAAATGCTGCAGATTCGTCGGTGGGACAAGTCGGCATTCAATCACGTCGCCGTGGCCTCGCGCCAGGACGCAGAAAGGGCCGCTGGTACATAAAGCACGGGCTCCGCGCACGCAGCAGCCGCGGCAGCGCAAGGCAGAGCCCGTGCCGACCCGATGGCGAAGCCTTTCGGTGCCAAGGGGTCTGGTGACAGCTTACGCTCATCGAAAAGGAAGGTGCAGTTTAACTGAACCAGTCTAAGACGGGCGTCGGGGTTCGCCTTGGGGAACCTTCTCGTCGATCCTTGAATTGTCTCTCGGGTCTTTGGCGCGACACCTAGGTTCATCCCGGCCTCGGGCCATCCACCCGCGAGCGCCCCTGCCGGGGTCGGCTCCGGCGGGGGTGCTGGCAACGTCATTTCGGCTTAGTCCGCGGCGCCGGTTTCACCCGCGGGCCGTGCTTCACGCGGGCGGGCACGAAAAAGCCCCGCCACCACGGAGAAGGTGACGGGGCTTGGGGGTGCGCTATCACAGGATAACGGCGCGACTCAAAGCTTGGCACATTCGACGCTGTGCTCGTAGTCTTTCCTCGCAATCGCCGCCAGCATGTCCGGCAACATTCCGTCAATCGGCTCGAGTCTCGGCTGTATACTCGCTACAAGCGCGGGAGAAACAAATGAGCAGAAGCATAATCGCGTTGCTTTTGGGCCTGACGGCACTCGGACTCTCAGCCTGCCAGGGCGAGCGCCTGAAGGAGTCGTCATCCGTCGGTGCCGGATTTCGGCACCTGCCTGAAGTTGAAGCGCAAGCCTGAGAAGCGCCGGTCAACCGGATCACGCCTTGCCGCGCTTCATGCGGCGCTTGCCTCGAAAGGGCGAACAATTCCCTGAACCAAAGCAGTGCCGACACCCAACGTCTTGCCGATTTTCAAGATGCCCGCGCCGCCCTTGTGGAGGCTCAGGATTCGCTTTTCGAGCTGGGCTCTGCTCATACCCCAGCGCTTCTCATCCTCGCTCCGTTCGCCGTCCTTGCGATTGCCGCGGCCCAGCCTCACGCCTTGTGCCTTGGCTCGCTTCAAGCCGGCGTTGACGCGCTCGATGATCATGGCGCGCTCGAACTCGGCGAACACGCCGCACATTTGAAACATTGCCCGGCCCGACGGTGTGCTGGTGTCGAGCGCCTGCTGGTGCAGGTAGAGATCACAGCCGAGTGCCTGCAGCTCGTTCAAGAATCCGACAAGGTGTTGCAGCGATCGGCCGAGCCGATCGACCGACCAGGCGGCGATCATGTCGACCTTGCGCGCCGTGGCGTCCTTAAGCAGTCGATCGAAGCCGGGGCGCTTGTCCCGACCCTTGGCGCCGGAAATGCCGGCGTCCTCATAGATCTCCACCACTTCCCAGCCGGAGCGGGCAGCAACGGCCTCGAGCTCGCGGCGTTGGTTCGCGGTGGTCTGTCCGTCCGTCGAGACGCGGATGTAGATACCGACTCGCTTCATGATGGCCTCGATTTGCTGCCATCACCCATACGCCCATCCCATACTGAAATCAACCATCTTTTGTATAGACATGCGGAGCCCAAAAACAGCAACGAAACCAGCGACCGGAGTCAGCGGAAAACGGGAGGGTTTTCGGTATGGGTTTGGCCGATTGGGGGCAGATTGCAACAACACATGACGGATTCAGACAAGACGGCCAGCGCCGGTAGGAGGCAGGGTGAATGACGATATGGAGGGCACCGCGATGGACAAGCAGATTCTGGTCGAATTCATGTTCGGTGTCGGCGCGTCAGCGGCGCTGGCCGCGATCGCGACCTTCGTCATGATGTTTGTCGGCTAGCAAATAAAAGGCCCGGCGCTGATTAATTGCACCGGGCCAGTCAACATTGCGGATTGTCCGGCAAGTTTATCACCGCCATGTGACAGTCGGACGACGGTGCGACGACCGGCGATTCAGCGTGGCGCGGGAGGGCGACACAAGAAAAGGCCCGGCGCGCTCGATGAAACACCGGGCCAGTCAGTTGGGGTAAGCACCAGACCCAGTCTACAGGGGGGACGCAATCCAGGTCTGGCGATTAAACAACCTGGGCAAGTCAGGAAAGTTCGATACGCCGCATCAAAAATCATGCCAATTCATGGGCTTGACCGCCGAACCTCACCCGCAAGCTCTACTTCAACGAGCGGAACCATTCACTGCCCTTCGCCGTTGGGGGATCGCGGATGGGAGTGCGTGGGATGGACAAGCAAAGCAAGATCGAACTCATATTGGCGCTCGCCTTGTCGGCGCCCCTGCGGGAATCGCGACCTAGGTTCTGGGCCGCTAAACCAGCAGCTAAACGGACCCGCCGCATCTTGACGCACGATCCGGCCGCCCGCTTGCCGGCAGGCGCGATAGCCTCGAGCGAACCGTTGCGGAAACGAACGCAAATCCGGCAGGGGTAGCGGCACATTTTTAAGTTGGCGCGGGCGCGCGTTACGGGGCGTCAAGGGGATGAGCGCACGCCGGAATCCGGCCGCAGCCCGCCCCGGATTCCAACTGAGCCGGGCGCCTGCCGTTCCTTAGGCGGGCGTGGGCCACATGTCGGGGATGTGCGACCTGTCGGTGCACTCTATTACGGCTCGGGGTGTCCCGACCAACCGGTGGGTCAAACCAACCAACCCGCCGAGGACACCCAGCAGGATAACCATCAAGAACCACGTCAGTGCTGTGTTCATGGCGCCGCATCAAGATTCATGCCAGCCTCAAGACGTTGGCCTCAAATGTAACACGCACCATTTGGAGATATTCCCGCCCCGGACCGGCCGATGCGCGACGGGGCCGGACGAGGTGTTGCGGGCGCGAGGGCGATTTGGTTCAGGAGCAATGGCCGCGCGGGCTTCACCTCCCAGCGGCCGGAAAGCGCGCGACGCCTTCCGCCCAAAAGGCGTCTCGGTTAGCTCGCACCTCGGATTGAATAGCTTCAACAATCGCCATATTTCGCCGACTCTCTCGGAGTTTGCCGCATCTTTGATTGTAAGCGTCGACCATTTCATTGAAGCGCTCGATGTCGGCCGACTCAGCTTGCTTCAAGACGGCCCTTGCGCCGTCAAGGCGAAACGCTTCCGCAAAGCAATATCTCATTTCGCTTCTGTACTCCGGCAGAACCTGAAACGCTGTCGTCGCCCGGGGCGGTGGACCGGTGGTGTATAGCCAATAGATACCGACGGCGAACACCGCCAACAGGATCAGGAATTTGCTGAAGGGTGTGTCGAAAAATTTCAATTCGCGGAATCCCCCTCAGAGAATGCTACGCGCTTCCGGCGAACTGATCGAGTGTTACCTCTAGCGGTATCTTGGTGGGTGGTGACGACAGTGACGACACTTCCTATTGGGACCGTATAGAGAAAAGTTGCGCATACGGTTCTAATGCCTGGAGCCGTCACTCCCGTCACTTTTGACCGCCTGACGCAGTTTCAGTCCATCCCATACCCTGCCGATATTTGTTTTCTTGCTGAGGTACCTCATGCCCTCAAGCGCTGTTGTGAAGTCAACCTGCTTTAGGATTTCCTCGCCAGTGGTGCGCGTCCACTCTTTGAAGTCAGCATAAAGTTCGCCGGCCGTGGCCTTGCAGCCGCGTCCTTTGTCGCACCGTTCCTCGATCCAGTTTGAGACGACGTTCTGCGAATTGATGTATTCCTCCGTTGCTTCACGGACGATTGCGGGCGGGTTAAGTCCGTCCCGTTGCCATTCGAGGCAGCCCTCTATCGCCCATTTCAGGATGCCGGGGTATTCGGCCTTGAGCTTCTCGCCCAGGAGGGGATCGCGCTTTTCCTTGGGGATCGTTGCCAGAAATGGGATCAGGTTGAAGCGTCTCCGGATTGCCTCATCGGTGGACTTGAGCTTTGGCTTATTGTTCCCGGCAATCAGAATCTTGAACTGCGGGACGTACTCGAAAAAGTCGCCGCGCATGAATCGGGCCGAAAGCTCATCGCCGCCAGTGATGGTCTTGATCTTGTTCTCGTCCCAGGTGCGGCCTCGCTCGGTCTCACTTGCGGTTACCGCCCGACTGCCGACCAGGCCCGCAACATCGGTCGGATGCTGGTCACTCGTCGAGACGATGAATGTCTGCATCGCTGCCGTGCGATGATACGTGTTCAATATTCCCGCTATAACTCCAATGAACACTGACTTGCCGTTCGCTCCACTGCCATACAGGAAGAAGAGAGCGTGTTCCTGAATGCTCCCGGTCAGGGCGTACCCGATCACCCTCTTGAGGTAAGCTTGCAGCTCTTTGTCGCCGCATGTCACGTCCCCTAAAAACTGAAGCCACGTCGGACACTCACCACCGACACCGCACGACGTAATCTTACTGAGATATTGCCCAGGATCGTG
>Ga0307474_10002003_pt1 | contig 14658 bp, 12 predicted proteins | sample atmos_gasesECM1C_2_FD_203312 | JGI IMG/M metagenome (GOLD analysis project Ga0307474, IMG submission 203312) | Hardwood forest soil microbial communities from Morgan-Monroe State Forest, Indiana, United States - atmos_gasesECM1C_05 | ecosystem: Environmental > Terrestrial > Soil > Temperate... | reverse complement strand
GGCCCTGGCGACGTTCGGCGAGCACGATCTGGCCCGGGCCCAGGGGCGTGACATGCGCTACACCAACGAGATCGGCGCACCGGCGCGGGCCGACGACCTCGGCGCGCTCACCGGCGTCGCGGCCAGGCACGGGCTGGCGCTGGAGAACTGGTACGGCGTGCGGATCGCCGTCGACCCGGAGGAACTCGATCCGCCGCCGCCGTCCGATCCGCGGGAGCTGGCCGCGCTGCTGGAGGTTGAAGAGCGGCTGGGCGCCGCCGACCCCTACCGGCAGCTGGGCCAGCTCGCGCACCTGATCCTGCGCCGGACGGGTAAATCCGCATAGTCCGGGCTATTTCCTGGCACCGGGCGCCGTCGGCCCCGGGGGATGGCGCTGCATCTCTAGCCTGATGAGTGGTGCGCCGGGATGAGGACGTTCGCACGCTGGAACCATGGCAACCCCCCGCGCCGTGCCGCGAGGTCGCGCCGTCGAGTTGCAGGGGCGGCGCGGCGAGTGCGCCGTGCTCGACGAGCTGCTCGCGGCGGTCCGCGCGGGTGAGAGCCGCGCGCTGGTGGTGCGCGGCGAGTCCGGCGTGGGCAAGACGGCGCTGCTGGACTATCTGGCCGCCCGCGCCTCGGGATGCCGCGTCGCCCGGGCGCCGGGGGTGCAGTCGGAGATGGAGCTGGCCTTCGCGGCCCTGCATCAGCTCTGCGCGCCGATGCTGGACCGGCTGGATCTGCTGCCCGGCCCGCAGCGGGAGGCGCTGGGGACCGCGTTCGGCATCACCTCAGGGCCGCCGCCGGACCGGTTTCTGATCGGCCTCGCCGTGTTGAGCCTTTTGTCGGATACGGCGGGGAAGATGCCGCTGGTGTGCCTGATAGATGACCAGCAGTGGCTCGACCGGGCCTCGGCCCAGGTCCTGGCGTTCGTGGCCCGGCGGCTGGACGCGGAGTCGGTCGGCCTGGTGTTTGCTGTCCGGGCGACCGCCCGCACGGTCGGCGAGGAGCTGGCCGGGCTGCCCGTGCTCGAGGTGGCGGGCCTGCGCGAGGCCGATGCGCGGGCGCTGCTGGAATCGGTCTTCACCGGGCCGGTGGACGCACGGGTGCTGGGACGGATCGTCGCTGAGACGCGGGGCAATCCGCTGGCGCTGCTGGAATTGCCGCGCGCGCTGACGCAAGAGGAGCTCGCGGGCGGATTCGGCCTTCCGGGCCCGGCCGCGCTGTCGGGGCGGATCGAGGAGAGCTACCAGCGGCAGCTTTACGCGCTCCCGGCCCAGACCAGGCGCCTGGTGCAGCTCGCGGCGGCCGATCCGGTCGGCGACCCCCTGCTGGTGTGGCGGGCCGCCGAGCGCCTCGGGATCGGGCCCGCGTCGGCGACGCCGGGCGCCGAGGCCGGGCTGGTCGAGTTCGGTACTCAGGTCCGGTTCCGCCATCCGCTGGTGCGCTCGATGGCCTACCGGTCGGCCTCGCTGCGGGAGCGGCAGGAGGTGCACCGGGCCCTCGCGCAGGCCACCGACCCGCTGGCCGATCCCGACCGGCGGGCCTGGCACCTGGCGCAGGCCGCGCCGGGCCCGGACGACGACGTGGCGGCCGAGCTGGAGCGCTCGGCCAGCCGGGCGCAGGCGCGCGGGGGCATGGCCGCGGCCGCCGCGTTCCTGGAGCGGGCGGCGCTGCTGACCCGTGAGCCCGACCGGCGGGCGCAGCGACTGCTCGCGGCGGCCCGGGCCAAGCGCGCGGCCGGAGCGCTCGAGCCCGCGCTCGGGCTGCTCGCGGCGGCTGACACCGGGCCGCGGGACGCGCTGCGAACCGCCGAGGCGGAGCAGCTGCGCGGGCAGATCGCCCTGGACCAGCGCCTCGGCAGCGACGCGGCGCGGATGCTGCTCGGCGCGGCCCGCCGCTTCGAGCCGCTCAACCCCGGCGTGGCCCGCGAGACGCACCTGGAGGCGCTGTGGGAGGCGGCGATGCTGGCCGGGGACGTTGATCAGGCGGGCCGGGTGCGGCAGGCGGCGCAGGCCGCGCTCGCCTCACCGCCGCCGCCCGGGCCGCCGCGGACGGTCGACATCCTGCTGGACGCGCTGGCGCTGCGGTTCACGCGGGGATACGCGGCCGCCGCCGCGGCCCTCCGCCAGGCGCTGGAGCTGGTCCTGGACGTGAACGCCGACGCCGGACCGGCCAACCGCTGGCTGCTGTCGTCCGGCGGAAGAATCAGCCAGATCATCGCGGTCGAGCTATGGGACTTCGAGTCCTGGCTAGCCCTGGCGACGCGGCAGGCCCGGCTCGCCCGCGACGCGGGCGCCCTGGTGCACCGGCAGTTCGCGCTCAACTACCTGGCCCGGGCCCAGCTCCTCAGCGGCGATCTGGCCGCTGCGGCACTGATGATCGAAGAAGATCACCTGATCGCCGACGCGACCGGGAACCCGCCGGTGTCCGACACCGAGGTGATGGTGGCGGCCTGGCGGGGCCGGGAACCCGAGGCGCGCGAGCTGATCGAGGCCACGGCGCGGGAGGCGGCCGCGCGCGGCGCGGGCCGGCTGGCCGCCTTCGCGGGCTGCGCCAGCTCGGTGCTGTACAACGGCCTGGGCCGGCACGACCTCGCGCGCGACGCCGCGTGGCAGGCCTTCGAGCGCGGCCAGCTCGGGCACGGGCCGCTGGTGGTCAGCGAGCTGGCCGAGGCGGCCGCCAGGACCGGCGACGCCGCGGCCGCCCGGGTCGCCCTGGACTGGCTGAGCGAGCGCGCCCGGTCCGTATCCACCGAGTGGGCGCTGGGCGTCGAGGCCCGCGTCCGCGCCCTGCTCGACGAGGGCGGGGCCGCCGACGGCTGTTACCGGGAGTCGATCGTGCGGCTGCGCCGGACCCGGCTGCGCGGCGAGCTCGCCCGATCGCACCTGCTGTACGGCGAGTGGCTGCGCCGCGCGAACCGCCGCGTGGACGCGCGCGAGCAGCTGCGGACCGCGCACACGATGCTGGAGGCGATGGGCATCGAGGCGTTCGCGGCGCGGGCCAGGCGGGAGCTGCTGTCCACCGGCGAGAGCGTGCGCAAGCGCACCGGCGACGCGGGCCCGGACGCGGCCGACGCCACGGCTGCCCTGACCGCCCAGGAGGCCCAGGTCGCCCGGCTGGCCCGAGACGGGCTGTCCAACCCCGAGATCGGGTCCCGGCTGTTCATCAGCTCCCGGACGGTCCAGTACCACCTGCGCAAGGTCTTCGCCAAGCTCGGCATCAGCTCGCGCGGTCAGCTCCACCGGGTCCTGCCAATATCTCCTGAGCATTAACGAGTGAGAAAAATGTCGGAAAAGGCAGCCCATAAACTCCCGGCCCGCCATGGGCAATAACCGGAACGGTGTTCGCGGGTGTCTTCCGGCGAAAATGGGTATGACGATCCGGCACCGCCAGAAGGGCCACGCTGGCAGGTATGCACAATGGCTACCAGAAAAGGACCTTCTTGTGAAAGTGCAGATCGGTGCCGACGTCTGCCAGGGGCACGGCCGGTGCTACGACCTCGCCCCGGGGCTTTTCGAAGACGACGACGAGGGTTACGGGCATGCGCTGGGCGACGGTGTCGTCTCGCCCGAGCGGGAGGACGACGCCCGCCGCGCGGCGCTCAACTGCCCGGAGCGCGCGATCACGCTGATCGAGGGGGCCTGACATGGCCGCCGGCAACCGATTCAGCGGCGATCAGTGGGATAAGCGCAGCGGCGAGTCGCCCGGCACCTGCAGCGAGATCGTCACCGGCCCGGTCTCGGACTGGGCGACCGACTTCTCGCACATGGAGCCGGAGTGGTCCGCCGACCCGTACCCGATCCAGGACGACCTGCGGCAGCGGTGCCCGATCGCGCACACGAACCGGTTCGGCGGCGGCTGGCTGCCCACCAGGTACGAGGACGTCGCGGCGATCGCCTACGACACCGAGCAGTTCAGCTCCCGCTCGATCATCATGGGCAACTTCAGGCCGCCGCGGGAGATCGCGCCGATCGGCGGGTCGCCGCCCATCACGTCCGACCCGCCGTTCCATCGCGACGCGCGCAAGCTGCTGCTGCCCGCGTTCACCAAGACCGCGGTCGACAAGCTGGAGCCCGCGACGCGGATGTTCTGCCACTCGCTCGTCGACGACCTCGCCGGCCAGGACGTCGTGGACGCCGCTCGCGACTACGCGCAGCACATCCCGGCGCGCGTCATCGCCGACATGCTCGGCTTCCCGCCCGAAGACGGCCCGAGGTTCCGCGAGTACGTCGCGAGCAGGCTCGAAGGCGTCAACCTGCCGCAGGAGGAGCGCGTCACCCGGATGTCGGCGCTCTTCTATTACCTGCTCGCTCAGGTCAACGACCACGTCGAGAATCCGCGCGACGACCTGACCACGATGCTCGTCAACGCCGAGATGAACGGCCGCACGCTCACGCCGTCACACGTCGTCGGCACGATGACGCTGCTGCTGATCGCCGGCGTCGACACGACGGCGAGCGCGATCGGCGCTTCCCTGTGGCACCTGGCCGCCCACCCGCAGGACCGCGGGTGCCTGCTCGCCGAGCCGCACTTGCTGCGCACCGCGATGGAGGAGTTCCTGCGCGCCTACGCGCCGGTGACCATGGCCCGGCTGGTGAAGGACGACATGTGCTGGCGCGGCGCGGACATGAAGGCCGACGACTGGATCCTGCTCGCGTACCCGGCAGCGAACCGGGACCCGGCCCACTTTGACCGGGCGGACCAAGTCGTCATCGACCGCCAGATCAACCAGCACGCCGCGTTCGGCCTCGGCATCCACCGGTGCCTGGGCTCTCACCTGGCCCGCATGGAACTGCGGGTGGCGCTCGAGGTCTGGCTGGAGCGGATCGGCGATTTCAGCCTGGCCGACCCGGACGCGGTGACCTGGTCCTCGGGCCAGGTCCGCGGACCGCGCACGCTTCCGCTCAGCGTCCGGGAGTGAGAGGCCTTAGCGGTCAGGAATGCGCAGCCGCGCCCACACAACCTTGAGGCCCGGATGGAATCGGTAATAGCCCCTCGCCGACGGGCACCGGGAGTCCGCCGAGTCGTGGGCGGACCTGCTGCGTGACTGCAAGCGGCGGGGGATGCGCGCCCCCGTGCTCGCGGTCGGCGACGGGGCGCTGGGGTTCTGGAAAGCCGTCCGCGAGGTGCGGCCGAGACCAGAGAGCAGCGCTGCTGGTTCCACAACAAGACGGCGAACGTCCTGGCCGCGCTGCCCAAGTCGGCGCACCCGGGCGCCAAGAAGGCCCTGGCCGAGATCTGGAACGCCGAGGACAAAGACCACGCCCGCGCAGCGGTGAAGGCGTTCGCCGCCGCCTACGGCGCCAAGTTCCCCAAGGCTGTCGCGAAGGTCACCGAGGACCAGGACGAGCCGCTCCGGTCGAGTCCACCTTCGCCACGGTCAGGCTCCGGACCAAGGTCACCAAGGGCCACGGGTCGAAGGCCGCCGCCATGGGCATGGCGTTCAAGCTCATCGAGTCCGCCCAGTTCCGCTGGCGCATGGTCAACGCACCGCACCTGGTCGCCCTCGTCCGCGCCGGAGCGACTTTCGTCAACGGAAAGCTCCCCGAGCGCCCCGCCGGGGACGCCCCACGGGCCGCAGAGCCGGGCGCCAGCGATGACAGCAGCCGTGACCCGCCCGGCCAGCAAGGCCGTGCCGATCGATCTCGGCGGCGTGCTGATCGGCGACTATCTGCCGACGGCTGCTACAGCGTGGAGCGCCCGCCTGGGAATCAGCCAGCGGGCGTTCCTGGCCGCGGGTGTTCAGCGGCAGCGACGACCAGGTGCTCACCGGCCGGGTGAGCGAACCAGAGTGGCGGGACATCGTTGCGCCCGGCTGTACGTCGGCCCTGGCCTGCTGGCCGTGCTGCGGCAGGACCTGGCCTCCGGGGAGGTCTGGGACCAGGCCATGGCGGCGCTGCTGCGCCGATCAGCACCAGTACCGGACCGCCAGGCTGCCAATTGTGGCGGCCGGTGCGGTCACGACTCCCGGCTTACCGGGGGAATTCAGGCTGGCGACGGAAACGGTACGGCGTTCTGCGGGCAGATGGTGCCCGCGGGGGGCAGATGACCGGTGAGCAGGTAGCTGACCTCGTAGTTGGTGGCGCATGTGCTCGGGTTCGCGAATTCGGTGTGGCCGTAGCCGCGGATGGTCAGCAGGCGTGCCCTGGCTAGGTCCCGGCTCATCGCGACGGAGCTCTGGTAGGGGGTGATCGGGTCGCCGGTATTGCCCATGACGAGGATGGTGCTGGCGGTGGGCCGGTTCCATGGGCCCGCGTACCTGTCCTGGGCCGCGGCCGCCGGCCACGCGGCGCACGGCTCGGTCTGCCATGCCAGCGGTGGCCCGACCAAGCCCGAGCGGGTGAGGGCGAGTCGCGCGGCGGCGGGGTAGGCGCGCGGGTCACGCGGGTTGGGGCTGTCCGCGCACTGATTGGCGAGCTCCTGCTCCGGGCCGGCGTAGCGGGCCGCCGACGTGGCCGTGGAGCTGGTGTGCCCGGTGCGCACGGCGGCTGCCGCCGCGCCGGCAGTGGTGCCTGCGGTGGTGGCCGAGGCCACCCACAGCCGCTGCAGCAGTTCCGCGTCACTCTGCCGTTGGCTCACGCCGTCCGCGGCTACGGCGTTGGCCGCGTCGAAGTCGTTGAAAAGTCGCGGCGGGGCGCCGATGGTCACTGGATGGGCGTGCAGGCGGTGCAGCAGCGTGGCGAACTTGGCGCGGGTCGCGGCCGGGGTGCCCGCGGAGAACGCGCACGCCGCGGTGGATGCCTGGCCGCACAGGTCCAGGAGGTCCCGTAGGGCCGCGGCGGCCGCTAGGTCCCGGCCGGTGCGCAGCCAGGTCGGCAGCCCGCCGACGTCGCGGGTCCACGCCACCGGGTCCAGGTTGCCATCCAGCACCATGTGCCCGGTCGTGCCGGGGAACAGGTTGGCGTAGGTGGCACCGAGGCCGGTGCCGTAAGACAAGCCGACGTAGTTGAGCACCGGGTCGCCCACCGCCCGGCGCAGCAGGTCCATGTCGCGGGCCACGTCGGCCGTGCCGTCGTGGTACAGCACGGGCCCGGCGCTCTTGCCGCATCGCGCGTCGAAGGCGGCCCATACCCGCTCATCCGACGAGATCTGGTGCGCGCTGACCGGGTAAGAGGAGATGGGTGGGAGGTGGGCGAGCAGGGCGTTCTCCGCCGCCCTGGTGGGGAAGCACTGGATGGGCGTGCTGGCGCCGAAGCCACGGGGGTCAAAGGTGATGATGTCGTAGGAGGCTCGCACCGCGGCGGGGATGGCCTGGTAGCTGGAGACCAGACCTGCGATCTGCGCGCTGGGGCCGCCGCCGTTTTCGAACAGCGAGCCGAGGCGGCGCGCCGGGTCGGTGGCCAGGTGCCGGATGACAGAGATGCTGATCTTCGCTCCAGTCGGGTGCCGGTAGTCCAGCGGTACCCGCGCCGTCGCGCACTGGAAACTGCCGTGGCAGGCAGCCCATTCCAGCACCGGAACCGGTGACGCGGCTCCCCTCAGCGGCCTGGGTGCCCTCAGCGGCCCAGGTGCCGCCATTGACGCGGGTGCCGGGGCAAACGCTAGGCCCATGCCCACGGCCAGCGTGGTAACAATCGCAGTCCTGATGTTCATGGATTTCCTTCCATTGGACGTCAAGAAGCGGGATGCAGCGGTGAGCGGGAAATGGGTCTCTCCTGGGCGTCCGAAGGGCGCCCGAATAGCATTCCGTCAGGCCTCACGGGTCGTGATCAGCCAGTACGTAAAGATCGCGAGTGCGAGCGCGAGGACCAGGAAGATCCCCGACTCGACGCCCTGAACAGGCCAGAAGCGGCTCGCGGGCAGGTAGCTGATGTGGTTGTAGGCGCCGTGCGCCGCCACGCACCTCAGGGTCTTGCAGGCCGCCGTGTTCGAGCCGCCGAGGACGTCCTGGCCGAGGCTGTAGGAGAGTGGCGGGGGGCCCGCGAGAGCTGACACATTCTTCGTCACGGCGAACAGCGGGCGAAAGTAGAGCGCCGTGACGATGCGCACGGCGGCGAAGGCAACGAGTGTCGTGGCGATCGCCGGCACGACTCGCCGGAACAGCGCTCCAGCGGCAATGCCCAGCGCCACGGCGAACACGGTGTAGGCAATCGGGGCAACGCCCTGGACATCGAAGTAGATGAATTTGACGGGACCGTCGACCGCGTTATCCGGTCCTCGCCACCATGTGAACAGTGCGGCCAGCGCACCTCCCCACGCGGCGGCGGCGAGAAGCGCCCAGCCGAGGTTCGTGAGCACCCACCGGCGGCGCGTGACCCCTTGCGTCCATGCGAAGTCCTCGGTGCCCGCTTCGAACTCGCCCGCCACGAGCGGTGCACCCCAGAGGATGCCGAAGACGAGCGGGACGGCCATCGCCAGGTCCTGCACGAGCGAGGTGAAGACGCTGTTGTTCCCGAACACGGTGAACGCGATGCCGCCGCAGCCGACGTGGCTGACCGAGCAGTTCATCACGGCGTGGTGGTAGGAGTTCGCGATGGCGATCCCGGTCGGCACGATCAGGGCGGCGACCGCCACGATCACGACGGCGGCGGCGATGGCGTGCACGCGGTGCAGTCGCCAGATGAGGTAGGTCATGCGGTACCTCCTGCGAGGCTGAGCGGCCCGGCCGCAACGGCCTGGTCCTCGGACATGTAGGCGAGGATGATGTCCTCGAGCCCCACCTCGGACACCTCCCACGCCGGATCGAGCACCGGGCCGTCGAGGCGGGCGAGCACCCTTGATTGGCGTTCGGTCTGCGTCACCTTCACGACGGTGAAGAGACGCTCAAGCTCCGCGGTGCTCCGACGCGGCCCGACCAGCATCCGGTGGCCGCCGAGCACGTCGTCGATGTCGGCGCACAGCCGCACCCGGGAGGCCGTTAGCAAGATGAGGTGGTTGCAGACACGCTCGAGGTCGTGCACGAGGTGCGAGGAGAGCACCACCGTGACGTCACCTTCGACGGTCACATCGGCGAGGGAGGTGAGGAACTCGCGCCGGGCGAGGGGATCGAGCGCGGCCAGCGGCTCGTCGAGCAACAGGATGCGCGGCCGCTTGGCGAGCGCCAGACTGAGCGCGACCTGGGCTCGCTGCCCACCAGACAGTGAGTGCACGGGACGATCGAGCGGGACCCGGAGCGCCGTGAGCCGCTGCTCCGCAGCGGCAGCGTCCCACCTGCGGTTGAGGTGGGCACCGATCCGGAGGTGCCCGGCGGCGGAGAACCGGCGGTAGAGGGGGATCTCCTGGGCGAGAAAGCCGGCGCTCGCGAGGAAGTCCTCGTCCTGCGCGGGCGCGCGTCCGAGCACACGGGCTTCTCCCGACGTCGGGCGTCGCAGTCCCATGAGCAGTCTCAGGAGCGTTGTCTTGCCGGCGCCGTTCGGGCCGACCAGCGCCGAGATGCGGCCCTCCGGCACGTCGATCGAGCAGTCCTGCAAACCCCACGCCGCCCCGTAGCGCTTGGAGAGCCCGGCAGTCTCGATGGCGAGTGCCTCGCTGCTCATGCGACGCCCCGATCCGACGCGCTGCGCAAGATCGAGCGCAGCATCGCCTCCATCGCCTGACTGTCGAGGCCGGCCACTCGCGCCGTCTCGACCCATCGTTCGAGACCGCGGGCGAGCCGCGTCTGCTCCTCCGGTGGCGGGCCATGCGGCCGGCGCACCACGAAGGTGCCGACGCCCTGGCGCCCCTCGACCAACCCGGCGTGCTCAAGTTCCCGGTAGGCCTTCGTCACGGTGTTCGGGTTGATCGTCACCTCGGCAACCACCTGCTTGACCGTCGGCAGCTGGTCGCCAGGCCGAAGCGTCCCCATCCGCAGCGCCTGCTCGACCTGCTGGACGATCTGCAGGTAGGCCGGGATGCCCGAGGTCTGGTTCAGCTGGAACGTGATCGTCTGCTTCACGAGTTCACTACTCATATAGTAAACTATCTTACAGGCGATCTGAGTCGTCAAGCGCTCACCCGAAGGTATTGACAATTACTCGTGCCGTCGTCCGCGGGCCACGGCCGTGGGCATCGCAACCAGCTCTAACAGGCTGATGTGGGGCCACTCCGGGCTTAGGGGCACGGTGCTCGTAGCGGCTCCGGGCCTCTGAGCGGCGGGGCCACCCCAGATGAGGCCGAACTCCTTCGGCTTCCGGCTGGCGTGCCGGTCTTCCGGGTGTTGCGAACGGTCTACGATTCGGACGGCCGGCCAGTAGAAGTCCAGGACAGCGTGGCGGTGGCTGACCGGCACCGCTTCCGATATGAGGGCAACATGGGTGATGCCCGGTGACGGATCGCCTGCGGGTGGGTGCCTGCCTCTCGCTCAGCGGTAGATTCGCTCGTTTCGGCCGTCAGGCTGCCTCGGGGCTGGAGGCCTGGCGTTCGCTCACTGGCGCCGCCGACGTGATCATCGAGGATGATGGCAGCGACCGAAAAAGACTTGCGGCGGTCCTGCCTGACGTGGCGAGCCGGTGCGACCTCCTGCTTGGCCCGTACTCAACCGTGTTGATGCGGACAGCGGGAAAGCTGGCGGCCGAGCGCGACTGGCTGATCAATGGTCCCCCGGCTACGACGATCAGGTGCAGAACGGCCCACCAGAAAGCAGCTTCCTCAAGGAATACGCGCAAAGGACTGGTAGGCAGCCGGACTACCCGGCAGTGCAGGCAGCCGCAGGTGCGGTCCTCGCCATCCGATGCGCCGAACTGGCCGGCAGCACTGCACGCGGTGACCTGTGGGAGGTCGCCACATCCTCGGCCCCACGTCCGGCGCCAGCCAGGTCCGCAGGTGAGACGCGAGCCCGCCGGGCCTGGACAACAGGTCGGCCGCGGCCTTGATCACCATCTGCCGGACCGCGCGGGCCCAACGGACCGCCGGTCTGTCTCGGCCCGGTCGCGATGGCGCAGCCATGCAGCCATGCTGGGCGGGGCGCGCCTCAGGTGTCGCTGCCGGTGAACGCGGGCATTCCAGAAGGTGCCCGGGGCCGGACCTTGACGCCGGTCGCCGCTGCGACGGGGGGAACTATGTCCGATATTCCGGCTGACCTGCGATACAGCCAGGACCACCTGTGGGCCAGGCGCGAAGACGGCGCCGGCCGGGTGCGGGTCGGGATCACCGACTTCGCGCAGCAGTCGCTGGGCGATGTGGTCGACGTGACGCTGCCCCGGCCGGGCGACACGGTCACGGCCGGCCAGGCCTGCGGCGACATCGAGTCGGTCAAGAGCGTCAACGACCTGGTCGCGCCGGTCAGCGGCACGGTCAACGCCCGCAACGACGGCCTGGATAGCTCGCCCGACCTGGTCAACGCCGATCCCTACGGCCGGGGCTGGATGTTCGACATCGACGCCGACCCGTCGGCACTGGACGGGCAGGTCGCCGCGCTGATGGAGGCGGGCGCCTACCGGTCAGCGGTGAGCTAGCAGCGCGGCGACCGAGGCGTCGGACAGCTCGTAGCGGATCACGCGGCCGTCGCGCTGCGCGCTGACCGTCTGGGCGGCCCGCAGGTAGCGGAGCGTCTGCGAGACGGTCGCGTCGTTGATCCCGGTCGCGGCGGCGAGGTCGGAGACGCTGATCGGGCCCGCGGCCTGGATGCAGGTCAGGATCGTGAGCCGGGTGGGGTCGCCGAGCAGGGCGAACCGCTGGGCGCGGGCCCGGATCTGCGCGGCATCGTCGAGCGCGGCGATGGCCTCGCAGACGCGCTCGCCGTCGATGATCCGCTGGTCGGCGCGTTCGGCCGGGAGGAGATGCACGCCGCCCAGTGTGGCACACGACGCAAAGCCTGATCATCCAATCAGACTTGACGGTGACCTGGCCGGCTTGTAGGTTCCTGCTTGCTCCGGGCCCGCGCCCCGGGGCGGCAGCCAGCTCAGCGAAGCCGGTGAGAACCCGGCACTGTCCCGCAACGGTGATGCCCCCGGCGAGGGGATGAGTCCGGTCGCCTGGACTGGCGCGCCGGTAGGGACCGGTCCTCGGCAGAAGGGCTTTACCGTGTCGCGTTTCAACGAGCTCCGCGAGTTGTCCGGCCAGGAACGGGGCCGCCTCGCCGCGATGTTCGCGTTCATCCTGGCCCTCAACGCCGCGGGGTGGGGCATCTACGTGTTCAGCGTCATGCCGCATCACTTCGACTACCGCGGCGTGGGCGGCAGCCAGGGCCTGGGGGTCGGGCTGGGGGTGGCGATCACGGCCTGGTTCCTCGGGTTCCGGCACGCGTTCGACGCCGACCATATCTCCTGCATCGACAACACCACCCGCAAGCTCATGGCCGACGGCAAGCGGCCATTGGGGAGCGGCTTCTTTTTCTCCTTCGGCCATTCCACCGTGGTCATGGTGGTCGGGGTGGGCATCACCGTGGCCGCGCGGGCGGTATTCGGCGCCGTGGTGAATCCGACGTCCGCTTACGAGACGGCCGGAGGGACGGCCGGGACCCTGGTGTCGGCGGGCTTTCTGTACCTGATCGCGGTGCTGAACCTGGTCGTCCTGACGGGGATTTTCAAGGTGTTCCGCCAGATGCGGGCCGGCGTCTACGACGAGCAGGAACTCGAGGCCCAGTTGCAGGCGCGCGGGCTGATGTACCGGTTCTTCGGCCGGTTCATGCGCTCTATCAACCACACCTGGCAGCTCTACTTCGTCGGCCTGATCTTCGGCATCGGCTTCGACACCACCACCGAGGTCCTGCTGCTCGCGGCGACCGCCTACGCCGCCATCCAGGGGCTGCCGTATTACGCCGTGCTGGCGCTGCCGTTCCTGTTCGCCGGCGGCATGATGCTGTTCGACACGCTGGACGGCTGTTTCATGAACTTCGCCTACGGCTGGGCGTTCGCCAAGCCGGTCCGCAAGGTCTACTACAACCTGGTCATCACCGGGCTGTCGATCGGCGCCGCGTTCATCATCGGCACGATCGAGATCCTCGGCATTCTCACCAGCGAGGTGCACCTGCACGGCGCGTTCTGGGACCTGATGGCCAACTTCGATATCAACGTGGCCGGGTTCTGCATCGCCGGGCTATTCGTCGTCGTCTGGGCGGTGGCGCTCGGCTACTGGCGGTTCGGCAATGTCGAGGCTCGCTGGTCGGCCGGCGTCACGGCCGCGCCCGCCAACGGGCCCGAGGCGTGAATTCCGTCCTCGGTACGCCCCCGGCCGCGGTTGGTGCCACACTTATGGGCGATACGGCCGGTCAGGGGGGTTTGACGTGCAACTCGGTAAAACCCACGTTGGCGGCCGATCGAACGCGGAGGACCTGCTGCTCCGGGTGGCCTGGTTCTATTACAAGGACGAGCTGACCCAGGACGAAATCGCCAAGCGATTGTCGGTGTCCCGAGCGTCGGTCGGCCGCATGCTGGAGCGGGCCCGCCAGGTGGGCTTAGTGTCGATCAACCTGAACGCCGACCATCTCAGCGCGTTCGAGTTGAGCAGCCAGCTGCGCGAGGCCTTCGATCTGACCGAGGCGCTGGTCATCCCCGACCATGAGACCGAGCCCAGCGATCACCACCGCCTGAACGCCCGGGTCGGGATCGGCGGGGCGCAGTTCATGAGCACCCACCTGCGGCCGGGCGGCAGCCTCGGGGTCGGCTGGGGCGAGACGGTCTCGCGGGCGGTCACCGCGATCAACTTCGGCGCGGTCGGGCCGGTCCACCTGGTGAGCCTGACCGGAGGGGTTGACGGCTACCTGCAGACGATCCTGTCCTCCCGGGCCGAGGGCGCCGCCGAGGGGGAGGCCACCACGGCGACGATCATCCCGTCGCCGATCGTCGCGTCCACCCCGGAGCTCGCCGCGGCGCTCAGGGCGGAGCCGACCATCTGGCAGGTGCTCAAGCAGGCGCGCGACGTCGAGCAGGCCATCGTCGGCGTCGGCACGCCCGCATCCGACGCGACCATCGCGGCGATGGGCTACCTGACCGCCGACGACGCCCGGATGCTGCGCAGCCGCGGCGTGGTCGGCGACATCCTCGGCCAGTTCTTCGACGCCGACGGCACCGTGATCGACCTTCCGATCCACGAGCGCCGGATCGGCATCGACCTGTACGACCTGACCAGCATCCCGAAGGTGATCGGGGTGGCCGGCGGGCTGCACAAGACCGAGGCCATCCTCGGCGCGCTGCGCGGCCGGTTCCTGGACATCCTGGTGACCAACGAACTGGTCGCGCTCGCGCTGCTGAAACTCGAGCGCAGCGCTCGGCCCGCATCGGCCAGCGCGGGGAGCTGACCTGCGGGCCCGCGCGGCGGACGGCCGGGCCGGCCTTTCACTTGATCGTGACCGCCTGGGGTGCGACGGTGCGTAAAGGGCACTTGTGCGGATGATCGGCGCGGATCAGGGCGGGTGAGCGGACGCTCAGGCTATTGACAAATGCTCACATTTGGTGGAGCTTCCTGATAGAGGTGCGCCGGCGAGGGTGCCGCGGTGCACGAGTGACGCCTGTTTGAACAGGAGGCCCGGCATGGCGGAGCAGGCTCCGGAGCAGGCTCTCCCGGGCGCGCCGGCCCGTGCCTGATCTGTTCGGCACCGGGTACACGCGGGCCGGCCTGCTGCGCCGGGTCGGCCGGCTCGAGCAGGTTGCCGGGGTGCGGCTGGTCACGATCGGCGACGGCCAGGGCCGCGGCGTGCGCGTCCTGGAGTTCCGGACCGGCAGCGGCTTCGCGTTTGACGTGCTGATCGACCGCAGCTTCGATGTCGGCCGGTGCGAGCACGCCGGCCGGCCGCTGAGCTGGCTGTCGGGGTCCGGGGTGGTC
>Ga0307474_10002001_pt1 | contig 14665 bp, 10 predicted proteins | sample atmos_gasesECM1C_2_FD_203312 | JGI IMG/M metagenome (GOLD analysis project Ga0307474, IMG submission 203312) | Hardwood forest soil microbial communities from Morgan-Monroe State Forest, Indiana, United States - atmos_gasesECM1C_05 | ecosystem: Environmental > Terrestrial > Soil > Temperate... | reverse complement strand
TGAGCTCATCGCGGGCAAGTTCATCAAGAACCGATTGCCGTCCAGCAGCCTTATTGGCGCTGTCAGTCGCTAACTGCTGAATGGCCTGGACCGTGGGATTGCCCGAACCGCCCGACTGCCGGCTTAAGCGATCGAGGCGAGTGAGCCAGTCGAGAGATTCGGGCTGTAGCTGATCGCCACTGCCAATGCAGCGGAACGCATCCTTGTCGAGAGGATTCTGACTGAAAAGCAATGGGCAGCGCTGACCTTTCATGGTGATGAGCAGGTTGGCGCCGAGAAGATTTGTCGCGTGATCGTGATTTGCGATGTCCGCAGATTGCTGGGAGTCGTGGTCGGCATCCGAGAGAAGCAGCCCCGCGACGCGCAGCCATTGCGCGGTATACATGAAGTCCTGGCTTCCGGGCACCACGGCGCGGAACCCAGCGTGCATCAGGAAATTAAGCACGTTATCGCAATTTGCTCTGGGAGCGAATCGGCCATCGTCTTTGTAAAGGCTTTCGGGACGGGTTTCCTTCGTGCTTGGGTCAATGGATTGAGGAAGGTTGCAGCCGCCTTTGGAAGGGTCTGGAGTATCGAGATTCTCAAGTTGAATAGAAGCGCCAAACTCGGGGCCGAAGTTGTCGCCTAAACCGATAAGCAAATTGTCGGGATTGGACTTGCGGTAGACGTCGAGGAATTTCTTTACCGGCAGCAGGTGCTTCTGGTCCGGCTCGTTATATTCCATTCGGTAATAGCCGTACAGACTGCCGGTGTAATCGATCTGGGAGGTATTCGATTGTGCCTGCAGGACGCAAGGAAGCAGCAACGGGAGGGCCATGGAAACGAGCAGGGGGGAAAGGCAACGGACGAACGACGAGGATGTACGCATGGCGCCCTCCAGAAACCGTGCGGCGTGAGAAGGCCGGCGGTTAAGCGCTTCAGCAGTCGATATAGCCGATCAGAGTCTCGACGCAGAGTGGATTTTTCGAATGAGAAATCCGCCTGGCGTCTAAGACTTCAGGACACATTAACTGCGGAACCGCTGGTGTGCCTCCATGATCCAAGAATGAGCGCGGCACGTCAATGGATTTCGGCGAAGCGGATGGCGGCTCGGACCAATTTCCAGCCGATCAAAAAAAACGGCTTGATTGGGAGCCTAAGTGGACCGGAAGAAAAGTGCTTATGCGACGAGATTTATGTTTCCAGTGCGACGCGGTCGCGCTGCGACCAGCCGTTGGCGCGTTGGATGAGGATCGCGCGCTCGTTCTGTTGACTGTTTCCCCTGCGCTGGAAAAGCTCAGGAGGCTCCTCGCTGGAAAAGAGCCAAAGGCCGATTGAAGGCAAGACGAGTGCGCGTGCAGCCAGGTGCACAGCTTCGTCCTCGTCGAGATCGACGATCATCGCGCAATGCGCGGGCTTCGAATTGGCCAGCAATTTATCCAGCTCGCCGTCCGCTCCCTTAAGCCACTGACCATAAAGCCGCAGCGTGCTGACTGGATGAAGCTCCATCCCGAGCAGTGCCATGATCCCGGGCAGCCTGGCAACCTCTTTCCGATTCCAGTCCTTATAGTCCTCGGAAAGAAGGCTCCAATCTTCCAAGTGAGTGCTGAAGCGCTGGGTTGGCCGCCGCCACTCGATCAGCCGGCGCTCGATGGTGTAGCGGCGGTGTTCGAGCTGCGCCAGCAACTCTACCTGTTCCGGACTCAATGTAACCACGGCGGGTGATTGCACTTCGCGCGCCACTTGCAGGCCGGCCAGCTCCATTAGCAAAGGCGTGTGGTCGGCGCGCCAACGATTCGACATCTTCAAGAACTCCGGCAATTCGTGGAAGGGGACGTTGGCCTGTGGATTGATCGTGTCCTGCGAACGTTGGCGGTAATCCTCATGAAGTGCCTGCGCGAATGCATCCAGGTGGGAACCCAACAGCACTTCGGGGCTCAGCGTTTCCTCAAGGGTTCCAAATATCTGGAGCCGATCGCCGAAGTTGGAGATATCCTCAATGCTGCGCACCAGTTCGCCCAGGCGGCGATAGTGTTGCAAGCGCACGTAGACGGGCACATGCAAATGTCCGGCGGAATCGAGCAGCGAGCGGATTTCAAGCGCAGCGCACAGGCTGACTTCATCATCGCCCAAAGCGAGAGCAACGCCGAGCAGAGGTTCAAGCGACTCCAGCCTTTTCGCGACAATGCCCTGAAGGTCAGGCGAGCCCGGCGCGACCGACGCCGTAACGAATTCGACGGATGACGTTTCAAGGACAGCCGGATCGACGATGGGAAACCGTTCCCGAACCTGGTCGGCTTTTTGATCGAAGACGAGTATCTTGAGGGACCGGCCAGGCGCAACCGGACAAGCGCGGATCAGATGTTGCACGATCTCGCGGCCATAGGCGCCGAATCCGATAACAACAAAGGCTCGCGCCCCGAACTCCGGACTGGGCGGCAGGTGAAGGCGCCTTATGAGCATGCGCGCCGCGTTCATGAATGGGTTGAACAAGCGAAGATCCACTTTGTTCGATCCCATCGAGCCCCGATCGCTGCCGATCAGCCTCTTGTGCATCCAGTCGTTTCGCAATTGCGCCAGCACTTGAATCCGGCTCGATTTGAGATGGCCAGGGAGCTCAAAAACCTCTTTGATCTGAAGCGCGATGTCCATATTTTCCGTGTCGGAACCGGTGCAGACGATCGCCGTTTGCGCACGGCGGATTCCAGCAGCGATCAACACCTGAGGGTTCTTGGCGTCACCCTGGACGACCGGGATCCCGCTCTTCTCGCAGGTTGCGGCGCCGGGCGAATTATCAACCAAGTCCACGGCGACGATATATTGCCCTGTGCCGACCAGGTTCTGGATGACCTGCATACCCACGTCACCGATGCCGAAGACGACGGCGTGGTTGAATTTTCGGCGCACCATCGCGGTGCGGAGGTTCTTTCTGACGCCGGTGATGAACAGTTGGGCAGCGGAGAGGAGCGCAATGCTGGGCACCAGCACCTGCGCGATGATGAGTTGCCAAGGGTCTCTGCCGGGCTGGTAAAGGTCGTAGAGCCTTATGAGCCCGATGGACGAGATCACGCAACGGAGAAGTTGCAGCCACGGGTTACCTTTTTGAAACGCCGTATACACATGGTGGGGATCGAATGGAATACCTGAGTCGACCGTGTAATACCAACCGGCCCTGGCGTAACCCCAGGTGCCAAGCCCCACAGCGATAATGGCGAAGCTAATGAGAACGATTTTTTCGAATCGCTTTTCCATGTTCATTCCGGCAGGCGATTTATCCCAGCAGGCGTTTATTCCTTCAATCGGCGGCAACGATCATCCGGGAAGATTCAACGTGCGATAACGGAAGACGAAACTCCAATCCATGGTTTCAGCAATCATAACCCCTGCAATTCTCTGAGCGGCCTCGCGGAGGGCGGCAAAGGTGTCGTCTTTGGAATTGAGGGCGTTTTTAAGATCGATTGACTGGAGAGAACTGAGCTCGAGGGCCATAGCGCGGGAGCGATCGGCGGTGCGGGCGAATTCTCCGTGACTGGCGATGGCGTAGAAAGCGGCGCCGAAAGCAGGCGGGACGGTTGCCAGCATCAGAAACCAGAATGAATCCCGGTTGACCTGGCCGCTAAAGATATGGACAACGCAACCGAGCAGGGTGATGACGAAGAGCGATGTGCCGATGTGGTGCAGGCGATGACTAAGTTTGGTCAGGGTCCCGCTGTTGCTCTGGTGGTACCCGACTTGATCATTCAAGATGCTCTCGATGAGCTTGCCAATGGAAGCGAGGTAGCCGGGATTAATTGTTGCGGGCGCGAGACCGAGATCGCGCGCGATGGTGCGAAACATGCCGTCAACCCAGGAACGGTCAGCACCGGAACCGAAGTGAGCAGGCGGCGGAGGCGTAGCAAGGGCGCAGCCGAGGGGCGAAAGGTAGCAGTATTGGCGCAACAGCTCGGCCAGCTGCCTGTAGTTGAGCCAGCGCTCGTGCCAGCACTTGCGGCGGCCATGCCAGGTGATCAACAGGATGAAGGCGATCAACGCGAATTCAGTTAATTCAGGGATTCTGCGTCCTTCCAGGTGGTAGCCGTGGCCAAGCATACCAAGCATTGCGACCAACACGGCGGAAGCGCTGAGTAGATTGGTGGCGAGTGAACTCGAGCGAAGCAGGCCTGCGTAGTAGCCGGACAAGCCATCGGCCCAAGCGTAGTGGGGACAAAGCTTGTCGAGGAGATAGCGCTGCGTGTCTTCTGGTAGGGCGGGGGGCGGCGAGATCATCTTCGCCCACTCGGCGCGGGCTGATGGCTCGAAATTCGCGATTCTCCACGATCCTTTGCGAATTTTTCCTTTGGCGAGGAGATCGCGAAAGATGCGGAAGATCCGGCCAAAATCAAACCGAGGCTGTTTCTCGGCGCAATAAATGCGGCTGAAGTTCAGGTCGCTGCCGGCTTTGCTTTGCGAAAAACGCGATGCGAAACGCGAGTCGAGCTCTGCCAACGGGAGTAACTGGGGGTCGCCGGATTCGCCCGTGAGAAGAACACACGGCGGCTTCTGAAGAGAAGCATGCAGCCAGATGACGGGGATATTCTGCGCCAATGCTTCTTCAACGATTTGAGCGGTGCCGCCTCTGCCCGCGGCAGGCTCGCCATCCCAGATGGCGATGAGGAAGTCGGATTGTTCAAGAACGAATCGCCCGATTCGTTCATAGGCAACGTCCGCTGCGTCGCGCACACCGTCAACCTGAAAGACTGCGGAGGCTTTGGCGAGAAGAGCGTGGAACTCATCGCGCGAGGATTCGGATGAAAAGTCGCGGCAGTATTCTTCCTCGTGGAATGGAAGCGGACATTGCAAATCAGCGTTGAGAGCGAGCCCGGCGTTGGCGACGATTCGGTCAGCACCTTCAGCGAGCGGAGAAAGAACGCGCAGAAGCGGAGGTTCGGGCGAATGAATGAGAGGATCGTGCGCGCGAAAGGCTAGAGCTTCGATAGCTTTGAGAATCTGGTCGCATTGAGCGGGAAGAGCGGCGGCGACATCGGGCGATAGCCGGTTGGGCCGATGGCCCGTTACGCCGATTTGAACGACAAGGCGGGGCCGCGGCGGCGAGCTTGACTCTGAATTGGCCATGGCGCGGTGATGGACGATGCTCCTTAAATCTGCGTTGAGCATATCACGGCGTCAAACACAAGACTGGCCGGTATTTATGGGCTGGAGGAGCCGGACGAAAATCGCGCCGCAGCCCTCACCTTTGCGACTGAGTTGAAACGCAAAGATGAGGCGCGTGCCGCGGGCGCAGCTTATCCGTGACGAATGAACGAGCCGTCGTGCAACTCGGCCATGGCCTGGCGCAGTTGCTCTTGCGTGTTCATCACGATGGGCCCGTACCATGCGACCGGCTCCTCGAGCGGCTTACCAGAGACGAGCAGGAAGCGAATGCCTTCGGGGCCGGCCTGAACTACAATCTCATCGCCGCGGTCAAAGAGGACGAGCGAATGATTTTTCGCGTCGTAGACCGGAGCGGCGTTGGGGTCGACACCTGATTCTGTGAGCACGGCCTGCGGGTCGGATGCATCGCGGAAGGTTCCCGCGCCGGCGAAGACATAGGCGAATGCGTTGCGCGTGGTCTCAACTTTGATGCGCTTGCGCTTGAAGGGCGGAACGGAGATGTCGACGTAACGCGCGGCGACACTCGATTCGGTCGCAGCGCCCTCAACCGGACCGGTTTCGCCCCAAAACTCGCCACAGATGATGCGCGCTTTGGTTCCGTCATCCTCGGTGACCTCGGGGATGGCGTTGGATGGAATGTCCTGGTAGCGTGGATCGGTCATCTTGAGCGATGCGGGCAAGTTGGCCCATAGCTGGAAGCCGTGCATGCGTCCGCGCTCGTCGCCTTTGGGCATCTCCTGGTGGAGGATGCCGCTGCCGGCGGTCATCCATTGCACGTCGCCAGCGGTCATGCGGCCCTTGTTGCCGAGCGAGTCGCCGTGTGCGACTTCACCGGCGAGGACGTAGGTGATGGTTTCAATGCCGCGATGCGGATGCCAGGGAAAACCTTTCAGGTAGTCGGCGGGATTCTCGTTGCGAAAGTCATCAAGAAGGAGAAACGGATCGAATTCGGCGGTTTTGCCGAAGCCGAAGGCGCGCTGAAGCTTGACGCCTGCTCCCTCGATGGTGGGCGTGGTTTGGTGTATCTCTTTGACAGCTCTGAGTGACATGTTGAACCTCCTGGAGCTGAATGAGGAGCAATGGCATGGGCCGCCCATTTCGGCGGCCCGCCCGGAGAAACATGCTCGACATCCGCTCTTAGCGCACTTCTGTTCGGTGCGCCAGGTATTGGATGCGCGGGGGAGATATTCGTTGCAACAGGTAATCCGCCGACAGAAGGACGCTGACGAGCGACGCCGAATTACGCGCCATGATTAGGTAGTCCCGATTTACGCGGCCTTGATCAACTGAACATCGAGGGTGATGGCCACTTCCTCGCCGACCAGCACGCCGCCGGCTTCGAGAGGCGCGTTCCAACCGAGCCCGAAGTCTTTGCGGTTGATTTTGGCAGTAGCGGAAAGGCCAATGCGGGTGTTACCCCAGGGATCCTTCGCGGGCTCGCTCACGTCCTCCACGTTCAAGACGACTGACTTGGTGACGCCGTGGATGGTCAGGTCGCCGGTAACGGCAAATCCGTCGCCCTTTTTCTCGATATGCGTTGACTTGAAGGTCATGGCGGGAAATTTTTCCGCGTCGAAGAAGTCGACACTCTTGAGGTGGCCGTCGCGCTTCTCGTCCTGCGTGTTGACTGTGGAAACGTCGATGGAGACTTGAAGGGTGGATTGGGTGTGGTCGGCTTCGACGCGATTCAGAGTGCCGGTGACTCCGCCGAACTTGCCTTTAACGTTGGAGATCATCATGTGCTTGACCTTGAACTCGGCCGAGGAGTGGGCGGGATCGATGTTCCAGGTGGAGGTGGTGGTATCAGGTGTCATGGGGTGGTGCTCCTTTCGTTTATTTGGATGCAGGAGGGAGATATTCGTTGCAACAAGTATTTTGTGGTTCGGGCTGTCGGCCCTTCCCTACTGAATCAGAGTGACATAGAAGGCATTGTTGCCAGTGTGAAGATCCTTGCCATAAGAAAAGACCAGCCCGCTTGAGAAGATGCGGACCCGGGCTTGCGCGCCGGTGTCGAAGAGCCACTGGTGCGATCCGAGTTCCGTGCCGGGATCGGTGATTTTGCCAATGTCGAAGAATGGGCCGAGCTGGAATTTGATGATCCCATTGCTGTAGACGTTTTTGTCGATCTCCCAATTTTCGAGCAGATAGTCGCGGCCCAGCGGAGCGCTTCCTTTGCGGCCATCGCGCGTGCCGATATGGGCGCGAAGCGGGAGATTATTGTCGCGCTCGAGGCCGAGAATGAATAGCTCGTCGAAGGGCGGCTGGCCGAAGGTTCTGCCGGCACGAAGTTGCTGCGAGGTTTCGTAATCGTCTCCGCTGACTTGCGGGAACCAATGCCAGCCAAGCAAGCCGGTGAGTTTCTCGAACGGCTGCGGGTTTTGAGACCACAGCCGCGCGGCTTCAGACGATGCGGCGGTGTCTACTGTGAAGCGGCGTTCGGGCAAACGCCAGAGCGTACTGGTCGCCTGCGTCTGCTGCTTGAGTTCGTAGCCCGCAGCGAGAAGCTGAGGTGTAAGAAGAGAGCCAGGCTCGACGCTGCGGAAGTTGCGATGGGACACCTCTGCGCCGGCAGTCCAGGTGAAATGTTCACTTGAGTGCGAGGCAAGGTCGAAGCCGAACCTTTCGCTGCGCATGTTAAAGCTGGCGAGGACCGGGGCCGGGCCAGTAAAGCCGTTGCGCACTGCCCAGTTCTCGCCGCGAAGATCGGTGGCCAATTCCCAGCGAAGTTGGGCGGAACGCTCGAAGGGGCCGGAAAATTGCGCGAAGACGCGCCGCTTTTGCGCATCCCAGCGATACATTGAGATGAAGTTGATGGCTTCGCCGTGGAAATTGTAATACGCGGGATTAACCTCCTGAAAAGGAAGCCCCTGAAAGAAGAGGAAGAGCGATTCGAGTTTGCCATCACCGAAGCCATTGAGCTCGTGCGCACGGAAGACGACGTCAAATTTGCCGTCACTACGGGCGTCGAGATTGAAGTGGAATTGCGGAAAAACGCCGAGGCCGCGAATGCGCGCGCTGGATGAGAGCAACTCCGGCAGGGTGAAAGTGGCAGCGGGGGAAAAAGCAAAGGCGTGGTCGAGTAAGACAGGTGAAATGCGCGGCGCGGGATCCTCGCGAACGTCTTCGATTTGGGGCTTGCCGACGCGGTTCCAATACTTGAGCGCGGCCTCGAGATTTCCTTCGAGAAAGTACGCCGTGCCCAGGAAGTCGTTTGTGTAGGCGTCGTTGGGGTTGAGGCGAAGCGCCTGCCGCAAACGGTGGATGGTCAGCGAATAGTTCTTTTGCCTGAAGGCGACGCCGGCCAGCTCGACGGAGAACCTCGGATCCGCAGGGGTGAGGCGACGACCGGCTTCGAGGACGGTCTGCGCATCAGAGAGACGGCCGAGTTGCGCAAACGCGATTCCTAAATAAAAGTCCATGGCGGCCGAGCGATGTGCGATGGGTTCCAACTGAAGCACAATATCGCTCCAGCGTTTAGCGGCTGCAAGCTGCTGGAGATTTTGCTCTGAGGTGAGCGGTGGTGAGATGGATTGGGCGCGCAGAACAAGAGAGATGGAGAGCATAGCGGCCACCGTGATGCAACGCAGCTGGCGGCTCAATGTGACGCTGTCTCGGGATCAGAGGCCGCAGGAGTGGGAACGGCAAGCAGAGTCCAGTAGCCTGCAGCTTTCCATTCGCGATCGAATTGCGATTGGTTTTCGCTGAGGAGCTTGCGTTGGGCGGGATCGTTGACGAGAACGAGCTGTTGCTGCGCGTCAAGACCTACAACCACGACATAGTGGAGCGGTTCGCCGAGGCCCTGTTTGAGCGCAGCGATGAGCGGACGGCCTTGCTGCAACTCGCGTTCAATGTCATCCCATCGTCCGCTAAATGCGAATGCGCGATAGCCGTTCTGTTGAAAATAACGCTGCACGGCCGAAGCGTAGATGCCATGCGCCGAATCGGTGTACAAGGCGCGGAAGATTTGGGAGGGTTCTGCTTCGGGCAGCGGCGATTGGCCCTGGTGTTGTTCCCAGTACTGCATGACCATGGCGATGCTAGCAGCGCCGCATCCGTTTTTCTGCTGCTGGACAAATGGGACGTCAAGCCACAGTACAGCGAGGCCTGGCGCGGCTATGGCGGCGCACATCGAAAGAGTCACGACCGCCGCAACGCCGGCCAGTCTGAGTAGCATCAGCGAACCCTCAATGGACTGCGACGATGATGAGGATGAGCGCTGCGATGCAAACCAGAACGATGAGCAGATCGCGATCGCTCATGTTTCCCGCGGCAAAATCGTTCTGAGCTTTCTGGGCGCGGGACGCGAGTTGCGCCAGTTCCTCATCGCTGAGACCGGCAACAGCTTCCTTGACTTGCTGCGGATTGATGCGGGCCGACTGCAACGCCTTTTGCGCGTGATCGGAGGAGAAAAAGTGGTTCAACGTGTCAACATTTTGCTGCCTGATTTGAGAGGCGTCGACGGCGGCCTTCTGCAAATCGTCCGGACTCACCAGGTGCTGCCCGGCTTGAGCGGCGAGGGATTGGGGAACAGCCATTGCCGCAAGGAAAACGGCCAGCGTCGAGGAAAGAGCAAGCTGCCAACGAACAGAACGCATAGTTCCGAACCTCCTGGGGGATTAGGAGCGAAGTAGGGTGACCAGAAACGCGCTCCCACATTGAAATTCGAAGGGCTTGGCTTCCAGCGCCCATTTCAGACGGCACGATCAGGTTCAAAAGGAAATCAATTTGGAAAAGGGAACCCTCGGCGCGTCAACGGGGTTAGATGAGGGCCGGTCGAGAGGAAGTTGCTTTGCGGTCATGTCGTTAACATGGTCCCGGAGCATAGACCCATGGCATAGATCCGGCTCTTCCACATAGGGTTAGATGGCTGCGGGCTTATGCTGAACTACAGTCTTTCCCCATGAGCGACTTTGCCCAATCCGTGAAGCAGCAGGCCGACATCGTGAAGGTGATCGAGAGCTATGTCCGGCTGCGCAAGGCGGGGGCGCAACGGTTTAGCGGTCTGTGCCCTTTCCACAAGGAGAAGACGCCGAGCTTCAGTGTGCACGCAGGGCAGCAGTTTTTCTACTGCTTCGGCTGCCAGGCTACGGGTGATGTATTCAGCTTTGTGGGAAAGATCGAGAACGTGGGCTTTCCCGAGGCGGTACGGGTTGTGGCGCAAAAGTGCGGCATTCCGCTGCCCAAGCGGGAGTTCTCATCGCCGGAAGAGGCCGCCGGGGCGCGACTGCGGACCAGGCTGCTGGAGCTGCAGGAGACGGCCGCGGCGTGGTTTGAGGAGCAGTTGCGGGGGCCGGGCGGAGCGCTGGCGCGCGAGTACCTGGCTGGGCGTGGAATGACGGCCGAGGGGATCAAGACTTTCAGAATCGGGTACGCGCCGGACGGATTTCACGCCCTACACGAGCGCCTGAGAGGTATGGCTGACGAGGAGACGCTGCGCGCCTCAGGGCTATTCAGCTCGAAGGAGCAGGGGGATGGGGGCCAGGGGCCGATCTACGACCGGTTCCGCAAGCGAGTGATGTTTCCCATCTCGAATGAAGGCGGCCGGGTGATTGCATTTACGGCGCGGACGCTGGAGACGGGCGAAAAGGCGGGAGCGAAGTACATCAATTCGCCGGAGACGCCACTCTACTCAAAGGGCCACGTGCTGTTCAACCTGGACAAGGCGAAGCCGGCGATACGTGCGCTTGAGTTTGCGCTGCTGGTAGAAGGGCAGATGGACTGCATCAGCGTGTTTCTGGCGGGCATCCAGAATGTGATTGCGACGAGCGGGACGGCATTCACCGAGCAACAGGTGGCGATTCTGCGGCGGCACACTTCGAATGTGATTGTGAACTTCGATCCTGACACTGCTGGCGCAAATGCAGCGGAGAAATCGATTGCGCTGCTCACCGAGGAAGGGTTCACGGTGAAGATTGTGACGCTCGAAGGTGGACTCGATCCTGACCGGTTTATCCGCGAGCGCGGCGTGGAGGCCTATAAGGAGGCACTGCGCGAGTCGCGGCGGCAGGCGGATTACCTGATTGAGCGGGCGCGGATGCAGTTTCCTGGCGCGAGCGCGGAGCAAAAGGTCAAAGCGATGAACTTTCTGCTGCCGCACATTCGGCGCATGCCGGAGACACTGGCGCGGGAGCAGTTTGCAGCCGATGCGGCGCAGAAGCTGGGGATCGGGTCTTCAGTGCTGCGCGAGGAGCTGCGGCAGGCGGCGCTGAAGCGGCGGGAGCGAGTTGAGGAGCGAGCGGCGAAGCTGACGGAAGTGGAGCGTGTGCTGTTGCGGGCGCTGGCCGTGACCGATCCCGATGGCGCAGAGGCGCGGCTGGTCGCGGCAGAAGCTGTAACCAACAGCGCGAAGTGGTTTGAGCATTTGGGATCATTCGTAGCCATGCAGGCGCTGGCCGGTCGCGGGGCAAAGGATCCCATGGAGGCAGTGGACGATCCGGGCCAGCGAGCGCTGCTGGCCGAGGCACTGCTCGGTGAAAGCCGGCCGCCAAAGGCCAATGAAGTGGAGAGCGCGGTGCAGGAGGTTCAGGAGCGCGCCATCGAAGGCAGGCTGCGGGATATGCGGGCACAGATCGCAGAGGCCGAGAAGAATGGCGACTTCACCGGACTGGCTCTGTTGACGCAGCAGAAACTGGAGCTGGACCGAGCGCTGCGGCGGCTGCATGGCCAGAAGGGGGCGGGAGCAGTAGGGCCCGGTCGCGAATCATAATGGGCCTCAGTCGGGGGTCTCATCCAGAGGGTCTAAGGCGGGGGGTCTAATGTGGGCTGATCTTGCGTCGAAATGGCCGTTTTGAGCGTCTAATAATTGAGTACGAGAGCGGGAACGGGTGGCTGGAGGCCGGTTCAAAGTGGCACGTCCCGGCTGAATTTTGGCAGATTTTGCGCTGGTGCGAGCCGGTGCATTTGTGGTAATCTATTGATCTCAGTGAGGATGCGCGCCCCTTTGCCCCACACATGAGCTTCGGCTCGCGGGCGACCCAGGCGAAACCTGAAGCGCTGCCATCCTGTTCCGAGAAAAATTATCACCGCTTTTTGCGGGCTTGCCGATGTGTATGCAAGCGAGGATTTCCCTTGGGAGTCTTCATTTTGCACGCCTGAAATCAGGCGGGGCGAGGTTTTGTAGCGGCGCGAATCGGGCGATGTGCGCGAGCGAGCGAATTGCTGCGGCCGATTGCGATGATGCAGGGACGAAAAATGAAATCGGGCGAGATGCTCCATGCGGATGCGTCTTGCTGAAGAGAGTTGGGAAACATTGGCGATTGAAGACAAATTCGAAGAGGATGTGCACGGTCTGATTGAGACCGGCAAAGAGAAGGGCTATCTGACGTACGGCGAAGTGAACGACGCGCTGCCGGATGAGATTGGCTCTCCCGACGATCTTGACGATCTGATCACAACGATCGGGACGCAGGGCATTGACCTGCTCGACACTCCGAAATTTCCCGGCGACAAAGACTTTGAGCTGGAAGAGGGAGAAGACGTCGAGCTGGACCTGACGCCGGGAACGCTGGAGAAGACCAACGACCCGGTGCGCATGTACCTGCGCGAGATGGGAACCGTTCCGCTGCTGACTCGCGAAGGCGAGGTGGAGATCGCGAAGCGAATCGAGCGCGGGCAGAACCGTGTGCTCAAGGCGATTTCGCGTTCACCGATCGTGATTCGCGAAGTGGCGGCGCTGGGCGAAGACCTGAAGCGCGGCGTGCGCAACGTGAAAGAAGTGGTGATTTTCGACGAGGAAGAGCTCACCGAAGAGGTGGTGCTGACTCGCGTGAAGGCCACTGTAGCAAAGACCGACACGCTGGTGAAGCACCAGAAGAAGGTTGCGCAGATTGAAGAGAAGCAGGCGGCGATTTCACCGGCGAACAAGGCGAAGGTGAAGGAAGCGCGGCGGCTGCGCTGGGCCGTCGGCCGCGAGAAAGTGTTGATCTCGCGCATCGTTCGGGAACTGAAGTACACGGCACTCGAGCGCAAGCGCCTGCTGGACAAGGTCAACAAGACCGTGGACACCATGCGCACGCTGGAGCGCCAGGTGCGCTCGCTGGAGCAGAAGTACGAATCCTCAAAGAGCGAGGAGATGAAGAAGGAGTACCGGCGCCAGCAGAAAAATTGCCGGACTGATCTGGAAAAGATCGAGGGCGACGCGGGAGTTTCGATCACGGAGCTGAAGCGCACGCAGCGCGAAATGATCCAGGGCGACATGGATGCGGAGCAGGCGAAGCGCGAGCTGATCGAGGCGAACCTGCGGCTAGTGGTTTCGATCGCCAAGAAGTACACGAATCGCGGACTGCAGTTCCTTGACCTGATTCAGGAGGGCAACATTGGCCTGATGAAGGCAGTGGACAAGTTCGAGTACCGGCGCGGCTACAAGTTTTCGACGTATGCGACGTGGTGGATTCGGCAGGCGATTACGAGGGCGATTGCGGATCAGGCGCGCACCATTCGTATACCTGTGCACATGATCGAGACGATCAACAAGTTGATTCGGACGAGCAGGCAACTTGTGCAGGAGCTGGGCCGCGAGCCATCGAGCGAGGAAATTGCTCGGCGCATGGACATTCCGGTGGCCAAGGTTCGCAAGGTGCTGAAGATCGCGCAGGAGCCCATTTCGCTGGAGACGCCGATTGGCGAAGAGGAAGACTCGCATCTGGGAGACTTCATCGAAGATCGCCAAGCGGTATCGCCTTCAGAGGCGGTGATCGGGGTGAACCTGAAGGAGTACACGTCACAGGTGCTACGCACGCTGACGCCGCGCGAGGAGCGAGTGATCAAGATGCGCTTCGGGTTGGAAGACGGCAGCGAGCACACGCTTGAAGAGGTTGGCCAGAGCTTCCAGGTGACGCGCGAGCGCATCCGGCAGATTGAAGCCAAGGCGCTGCGCAAGCTGCGGCATCCGAGCCGAAGCCGCAAGCTGAAGGCGTTTGTGGAAGGCGTTAAAGAAATGTAGTGTTCGGCCGGAACTCAGCCGTCATGGGCCGCAGCTTTCAAAAAAGGCTGCGGCCTTTTTGCGCGAGGTCTTGTGCGCGAAATTCATCAACTGCGGATTCGCTAAAAGCCGTAGTTTTTCTTTCGCAGCGCATTCTTGTACGCGTCGCGTGCCTTCTTCGCGGTCAACTCGGCATCGTGGAGCGCGAATCCGGCGTCATCCCACTTTTCCATCTGAACCATCGAGTGGTCTGGTGTCGCAAGCGATTCTTCGGCGCGAATCGCATCTACCCAGCGATCCACGGCCTGCTTGTACGAGTTAAGCAACTGATCGAAGTTCAAATTATCCATAAGTGTGAAGTTAGAAATGATCTGGAGCTACGTCAATCCACGCAGCCTTCTTTTCACGGAAGTTTCACGAGAGAGCGGCGCTCCATTGTTTTCACATCAGCCGGGACTCAGTCCATGCGCTCGAGGATTCCCTCTAGACCTGCGATCGGTGATAGACGATTGGGACTCTCGGCTTGGTTGACGCGCCGGGACAGCGGGTATAGGCTCGGCCTGAGTGCGCCATAAGAGCTGAAAATAATGGATGAAAGTTACAAAGGTTGACCCT
>Ga0307474_10002000_pt1 | contig 14665 bp, 11 predicted proteins | sample atmos_gasesECM1C_2_FD_203312 | JGI IMG/M metagenome (GOLD analysis project Ga0307474, IMG submission 203312) | Hardwood forest soil microbial communities from Morgan-Monroe State Forest, Indiana, United States - atmos_gasesECM1C_05 | ecosystem: Environmental > Terrestrial > Soil > Temperate... | reverse complement strand
GCACCGCAAGCGCCTGGACCGGGCGGTACAGGCGCGCGGCCAGGCGCGCGCCCAGCGCCGCTGGTGGGCCTGGCTGAAGGGCTCCCTGGCCGTGCGCCGGGAGCGGCGGCTGACGCCCGCGCCGCCCCGGCCACGCCAGCCCGCTTCCGACCGGGAAGCCATTGCCACGGCCGGGATCGAAGGCGAGCAACTGGTCGAACGCCGCCTCGGTGACCACCTGGGTGACGACTGGGTCCTGCTGCGCGGTTACCGCAACAACCGAAGGGGCGCTCGCCGAGCCAGCAGCTCAACGAGCCCGCCGATCAGCTGGAGGGGTTTCTTCGCTCACGAGGGCACCCGGTCCGCATCCGGCGGGTCGTGCTGCTGACTCATGATCGCTCGCGTATCGGAAGCTGCAGCGACCCCACGGTCCAGGTGACTACCTCGACCACACAGGTCACCAAGCTGATCAGCACGTCCCCGGCAGCCATCGCCGACGACCAGCGGGCCCAGCTTGAACATCTGATCGTCCGCGATCACCAATTTCATGCGGCGCGGCGGCCCGGCCCGCGGACCCGGGTGCGAAGCCCCGGGCATCCGCGCCCGCGGGCGAGGAAGTGAACCGCCAGCAGGCACGGCGCGCAGCATTGGGCCCTCGGGCATGATGAGCTCATGCCAGATTCGGGTGATCGCGCCGCGCTGCCGGTCATCGACGTGGGCCCGCTGGTCGGCCCCGCGTCCGGTGCGGCGCGGGCCGCCGTGGCCGGGCAGATCCAGGCGGCCTGCCGCGAGCGCGGCTTCTTCTACGCGGCCGGCCATGGCGTGCCCGCCGGGCTGCTGGACGAGCTGGCCGACGCGAGCGCCGAGTTCTTCGCCCTCCCGGTTGCGGACAAGCTGGAGATCGCGATGGAGCGCGGCGGCCGGGCCTGGCGGGGGTACTTTCCGGTGGGCGCCGAGCTCACCTCCGGGCGGCCGGACCTGAAGGAGGGCCTGTACTTCGGGGCCGAGTTGCCGGCCGATGACCCGCGGGTGCTGGCCGGCGTCCCGCTGCACGGCGGCAACCTGTTCCCCCGGCAGGTCCCCCGGCTGCACCCGCTGGTGCTGGCCTACCTCGACGCGCTGACGGCCCTCGGCCAGGCGGTGCTGGCCGGGATAGCGCTGAGCCTCGGCCTGGATGCCGGGTACTTCGCCACCGGGTACACCGCCGACCCGACGATCTTGTTCCGGATCTTCCACTACCCGCCGTCACCGCCGCGCACCCACGACTGGGGGGTGGGCGAGCACACCGACTACGGGCTGCTGACCCTGCTGGTCCAGGATGCCAGCGGCGGGCTGCAGATCGCCGCGCCCGAGGGCTGGATCGAGGCCCCGCCCATCCCGGGCACGCTGGTCTGCAACATCGGTGACATGCTCGACCGCCTGACCGGCGGCTGGTACCGGTCGACGCCGCACCGGGTCCGCAACCTCAGCGGCCGTGGCCGGCTCTCGTTCCCGTTCTTCCTGGACCCGGGATTCACCGCCGAGGTGCCGCCGCTGCCCGACCGGGCCGCCGCCGGAGACGACGGGCGGCGACGCTGGGACGGCCAGGACCTGCGCGCCTGCACCGGCACCTACGGCGAGTACCTGCTCGGCAAGGTGTCGAAGGTGTTTCCCCAGCTCCGCCGGGACGTCATGGAGTAGGGCCCAGCCTGATGAACTCCCACCAGGTGACCGGGACGACGTTGCTGGCGATGAGCACGAAACCCGGGTGACCCTCTCCTGGCACGTCGTCGCCCACGAACGCCTCGAAGTCCTGGGTGCCGGGAGTGCTCTGCGAGATGGTCGCCGAGCAGGTGGTGCCGAAGCCGCACACCGCGAGCTCGGCTCCCGTTGTCTCGCTGTAGATCGTGACGTAGTACGGCGTCGGTCCGACGTCGACGTTCGTGGTCGCGGTTATCGTGACCGACTGCCCCACATAGGAGTAGGACGAGTTGGTCGCGAGGGAGATCGCGAACCCGTCCCCGCCAGCGGGAAACGCCCCGGCGGCAGGCGCCGCCGCGGCCGTGCCGGCCAGACACCACACCGCGGTCGCGGTCGCTGACAGCGTCCCGGCGAGACGGACGGCTGACCTGTGGGCACGAGATTTCATGCTCCGCTCCTTTCGGCGGCAAATGCTGACGCCGGTAGGAGCCACGAGCGACCGTCCCGCCAACAGAAAAAGCTCCGCAGATTCCTCAGGTCACAGGGGACGCCGGGGTAACGACGTTGTCGCGTCGCGGGAGGCGGACGGTGATGTCGAGGCCGCCAGTGGGGACGGCGGTTGCCGCCACGCTGCCGCCGTGCGCCGCGGCGATCGATGAGACCAGGGCGAGGCCGAGCCCGAAGCCGTCATGGCGGGTACGGTCGTCGAGCCGGGTGAAGGGCAGGAACAGGCGTTCCACCATGTCGGCGGGGACCACCGCTCCGGTGTTGACCACGCGCAGGACGGATGTCGCGTCGCGGGTGTTCGTCGAGACCGAGACGGTCCCGCCGGCGATGTTATAGCGCTCGGCGTTGTCCAGCAGGTTGGCGACGAGCCGTTCGAGCAGCACCCCGTCGCCGCTCACCGGTGCTTCCTCGAGCGTGGTGATCGTCGTAACGCCGTCGGCGGAACGTCCCTCGAGCGCGTCCTCGGCAACGGCGGCCAGATCCAGCGGGTCGGTGCGGGCCGGAGCTCGATCGCCCCGCGCGAGCACCAGCAGCACCTCGATCAGCCGTTCGGAGTGATCGACGGCCTGGCGGACGTCGGCCGCCATCGACACCAGCTCCCCGAGCGTGGGCTCCGGCTTGGCCAGGACCACGTCCATCGTGGTGCGCATGACGGTCAGCGGCGTGCGAAGCTCATGGCTGGCGTTGGCGATGAACTGGCGCTGGCTGGTGAACGCGTGGTCGAGCCGTTCGAGCATCGTGTCGAACGTGTCGGCGAGCTCGCGCAGTTCGTCGCGCGGGCCCTGCAGAGCGATCCGGTGGGACAGGTTCTGCTCACTTGCCGCGCGGGCAGCCGCGGTGAGCTGGTGTACCGGCCGCAGGATGCGCCCGGCGACGAACCAGCCGACGACAGCGGCGAGCACGGTGACGACGGCCAGGCTGAGCAGCGAGTAGGTCAGCAGGTGGGTGAGCGTTGTGCTGCGCTGGGCCGAGGCGCCGGCCTGGACACCCTGGGTATACAGCCCGGCGCACTTGGCCTTGGCGGCGGCTTCGGAGGCACCCCGGGTCCGCGCCAGCCCGACACACTGCGCGACCGCTTGCTGGACGTCCCTCGGCTTCGAGGTGGTCGCCGCGTGCAAGGTCTGCGCGACCAGCAGGTAGGTGATCAAAACCAGCGCGGCCCCGCCCAGTGCGAACAGCGACGCGTAGAGCAGCGTCAGCCGCGACCGGGCGCTGAGGTGGCTCCTCACAGCCGGTAGCCGACGCCGACGACGGTCTCGATCAGCGGCGGGTCGCCAAGTTTGCGCCGGAGCCGCCCGACGGTCACCGCGACCGTGTTGCTGAACGGGTCGGCGTGGGCGTCCCACACGTGCTCGAGCAGTTCCTCGGCGCTGACCGCGGCGCCGGCCGCGCCGGCCAGGCACTCCAGCACGCCGAATTCCTTGCGGGTCAAGGTCAGCGGCAGGCCGGCCCGGCTGGCCCGGTGCCGCGCGCGATCGACCACCAGGTCGCCCCGCCGCACGACCGCGGGGGTGCCGGGTCCGCGCCGCCCCAGGGCCCGGACGCGCGCGATGAGCTCGTGGAAGGCGAACGGCTTGCCCAGGTAGTCGTCCGCGCCCAGCTCCAGCCCGTCGACCCGGTCCTCGACGTCCGCGGCCGCGGTCAGCATCAGGATGCGGCTCGGCGAGCCGTCGCGCACCAGCCGGCGGCATACGCGGTCGCCGTGCACGGCCGGCAGGTCCCGGTCGAGGACGACCACGTCGTAGTCGGTGCTGATCGCGGCATCCAGGGCCGCCGCACCGTCGTAGACGACGTCGACGGCGAAACCGGCGTCGCGCAGGCCCTCGCCGATCCGGTTGGCCAGCGCCACGTGATCCTCCACGACCAGCACGCGCACCTGCACATTGTGCGTCGGGCCGGATGACATCCACCTAACAATCACTGTTCGGCTCGTGTCACGGGCTGCGCGCGACAGTGGAGGCCGCGTCACCGCGGACAACCTCGAAGGGAGCAGCTCATGAAACCACCAGCCTGCGGGCCGACAGCGCGAACCGCGGCCGTCATCATCGCCGGGGCGGCCCTGGCCCTGCTGGCCGCCGCCTGCGGCAGCCCGTCATCCAGCGGTTCCGGCACGGCCAGCCCGGGAGGGTCGGCGGGCTCGCGGTCGGCGGTCGCCTTCTCCGGCTGCATGCGCTCGCACGGCCTGGTGAACTACCCCGACCCCGATCGCAACGGAACGCTCCCCAAGGCCAGCCCGCAACGACTCGGGGTCAGCAGCACGCGGTTCAGCGCGGCGCAGAGGGCCTGCCAGCATCTGCTCCCGGTCACCGGCGGATCGCTCACCGCTGCGTCGATCCGGCAGTGCTATCTGGCCGACGATTGCCCGCAGGCCCTGGTGCAGCACGCGGTGGCCGCCGGGCGGGGATTTGCCCGCTGCATGCGCTCGCACGGCGTGGCGAACTGGCCGGACCCCAGCATCGACTCGCAGGGGCGCCCGCTTTACAACATCAACGTGCCCCGTCCGGTTCCGCCGAAGGTCAACACCGCGATGAACGAATGCGAGCGCCTGAACCACGCGGGATCACTGCTGGCGTGGGGGTAGGGACCAGATCAGACGTTCTTGCATTCACCCCCGTGCGTCCCGTAGAAGCCCGGGCCGGCCAGGCCAGGTCCGGTGATGTCCGGCTCGGTGGCGGAACCGCTCGGGTAGGCGGTGTCGAACCATTCGGTGAAGAACTGGCCGAGGTGGCTCCGGCACGCCGCGCTGTTGTTCGGCAGGCCGCTGCGGAACGCGGCCTCGAGTTGCGGCTCGGTGATCGACCCGCCGCCGTAGGTCCGCTGGATCGTTCGCAGGACGTTGGTGAACCGCTCGGTACCCAGGATCTGCCACAGCGCAATGTAGGCCGTGGCGGGCCGCTGGTAGGTCGCGCTGTTGGAGAACAGCCCGAACGGCGTGGGGTTCGACGGCGCCGCTGACCAGAAGCTGCCGGCCCGCGCGTAGTTCGTGTTGAACTGCGCGATGAGGCTGGCCTGGAACGCGGCCTGGCCGGCGGCCGTGCCCGGGCCGCCGGCCGCGGTCTGCGCATTGCGCGCCGTCAGCATGTACTGCGCGAGCTGGGCGAGGCCTTCCTTGTAGAAGGTCATCGTGTAACCGCCCTCGCTCACGTGGTCGCCCCACCACTGGTGCATGTTCTCGTGGTACAGAGTGCTGAGACCGACCCGGCCGCCCGCGAAGGTGATCATCGTCTGCATCTCCTCCTCGAAGCTGGCCGGAGGAGTGCCGACCGCAACACCGTCGGTGTCAAACGGGAACGGCCCGTTGAACTGGCTCTCGAAGTCGGTGATGTCCTGCTGCTGATCCATCACCGCCTGGTTGGCCGCCTGCTGCGTCGCGCTGATGCTGCTGTCCTGCGCCTCCTTGTAGGTGATGCCGTCGCTGCCCAGGCGGGTCGAGAAGGTGTAGTTGCCGACGCTGTCCTCGACCAGGTAGCTCGCGATCGTCGCGGCCGAGTGCCAGTGGTAGGTGACCGACCCGGCGGGGAAATTCGCGTCCGGCGCGTTCTGCCGCGTCGACACGAGATCGCCGTTCGCGATCGTGGTCTTGCCGGCGTTGACGGTGTCGAAGAAGTCGTACGTCGGTTTCGCGGCCGGGTAGTCGTTGAGCGGCATCCAGTCCTCGGTCCCGACCGGCTCGGTGGTGACGAAGCTGCCGCCGGTGGCCTGGAACCAGCCCTCGGTCGTGCCGTCGCCGTCGTTGTGCACGCCCGGCTTGCCGGTGTAGTTCACCACGACCGTGAACGTCGAGCCGTCCTTGATCGGCGCCCGCGGGGTGATGACCAGCTTGTTCGCCGGGCACTGCGTGCCGTCGAGCGAGTCGGCGCCGACGCTGGTGTTGGGCAGTTCCGGCGAGCACGCGGGCGGCAGCGGGTTGCTGTCCGGCCCGCCGACGGGGTTGTTCTGCGACGCCTCGTGCGCCAGCGGATCAGGGTCGTTCTGGCCATTCGGGTCCCCGGGATAGGTCGGCTGCACGAACGCGAACGTGGCCGGAGCGCCATTCACGGTCACCGAGTCGACGGTCATATCCGGCCCGTCGGTCGTGTTGGCTGACTGACGTTCGAAGTCGAGGCTCAGGCTGGTCAGGCACTGCTTCGCCCGGTCGGTGAGCGCCACCTTGTTGCCGGGCAAAAACATGTTCGTGGTGGCGTCGTAGACCATGTGCACGTTGGTATGCAGGCTGGTGTACCCGCCGTTGCCCGTCTCCGGGTACACGTGCGAGCCGACCGGAGCCAGGGTGTGCACGCCGTCCGAGCACCCATGGCCGGAGCCGGACGCGGCGGCCGCGGCCGATGTCACGCCCGCGAAAGCGGCGGCCATCGCCACGGTGAGGACCGAACTGAGCAGGCGACGTCTCGCCATCCCGGGCTCCTGTCTGCCAAATGGCCTTTTGACCAAGCCTTTGAACGCCCTTGGCCATTCAGCATCCTAGCCAGCTCAATGGCGGCTGGTTCCGGGGTGAGACCAGCGGGTTCGGCAGGCGACGAGGGGCGCTGGTCTATGCGGGGCGGTCGAGCAGCAGGTCGACAGCGCGGGCGAGGACCTGGGCCCGGGTGCGGTTGCCATGGTCGGCGGCGAGGAAGTGCTCGCCGATCGCCACGCAGAAGGCGAGCAGGCTGCGGGCCTCGACCTCGTCGGCATCAGCGCAGAAGGTGCCGATCATCTCGCGGAGCAGCGCCATGCGCCGGTTGTCCACGCGGCGCAGGCGTGCGGCGACCCTCTCGTCGCGGCGGGCCCAGTCCCGGATCGCGAGGTCTATGGGCAGCAGGCGGTCGCTGGAGAAGGTGAGCACGCCCGCGCGCGCGATTTTGGTCCTCGGATCGCCGCCCTCGCGCTCGACGCGGTCGATCACCTCGTCGATGCTCTCCCGCTCCCAGGCGTCCAGCATGGCCTCCAAAAGCGCGTCGCGGTCGGCGAAGTAGCCGTAGAACCCGCCCTTGGTGACGCCGAGCTGCTTGGCTAGCGCCTCGACGCGCACGGCGGCCGGGCCGCCGTCGGCCAGGGCCCGCAGACCTTCCTCGACCCACCTGGCCCGCGGCGTGCGAGTCGCGCCCAATGACCCACCTCACGTTCATCTATACGCTGCCGTATATTTGCTGCTAGCCTGCTCTTATACGCTAGCGTATACATCGACGGAGGGATCGTGAGATGATGGCCGGCTTTGCCGGGCGTGCCGTGGGAACGCACCAGGTCCCCGCGTCTGTCCGCGCGCTCAGCTCGTTGCCTGACCCCGACTACGCCGACCTGTTCACGCTGTCCACCGGCATCGAGGCGGCACCGGAGCGGTGGGCCCGGGCGATGTTCGGTGACGTCCCCGGCCCGGCGGAGCTGCTGATCTGGCGCGGTCTGCTCGGTCTGCGCCTGGCCCGGGGACGTTCGCCGGCCACCGTGGCCGGATGGCAGATCGGCGGGCGCGGCGAGGATTGGATCCGGCTTGAGGCCGCTTCCTGGTTCCTGACCGCCAACCTCCTGGTTCAAGCGGCCGACGGGCGGGTGTCGCTGGGGACATTCCTGCGCTACGACCGGTGCGTGGGCCGTGGCGTGTGGCCCCCGTTGTCCGCCATCCACCGCCGGATCGTGCCGGGGGTGCTGCGCGACGCCGCCACCCGGGCCGCGAGCGGGTCCCGGCGCGACGTGCGCTCGTGATCGTCGATGCGGTAGATCACGCGATCGACTACTGCTCTTTCCCGCTTTCTCGCGGAGTCTGGTCAGTGCCCGCCGGGAGGCACCGGTCCACGCGATCGCGAAGGCGTTCTCGCTCACTGGCCGCGGCTCACCGGCCAGAGATCAGGCGCAGGGCGTCTTCCTTGCTCAGCACGGCGGCGTCGGTGGAGGTCAGCTCGGCCAGGCTGTCGCGGATATCGGCGAGCGATGATGGCGCACCTAGCCGCTGGCGGGCCTGCGCCGGGCGGTGCGGAACATCTCGGCCAGCTCCTCGGTGGTGGTGGCGTCTTCGGAGGCCTTGTCGTTGCGCCACCGGCCGGTGAACCGGGGGAAGCGCATGGCCAGCCCGGTGTCGTCCTGGATCTGGTTCCAGGCGGCGGTGTAGTTCGGGGATAGGGTCAGCTCGGCGCTGAGGATTTCGAGGACCAGGCCGGGCTCGAACCAGACGTCCGGCTCCTGGCGCGCGTCGACCCGGGCGGGCTTGCGCGGGCTGAGCAGCGGCGCCAGCCGGGCGGGCAGCGCGGCCAGGTCGGCGTCGGAGAACCCGGCGCCGCACTTGGTCACGGCGCGGAACACGTCGGCCTCCGCGTCGTAGGCGGCCAGCAACACCGCGCCGTAGACCCCGGCGCGGCGGCCGCGCCCGGCGAACGCGCCGATGACGACCAGGTCGACGGTGTCGGACAGCTCGGTCCGGTAGTCCCGCTTGAGCTTGATCCACTGCCAGCCGCGTGCTCCGGCCCGGTAGTAGGAATCCGGCCCGGTCGATTTGCACACCAGGCCCTCGCACCCGTCGGTGACCGCCTGGGCGAACATCGCGTCCAGCGCGGCGGGGTCGGTGACCTCGGCGGCGGTGGTGAGCCGCAGCCGGGGCGAGATCGTGAGGGCCGCCTCCAGCGCGGCGCGCCGCTGCGGATGCGGCAGCATGGTCAGGTCCTCGCCGTCGGCGTATAGCAGCTCGAAGCAGAACAGGCCCACGGGCACGTCCCGGACGGCCTGGTCGATGCCATGCTTACGGCGCCGCAGCATGACCTCGCCGAACGGCCGCAGCTCGCCCGCGGCCGCGTCATACGCGACAACCTCCCCTTCGAGGATCGCCTCGGCCGGCCTCAGCCCCGCCAGTAGCTCGACGACGTCGGGGAACTGCGCGGATATCTGCTCAAGCCGCCGGGTGAACAGCTCGATCGTCCCGTCGGCGGTGCGGTGCGCCTGGATCCGCACGCCGTCGTACTTGTACTCGGCCGCGCACCGCCCGCCCAGCCGGGCCAGGATCTCCCCGGCGTCGGCCAGCCGCTGGGCCAGCATGACCCGCACCGGGTTTCCCGGCTGGACCCGTAGCTGTTCCACCGCGGCCAGCCCGCCGCTCACCAAGGCGGCGGCCACCTTGCCGAGGTCGCAGCAGATGTTGTAGCCGCGCTCCAGCACCGGCCGGGCGGCCTTGCCGCCCGCATGCACCTGGGCCAGGGCATCCAGGATGGTGGGCGTGCCAATGCCTAGCCGCAGGTTCTTGGTCACCAGGCGCAGCAGGTAGCGGGCCTCTAGCGGGCTGGCCTGGGCCAGCAGGCCGGCCAGCAGCTCGAGCTTGCGCCCCTGCGAACCGGCGCCCTCGGCGGCAGCGATCTCGCCCAGTGTGCGCACCACATCGGTGACCTCCAGGCTGGCCGCCCGGCCGCCAGCCCCGGCACTGGGCCGAGCCAGCAGCCGCTCCGCGGCCTGGCCCAGGTCGCCGGTCTCCCGCACCAGGGCGGCGACCTGGGCGGTGTCGGCGCCGGCCGCGGTGGCCACGGCGCGGACGGCGAGCTTCTCGGCCAGGCCGAGGTCCACCCCGGCGAACTCGGGTGCTATCAGCCCCTGACACAGGTAACACACGGTCGGCAGGAGCCCTTCCGGGGTCTGCGCCAGCAGCGCGGCCAGCCGCTCGGTCAGCGCCAGCCGGCTGCTAACCTGCTCCAGGTCACGGTAAGCCTCGGCGATGATCAGGTACCGCACCGGCGCCTCCACGATGATCGAGTACACCACGGCCGGCCAGATGTCCCTCGCTGAGCTCGCCGACGGGCACAAAAGCCAGCCATCCACCATCTTGCGCCTCACCGCACAGCACAGTCCCGGTGGTGCCTATCCCGCGAACGTCGCCGCCTACATCAACGGAGTGTTCCGCGGCACTATCGCCGCCACCGACCACATGCCCGCCGGGCTGCACCTCTACCTGCCGTAGCAGCCAGCCAGGATCTAGGAGGGCTCGGCGACCGCCAGCGAAGCGTCGTCGCCTTCGCTGGGCAGCGACGCGCCTCTTATCTGGCTGCTCAGGGTGACGATGACGGCCAGGGCGATCAGCCAACCGCCCAGGACCACCGCGCTCGTGCGGGCCCCCAGCCAGTCGATCAGGAAGCCGCTGGCAATCGCCCCCACGGACTGGGCGCCGAACGTGGCGATCTGCACCGCGCTTCCTACCCGCCCTCGCAGGGCGTCCGGGGTGACCAGCATCCGGTAATTCCCGAGCATCAGCTCATAGATCGGCGACACGAATTCTTCCACCATGGCTATGAGGCCGATGATCACCGCGCTCGGGGCGATGGCGTAGAGCGGGAAGACGATCGCCTCGACCCACAGCATGCTGAGCGTGACGGTACCGAAAGTGAACCGCTTCCCGGCCCAGCCGGCCGCCACGTTCCCGAGCAGCGCGCCCACCCCGGCCGCGGCGAAGATCGCGCCGATGCCGGCCGCCGGGGTGTGCAGGCGTTCCGCCAGCAGCACTATCACCAGGTAGCCCGCACCGTAGCGCAGGCTGTCGGCGCTGTTGACCAGCGTGACCAGCCGCACCAGTTTGTGATTCCAGAGCCAGCGCAAGCCCGCGGTTATGTCGTGCCAGAGGTCCTGCGCGGACTCGGCCGCCTCCTCGTCGGGGCTTTCCTGGAAGTCCTTCCTGATGAGCCGCAGGGTGACGGCGGAGGCGGCGAAGGAGACGGCGTTGGCCGCGAACGGGATGGCCCTGGCGATCGCGAACAGGGACCCGCCGATCACGCCGCCGGAGATGCGGATGACCTCGCCCGCCGCCTGGCCCTGGCGCAAGCCGTCCATCAGGTCGGCTGGCCCGGTCACGTTCGGCAGCGCCGACGCGCCGGCCGCGTCAAAGAACGTGCTGAGAATGCTGGTGGCCACGGCGATGACGTAGATCTGCGGCATCGCGAGCTTGCCCAGCCATATCGCCACCGGGATCGTGCCCACGAGGACCAGCTGGCCGATATCGCACCAGATCATGATCTTCTTGCGATCCCAGCGGTCGGCGAGAGCGCCGGCGAACAACCCGAAGACTATGGAGGCGACGGCGCTCAGACCGAGGACTATCCCGGCCTGCGCGGGAGAGTGCGTAAGGGCGAGTACGAGCAGCGAAAGAGCCAGGTACTGCACGCTGTTGCCGATATTCGAGATGATGTCGCCGCTCTGGAAGAGCAGGTAATCCCGGTTATTCCACAGCGGTGACCAGCGAATTCTCGGGCGCTTTTGCATCGGGCCTACCTGCGGGCGGCCGGGCGATCGCAAGTCGCGAAGAACTTGCGGAGCGTGTCATCGTCCACTCGCGGACCGACGACCAGATCACCGAAGTCGGCCGGATCCGGATAGGGGGCCGCGTTCTCGTCCACGTAGTCGTCCGACCACGGGCGGTCCAGGCCATGCAGGCTCAGCACGACTTCGTGCTCAGCGGTGCCGACATCCCTGACCGCGTCCACCCACTTGCTCGTCGGCATGACCTTGAGGTCGATCCCCGACGCCTGGGCCAGCCGGATGACCTGGAGCCACGAGATGGGCTCCGCCGTGACGACGGAGAACGGCCCTCCGCCGGGCCGGCCTAGGCCCACGTCGATCACCAGCCGGGCCGCGTGGTCGACCGGTATCCACATCTCCTCGAAGTCGAAGCCGGGCGCCATACCGAGCTGCAAGACCACCCGCAGCAGCTTCAGCACCGCGTCTCGCTGGTTGCCCTGCCCGGTTCTCGAGTCGATGGAAAGCCGCGGCATGCGGAATATCGCGGTTGGGACACCGATCGCGTGCGCCCGGAAGACCTCTTGCTCCGCGAGACGCTTGCTGAGGACGTAACCATTTCCCGGCAGGTCTCCGAACTCCGCGTCGGTCGAGATGTAATTCAGGCTCTTAAGCGTCGCCGTGGCAGCCAGCTTGACTAGCTCCTTCGTGCTGTTGACGTTCGCTGCCCTGATCTGCTCTATCTGCAACAGCAGATTCACCTGGGCGCCATTGTGGTAGATGGTATCGACCGTTTCGGCCAGGCGCGAGTAGTCCGCGGCGCCGATGCCCAGCCGGGGCTGCGTCAGGTCTCCGGGAACGACCGTGATGCGATGGGCCGCGTCCGGCATCCACCGGTCGAACCGGGTCAGATTGCGCCTGATGCGTTCCATCCCGTGTTTTGGATCGTTGGCCCGCACCAGGCAGGAGACGTGAATGTCCGGCTGGCTCAGCAGGCCGTGGAGAATGAACGCGCCGAAGTACCCCGTCGAGCCGGTGAGCAGGATGTGTCGGCCGGACTCGGCCGCGCTGCTGCGCCGCGGCGGGGGCAGCGCCGTTCCCGGCACCAGGTCGGCGCCGTCCGGGCCCGGCCCGGCCGCCGCGGCCAGCGCGGCATCGGCACTGGCGGGCGCCGGCTCGCCGTCCGCGGGCATTTCGGCGTCGAGAGCCTGCGCGAGCAGGGCGACGGTGGGATAGCCGAACACCAGGCCGACCGGCACGTCGGCGGTCAGGGCCTTCCGCAGCTGGAGGGCCAGCCGGGCCGCGAGCAGAGAGTGCCCGCCGAGGTCGAAGAAGCTGTCGTGGATGCCGACGCCGGGCACCCCCAATACCTCGGCGAACAAGCCGCACAGCAATTCTTCGCGCGCCGTCCGCGGGCCGGCGTCGGCCTGGGCCACGGCGCCGAAGTCGGGGGCGGGCAGCGCGGCCCGGTCCAGTTTGCCGTTGGGCGTGACCGGCAGCCGGTCCATGACAACGAACGCCGACGGCACCATGTAGCCGGGCAGGCTCCCGGCCGCGTGAGCCCGCAGTTCACCGGCCGACACCGGCTGCGGGCCGGCCGCGACGACGTAGGCAACCAGGACCAGGTCGCCGCCCTCGGCCGGGCGCGCCGCCACGGCGACCTGGGCCACCTCGGGGTGGCGGGCCAGGACGGTCTCGACTTCGCCGGGCTCGACCCGGAAGCCCCGGATCTTGACCTGGTCGTCGGCGCGGCCGGCGAACTCCAGGATCCCGTCGGGGCGCCACCGGGCCATGTCCCCGGTCCGGTACATCCGCGGGCCGGCCGTCGCGTTCGGCCCCCCGGCCCCCGCCGCCGGGAACGGGCAGGCCACGAACCGCTCCGCGGTCAGCCCCGGCCGCCCCAGGTACCCCCGGGCCACCCCCGCGCCCGCGACGTACAACTCCCCCGCCACCCCGGCGGGCACCGGCCGCAGCCACTCGTCCAGCACGAACACCCGGGTATTCCAGACCGGCCGGCCGATCGGCACCTGGCCGCGGGGAAGATCGGCGAGGCGGCCGATCTCGTGCCAGGCACACTCAACGGTCACCTCGGTGGGCCCGTAGGCGTTGATGATCTGGACGTCCGGGTGGCCCTCGCGCCACTCCGACAAGGATGCGCCCATGAGCGGCTCACCGCACAGCAGCAACTGGTCAGACGGCGAGAAGGCGGCTGGGAAGCTGGCCAGCAGGGTGAGATGGCTCGGCGTGACCTTGAGGAAGGTGCATTCCGCCGCGTCGGCGGCCGCGGGCTGGGCGGCGGCGTCGAGGCTGAGGTCGGCCACCCGGATCTGGCCGCCCGCGACCAGCGGGGAGAACAGCGCGGTGATGGTGAAGTCGAAGGACACCGACGAATGCAGGATGGTCGTCCCGCGCACGGCGGTGTAGGCCTCGGCCGACCACTGCAGGTAGTTGGTCAGGGCCTGATTTGAGATTACGGTGCCCTTGGCCGCGCCGGTCGAGCCGGACGTGTAGATGAGGTACGCGGCGTGGGCGGGCCCGGCGATGCCCGTGCGGTCGGCGGGCGCGATGGCCGCGCCGGAGAGGCCGGCCAGTTCCGCCCGCACGGCGGCGTCATCCAGCAGCAACTGGCGGATCCCGGCCCCCGCGCCCTGCAGGCCGGCGCGGGTGCTGGTGATCATGCAGCCTGGCGCCGCGTCAGCGAGCATGAAGTCGAGCCGTGCCGGGGGGTAGGCGGGGTCGACGGGCAGGTAGGCGGCGCCGGCCTTGAGCACGGCCAGCAGGGCGACGATCAGCTGGTCGGAGCGGGGCAGCGCGACCGCGACGACGTCTTCGGGGCCGATGCCCTGCCCGATCAGGTACCGGGCGAGCCGGTTGGCCCGCCCGTCCAGCTCGGCGTAGGTCAGCTCGGCCGCGCCCGAGACCACCGCCACCGCGCCCGGCGCCCGGGCCGCCTGCGCCTCGAACAACTCCGCCAGCGTCTGGCCTGCCGCCGCGACGGCGGTGTCGTTCCATTCCTCCAGCACCCGCCGCCGCTCATCGGACGACATCACCTCGACCTGGCTGACCCGCCGCCCCGGATCGGCCGCCACCGCCGCCAGCACCCGCCGCAACCGCTCACCCAGCAACACAGCCGACTGGTGATCAAACAGGTCCGTCGCGTACTCGATCGAGCCGTCGAGGCCCTCGAGCTGTCCGTCCGGGCCGATCCAGTCGCTGAAGTCGAAGAGCAGGTCGAACCGGGCGTTGGCGGTGTCCCCGGTCACCGCCGTCGCGGTGAGGCCGGGCATCTGGAGTTCGGCCTGGGCGTTGTTCTGCAGCGCGACCA
>Ga0307474_10001999_pt1 | contig 14671 bp, 13 predicted proteins | sample atmos_gasesECM1C_2_FD_203312 | JGI IMG/M metagenome (GOLD analysis project Ga0307474, IMG submission 203312) | Hardwood forest soil microbial communities from Morgan-Monroe State Forest, Indiana, United States - atmos_gasesECM1C_05 | ecosystem: Environmental > Terrestrial > Soil > Temperate... | reverse complement strand
TTGTCGTTACTTACGATGCAAATGCCAGTCCCGAGTTCACGTTCTACGTCGACGGTGCGCCAGTTTCGGCCAGTGGCAGTAATTCCGCTGGCGCGCCCGGGGTCAGTTCTGCTCATGCAAGGATCGGCAATTGGGCTACGGTCAATAGCAACCGCTTTATCGGGCGTATCGACGAGTTAGAAATCTTCGACCGCGTCCTTCAGCCTGACGAAGTAGCAGCTATCTATAACGCCGGTAGCGCCGGCAAGTGCAAGACGATTCGTTTCTACGTTTCGAATAACGGGAACGCTACGATTGAGAAATTCGATGCCAACGGCGTAGACCTTGGCACGTTCGCGGATTCGAGCTCGGGCCTGAACAACCCAACGGGACTGGATTTTGACACAACTGGAAATCTTTACGTAGCTGTTCCTAATGTTATTAGGAAATTCGCTCCCGTTGGCAGCGTATCAACATTTACGAGCTCCGGCATCAGTGGACCTTTGGGATTGTCCTTCGATATCAATGGCAATCTTTACGTCGCAAACTCCGGTACCAACAACGTTGAGAGGTTCGACTCCAACGGCAACGACCTTGGCTCATTTACGAGCTCGGGTATCAATGGGCCCTTCGATCTGACGTTCGACAGCAGCGGCAATCTTTACGTCACTAACAATCTCTCCAGCACAATCGAGAAATTCAACTCTGGGGGAGGCGACCTGGGCGTGTTCGCGAACTCAGGTCTGAACGGCCCCACTGGTCTGCGGTTCGACGGCAGCGGCAATCTTTTCGTTTCCAACTTTACCGACGACACGATCAAAAAGTTCGATTCGCAGGCGAATTCGACTCTTTTTGCCACCTTGGGGGATAACCCGTTCGGTCTTGTCTTCGACTTAGAGGGCAATCTTTACGTGGCCAGTCTTTTCGGTGATTTTATTGAAAAATTCGATTCCGCGGGCAATGGGACAACTTTCGCCAGCGCGCCCCCGGCAAATCTGGCTGGCCCTGAATTCATTGCCACACAATTACTTTCTCCCACTGCTGCTTGCATCCAGTTCGATAACCCCAGCTATCAAGTTAACGAAACCGCCGGGACGATTACTATACACGTGACGCGTAACGGCGACACGAGTGGCAGCGCAACCGTGCATTACGCGACCACTGACGGTACGGCAATTTCCCCGCGTGATTACAACTCTGCCTCCGGCGACCTGACCTTCAATCCCGGTGATATCAGCCAGCCAATTACTATAACACTGAACGAGGAAACCGATCCGGGCTCCGAAGATAACGAGCCGAACCCATGGACCTTCACAGTGACGTTAAGCAATCCTATGGGGGCGGGCCAGATGCTGAGCGGCCCGGCGACGGCCACAATTGCAATCATCGACGATGACGCGGGCTCCGAACCTTCACCTACGCCGACCCCGACACCCACGCCCACCCCAACACCTACACCTACACCTACGCCAACTCCTACGCCAACGCCGACTCCGACACCCACGCCTACCCCAACCCCAACACCCACGCCAACACCTACTCCGACTCCCACCCCGACGCCGACTCCCACGCCTACGCCGACCCCTACACCCACGCCTACTCCGACCCCTACGCCTACGCCAACTCCAACGCCTACGCCAACTCCAACGCCTACACCGACGCCAACGGCGACACCAACACCCACTCCAACTCCCACTCCATGTGGGCGTGGCGGATGTGGTCCAAGTCCGACACCAACTCCGACCCCAACACACACTCCAACACCGACTCCTACTCTCACGCCAACGCCGACTCCGTTACCAAGCGCGACACCTAGCCCTACGCCAACACCAACTCCAACTCCTACACCGACGCCAACTCCAACACCGACCCCGATGCCAACGGCAACTCCTACTCCTACTCCAACTCCCACTCCGTGTGGGCGCGGTGGATGCGGTCCAAGTCCGACACCAACTCCGACCCCAACACACACTCCAACACCGACTCCAACTCCGTTACCAAGCGCGACACCTAGTCCTACGCCAACGCCGACACCGACGCCCACCCCGACAGCGGCACCTACTCCTACGCCGACACCTACTCCAACGCCGATACGCAGGGGTCCGGGACCTGGCTGACGGGCGCTGGTTGGCTAAAGTGATCCGGCGTCCAATCCATCGTTTTCGATAGGCAGCATTACTTCGCTCAGTTTCAATGGAACGACGCCGGACTTCATCGGAACGGCAAGGCTCGCCAAAAGTTCGACGATCAGCTGGAGGTGGATGTGACCGAAAACAGTTTACCGGGCACATTCGCTTTCTTTCGATCCGCCTGAGCAACGGCTATTCAGCCAGCGGCGACATCCATGTTCATTAGATTCAAACTGTCCCGGCGCGGATGACAGGTCCGCATTTTTGGGAGAGATTTGTCGCCCCATGGCGAGCAAAGAGCACATTTACACTCTCGGAATCGAAGAGGAATTCGCGATTGTCGATCCGGACACGCGCGAGTTGCGCTCTCACATTCAGGAGATTCTCGAGGGCGGCAAAGTTTTACTTAAAGAGCAGATCAAACCGGAGATGCACCAATCGGTGGTCGAACTCGGCACCGAGATTTGTGCCGACATTCACTGCGCTCGCGAGCACGTGCTCGATCTCCGGAGCAAGCTGGCAAGACTCGCGGGCGAACGCGGACTAAAAATTGCGTCGGTCGGGACGCATCCGTTTTCGCACTGGCGCGACCAACTGATCACTGAAGGCGAACGTTATCAGGAAATTTTGCGCGACATGCAATCGCTCGCTCGCGCGAACCTGATTTTCGGATTGCATGTGCACGTGGGAATCCCAGATCGCGAAACGGCGATTCACGTGATGAACCAGACTCGCTATTTCCTGCCGCACGTTTACGCGCTGTCGGTCAACTCGCCGTTCTGGGTCGGTCAGGATACGGGTTTGAAAGGTTATCGGCTCAAAGTGTTCGAACGTTTTCCGCGAACTGGTATTCCCGACGCATTCGAATCGCTCTCCGAGTACGAAGATTATTGCAAGCTTCTGGTTAAAACCGGTTGCATCGACAATCCCAAGAAAATCTGGTGGGACATTCGGCTGCATCCGTTTTTCGACACGCTGGAAGTGCGGGTGTGCGATGCCCAATCGCGCGTGGGCGACACGCTCGCGATCGCGGCGCTGCTCCAGGCGATAGTCTCCAAATTGTTCAAGCTTCTCAGGAGAAACACCACTTTTCGGGTGTATCGCCGGCGTTTGCTCGATGAAAACCGCTGGCGCGCGACGCGCTATGGGATCGACGGGAAACTGATCGATTTCGGCCGCGAAACCGAAGTCGAAACGCGCAGCCTCTTGAACGAACTGCTCGAATTTGTTTCGACGGAAGTGAACGAGCTCGGGAGCCGGCGCGAGATGGAGCACATCGAACGGATTATGCGCGAAGGTACCGGCGCTGATCGACAACTCGCCACGTTCGCGCGGACCAACGACATAAAAGCGGTGGTCGACCAAATCGTGGCCGAAACGTACGAAGGCCTGGCTGTCGGTGTTTCGTGACAAACGCTTGTTTTCGCGTCATTCTGAATTAACAAAATGCCTGACCGTCTGACCACCGACACAATTGACGAAGAGCTCGCGCCCGGTGCGCGCAACGCGATTCGCGTCTGTCTTCAGTTGAAACCGGAAGAGCGAATTACAATTATTACCGATGAAGCAACCTGCGATATCGCGGCGGCGTTGCAGGCGGAAGTGGAAGAGATCGGCTCGGATCACGCAGTTTTCGTTTTGGAGAATTATGCGACCCGCCCCCTAACTGCGATGCCGCAGATCATTCTTGACGATCTCGCGCGCTCACAAGTGTCGATCTTCGCCGCGGAGTCGCAGCCGGGGGAATTACCGGCGCGGATGCAAATGAGCGACGTCGTCAACAAGAAACATATTCGCCACGGCCACATGGTGAACATCACTCGTCAAATCATGATGGAAGGGATGCGCGCCGATTTTCGCGAAGTCGACGCGCTCAGCGAACGGTTGGTCGAACGCGCGCGGCAAGCGGAACGAATTATTTGCAAAACACCGCGCGGCACGAAATTCGAGGGCGAATTCTCACCAAAGCTGAAATGGTTGAAGACGAGCGGCATCATCAGTCGAGAAAAGTGGGGTAATCTTCCGGGCGGCGAAATATTTACCGCGCCAATGAACACGAATGGCATCTTCGTCGTCGACGGAGTAGTCGGCGATTATCTCTGCGCGAAATATGGCGATCTGCAAGACACGCCGCTAACAATTGAAGTGCGCGAAAATCGCATTGTCGATCTGGGCTGCGACGACAAGGAGCTACTCCAAGAATTTCGTGCCTACACCAGCACGGACGAAAACAGCAATCGCGTCGGCGAGTTCGCCGTCGGCACCAACACCGCCTGCACTCATGTGATCGGAAACATTTTGCAGGACGAAAAGATTCCGGGTATTCACATCGCTTTTGGTCATCCCTATTCCGAGCACACCGGCGCCGATTGGAAATCGAAAACCCACATCGACTGTGTCGGTCGCGATTTCGACATCTGGTTCGACGGCGAACCGGTGATGCGCGCCGGAAAATTTCTGATTTGAATTCGATTGGCGCGATTATCGTTGCGGCATTCGCTGTTCTCTGGGTTGCCGCGGGTGCTCGTGAGCTCGGCCGCGTTTGGTTTATTTCACTGCTGCTGCTCGCGCTGTGCACTTCCGGCCTAATCATTTTTGCCGCTGGGTTTATTCTCTATGCAGCGCGTCGTGGACATTTCGACGAAAGGATTTATGAAATGTTCGTCGCCCTCGAAGTCGTCGCGATCATCTGCGCGGTTGTCCTGCTCAAACGCGCTGGCCGAAAGCAGTATCTGGTTCCAGTGATCGCGGTGATTGTTGGGCTACATTTTTTTGGAATGGTTCCGGCGCTGCATTCGAATCTCTTTTGGTAGGTTGGGGCGGCGATGTGCGTCTTATCCCTCGCTACGATGTCGATCTTGTCGCAAAGGTTTTGGGCGCCAGTGGTGGGCGTCGGTTGTGCGCTGATTTTGTGGTTATCCGCGCTTCGTGCGTTCTTCTAGAGTGCACCCGGAGCTTCGAGAGAGATTCAACGCCGACTTTGCCCCGGCGAAATATTCGGCGCTTTTGCGCTGCGTGAATGAAGCGACCAAGTGGCCCGCAGATTTTCGGATTTCCGAAACGCCGATCTTCCTGACGCGCGAGTTTACGGACGAAGTGGTTTATGCGGCGAACGAGATCGCCGCCCAAACGCTGACGCCTGAATTCAGGAGACATTCCGCGTCGGCCATCCCGCCCGGACTTGAAGTGCCTAACGAATCGGGGCATCCGGAATTTCTCATTGTCGATCTTGCGGTCTGTAAAGAGGATCATCGGCTCACCCCGAGGCTGATCGAGATGCAGGCGTTTCCGAGTTTGTATGCGTTTCAGTTCCTGCTTCTCGGGTGCATGCGAAAAGCCTATCCGGCAATCCCGCAGAATTGGACGTCATCATTTGGTGGGATCAGGGACGAAGAATACATCGACATCCTGCGCCGAACGATCATCGGCAATTCCAAGCCGGAGAACGTGATTTTGCTGGAGATTGAGCCGGAGAAACAAAAAACGCGGATCGATTTTTCTGCAACCGAGGCGCTGCTGGGAATTCAGTCGGTCTGCGTGACGAAAGTCAGGAAGCACGGGCGTGAGTTATTTTACGATCATGGCGGACGCGAAACGCGCATCGAACGCATCTACAATCGCGTCATTTTCGACGAGCTCGAACGCCGGCCGGACCTCACATTGCCATTTCGGTTCCAGGAGGAGCTCGATGTCAGCTGGATCGCGCACCCGAACTGGTATTACAAAATCAGTAAACACTCGCTGCCGTTCATCAAAACGGCGTATACGTCGCCGACGTTTTTCGCGGACGAATTTCCTTCCGGAGAAAACGTAGAAAATTACGTTTTGAAACCGCTTTATTCGTTTGCCGGTCTTGGCGTTGACATGGAACCGACGCACGAAAAGATCGCCGCGTTGAGAAATCCGCATCAATGGATCTTGCAGAAAAAAGTCGAATACGCGTCGTTCGTTTCAACGATCGACGGACCTAAATCAAAAGCAGAACTCCGAATGATGTTTGTCTGGACGGAGCGCGACGAACCGGTCCTTCTCAACAACCTGGTGCGAATGAGTCAGGGCCAAATGATGGGAGTTAATTTCAACAAGGACAAGACCTGGGTCGGGTCAAGCATCGCGCTCCACGAACGATAAAACTCAGGCCGCTCGAGTTTTGATGTTGATCTCGGACGTGAGCGTTTGGTGGACGGGGCACTTGCCCGCGATTTCCATCAGTTTCGCGCGTTGCTCGTCCGTCAATTCACCATCAACATAGATCTCCATCTCGATCCGGTCGATCCGGCCTTCCTTTGTCTCACAGTCGTCGCAATCTTTCGCGTGAATTTTTGAATGCCAGAGCGAGACAGAGATTCTTTGCACCGGCCAACTCCGCTTGCGCGCATAGAGACCGATCGTCATCGAGGTGCAGGCGCCGAGCGCGGCGAGAATGAGATCATAAGGCGATGGGCCGGAATCGGTCCCGCCGTACGAAACTGGTTCGTCCGCCGTGAGATGGTACGATCCGATCTGAACTTTTTGCGCGAAGCCTTTCGCGTCACCTTGAACAATTACGTGGGGTTCCGTTCGTTCCGCCATATTACTAAACCTTTCCTTTTATCATTTCTCGCACCTCGGCTGATGTGTGCACCGGGATGATCCCGAATTCCATCAAGTCTTTCCAATTGTCGATCCAGCGTTCGAGGAGCACGAAATCCTCGGTCTCCATAATCTGCCAGCAGGTTTTCAAGTTGTGGTCGATCCAGCTCGAAACGTAATTCAAACCCTCCGGCATCATGCGTCCTTTTTCGGCCAGGCGTTGATAAATTGCGGGGGCATCTTTGAACTTCTCGATCACCAGGTAATGCATCAGGCGAGATTACATCGTTTTCGCGTAGAGAAGCGAATCGAGAATTTGTCCGTCTTTGATGACGTTTTTTCGCAAACGACCCTCGAAAACGAAGCCGGCCTTCTCCAATACCCGCGCTGAAGCCGGATTATTTGAGTAAGCCGCGGCGAAGATCCGTTTTAAAGAAAACTCATCGAAGGAGTAATTCACGAACGCTGGGACCACTTCGCTCATGATGCCTTGTCCCCAAAATTCTTCAGCCAGCCAATACCCAAACTCAGCAGTGAGGCGATACACGTCTTCCCCAGGTATCATTCCGATTCCGCCGACTGCCGCTCCGTCAATATCGATGCAAAAAAGTTTCTCCGATTCCGTCTCGTTTGTTGCGCGTTCCAAAAAACTCCTGGCGTCTTCAATCGTATAGGGATGCGGAAAACGATCGCGCAGGGTCAGCCAAACGCGGCGATTGTTGGCGTGTTTGGTCAGCGATTCGGCATCATTCAGACGCCAGTTGCGAATCGTGCAACGCTCAAGCTTCAGTTCCATCGTTCGCGGCCGACACAGCCGCCGCTACAACTATTTGAGTTCTTCGTTCGTTTCGGCAAACGCCTTCACCGCAAATTCCAAGTCTTCGCGCGAATGGGCAGCACTAACTTGCACGCGAACGCGGGCAGCCCCATGCGGCACAACCGGATAGAAGAAGCCAATCACGTAAACCCCTTTGTCGAGCATCCGAGCAGCGAACTTCTGCGATTTCGCCGCGTCGCCGATCATGATGGGTACAATCGGATGCACACCGGGCTTAACGGTAAGGCCGGCGTTGGTGATGGCTTCGCGAAAGTATTTTGTGTTGGCCTCAAGCTTGTCACGCAACTCAGTTGACTCAGTGAGCATCTCCAGTGCCTTCAAGCACGCGGCCACGATTGGCGGAGCGACCGTATTCGAAAATAAGTAAGGTCGCGATCGCTGCCGCAGAAGAGCGACAATCTGTTTGCGCCCGCTGGTGAATCCGCCGCTCGCGCCTCCCAGCGCTTTGCCGAGCGTGCCAGTGATGATGTCTATATTGCCCATGACGCCTCGATACTCGTGGGTGCCGCGACCTTTGGGTCCAAGAAATCCGGTCGCGTGAGCGTCGTCGATCATCGTCAGTGCATCGTGCTTTTGGGCGAGGTCAACGATCGGCTTCAGATCGGCGATTGTTCCGTCCATCGAGAAACAACCGTCAGTCGCGACGAGTTTGAACCGCGCGTTGCCTGCTTCTTTCAGCTTCGCTTCGAGATCGTTCATGTCGTTGTGCTTGTAACGGAAGCGCTGCGCTTTGCACAGGCGGATGCCGTCGATGATCGAGGCGTGATTCAGCTCGTCACTGATCACGGCGTCTTTTTCGGTAAGCAGCGTTTCGAACAAGCCGCCATTGGCGTCGAACGCGCTTGGGTAAAGGATCGTGTCCTCCGTCCCAAGAAATCCGGTCAGCGCAGCCTCGAGTTCCTTGTGAATGTCTTGCGTTCCGCAAATGAACCTCACGCTGGCCATGCCAAACCCGTGATCGTCGAGTGCTTTTTTAGCGGCTTTAATGAGCTGGGGATGGTCGGCGAGGCCGAGATAGTTGTTCGCGCACATGTTGAGAACGCGTTTGCCATTTGCGACGGCGATGTGTGCGTCCTGCGGCGAAGTGATTACACGCTCCGTCTTATAAAGACCCTGCGATTTTATTTCCTCGAGCGTTTGCGAGAGTTGCTTTTCGAATTCGGCGAGCATGAAAACAGTCTCTATCAAAGCATCGCCGATGCAAAACTAGTCTTTCCAACCTTTCGTTACGAGAAGTGGAACGTTTTCGCCGTCGTTCACGCCCTGCATTGGTTCGATCACAACGTCACCGGCGGTGTGCTCGTTGAGAAACGATCCAATTTCCATCGACCAGTAGGACATGTAACCGGCCCAACCGAAGTACGGATTCGGCGCCGGGCCCAACCGTGGCATGCTCGGGTCGAGCGGACGCGCGCCGCCGACGATCCAAACCCGGTGACCGGATTGCAATGCTTGCTGGATCGCGGAACGGACATCGCTCAGCGGGTCTGTTTCGATCATCTTCGATTTCATCAAGTCATAACGATGAATTCGATGCTCGCTCATGATCGGGACCGTGATCCACGGGGTAGGGCCGTGATAGTAACGATAAAACGACGGGGAAAAGTGCCACGGATTGAGGACGATTAGATCGTTTGGTCCGGCTTCTTGTTCGAGCTTTTGGGCCACGATGTCGATGTCGGTCAGGCGCTCGTGCGCGACGTTCCAGAGTTTGAACGGCAAGAACAACAGGGCCGCGGTCGCGAAGAGAATTCTGGCGATCCGGAACCATTGAGTGCGGGACAAGATTCCGCCAACCAGATCCATAGCGCCTGCGACTGCGCACAACAACGGAAGGTAATACCAGGGGCGGGTGGCGTAACTCAGGATTTGCAAGAACGCGTAGTAAGCGATGACTGAAAGGACGCTTACCGCAGTCAAAAACAAAAGAAGCGCTGCTTCGCCCGAGGATTTTTCACGGCGCACGATCCACCACTGCGGAAGTGCAGCGACGACGGTTAAGGGGAACGCCGCGTACCACAAAATTGCCCCGAGCAACGATTGTTCTTGCAGGGCCAGCTTTAATTTTTCCCAAAGGGAAGGGAAGTCGGCCGGATATTTGAGAACAATATTCCAGTCGGCGTTCAAATAGGAGTGGATGTAAGGAACAAATGAGAGCGCACAAACTCCGCAACACATGCAAACGATTGCCGCGCGGCGGAATTCTTTTTCAATCGCAAGAGCGAGAACTGCCGAAGCGCCGATCGCCGCGATCAAGGGGACTGCGTTGATCATGAATTGAACGGAGCCGATCGCTGCGAGGGTCGCGAGAATCACATTTCGACTTGTCGGCGTTCGGATGGCTCGCGCACTGAGACCTATGGTTAAGAGCAAGAAGACGTAGCCGAGCCCGTAACCGCGCAACGAAGTGCCCCAGAGCAGAAACGTCGCGTTGAGGCCGAACAGCGCGAGAAATAAAGATGGGCCGCGATCGCGGAGGCCACGTGAATTGAACCACGCCGCCGCGAGCAGGGCGACGCCAACGGCGAACCCGAACCACCGCAAACTCGCGTCACTTGAACCGAACAGTGCAACGTAACATCGGATCAAAAGTGGAAACGGGAGTGGAAAGGCTTCGTGCTGAAAATTCGCCGCGACATCGCCGATTGTCGGCATTTGAGCAAGTTGAAGAGCTGCCGCTTCGTCCCGCCAAAGCGCGCCCGCGTGCGCTGCGCGCATCGCGAGAAAAAGCAACACAATCGCCGTTAGCAAAATGGCGATGAGCAACTCCAGTCGCGCCAGGATGTCGATCTTGCGTGACACCGAAGACAAAGCGTCGCCGAATTGAGCGTCTTCAATCATCGGTCGCTATTTGTAAAACAGGAAACAAAGCATGCCGATCCCGATCAGCGCGTAGAGCGATCGATATTGAACCTGAAATCGATCGAGGATTTCGGGGTTGAGTTGGCTGCGAAGCGCGCGCAACGACCAATAAAGGTGAAGCAGGTAAAACACGGCCGCGAGAAAACTCAGCGGCCGCGGCACAAGTCGGAACCAGCCGAGAAGAAACAGGCAAAGGTAGGCGCAGGTAAACAAAATGAGTCCGGCCACGAATGTGGCCCGTTTGCCGAATGCGACTGCATTGGTTCGGGCTCTGTTTTTTTGATCGAGGTTAAAATCGCGGACTTCATGGTTGAGATGACCGGCGGCAAAAGTCAGGGCGAAGAAAAGCGCGATGAAGATGCCGCGTTGATCGATCGGTGTGAAGACGGCGTAGCCGAGCAAGAAATGAAACACCCCACCGATGAGATGCGGTAACGAAGACGCAATCGGCGTTCCTTTGAAATTGAGTTTCGGGTGCGAATAGAAGAAGCCGAGTACCGCGACGATTACGGCCAGAATTACGACGCGCAGGTCGATCAGAGCGAAAACAAGCAAACTCGTGACGAGCAGAAACAAGGAGAACCAAAACAAACGCAGCGATGAAACCTGCGGGTCGGCCGCCTTCAATCCATGCGCGATGTCGGCCCAGTCGTTCAAGGTAAAAACATGAGCGACCAGCAGGATGCTGCCGATTAGAAATACGAAGAGCGTTTCAAAGTGGACGGTGGTAAGCGCGCTCATTGAGAACAACGCGCCCATCAGCGGCGTTCCCTGAAGGACAAAGACTTCGTCAAAACGGATGTGACGAAGCAGCGCCCGACTGTGCAAAGGTGTATTCATTGATGCGCGGAATATTTGGCGAGCGCTTCGATGACAACGGCCGTAGTGAGCGCGCGCGCGCCATAATTCAACGGCTGGACCGCGCCGCGATAGGCTGACGCAAGCTCCCAGCCGCCGTCTGCGGACTGCCGTGTGAGAAGAATATTGATCGCGCGGTCCAGAGCGTCGCCGCGATAATCAAGATTCAAAAGGGTGAGCGCGCCGAGCGCGGTCTCAAGGTCGTTGCCCCACGAGCCGTCGGGATTTTGGAGCGAAAGAATGGTATCACGGAGTTTTCCAATGCCGGGTTCCAGGCATTTCACATTTCCTTCCCGATACGCGCGCGAGAAAGCATGGGAAAACATCAACGGCGAGCGGTAGTAAACCGTCCCTCGACGGAAATTATCGTTGTCGATTTGGGCGACCACGTATTTGCACACGGCGTCGACATTTTCATGGGCCAATCCGAATAGAAGAAGTGCGTTAAGGTTGACGACCGTATCGATATCGCGGCTGTCGATGTTGAACCAATCGGACGGCGGACCAATCCAAGTCGTGAACAAACCATTTTCATTTCTACTCGCGCGAACAGCCTCGAGCGCGGCGGGCGGGATCGGAACCTCGAGGCGTTGGAGAGCCGCCCATGCCAACGATGTGTCGTCCACGTCGGCAGAGAGTTTGATGTCGGTTCCGCTGCCATAATAATGCCAGACCCCGGGAGAATCGCGTTGGATCGTCAGATATTTGGCCGCGCGTTCTTCGGTCCCGCGCGCACTTGCGGAGTCCCGACAAAAGGACAGTGAATAAAGCACCTGCGAAACGGTGAAGACTGCGTCGACGGGCGTTTTCTGGTCCGGGGCGTCGACATGCCAGCAATCGGTGATGAAACCGCCGGTTGCGGTTTGACTGGCGGCCACGAAATCGAGTCCGTTTTGGATCGCGAAAGCGCATCGAACGCGCCGCTCGTCCACCGAAGATCTACAACCTTGGAAAGCAGCGAAGAAAAAAAGCACGGTCCAGGCTACGAGTCGCATGCGGGGGGAATTAGTTATTTGGCGAAGCGGTGTCAAGGTGAGCTGCTTTACTCTTTCCAGCCACGGGCAATGAGCAGCGGCACATTTTCGTTTGAATTGACGCCGTCCATTGGCGAAAGAACGACTTCCCCGTCGATCACATGTTGCTGGAGAAACGCGCCGAGCTGCGTTGCCCACGAGTAATCATACATCCCCGAGTCCGAACCGTACTGTGGATCGGGCGCCGGTCCCAGAATGAGAGGTTCGCCCCGCTGGGTGAGTTGTGCGCCACCCACCAGCCAAACGCGATTTCCAGACTGCAGCGTTTCTGAGATTGCTGACCGAATGTCGGCGAGCGCGTCAGGCGATCGCATTTTTGCGATCAGCAAATCGTAACGATGAATGCGTTTCTCGCTCAGTTCCGGGAGGGTCATCCAGCGGAGCGGGCCGTGATAGTACCAACTGAAACCCGGCGCCAGGAACCAGCGGTTAACAATGATCAAGTCGCCATTGTGGGCGTAGTTTTGCAAATTTCGCGCGAGCAGGTCGAGATTCGTTTCACGCTCGGTGATCTTCGGCCAAGCGAAAATCGGCAACACCGCAGCCAGGCTTATCACCAGAACGAGTCGCGCCATGCGAACCCAAACAAACTGGCTGAGCAGGCCAACAATCAATTCGACGGCGGCGGCGAGCAGGCAGAGAAGCGTGAGATAGTAACGAGTCTCGGGGATGTTGTGCAGAGTCCGGAGAAAAACGAAATACATCGGCGTTGCCAGGGCGATGGTGAGAGCGCCAAAAGCGAAAACATCCGCACTGGTTGAATCGCGACGGGATTTTGCCGCAACAATCCAAATCGCAGCGAAAAACGAGATCACGGTAACCGCTAGCCAGATCCAGGGCGAGACGCCGGCCGGCTCACCGCAAGCAATCATGAATTGGCGCCAGAGCTCGGCGGGGGTCGTCGCCCGTTGCAAAGCCACGACCCAATCACGAATTTCAAAGTAGGTCATAAATTTCGGGACATAGGAAAGCCCGCATATCCCAGCGACCCCACACAGCGCCAAACCCCACTTGAATTGGCGGCGGAAAACGCAGACCGCAAAGGCGGCGAGAAGAAAAGCGGGAATCAGCGCGGCCGGAAAGTAAAGCGATTGCATGCTCGCGAGGTAACAAACAAACATTGCAATCAGTCGCCTGACTGTTGGCTCGGCGACGAACAGGATGGTCAAGCCAAATGACAATGTAACCAAGACCGAACCGAGTCCGTATCCGCGGATCCACGTCCCGACGGTGAGAAATGTGACATTGAGTCCCACCAGCGCCGGCAAAATCAAAGGCACATCACCACGACTCCGGGCGTTGAACCAGGCTACAACCAACAATCCGACCCCGACTAGAAAACCGAAACAGCGCAGACCGGCGTCGCTTGTTCCAAACAACATTATGAAAACGCGAACGGTGGTCGGAAAAAGAATCGGGAAGGAGGTGAATTTTAAGTTGGCAACGATGTCAGCGAACGCCGGCATCCGTGCGAGCTCGACTGAATCACACTCGTCTCGCCAAAGCGCTCCTGCATGGGTGGCACGGACGAGAAGGAGAAGCAAGACCAGCGCGGAGAGGAGAATGGCGGCGACCCACTCGGCGTATTTGATGAACTTTGGATTCATGGAGCGGGTCGACTTGGTGATTCGGATTATGTCCGGAAAAAAGAAAGTTGCGAGGCTGTGAATAAGTGTTAATAAGTTCAGCGATCTGCCTTGACCCACGCTGAGCTACGCAGCCTCGCCCTAGCCGTCCTCGCGGCTTTTGTCGCACTTATTCTCCTCACTGGCTGCGAAACCGGCGGGACCGCCCGGGCTCTCCCGGCCTATGAAGCGCCCATCGGAAAGCGTGAATTCCAAAACGTCCGCATGACCGCTTACACTCACACCGAGGCCGATCATCGCGCGTTTAGCAATCGCAACGCTCTCGGGGGCGAATTGCACGCGGCCAGTCCGGCAATCCGTCGCGCCGAAAATGTTCGGCAGGCGCGCGCGATTTCGGACAGCGACGATACCGACGTGATCAACGTTTCGAGCAGCGACACTAAGCTCGAGAAGTTCTCTTTAGATAAACCAAAAAAAGGAACACGCGTTACAACGACCGTGACCACAACCCACGTTACGAAAACAACGACCACAACCGCGCGCGGCGCGAAACGCGCAGTGGTAACGAGCAAAGTCTCACCGCAAATCGGAAGCGCTGCGGCAGATTGGTCCCGCTGGCCGATGGGAACGACGTTTCGATTGTTATCGACCGGCCAAATGTATCGCGTCGAAGATTACGGTTGGGCTTTGAGCGGCCGGAACACGATCGATCTTTACATGGCCAATCAGCGCGACATGAACTCGTGGGGCGCGCGCCAGGAACCGATCCAGGTCCTCCACTGGGGCGATCCGCAAGAAAGTTTGCAATTCCTT
>Ga0307474_10001998_pt1 | contig 14673 bp, 12 predicted proteins | sample atmos_gasesECM1C_2_FD_203312 | JGI IMG/M metagenome (GOLD analysis project Ga0307474, IMG submission 203312) | Hardwood forest soil microbial communities from Morgan-Monroe State Forest, Indiana, United States - atmos_gasesECM1C_05 | ecosystem: Environmental > Terrestrial > Soil > Temperate... | reverse complement strand
CAACGGGCTCGGGCCCTGCTGATAACTCAAATACGGATGGGCTCGAAGATGTCCCGATGCGATTCGCGCAATTGTCCAACACATCACTGCGCTTCTCGCGAAGACCGACTGGTCTTGAGTACAATCAGAATCTAGAATCTTGGCCAATGCTCTGGCCCGCAATGCCACGCTACGCAATTTGCGCAGCCGCAATACTTCGGCGTCGATCATTATTTTGCCCCTTCTGCTTCCCCTGCCCCTAAGTACTCCGGTCTACAACCGAAGAACCCCTTCCATCGGGGCAATAGCGCTATTCTCAAGGTTATTCGCGGCGAATTCTGTAGGACAGCCTCGCATCAGATTGCAGGTAAGCACCCGAGTTCCACATTAATGTCAAATGCCTGGCGCTTATGGTCAAGTTATAGTGTCGATACATGAATTCACCACGCCCGCTGCTCGGCTTTTGGATGTGCGTGGCGCTGGTGGTCGGCAATTCGATCGGGTCGGGCGTATTTCTTCTGCCGGCCTCGCTGGCTCCTTTTGGACTCAACAGCGTTATCGCTTGGGGCTTCACGGCAAGTGGCGCCATTGCGCTCGCCATTGTGTTTGCGCGCTTGAGCCGCGCGTTTCCTCAGGCCGGCGGTCCCTACGCCTACGTGCACGTCGCGTTCGGTCCCTTGATCGCCTTCGTCGTGGCGTGGGGCTACTGGATTTCTATTTGGGTCGGCAACGTCTCGATCGCCACGGCCGCGGTGAGTTACCTCAGTCCACTATTGCCTTGGATCGCGGAGAAACCCGGTGCATCGGCGGGTGCGACACTGCTGCTGTTGTGGTTGCTGACGTTCGTGAATTGGTACGGAATCAAGGCCTCGGGCTGGGTTCAGGGCATCACGACAATATTGAAAATTCTCCCGCTGCTGGCAGTCGCGGCATTAGGCCTCCTGTCTCTGCATTCGACTCACGCGGCGCCGACGCTGAATATTCCGCTCTCGATCAGCGGCGTGACCGCTGCGGCCACCTTGACGCTATGGGCATTGCTCGGGCTCGAGTCGGCCACGATTCCTGCCGACAAAGTGGCAAGTCCGGGCCGCACCATTCCCATGGCGACGTTGCTCGGCACTGTGGTGACCGCGCTGATCTGTGCCATTGCGTGTACGACCGTTTTACTGCTGGTTCCACCGGCGACACTGGCCCAATCGAATGCGCCTTTCGTGGATCTGGCCGCGCAGTACTGGGGAGTGGGCGCCGGTAAGCTCGTGGCAGTATTCGCCGCCATCAGTGCGTTCGGCGCGTTGAATGGGTGGATCCTGTTGCAGGGTGAGTTGCCTCGGGCGATGGCGATTCGCGGCGAGTTTCCGCAAATTTTCGCGCGCGAATCTGCGCACAACACGCCGGGGTTCGGCCTGTGTTTCGGCAGCGCGCTGGCGACGCTGCTGATTCTGGCGAACTACCAGAAATCCATGGTGAGCGTGTTCACATTCATGATTCTGCTCTCGACGACCGCCTGCCTCGTGTTGTACGCGCTCTGCTCGGCGGCACTATTGCGTCTGCAATGGACGCAAAAATTAGGCGCGCCGCGCAAGGGCTCGGTGCCCCTGGCCATTGTCGGGATCTTGGCGACCGCTTATTCTCTGTGGGCAATCGTCGGCGCCGGCGCTGAGGCGGTCCTGTGGGGCGCTGCGTTGCTGCTGTTGGGCGTACCGCTGTATTACTGGTTCAGGAGCTCGCGCTAATTCCCATGTGGAGGTCTTTCATTGCAGTGGCCGTGGGAGGTGCGCTTGGATGCCTGTTTCGCTGGTATCTCGCGATATTCTTGAACCGCTATTTCCCGGCCATCCCGCCGGGCACCCTGGCAGCCAATCTGATCGGCTGCTACGTCATCGGCATGGCGATTGCGTTTTTCACCACTTACCCCACTTTCGCGCCTGAGTGGCGGCTGTTCATCACGACGGGATTTTGCGGCGGCCTTACCACTTTCTCGACCTTCTCCGCCGAGGTGGTCATGCTGATGCAATCCGGGCGCTCGATCTTTGCGCTGGGCGCGATAGGCGCGCACCTGCTGGGCTCGTTGTTAATGACCTTCGCCGGCATCGCCACCGTGGCGTGGCTCAAGGGTTAGTCGCCTCGAGCTTCGTGCTCTCGCCTGGCAATCGCGACAGCCCGCTCGAGTTCCGCGACATCGTAAACCCCGTTGATGATGTGTCGTCCCACCAGGAGGCCCGGTGTACCGCGAATGCCCAATGCCCGGACCTCGGTGTCGTTTCGCTGCAGCAAGGCATTGATCAATGCGCCATGCGAAACGCCGTCCGCTTTCAATTGGATCATGTTCAGGCCCGCGTGTTGCAACAGCGAATCGACTTGGCTGTTGGAGGCCAGGCGCGCGGCCCCCATCAACGTGTCATGCGCGAGCAGGTACTTCCCTTGCCAGCCTGCGGCCAGCGCCGAGCGCGCCGCATACCTTGAGACGTCGCCCAAGATCGGCCAATCCTTGTAAACCAGCGCCACCCGCGCATCCGCCTGTAACAGCCCCTGCAGCGCGGGCGCCAGTTTTTTGCAGAATGGACAGTTGTAGTCGAAATATTCCACCAAGGTGACGTCCGCGTCGGTTGTCCCGGCTGCCGGCGTGCCGGGATTGCGCAGGATCGCGACTTCCGCGCTTCTCGAGATGGCGCCGACATCTTCAGCACAGGCCGCTGAACCGCTTACTGCGAGCGCAAGAAAACCCATGGCATATAGCCAACCGATCCAGCGTCTTTGCATACCCTTCAGTATCGCAAAATCGACGTTTTGGGTCGCTTGTGATATATTAGTTAGAGGCCTAACCATTAGAGATCTGTCAATGAGCGATCTGGAAGAACGATTCAGCGACGCCTTGCATAGTACCTCCAGGTCATGGCGCCAAGCCGTTGATCGTAAACTGAAATACCTGGGCGTCAGTCAGGCCAGCTGGATGACGATTGCCACGGCTGCGAAGGCGCGCTCGCCGCTGTCGCAGTCGGAATTGGCCGATCGATTGGCGGTCGAGGGCGCCACCATGGTTGCGATGATTGATCGCCTGGTGAAGGCGGGCTTGGTCAACCGCGAAGCCTCGACCACGGACCGCCGCGTGAAGCGCGTCGTCCTAACGCCGGCGGGAATGAAGATCTATGAAAAGGTCAAAGCCGAAGCGGCGGCGCTGCGCAGAGATTTGCTGGCCAATACCGATCAAAAAAAACTGCTGATCGCCACTGAGCTCCTCGAGGGCCTGCAAGGAATCATCGACCAGCAAGCATGAACCGTCCGCTCAATCGGCCGATGATCACGCTATCCATCATGGCCGCGACGATCATGCAGACGCTCGACAGCACGATCGCGAATGTGGCCCTGCCGCACATGCAGGGTACGCTCTCGGCTTCGCAGGATCAGATAGCGTGGGTGTTGACTGCCTACATCATCGCCTCAGCGATCGCGACGCCGGTTACCGGCTGGTTGTGCGATCGCTTCGGCCAGAAAAATATTTTCATGGCCTCCATCACCGGTTTCACCGTGGCCTCCGCGCTATGCGGGATGTCGAACTCGCTCGGGCAAATCGTCGCCGCGCGGCTCTTGCAAGGAGTCTTTGGGGCAGCGTTGGTGCCGCTCGCGCAAGTCGTGCTCATGCAGATCAATCCCCGTGAGAAGCAAGGCCAGGCCATGGCTGTGTGGGGCATGGGAGTCATGGTGGGACCGATCTTGGGTCCCACGCTGGGCGGCTGGCTCACCGACAGTTATAACTGGCGCTGGGTGTTCTTCATCAATGTACCAATCGGAATCATCGCCTTTTACGGCATGTGGAGATACATTCGACCGGACCCGGGCGGCAGACACGCGCGATTTGATTTCTTTGGGTTTGCGACCCTGAGTCTTGCCTTGGGTTCTTTGCAATTGTTGTTGGATCGCGGTCAGCAGAATGATTGGTTTTCCTCCACCGAGGCCTGGATCGAGGCCATCGTGGCCTTTGTGGCGACGACCTACTTCGTGGCGCACACCGCCTTGACGCCGGCGAAGCAGTCCTTTCTCGACTACCGGCTGCTCAAGAATCAAAACTACGTCACTGGATTGCTTTTCATTTTTATCGTGGGTCTCGTGCTCTATGCGACGCGCGCATTGATTCCGACAATGCTGGAGAATTTGCTCGGCTATCCTGTCGCGACCACCGGCCTCGTCACCGCGCCGTCCGGCATCGGCACCATGTTGGCCATGCTGATCGCGGGACGCATCATCGGCAAGGTGGACCTACGATTGACGCTGTTGGTGGGATTTCTGATCAGCGCTTTTGCTCTTTGGCAAATGACCGGCTACTCGCTCGAGCTGTCGCAAGGCGACATCATTTGGCCCGGTGTGATTCAAGGCTTCGGCACGGGCTTGGTGTTCGTGCCCTTGAGCGCCGCAACTTTCGCCACCTTGAGTCCGGAGATGCGCGCGCAGGGGACTTCCATCTACAGCCTGGTGCGCAATATCGGCAGCAGCATCGGCATCTCGTTGGTGCAGACTTTATTGATTCGCAACACCGTCACCGCGCATTCCTCCTTGACCGAACGCGTGACCGCGGGCAGTCCGGCCTGGCACAACCCTGCCGTGTCGGCGGCCTATGACGTGCATGTTCCTGCCGCTGCAGCCCTTCTGGATGGTGCTGTCAACCAACAAGCGGCCATGATCGCCTACATAGACGATTTTTGGTTCATGTTGTTCCTGACCTTGTTGGTGACACCACTCTTGCTGCTGATCCGGCCGCCCCGAGGTCCGGTCACGGAAGACCCGCAAGCCGTGATGGATTAGCGCAGCGCCATCACATGCCGCCGCTACCGGTGGGCGGCAAAGTCCTGGGTCCAGAACACGCCGGAAGCCGTGCGCAGGTTTTCAGCGAAAGCAATGCCGATCAAGGTGAAGCGGCTGTCCATGATGTTCTCGCAGTGCGCGGGGCTCGCCAGCCATCCGTCCGTGACCTCGGCCGGCGTCATGGCGCCGGCGGCGATATTTTCACCCACGATGCGATGTGCGCCGAAACCGGCGCGCGTCACGCGGACACTCGGCGTACTGCCGTCACGACCGCGGTGATCGAAGGCGTCATGCTCGGCCATGTCGCGCGAGTGTTCCAGCGCCGCCTGTGTCAGCGTGGGATCGAGCGCCAGTGGAGCGGCGGGCCCAAAGTATTTGCCGCCGCAACGTCGACCCGCAGCGCGGGCGGCATTGACGCGATCAAGTATCACGCGGCTTACGGAGGCCGCATCGCCCCGGGCCGGAAGCACCACGGGTGCGGCGAATATCATCCAGACGTCATGGCCGCGCTGCTCGGCGCCGAACTCCTTCATTCCTGAGTCTTGCACCGTACGGCAATCGTGGGCGATCAGCATGCTCTCCATTTGCGCGTCGCTCGTGGGTCCGGAAAGACGAATTGCGGCCGAACGCGCAGCGAGGTAGCCTGATTCGGCGATGGCGCTTTGCAGTGAGGCGCCGTGAGAATAGCGTTGCGCAGCTTGCTGCAGCTGCACGTTGTAGAACAGCGGCGTGCGCAGCGGGCCACGTATGCCCGCTGTCCCGCAGCCGTGCAAACGCGCGGCGTTGGCTGCATTGAGCGGCGCAGAATGCACTGTAACGGCTGCAAACGCGCCTGCGATGCAGAGCAGCGCTGCCGCTGGAGCGCTGCCTTTAAATTTTTGGCGAATCGCTACTCTTTTGCCTGCTTGGCCATTACCGGGGCGCCGCCGCCTGTGTCTCCGGTCGGCGAACCGGCCAATATTTTCACGGCCTTCGGTCCCGCCCAGCGTTCGATGTCATCAAAGAAAGTGAAAACCGCAGGAACGATGACCAGGGTCAATAACGTCGAGGTGATCAGGCCGCCGATCACAGCAATGGCCATGGGCTGCCTGAAATCACTCGCCTCGCCCAAACCGGTCGCGACCGGAATCATGCCCGCCACCATCGCGACCGTGGTCATTACGATTGGGCGCGCGCGTTTGTGTCCCGCCTCCACGATGGCCTGCAGACGGGTTTTGCCGGCACGCATCTCTTCGATGGCCATGTCGACCAGCAAGATGGAGTTCTTCGCCACGATGCCCATGAGCATCAGCACGCCGATCATGACGGGCAGCGAGATCGGCGTATTGGTAAGAAACAACGCGAGGAACGCACCGCCGAGCGATAGCGGTAAAGCGGACAGAATGGTAATGGGCTGAAACACGCGTGCGAACAGCAGGACCAGCACCGCCAGCACCATCAAAACGCCGGCGATAATCGCAATGATGAAATTCGCGACGAGTTCCTTCTGGAACTCAGTATCGCCGGTTTCGACCAAGCGCACACCGGCGGGCAGATTCTTCAAGGTCGGTAGCGCGTAGATTGTTTTGGTCGCCTGGCTGAGTTGAAAGCCGGGCGCCAGGTCCGCATCGATGTAGAGACGCCGGCTCTGGTTGTAGCGCCGCACCGAAGAGGGGCCTTGTCCGAAACTCAAGTCGGCGACCGACTTCAAGGGAACGCTGGCGCCGGAAGTCGTGGGCACGGGCAGATTCTCGAGCGTGGTCAGGTCGCTGCGCGATCGCTCCGGCAAGCTCACGCGGATCGGAATCGTGCGGTCGCTCAAGGCGAATTTCGCACCGTTCTGCGGCAGATCGCCCATGGTGGCGATTCGAATGGTCTCGCTGATGCTCTGCACGCTCACGCCCAATTGCGCGGCAAGATCGAGCCTCGGGTGAACGACAATTTCCGGCCGCGGCAGATCGCCATTGATCCGCGGCGAGCGAATCTCCTTCAGTCCCCGCATTTCATCGAGCAGCTTATGCCCGGTGCGTTCGGTCAGCACCGGATCATCGCCGACTATGTATAAGGTGACGTCCCGGCCGCCGCCGAAGCCGAAATTCTGGAAACTGACATGCCCGTCCGGAATCTGGTTGAGCAGCGGCATCACGCGCTGTTCAATTTCCTTGGCACTCGCCTTGCGCTTATTACGCGGTACCATGCTGACGAACACTTCGCCTTGCCGTACATCGGCAGAATCCGTGCCGACGAACTCGACTACGTCGGTGACTTCAGGTTGCTTGCGCATGACGGCGGTGACCGCCGCCGACAACCGCGCAGTGTCCTCGAGTTTGCCGCCCGGCGGCAGTTCGATATTGACAATTGAGGTGGAGAAATCTTCCGGCGGCACGAAGGCCTGCGGTAGCAGAATTCCGCCGCAAATCGACAGCACGAAGAAGACGAAACCGAAAAAGATGGTCTTCCAGCGATTGGCAACGCACCACTTCAGGACTCTGACATAGGTGGACATGATGGGCCCATCGTCGCGGTGCGCGATCGAATCGCGGTTCAGGCCATAGGCCGCGAGCACGGGCGTGATCATGCGCGCCACGAGCAGGGAGATGAACACCGCCGCGGCCACGGTGAGACCGAATTGCTTGAAGAACTGGCCGCTGATTCCGCCCATGAAACTCACGGGCAAGAATACGGCGATGATGGTGAATGAGGTCGCGACCACGGCAAGCCCGATCTCGTCCGCGGCCTCCATGGCGGCCTGGTATCCGCTCTTGCCCATGCGCATGTGGCGCACGATGTTTTCGATCTCGACGATGGCATCGTCCACCAGCACGCCGGCGACCAGCGACAATGACAGCAAAGTGATTTCGTTGAGCGTGAAACCCATCAGTTGCATGAAGGCAAAGGTCGGAATCGCGGACAGGGGAATGGCCAGTGCCGAAATCAGGGTGGCGCGCAAATTACGCAGGAAAAACCACACAACCAGGACCGCCAAGATCGATCCCTCGATCAACGCCTCCAGGGCCGAGTGGTAGGTCTTGATGGTGTGATCGACGGTCGTAAAAATCTGCTGAATGTGCAGCGAAGGATTGTCCTTGCGGATCTTGTCCAGTTCTCTGGCAACGCCTTCGGCGGTGGCGACGTCCGAGACGCCCTTGGCCTTGTACAAGGAGAACGCGGTGGCGGGTCTGCCGTTCAGGCGCGCCAGACTGCGTGTTTCGGCGACGCCGTCGTGGACATCGGCAATCTCGCTCAAGCGAACCGACTTGTTTCCGGGAGTGATGATGAGCGTGTCACCGAGCGCGGCGGCAGTTTTGGCGCCGCCAAGCACGCGAATTGCCTGCTCGCCGCCGCCCACCTGGGCACGTCCGCCCGGCGCATCCAGGTTCAATTGCCGCAATTGCTCATTCACCTCCACAGCAGTCAGCCCGAGCGCCTGGAGTCTGCCGGGGTCTAATTCGACACGAATTTCCCGATCGAAGCCGCCGATGCGCTGCACCTGGGAGATGCCCTTCACGCCCACCAAGCGTTTCGCAATGGTGTTGTCGATGGTCCAACTCAATTGCTCCGGCGTCATGTCGGTGGTACTGACCGCATAGATGGCAAATGTGCCGCCGTCGTTGTCTTGCCGCTGTACTTGCGGTTCGAGAATGCCTTGCGGCAGATCGGCGCGAACCCTGGCGATGGCATCACGAACATCGGTAACCGCCCGGTCGATCGGCGTACCGATGTTGAATTCGATGATGATCAGTACATTGCCTTCGGAAATGTAGGTCTGCTGATGGTGAATATTGCCGATGCTGGCGATGGAGCCCTCCACCTTCTGGGCGATCTGCACCTCCATCTCAGTGGGCGCGGCACCGGGCTGCGAAATGTTGACGTTGACCTCGGGGAAGGCCACATCCGGATTCAAGTTGATCGGCAAGCGGATGAACGAGACCGTGCCCAGGAAAAACAGCACCACGAACAGTACGATCGGCGTTACCGGGTGCTTGATGGCCCAGGCAGAAATGTTTTTCATGACTTGCTCGCCGCGATCAGGACCGGCTTCACGGTCTCGCCCTCCTGCAGGAACGCGCCGGCGCTCGTGACGATCTGGTCCTTGGGATTGAGGCCGTCGGAAATAGTCACTCCGCTCGGGACCATGCCCGAGACGTGTATCGTGCGGCGCTCGACTTTGCCCTGCGCGTTCACGACCAGCACATAGTTGCCCTTGTCGTCGCTGAGTACCGCCGTCTGCGGCAGCACCGCGCGCTCGGCGTTGCTGACTGTCACTTCCGCGCGAGCGAAAGCGCCCGGCCGCAAATTGGGATCAGGCGACAGCGCTACCTTGGCTGTACCCAAGCGGGTGGCAGGATCGATCACGGCGCCCAACAGCCGAATGCGCCCTTGATATACCTTTGAGGTGCCGGTCAGCCTCACGTCTACCGTCTGCCCCACCTTGAGCAGCGGCAAGTCCTGCTCAGCGACATTTCCGCGCAATTCAGTCTCACCGTCCTTGGAGAGGCGGAATAAGGCCTCGCCGCCGGCCATCGCCGTCTGACCTACCTCGACGCTGCGGGTCAAGATAATGCCTTCGGCAGGAGCACGCACATCGGCACGCGCCAGGCGCGCCTTGGCTTCCTCCAACTGCGCGGCCGCCACTTTGACATGTGAAGCCGCGGTCACCGCGCTGGATTTGCGGCGTTGGGTCTCTTCCGCCGACAGCGCCCCCGAGGATCCTACCGCCTGTGCGCGCTGATATTCAGCCTGCGCCAGGTCCGCCTCGGCACGCGCTTGATCGAGCGCCGCCTCCAGGTTGGTGACCTGCGGCTCGAGCACGGAATTATTCAAGTGCGCCAGCACCTGGCCCTGCTTCACGTGGTCGCCGGCCTCGACATACACCGCGGTGACGCGGCCGCCGTCGCCTTCGACCCCAATGGGCATGTCGTAGCGTGCCGCAATGGTGCCGATGATGCTGACGGTGGAAGGCACCGCGCTGACGCCGACCTCGGTGACAGATACCGTCGGGATAGCGGCCACGACAGCTTCAGGCTTGGCCGTCAGCGCGTGTGTGACGCGCCAGGCGATCAGCCCAACCACCACCGCTATCAGGAGGCCGCCAAGCGACCACGCGATCATCCGTCTGTTCAGGGCCTTCGGGGGCGCGGTCGCTTCAGGCTGTTGATCGAACAAAATACTACTCATGACACTACATCCCAGGGATAGCTTCCTTTGTCCAAGATGAACCCAGCTAGCATGTTCATCTCTTCGTCCTCGTTGCGCTGTGCGCGCCGTATGTTGTTCGCCATGCGCCGTTTCGCCTGCTGCGCGAATACCCGCGCGATAACCACGGCTTGAGAGCCCTTCTCACCCGGCGAAGCTGCCAACATCGCGGCGCGCGACAACACACACAGCCCTACGAACAGATCAATGGCAATGTCGGCCACGCGCTTGAGTGCGTGCTGCCGATCTGCAATGGATTTGCCATGCTTGCGCAACAAAAAGTCGCATGTCCTTGCCAGCTCCACCGTGTACCTTTCGTAAATACCCGCGGGCTCACGTAAAAGTTGCGGCATGGACGATAATATTTTGTCGCGCCCCACCCCGGTCGCCTGCGTGAGGCGCCTCTCCGCGTAGTCGGTCAACACCCCGAATCCTTTAATTGGATTGTTGAAGATGTCATCGACGGCCGCCTTCATGTCACCCAGGGATTTCCCTAAGTCCTTGAGTCCTGACAAGGCTATATACAGCCTCAAGACCTCGTTGGTTCCCTCGAAAATCGTCAGAATACGGCAATCCCGCGTGATCTGCTCGTACGGGTACTCGCGCATGAAGCCGCTGCCGGCGGCGATTTGCAGGGCTTCGTAGGCACTGCGCTGCAACGCCTCGCTGGCAAACACCTTGCTGATAGCCGCTTCCACCGAATAGTCCTCATTGCCGGAATCGATGTAATGGGCGACCATCCAGACGACACTCTCGGCGGCGAAGCAATCGAGCGCCATTTGCGAAATTTTCTCGCGAATGAGACCGAATTCGGCGATGGGCTGATTGAACTGCTTGCGGTTCAGGGCTTGGGCTGTCGACAGTGCGATCAGCGCCTTCATACCCCCGACGGCGCCGCCGCCCAAACCGGTGCGGCCGTTGTTTAAAATGGCCATCGCCACCTTAAAGCCCTTGCCTTCCACGTCGAGCACGTTCGCTGCCGGCACCTGAACGTCGGTAAAATTTACAGTCGTGGTTGAGGAGGCGCGAATTCCCATCTTGTCCTCATGCTGCCCATGGCTCACCCCGGGCCAGGCTGCTTCCACCACGAATGCGGTTATCTTGCCCGCGGGAGATGACGTGCGCGCGAACACGGTATACAGATCGGCGATGCCGCCATTGGTGATCCATATTTTCTCGCCGTTCAAGGTCCAAGAGCCATCCGGATTCTTGACGGCCTGGGTGCGAATCGATGCGGCGTCCGAACCAGCCCCGGACTCTGTCAGACAGAACGCGGCGATCATCTCGCCGCTGGCGAGCTTCGGCAGATAACGAGCGCGCTGCTCGGGCGTTCCAAACAACAAGATTCCTTTCATGCCGATGGAGCTGTGGGCGCCGATGGTGAGTGACACAGAACTGTCATGCGAGCTGCTCTGGCTCAAGACCCGCGCATAGCCGGCATTGGAGAGCCCGAGTCCCCCATGCTCTTCCGGAATGATGAGGCCGAACAAGCCCAAATCGCGCAGCCCTTGAATGAATTCCGCCGGCTGCTCAGCTTCGCGGTCCCAGCGTTTGAATTCTTCGCGCTTGGGTCCTAAGAATTGATCGATGGCATCCACCATCATCCGCAAAACTTCCTGGTCCTTGTCGCGTAGCAGCGGGTAAGGAAATAACTGATCCTCGAGGATGTGCCCGGCGATGAGGCCCTTGGCGACGCTCATGCGGTCCCTTACTCGGCGACCCGGTCGATCACCAGATCCAGCGCGCCGTCGCGGCCTACATCGTAAGAAAGTTCGCCGTACAGATCGCCCGCGCTCGGAATGGGTTGTCCGCTGAACGAGACCCGCGCCGTGATGGAGACCCGTTTGCCTGTCACCAGTACGCGGCCCGGCACCATGGAATCGGCCGCGGACAATTGCACCTGAGTGCCGATGGCGTCGCTCGTCAGGCGTTTTGCTGCCAGAGGCGGCCCAGGGCTGTCGGGCTCACGAGCGAATACGAACAAGGGCGTCTCCGATTTCAGGCGCGATTTTAATGCAGGCGCTATGTGTATATTGACAGTGACTTGGGCCGCTGCCGACCCCTGAGCACTCGCGCTCGTCCCCGCCGGCGACGCATTCGTCCCCGATTCCTCTGCGGCACCAAGAGAAGCGATGCGCGCGTCCAACATTTCCTCGATTTGCGGCGGCGGATGCAGATCTTTCAACGCCTGCCAACGACTGCGCGCCATTGCGCGATCTCCGCGGGTTGCCGCCGCAAATCCCCCGTACAGCAACGCCTTCGGATTGTTCGGCTCCAATTTAAGAGCGTCTTCAAATAAGGCTGACGCCTCCGGAGAGATCTGTCCGCCGGCGCGCAAACTGATGGCCTCACCCAAGCCCAATGCGGCTTCGACACTGCTGCCGTTGAGGCGATGCGCGTGATCGTAGGCGTTCACGGCATCATCCATGCGCTGCAAGGCCAGATACGAGCGCCCGAGCATCAGCCAGCCCGCCAAATCGTTCGGATCTTCGCGCAGGTGCTGCTCGAGCTTCGCCACCATGGCGAGCACCTCCGGAGCCGGCACGGACTGGGCTTGCACGGGCGCATGCCAGTCCCAATTCGACCACAGGGGATACAAGCCCGCGGCGGCGCCCGCCACCAAGCACGCCGCGACCGAGCCGATGATGCGGCTTCTCTTGTCACGCAACAGCGGTATCGCGACGATGCTCGCCGCGATCGCAGCCATGAGCGCTGCGACGATGAGAAAGGCGCTCATTCGTCCAGCGGCATGTGCGAGCGTTGGCGTACGACGCGATAAATGATCAGGCCGCCCAGCAGCACCATGAAGAATGGTGCACCCCAGATGAGCGCGGTCTTAGGAGACAATGGCGGTGCGAAACGCACGAACTCGCCGTACCGATCCGTCATGAATTGGAAAATGGCGTCGTCACTCCTGCCGGCAATCAGCATCTCGCGCACTTGCCGGCGAAGATCCGCGGCAAGATCCACGTTGGAATCGGCAATCGATTCGTTTTGACATACCAGGCAGCGCAGTTCCTTCGTGATCCGCTCAAAGCGGGTCTGCAACACCGGATTCTGCAACTGACCGTGATCGTCCAACGCCGCCGGCGCAGGCTCAGCCGGCGCCTGCTCAGCGAGAGACTGCGAGGCGCAAAACAGCAGCGCGGAGGACAGCACCAGCGCGCGAAAATGCCGGCTCACGCGCCGCTCCGTAGGGCAGCAATGCGCGGCAGGAATTCCTTTTCCCACACTTCCTGCGTCAAGGGCGATATGAACTTGTAGATTATTCGACCTTGGGCGTCGACCAGATACGTTTCCGGTGCGCCATAGACGCCCCAATCAATCGCCGTGCGTCCATCGCCATCGAAGGGCACGGCGGCATACGGGTTGCCGAGCTGCGTGAGCCACAGCTTGGCTTTGTCTTGATTGTCGCGATAGTCGAGTCCAATGATGGGTACGACATTCTGGCGTGCGATCGCGAGCAGCGATTCCTGTTCCTCGCGGCAGGCCACGCACCAGGTGGCCCACACATTGAGTACATACACCTGGCCCTTGAGGGTCGCGGTGCTCACCGTGCGCGTCGGATCGAGCACGTCTTTGAGCGCGAACTCCGGTGCCGCCTTGCCGATCAGCGGCGAGGGCAACTCGTGGATATCGCGGTTCGGATTCAAGCCAAACGCGAACAACACCACCAACGCGACGAATGCCGCAAACGGCAGCAGGAACTTCCACATCAGGCGGAGCCTAGTTCCGCGCCTGGGTTCGGTGGAGACACCATACCTTGCGCGGCCACCGGAACTTTGACCCGGTAGCGCCGATCGGTCGCGGCAATCAATCCGCCGAGCGCCATGACGATTGCGCCCAGCCAGATGTAGCGCACCAAGGGCTTGTACTGAATGCGCATGCTCCAGGCATTCGCGCCCAACGGATCGCCCATGGCGACAAACAAATCGCGCGCCCAGCCAACGGAAATCGCGGCTTTGCTGTTGTCGGTCTGGTGCACCCAGAAATGACGCTTTTGCGGCTGCAGAACGGTCACGGGCTTGCCGCCGCGGGTCACTTCAACCGTGCCCTGCACGGCGTCGTAGTTCGGTCCGCGCACATTGGTGGCGCCCACGAATTTGAAATCATATCCGGCGATCGAAAAGCTGCCGCCCGGTTTCATGGCGACGTCCTTCTCGATTTTGTAGCTCTCGACTCCGCTGGCGCCGATCGCAAACAGCCCGACCCCAAAGTGCGCGATCGACATTCCCAAGAGAGCCGCGGTCAGCGTTTGTTTCTGACGCAGCCGGCGCAGCGGTTCGAGCGCCGCCGAGAACATGATCCAGAATCCGAAACTGAATCCGACCAGACCCACCAGGTGAAATTCTCTGAACACCAATCCCTGGATCGCGACGGATAACAGCACCGCGGCGCCCGCCAGCCACCATAGCGGCTTGGCGGTGACGGTGAGCTTGCCGCGTCGCCAGGCAGAGTGCATACCAATCGCCAGGAACACCATGAGTGGCAGCATCGGCACCAAGAACATCAGTGCGAAAACCGGCGGTCCCACGGATATTTTGCCAATGCCCAGCAGTTCATAGAGAAGCGGCGACAAGGTACCCCACAGCACCAGCGCGGCGACGCTCACCAGAATCACGTTGTTGACCAGCAGGAAGAACTCGCGCGAGAACAGCTCAAAACCACCCGGCGCGTACAGCTTCGGCGCACGCCACGCATACAGCGTCAGCGAACCACCGA
>Ga0307474_10001997_pt1 | contig 14676 bp, 12 predicted proteins | sample atmos_gasesECM1C_2_FD_203312 | JGI IMG/M metagenome (GOLD analysis project Ga0307474, IMG submission 203312) | Hardwood forest soil microbial communities from Morgan-Monroe State Forest, Indiana, United States - atmos_gasesECM1C_05 | ecosystem: Environmental > Terrestrial > Soil > Temperate... | reverse complement strand
GCGAACGGCCGCATCGTCGGCACCGATGCCGTCGCCCCACCCGATACCCCCGCTCACCGCGAGATCCGCGACCACGCCATCGACTTCCCGGACGAAAATCTGCGCACGATGCATGGCACGCGCATCCTCGAGCGCATTGCGACCTATCTGCCGGCGGCCAAGGCGGCAACCTGCGACTTTCTGACTCTCGGCTTTCGTCCGATGCCGCTCGATGGATTCCCGATTGTCGGAGCTCTTCCCGCAGCCTCCGACGTGTACGTCGCAGTTACCCACAGCGGCGTGACACTCGCGCCCATCCTCGGAAAGTACGTGACCCGAGAGCTACTTGGCAGTGATATCGCCGGGCCGCTCGTCCCCTATCGACCCATTCGCTTTGTCGGTTGAGGGGCCGAGGTCGTGCAGCGATGCGGGTGGAGGCTGGACTTCCTGTCCGCTCGGGCTCGCTTGCTGTTCACGGGCTGAAGACTGTGCGGGCGCGCGCAGGGGCACGAGCAGCGAGCCGAGCACGGTAAGCGGCGCGAGCGACAGGAGGAAGGTCAGGTGGTACCAGACCGGAAACAAGAGCCATAGCGAGACGTGTGCCGGGATGAAGGCCGCCAGCAGCGCGGCGGCGATGATCCAGACAGCGGGCCCGGCCGGTCTGTCGATCCAGCCTGCGGCGGCACCGCTTGCGAGCGAGGCCAGTGCTCCCATCGCGAGGCGCGCCAACTGCATCGCCAGCGTGAACGCCTTGTCCGGCTCCGCGGCAGCGTATCCCGGCATCGCGACTCGCAAACAAATGTTGAGGAGCTCGGCAACCAGCATCCAGGCGATGATGCCCGCGACCATCGCGAGGATGAGTCGCATCAGCGAGGACTTCCCCTCTTTGGACGATCTCATCGCTCACCCGATCCGGCTAGGGCCGTGGCGCGCCATTTCGAGGCCCACTGCGCGGGCGAAGGACCCATGTCGAATTCCAGCAGCCCGCCGGCCTCGATTTGCGCATAGGTGATGAGTGGCGCCTCGAGGGGCGCGCCGTTCAGGCGCGCGGCCTGGACATAAAGGTTGGTCTCGGAGTTCTTCGGTGCGGCAACGACAAACCGCTTGCCGTTCGGCAGCTCGACGGTGACCTTGCGGAACAGCGGGCTGCCGATCATGTAGTCGCCGGAGACCGGATTCAGCGGGTAGAAGCCGAGCGCGGCGAAGATGTACCACGCGGACATCTGGCCGCAGTCCTCGTTGCCGGCGATACCGTTGGGCTCGTTGCGATAATAATCGCGGGCGATCTCGCGTACGCGGTACTGAGTCTTCCACGGCTGGCCGCTGAAATCGTAGAGATAACCGTAGTGGTGGCTCGGCTCGTTGTCGTGGCGGTTGTGGCCGCCGGCGAAGTGCTCATCGAGCCTCGCATTGAACTTGTCCGCTCCGCCCATCAACTCCATCAGTCCTGCGATGTCGTGCAGCACCGAGTACGTATAAACCCACTGGTCCCCCTCGGTCCATCCGTCCTCGGGGCTTCCCCATGATCCATCGGCCTTTCTGGCCTGCATGAAACCGCGCTGCGGATTATAGATGTTGCGATAGTTGCGCGAGCGGTTGATGAAGAAGTGGTAGTCCGCATCGCGGCCGACGATTTTCGCGACCTGCGCGACCGCGAAGTCGTCGAAGGCGTCTTCGAGCGTCTCGGATGCCGACTCCGCGGTCTTGTCGAGCGGCACATAGCCGAGACTCTTGTAATAGGTGAGCCCGGGTCGTGCCTCGTACGGCACTCCAGGCTGGCGGTCGTGCCAGTCGCGTGTCGTATCGCCGTCGGGCGGCGTCATGGCGTCCTTGTAGACTGCCTGCCAGGCCAGACCGTAGTCGAAGCCGTGAAATCCCTTGCTCATGGCCTCAGCCACCACTGCATCAGCGTGAGTGGCGATCATGATGTTGGTGTAGGAAGGGTTCGGCCACTTCGGCATCCAGCCGCCCTCGCGAAAATCCTGCAGCAGCGCACGCACCATGTCATCGATGCGCTCGGGCGCGATGAGAGTCAACAGGCTGTTCTCGGCGCGAAACGTATCCCACAGGGAATAGGCGGTGTAGGACACGCCCTCGTGCACCCGATCGTCAAAGGCACTGTAGTAGTGCCCGTGCTCGGAAAACAGCTTCGGATAGAGCAGCGCATGGTACAGCCCCGTATAGAAGATGCGCCGCTGATCGTCGGAGGCGCCTTCGACCACGAAGCGCGCGAGCTTGCCGTTCCAGAGCTCCTTCAGCCGCGCTCGAGCGGCCTCGAAGTTCCAGTCCGGAATCTCCGCCTTCAGGTTGGCGCGGGCCTGCTCGATACTGATGAAGGACGTTCCGACCGTCGCCTCCACCACCAGTCCCGCGGCGGTATCGAAGCTGGCGTAACTCCCGACGTTGGGACCTGTGGCGTCGCTCCCTCCCGGTTCGGCTGCCTCGCGGAGGTAGACACCGTGCGCCTTGAAGCTGCGGTTGAAGCGCACGACGAAGTAGCCTTTGAAGTTCGGCAACTGCAGGTTGATGAGGTGCGTGTCCATGCGATCCGGGTTGTATCCCACGATCTCGTTGGCGCGCGCATCGACATGCACGAATCCCGCTACGCGCGGGCGAGTCGCCTCGACGACGACGCTTGCGACGGTGTGCGCCGGAAACGTGAAGCGCAGGAATCCACAGTGGTCGGTCGCGGTGATCTCGGCACGGATCTGCCGCGCATCACCGGCGTCCATGAGCACCGAGTAGTAGTACGGGCTCGTCACCTCGTCGCTGCGACGAAAACGCAGCTTGCGGGCGTCCGGGGCGAGCTTGACGGAGTCGACCTCCGGGGTGAGTGTCACGTAGCCGTAGTCACCCATCCAGATCGCCGGCTGATGCGTACCGATGAACCCCGAGATCGTGTCATCCTCGAAGGCGTACGAGCTGACGCTGATGCGGTTTTCGCGTGTCTGCGCCGTCCAGTTGGTCATGCCGAACGGAGTAGTTACGAACGGCATCGTGCCGCCGTAGTCCGATCCGCCGAGGCCGCTGCTGCCGGTGCCGATGTACGTGTTGACCCAGTCGAGGGCGGTTGCGACCTTCCTGCCGGTTGCGCTCGCGGCGGTCGTCGCTGGCATCGCTGACCGCGGCCCTGCGGCCGCCGCGGGCTGCGGGGCAAGCTCCATCGCGAAGATGGCCACGGCCGACAGAGCGACTGCGAATCTCAAGTGCGGGTCCCCCTCCCGGCGCAGAGTATGCACCCGTCGCTCGAGCCATGAGCTATAAGACATCCATGGCCGTCGTGCTCGTATCCTTTCGGGCGCCCTGGAGCAGGTCGTTGCGCATTACGACGACGGTCGCGATGCTGGTGCTGCTGGGTGTCATGGTGGTGGCGGCACTGATCGGCTCACGAGCGCTCATGCCCATGCCATTGCGCCTGGGTCTCGTGGCGTTGCCGGTCCTCATCGTGCTCGTCACGCTGCCTTTCATGGTGCGCGGCTACTTATTGACCGAAAAGGAGATAGAGGTCCAGCGCCTTGGCTGGCGCACGCTGCTGCCGCTTGCCGGGCTCGTCGCAGTGACGGGGCAGCCCGAGGGACTGCGCGGCTCCATGCGACTCTTCGGTAACGGCGGCCTCTTTGCGATGACTGGCTGGTACTGGAATCGCCGCATCGGGCGATTCCGTGCCTACGCCACCGATCCGGCGCGCGCGGTGCTGCTGCGCTACCGGGACGGGCGGCAGGTGGTATTGACGCCTCACGACGTGCAGCATTTCATCGTGAAGGTGAGAACGTTCGCAGGTCTCACCACACACTGAGTGAGCCGCTGCGCGAGTCGGCCACTACCCTCGAATCAGCCCCCAGGACTCTCCTTCAGGGCCGATAGCCCGCGCCGCGCAGCACCCTTCCCGGCAGCGCACCCGTCATGTGTCCTCGCTCGATCACCGGCACACCGTTGACCAGTACGTACTCCATACCCTCGGACAGCTGGTTGGGATTCTCGAAGGTGGCCCGATCCTGGATGGTTGCCGGGTCGAAGATTACGACGTCGGCCCACATTCCTTCCTTGAGCACGCCCCGATCGATCAGGCGCATGCGCTGCGCCGGCAGCGCGGCGAACTTGCGGATGGCGTCCTCGAGGGTGAGCTTGTGCTCCTCGCGTACGTACTTGCGCAGGATGCGGGGAAAGGTCGCGTAGGCGCGCGGATGCGGGTGATCTTGCCCGAGCACTCCCTCGGGCGAGGTGCCTTCGGAATCGTTGTCGACCGACACCCAGGGCTGCTGGAGGGCGAGCGCGACATCGCTCTCCGACATCCCGAAGACGGCAACCTCGGTGAGGCCATCGTCCGCGATGAGAAGGTCGAAGAGCGCATCCATCGGATCCTTCTTCCAGAGCGCGGCGACCTGGGCGAGCGTCTTGCCGAGGAGTGGCTTGAGAGCCGGCTTGTGTACGACACCGATGATGATGGCCTCGGGGCCGGGCATCTCATCCCACTCGTTATCCCACTCGCTCGAGGCGTGCAGCATGTCCTGCCGGATGCGCTCGCGCTGTGCGCGATCCTTGAGGCGCGCGATCAGTTTTACGTTGCCGCCGTCATGCGCCCAGGGGGGAATGAACGCCGAAAGGTCATTGGACCAGGCAGTGTAGGCATAGGTATTGGCGCTGACATCGATGCCGGACGCGCGCGCCGCGTCGATCTTCGCCACCACCGCGGGCATCTGTCCCCAGTTGTGCTTGCCGGCGACCTTCAGGTGCCAGATCTCGACCGGGATGTCAGCCTCGCGGCCGATCCGGAGCGCCTCATCGAGCGCGGCCATGATGGCGTCGCCCTCGCTGCGCATGTGAGTGGCGTAGATGCCGCCGTACCGCGACGCCACGGTGGCGAGGGCAATCAGCTCGTCGGTCTTGGCGTACGGAGCGGGCGCGTACTCGAGCGCACTCGAGACACCGACGGCGCCCGCGCGCATGCTCTCCTCCAGCAGCGAGCGCATCTGCGCGAGCTGATCGGCGCTCGGTTGGCGGTCGTCGTCGCCGAGCACCATGCGGCGGACAGTCGTGGCACCGACGTAGGTTGCGAAGTTGATGCCGATGCCCTGCTTCTCGATTCGCGCCAGGTACTCCCGCAGCGTGCGCCAGTCCGCTGTCACGCCGTAGTGCGCGTAGCCGGCCTGATCTGCGCGCACCATGGCGTCGGTGAGGGGCGCTACGGAGTTTCCTTCGCCGGTGATCTCGCTGGGGATTGGCCGAGCATGTCGATGAAGCCGGGCGCCACCACGAGCCCGTGAGCGTCGACGGTCCGGGCGCGTGACTCCCGCTCGAGATGCCCGATGGCGGCGATTCTGCCGCCGCGAATCCCGACGTCCCCCGAGTACCAGGGTGAGCCCGTGCCATCGACAATATGGCCGTGAGCGATCACGAGATCGAAGTTCCGTGGCGGCTCGAGCGCGCTCGTCCCGGGCGCGGCGGGCTCTGCCCGGCCGGGCGTTGCGGTGATTGTCGCGGCCAACAGCATCAGCGCTCCGACGAGCCGGCTGGCGAGGCTGCGCACGCGTTGTCCGTCGTAGCAGCTCGTTGTCTTCGTGAGCATCGTGAGCCTTCGGTGACGAGGGCGGTCAATTCTTGAGCTTATAACCGGTTTTGAAGATCCAGCGTACCACCGCGACGCAGAGCAACAGGAATGCCACCGTGGCGGCCGCGCTCGCGAGGACGTTGACGTCCGAGACGCCGAAGAAGCTCCAGCGAAAACCGCTGACGAGGTACACCACCGGGTTGAACAAGGTGATCTTCTGCCACACGGGCGGCAGCATGCTGATCGAATAGAAGGCGCCGCCGAGGAAGGTGAGCGGTGTGAGGATCATGAGCGGCACGACCTGCAGTTGCTCGAAGCTGTTGGCCCACAGTCCGATGATGAAACCGAACATGCTGAAGGTGACGGCTGTCAGGACGAGGAAGCTCACCATCCACACAGGATGCTCGATGCCGTAGGGGACGAACAGCCGCGCGGTCGCCAGGATCAGCATGCCGAGCAGCATCGACTTCGTGGCCGCAGCGCCGACATAGCCGATCAGTACTTCGATATAGGTCACCGGAGCCGACAGCAGCTCGAAGATCGTGCCGGACCACTTCGGCAGGTAGATGCCGAAGGAGGCGTTGGAGACGCTCTCGCTGAGGATCGAGAGCATGATGAGTCCCGGCACGATGAAGGACCCGTAGCTGACGTGATCGATGGTGCCCATGCGTCGCCCGATCGCCGCGCCGAACACCACGAAGTACAGCGCCGTCGACAGCACCGGCGAGGCGATGCTCTGCATCAGCGTGCGAAAGGTGCGCGCCATCTCGAAGCGGTAGATCGCGCGGATCGCGTGAGTATTCATGCGCGAGAGCTCACCAGGCTGACGAAGATGTCCTCGAGCGAGCTCTCGCTGGAATGGAAGTCCTTGACGTCGATGTCGAGCTCGGCAAGTCGCTTGAGGAGCGTCGGGATGCCACTCTCGCGGTCATGGCCATCATAGGTCACGACCAGCGCATGCCCGCCGTCGGCGAGCTCGAGCGGATAACCGGCGAGCGCGGCCGGGAGAGCGCTCAACGGCCTCTGCAGCTGCAGGGTGAGCTGCTTCTTGCCGAGCTTGTGCATGAGACGGGTCTTTTCCTCGACGAGGATCAGCTCTCCCCGGTTGATCACGCCGATCCGGTCGGCCATTTCCTCGGCCTCCTCGATGTAGTGGGTGGTAAGAATGATGGTGACGCCGTTGTCGCGCAGCCGACGGACCATCTGCCACATGTCGCGGCGCAGCTCGACGTCCACTCCCGCCGTCGGCTCATCGAGGAAAAGGATCTGCGGCTCATGGGCAAGCGCCTTGGCGATCAGCACTCGCCGCTTCATGCCACCCGACAGGGTCATGATCTTCGCGTCACGTTTGTCCAACAGGGATAGATCGCGCAGCACCTGCTCGCAATACTTGCGATCTGGTGGCCGGCCAAAGAGACCGCGACTGAAGGTCAAGGTCGCCCATACGCTCTCGAACGAGTCGGTGTGCAGCTCCTGCGGCACGAGGCCGATCCTGCTGCGCGCAGCGCGGTAATCGCGCACGACGTCGTGCCCGTCGGCGAGAATCGTGCCGGCACTCGGCGTCACGATGCCGCAGATGATGTTGATCAGCGTGGTCTTACCTGCGCCGTTCGGACCGAGCAGTGCGAAAATCTCTCCGCGGCGGATCGTCAGCTCGATGTCGCGCAGCGCGGTCAGTCCGCCCGCGTAAGTCTTGCGCAGCCCGCTGATCGTCAGGATTGGCTCGAGAGCAGCATGTGGGTTGCGACCTGCGGGGACGGGTTGCTGCATGGGCGACCTTTGGCTAAATCTGGGAGATCAGCTCGCGCACAATACCGCAGGTGATGTGACTCGCGATCTGATCGATGAATGGAGCGAAAGCGATCGCCGCGGAATGGTCGGCCTTGTCCGAGATTGCGCGCATTACGATCACTGGCACGCCGTGCTCGTGGCAGACCTGCGCCACCGCCGCGCCCTCCATCTCGACACACAGCGCAGGCGGCAGTCCCTCCTCCTGCAAACCCTCCTGCAGCGCGAGAAGTGTCGCCGGGTTCGCGATGAACTGATCGCCGCTCACGATCAGCCCGGTATGCACCCGCGGCGCTCGAGCGATCGCAAACGTACTCAGTGCCTGCGCAGACACGTCGCGGCCGAGCTGTGTGTGCAGATAGACCTCCGCCGACTGGCGCGCGAGCGCGACGAGAGCGGGTGCGGTCTCGAAGGCGACACGGCCGAGGAGCGGCACCTCGAAGCGGGGGAAGAGCGGGCGCGCATCGAGGTCGTGCTGCACGAGGCTCGTGCCAATCACCACGTCGCCAATCTCGAGGCGCGGGTCCGCGGCTCCGGCCACGCCGGTAAAGACGACCAGGTCGACCCCGAACACCTCGATGAGAGTGGTAACGGTGGACGCGGCCGCGACTTTGGCGCAGCGGGAGAAGACCAGCACTACGTCCTTGCCATAGAGTTCTCCCTGAAGGTACTCACGCATGCCGCGCGTAGCACTGCGGCCGTTGCGCAGCTCCTGCCGCAGCAGTGCGATCTCCTGTGGCATGGCCCCGACGATCCCGATGGTCATGACCGGGCAGGCCGCAAGCTCATCGGGCCCCCGACAGCCTCAGCTTGGCCATGCGGAGCGGTAGCGACGGTCACTCGGCGCAACCGCCTTACGTTGTGTCGTGGAACGATGGGTGCGCGCCGGACGACTTGTGTGTCCTTGCGCGACATCCGACAATTCGATCGCGAGGCCTCAATGAACATACATTTAACATTCGCTCCTGTGGTGTCGCTCATTGCGGGAATCCTGATTCTCGTGATGCCGCGTCTCTTGAACTACATCGTCGCGATCTACCTCATCATCATTGGTCTTCTGGGCCTCGGACTGTTCGGGCTGAGGTAACATCCCGAGCCACGCGACTCTCGCGGCTTTTAGCACGCGTCAGGCCGCAGCGCCAACCGGGGGCGATGCGTATGAAACGAGCGTGGCGCACTGCAGGCTGGGCGGGCCTTGTCCTGGGCTTCGCGCTCGGTTATGCGGCCTACCGCACGGTGTGGGGTAAGCCGTTCACCATCAACGTGCTCGCAAACCGGCAGGCGTTCGAGTTTCTGATCAGAAACCCGGAACTGGCTACCGACGTCGGCATCGCGGAAGGCTCGATCTTCGACTACCACTCCGACAAGCTCGAGCCATCGACGCTCAAGCAGCGCGACGACACCTATGCGCAATTCAGCAGGTTCCTCGAGGAATTGCGCTGGTTCGATCGCACGCGACTCAACCGTCAGGACCAGATCACCTACGACATACTGCTCGACCAGTGGCAGACGAATCTGGACTTCAGGCGCTTCGAATGGCTGACCGCCGACGGACTCTACCCGATCAACCCCATGTTTGGGGTGCAGGCGGCGCTGCCGTCGTTCATGGAAACGACACACGTCATCAACAACGACAAGACGGCGCGCAACTACGTGAAGCGCCTGCAGGCGATGGGTCGCAAGCTCGATGAGGCGACGGCGGAGATGCAGCGCCAGGCAAGGGCCGGCGTGGTGCTGCCGGCGGCACTCCTCGACCGCTCGCTCACCGTCATCCAGGACACGGTCGAGGGCACGCCGCAAGAGAATGCCTTGGTCACGACGTTCGTCGCGCGTATGAGTAAGGTGAAGTCGCTCGATGCCGCGCGCCGGCTGGAGCTCCAACGGCAGGCGGTTGAGGCTCTCGCAGCGGATGTCTATCCGGCGTACGTGCGCATGACTTCGGCTCTCATTGCGCTCAAGCCACAGGCGGCCACGCAGGCCGCCGGCGTCGGCCGGCTGCCGGATGGCGCCGCCTACTACGCCGAAATGCTGCAGCAGGCGACGACCACCCGCTACACCCCCGAGCAGGTGCACGCGCTCGGCGTGTCGGAAGTCGCCCGCATCACGCGCCAGATGGATGATCGACTCAAAGCGCAGGGACTCTCGACGGGCAGCGTGGGCGAACGGATGACCGCGCTCGGCAAGGATCCGCGCTTTCTCTACTCGAACGACGACGAGGGGCGCAGGCGGGCGCTCGAGCGCTATCAGCAGATTCTCGATGAGGTGAGCGCGCGCCTGCCCGAATATTTCCGCACCCTGCCATCGACACACCTCACCGTCGAGCGTGTTCCGGCGTCGCAGGAGAAAGGGACGTCCGGCGCCTACTATCAACAAGCGGCGATGGACGGCTCGCGCCCGGGAACCTTCTTCGCAAACCTCAGGGATATGAAGGAAGTCCCCCAGTCGGGCATGAAGACGACGGCCTACCACGAAGGCATTCCCGGCCATCACCTGCAGATCTCGATTGCCCTCGGGCTGAAGGGCCTGCCGTTGATGCGGCAGCAGACGCTCTATACCGCGTACGCCGAAGGCTGGGCGCTCTACGCCGAGCAGCTCGCCGCCGAGATGGGCATGTATCGCGACGACCCCTGGGGCGATCTCGGGCGCCTGCAGCTCGAGCTGCTGCGCGCTGCGCGGCTCGTCGTCGATACGGGGCTTCATGCCGAAGGCTGGTCGCGCGAGCAGGCGATCACCTACATGGTCGACACCACCGGCATCAGCGAAGGCGAGGTGGCCTCGGAGGTCGAGCGCTACATGGCAATGCCCGGGCAGGCCTGCGCGTACAAGGTGGGCCAGCTCAAGATCCTGGAGTTACGCGCCAAGGCGCGAGCCGCACTTGGACTCAAGTTCGATCTCAAGGACTTTCACGCCGTAATCCTCGAAAACGGTGGCGTGCCGCTCACCGTTCTCGAGCAACTCGTGGACGAATGGATCGCGCGAACGCGCGGCTCCGCCTCGTAAGGTCAGCGTGCCGGTCACGAGCGCAGGCCTTCTCCTTTTTCGGCGGCGCGACAAGCGCCTCGAGGTGTTCCTCATCCACCCGGGGGGCCCCCTCTGGGCGAAGAAGGACGACCGGTCGTGGTCGGTGCCCAAGGGGTTGGTCGATGCGGGCGAAGATCCTCTCGCCTGCGCCCGGCGCGAGTTCACCGAGGAGACCGGTTTCGCAGCGCCGGCTACTGACAGCGAGCGCGACCTCGGTACGTTCCGGCAACCGAGCGGCAAGCGATTGCATATCTTCGCGATCGAGGGTGACTGCGACCCTGCGGCGCTGCGCAGCAATCTCTTCGAGATGGAGTGGCCGCCGAAGTCCGGTCACCGGGCGCAGTTCCCCGAAGCCGACCGCGGCGACTGGTTCGAGCAGGCCCAGGCGCTGGTCAAGATCACTGCAGGCCAACGCGCGATCCTCGAGAAGTTCTACGCTGAGTTCTCTTGAGGAGCACGATCGGCGCACAATCGCGTGGGCTCCATGATGTCTTCCGGAATGTACTACTTCCCCGTTGGGGCGCCCGTGCTGCTCGGGTTCCTCATCCTGTTCGGACTGCTGGTCGTGGTCGCCACGAGGCTTTTGCGATTCGCCTCAGCTAGCATGGGGCTTGCGCCGCAGACGATGTTCACCTTGCTGTTGCTTTCTCTGCTCGGGAGCTACATCAATATCCCGGTTGCTCATTGGCACGAGCGGTATATGTCGGCTCCAGCGCAGATCACGTACTTCGGTATTCCTTACGTCATTCCGCTAGTTCGCGAGCGGCCCGCCACGATTCTCGCGATAAACTTAGGCGGCGCGGTCATCCCGACGCTTCTCTCGCTCTATCTGATGGCGAAGAACCAGCTGCTTCGTCCGAGCCTCATCGGCATCATTCCGGTGTCCCTGGCGTGCTACCTGCTTGCCAGGCCCGAACCGGGCCTCGGCATCGCCGAGCCCATCTTCGTGCCCGCGGTGATAACCACGCTCGTCGCTCTTTCACTCTCGCGACGCTACGCCGGGCCACTCGCCTACATCTGCGGAAGCCTCGGAACCTTGATCGGCGCAGATCTGATGAACCTCGGGAGAATTCCGGGCCTCGGAGCGCCGGTCGCCTCCATCGGCGGCGCGGGGACTTTCGATGGCATCTTCGTGATCAGCCTGCTCGCTGTCGTCTATGCAGGGCTCTTCGCAAGACCCCCTTCCCGTGCATACTAAAAGGGATCGCCGGACTCGTTTAGACGCTATGGCAGCGCGCCCTCCGGGGACGAAGCCCGCGAGGGGTGTCCGAACCCTTTAACGGCCGGATCAGCAATGGGGCCGGCCCGCCCGTCGTGAGATAAGTGCGGCTTAACAATCCGTCGCGCTGCCGCCTAAGTGTTCGGAAACTCCGCATTCTCGCCTATGACTCCCGCCGGAACGCCGCTGACTGCAGCCTTGAGTGCCGCGAAGAGATAGGAGACGCGTCCGGGCGCAAGCCAGTACTCGGCGTGCTCAATCCGCACCGTCAACAGCCCGAGACGATCGTCCTCGGGACCCAGCGGGTAGTACGCGAGCTGGTCCAGACTCCAGAGCTGTCGCGCCCGTTGCGGATCGCGGGCAATTCGCCCGACGCCGCGAATGGCAACATACCGATCTCCACTCGTGTCCGCATAGACGAGTCCGACGCGCACGTCCTGCAGAAGCTCCTCGGCCTTTTCGCTGGACACGTCCGTGAAAAACGTCAGAGTGCCGTCAGGCTCGACGCCGAGTGTCTGCACCGGACGAGCATGAAATTCGCCCTCATGACTCATCGTGATTAGAAAGGCGATGCGGATTGTCTCCACCAGATCGAGGACCTGGGACAACTCGCCCGCCGCGGGGGAAACTGGCTGAGACATTTGCGAGATCTCCGGCGCGCCTTCGTCAGGCCTTTCGCAGGAACCTGATGAGAGCGCGCTCCGCGCGGCTGCCATTGAGACGCGCAAGGTGACCCAGTCGCTCGTGCAGCACTCCCTTCTCCCAAGCCGTGAACACCTGCGGGTTGACGTAGGACTTGCGACACACCGCCGGCGTGTTTCGCAGCAATCGGGCGACGCTCTTCAGCACATTGACGCAGGCGCGGCGGACCGCGGGTCGCCGGGACGGCACCGCCAAGGATCGGAGCAGATCGATTGCATGCACGGTCGCGTGCCAGGTGCGGAAGTCCTTGGCCGTGAAGTCACCACCCATGGCCGCGCAGAGATAATCATTCACCATGCCGGAATCGATCGGGCGGCACGTACCGTCCGGAGCCACGTACTGAAAGAGGTGGTGACCCGGCAGCGAATGGCAGCGTCGAACGATGTCGACGATGCGCTTGCGGTCAACGACGATCTCGTGCCGCACGCGGCCCTTGCCCACAAAATCCAGCGTCGCGCGGCCGCCACGCGCGAAGCTGACATGGCGGCTCCGCAGGGTCGTGATGCCGAAACTGTTATTGTCGCGCGCGTACTCGGCGTTACCGACGCGAGCCGCCGAAGTGCTCAGGATGGTCACGGCACACGCGAGGACCTTGTCGCGGCACAGCTCCTTGAGTGCCAGGTCGCGTTTCAAGCGACGGCGCAGCGCCGGCAGCGCCGCGACAAAGTCTGCCATGCGATCGAACTTCGCGCAGTCGCGTATCTCACGCCAGGCCTGATGGTAGCGGTATTGTTTACGGCCGCGCGCATCGCGGCCCGTCGCTTGAAGGTGCCCGCGCGGTGTGTTGCAGATCCAGACATCATGATAGGCGGGCGGAACTGCCAGGGCGTTGATGCGACGCAGAGTACTGCGGTCGCGGATCACATGTCGCCGCGGTGTCAGGTACCGGAAGGTGCGCCCGACGCGCCGGCGCGCGATTCCCGGCATCGCGTCACTTACGTAGAGCAGGCCGGCGCGCCTGGCCGTGTGCTCCCCTGCACTCGAGGGGTCGGGGCCACGGCTTCCTGCCGCTGATTCCGGCTGATTGAACATGCCGAGAATGGTTGCCGGCGGCGCGCCACAGGTCCATCCGCCATCTGGAAATGCGCGCGTCGGCCGCGCCCACGCTTGGTGTCGGCTCATTCTGACGCGCGGGAAGTCCGCTTCAGTCTTGGGCCCGATCGAGAAGATAACAATGAGGGGCCGGCGTGTTGCCGTGCCGCTCGCGAATCTAACCTCGCGAATCTAGCCGGACGATGAGTTAGCCGGTCCCTGAATGGCTGTGGTCGGCACGCCGCTCGGGACTCTGGCCGCCGTGGCCCTGCTCGCCTGGGTGACTCTGAGGACGGGCAGCACCGGCGTGCGACCCTGCGGAACTGCTGCTGTGAGTAGGGCGCGCAGTCTCGTGAGACGCCGAGGCCAAATGTAACGGCGCTTCGTGCGCAGGATGCGTCGCTTGCACATGCGCGACGGGGTGCGACTCATGCGCCACCGGATGAGACTCATGCGCCGCCGGATGAGACTCATGCGCCACGGGGCGAGGCTCGTGCGTCACTGAAGCGTGGGTCGCGGTGTGCTCGTGCGTCGCAGTGTGCTGCGCCGGCGTGTGCTCTTCCGTACGTGCCACCGCATGTGGAGTCGACTCGTGCGGTTGCTCGTGAGCGACCGGTTGGTGCGCGACCGCGGGGTGCGCATCCGCCGCGTGCGCGACAGGCTTGTGCTCGGCACGGTGCGCGGTCACGGCAGCACCCGCCGCTGCGGCGCCTACGACTGCCGCGTTACGGGCCGCTACGATCCCTGCTCCATGGAAAACACCCGGCTGCCGGGTCGCTGCGACCGGTGGCGCTCCGTGATTGACAGAGGCATGCAGGCTCTTGTCAGCCGAAGCCGTATGCTCGTTGCGCAGCTGCGCCTGCGACATTCCCACGTGATGCTCGTGAGCCGCGCGCAGTTGCTCCGGAGTCGCGCTCGCGACGACGCCGCCCGCTCCGCCATTGAAGGCGACGCGATTGACTACAACCTGGTTGATCACCGTGTTGTTGATGACGAAGGTGCCACCCTGCCAGTAGCCACCATGGTAACCATTGCCGTCGTAACCGCACCCGTAATTGATGCCCCCGTAGAAACCAACGTGGGGACCCCAGTAGCCGGCATTCCAGACATACACGCCGTCCGACCAGCCCCAATAACCCGGGGTCCAAAGCAGGCCGACGGTGGGAGGCAACACCCAGGTCCCCGGCACCCAGTAATAGTCAGAACCGTCCCATGCCCAGTAGCCAGGCACCCAGACGTAGCCTGCGCCCGGCATCGGCGGCGGGACGTAGACCGGCAACAATGGCGGACCGACGCTGACTGAGACGAACACCGCGGCGTGGGCGGCGATTGGGAGTATCGAGAGCAGCACTGCTGCAGTCAGACCGCGGATGTAGTTACGCATAGA
>Ga0307474_10001996_pt1 | contig 14678 bp, 18 predicted proteins | sample atmos_gasesECM1C_2_FD_203312 | JGI IMG/M metagenome (GOLD analysis project Ga0307474, IMG submission 203312) | Hardwood forest soil microbial communities from Morgan-Monroe State Forest, Indiana, United States - atmos_gasesECM1C_05 | ecosystem: Environmental > Terrestrial > Soil > Temperate... | reverse complement strand
GATTGCTGGCGGGAATCAATGCCGCGCTCGCCGTGCAAGGGCGTGAGGCCTGGTGCCCGAAGCGCAGCGAGGCTTACCTCGGCGTGCTGGTCGACGATTTGATCACGCGAGGTGCGAGCGAACCGTACCGGATGTTCACCAGCCGCGCTGAATACCGCCTTTCGCTGCGGGAAGATAACGCGGACCTGCGCTTGACTGCGGCCGGGCGCGACCTCGGACTCATCGACGATGAGCGCTGGGAATTCTTTCAGCGCAAGCGGGTTGCCGTGGGCTGCGAAGTCGATCGGCTCAAGAGTGCCGTCGTGCATCCCGCCGACGTCGACGCCGAATTGCTCGCCAAATTGGGCGCCCCACTGTCGCGCGAGACGCATGCCCTCGATCTATTGCGCCGGCCGGAAATTTCCTTCGATGATTTGGCCTGCGTGGCCCGGTGCGCGACTGCCGATTGGCGCGCCGATGAACGGATGTGCGAACAGGTGAAACTGCAAGTCGAGGTGCAGGCCAAGTATTCCGGGTATTTGAAGCGCCAGAGCGATGAGATCGACCGCGCGCAGCGCAACGAGGACTTGTGCCTGCCGGCCGACATCGATTACAGACAAGTCGGCGGATTGTCGAACGAGGCACGCCAACGGCTTTGCGACGTGCGTCCGCAAACTTTGGGACAAGCGGCGCGCATCCCGGGCCTTACGCCGGCCGCTGTATCCTTGCTGTTGGTACATTTGAAGAAGCGCGAGCGCGCGGCTTAAGCGCCGTCGCGCAAAGGATCCTGCATGAATGTTTTTTACGATTTCACGGTACCGGGACTGACGGGCAACCCCAATATTTTGGCGCCGCTGCGCGGCAAGGTGACCTTGGCGGTGAACGTCGCGAGCAAGTGCGGTTACACCCCTCAATATGCCGATCTCGAGGATCTGTACCAACAACTCAAGGACAAGGATTTCACGGTGGTCGGTTTTCCCTGCAATCAGTTCGGCGCGCAAGAGCCGGGCACCGCAGCGGAAATTCAAACGTTTTGCTCCGTCAATTTTGGCGTGACCTTTCCGCTCTCGGCGAAGATCGAGGTGAACGGTCCGCACCGCGACCCGCTGTATGCCTGGCTGACGGCGGAGGAAAACGGCTTTCCCGGCGACATCGGCTGGAATTTCGAGAAATTTCTGATCGACCGCGGCGGTCGAGTGATATGCCGCTATCCGGCCGGAACCAAGCCAACTGATCCGACGCTGCTGCAGGATCTGGCGGATGCCCTGGAGTGAGCACTGCGGAATTCTCGGAATGCAGCCACGGGGAATACTCGGAAAGGCTCCTTAGTGGCAATTTGGCCGCCCACTCTTTAACATCACCGCACCTAATTGACCCTAATGAAGGCTCGGAGTACTAGATGCTTTCTCGATTGACTGCCAAAGCGTGGCTCGCCGGTATGGCATTGACTTGGTTTTCGTTGGGCGCGCATGCGGCGGGCGATCCAGCCAAGGGCGAGATGAAGTTCTACACCTGTTATGGATGCCACGGGATCGCCAACTACCGCAACGCGTATCCGGACTACAGCGTGCCGGAATTGCGCCACCAGAATGCGGAATACCTGGTCGCGGCGTTGCATGAGTATCGCGATGGCACGCGTCCGCACCCCACCATGCATGCGCAGGCCGCGTCGCTCTCGGATCAGGATATCGAAGACATCGCAGCCTATTTACAAGGTGCGACCCCGGTAAAGCCCGGTACGCCTACGCCGGGCAAAGCGCCACCCAAGCAAGTGGCTGCCTGCATTGCGTGCCACGGTGAGAATGGTCTGGGTGTCGAAGGTGCGCTGACGCCGAAGCCGCCGGTGCTCGCCGGACAGCATGTGGATTACCTGGAACAGGCACTGACCTCCTATCGCAACGGCCGCCGCAAGAACGCCGTCATGGACAGCATGGCGCAGCTCTTGACCAGCGATGAAGACGTCAAAATCGCGGCTGCCTATTTCGCGGACCAGAAGTCGCCCCTGACGACAGCGACCACCAAGAGCAAATAGGGACTGGCTCTGCGCCGAACTCGCGGCGTCAGTTGCGCAGCATCATCAGGAACTGGGCGAACGTCTCGTAGTAAGCATCGCGGTTCTGTTTCTTGCGGTAGCCGTGACCTTCATCGGCCGCGAGCAGGTACCAAACCTCGCCGCCCCTCGCGCGCAGTTTGTTTACGATCTGTTCCGCTTCGGAGAGCGGCACTCGCGGATCGTTTTTGCCATGGACGACGAGCAGGGGACGGGTGATGCGATCGGCATTGGTCAAGGGCGAGATGCGCCTCAAGAAACTGCGCATCTCCAGGTCTCTTTCGTCGCCATATTCCGCACGCCTCTGGTCTTGCCGGTAGGGCGCGGTATTGGTCAAGAAGCTCACGAAGTCCGCAATGCCGCTGACGTCGACTCCGCCGCGCAAGCGGTCGCTGTAATTCACGAGGGTCGCCAGGCTCAGATATCCGCCATACGAGCCGCCGGCGACCACCACGTGCTTGCCATCGAAGCCCTTCTGCAGCGCAATCCACACCAACATGGCGCCGACATCCTTCACGGCATCCTCGCGCAGCACGCCGTTGTCGAGCGCCATGTACGTCCTGCCGTAACCCGATGAACCGCGCACATTGGGCGCGATTACCGCGAAGCCCAATTCATTGACCACGTATTGAATCCACGGATCGAAGCCCGGACGGAACTGCGACTCAGGTCCGCCGTGCAGCGAAATCAGCACGGGATGGGGGCCACCAGAGGCCGGCTCGTATACATACGCCGGTATCTGGCGCGCCTTGCCGTCCACTCGATCAAAGGTGGGAAACTCCACCCGCCGCGGCAACACAAATTTCGCCGCGTCCACAGCGCCCGGTTCGCTGCGCGTCCAGGGCTCCAGACGGTTCTCGGCGATATCCAATACGTAAGCGTCGCGCGGTTGATTGGCGGCCGCGAATCCGAACGCCAGACGCGTGCCCGTAGCATCGAAGCTCAAGGCGCTGATGACGCCCGGCTGTTGCAGCCGCGGCGGCGTGAGGTCTTGGTGGGTGCGCAGATCGAGCAGATTGAGTTTGCCGGCGCCCGCTTCATTGCTGACGTATGCCAGGTAGTGTCCGTCGCGCGAAATCGCCAACGTTTCGATATCCCAGGGGATATGCGCCGATATCACGGTCTTGTCGTTGGTGAATAGATTGATGTAGCGCAGGCGGGCAAATTCGTTTTCGCGGTCCGAGATCAAATAAACTCCCTGGCCGTCACGCGTGAATTTGGCGCCCACGATCCCGACCTTCGCCGGCGCGGGCTCGACCTCACGCTTCTGCCCTGTACCCAAGTCCACGATGTACAAATACCCTTCGGAAACCGACACCTCTTTGAGCACCAACAGTTTGGAATCATCCGGCGACCAATCGAGCACGGACCACGCAGCGCCGCTGCCGTCGCCGGCCAGCCCTAAGCGCGGCAAGGTGCCCGACTCGGGATCCACGATGTCGATGTCAATGTTGCGGCCATCGCGGGCGGTGCTGGAGAAAGCGACTTCGCGGCCGCTGTTGGACCACATGGGCGCGCTGTTCAAGGATTTGCCGTCGGTCAACATTTTCGCGGCCGCATCGCCCATGTGTTGGTAATAGAGCTGCGCTTTTTCATCGCCGCCCGAGTCCTTGAGAAACACATAGGCGCTGCGTGCGGAGTCCGGGGAGAAGGCAGCTTCCGTGATCGGCTCGTGCAGGAAAGTCAGTTGGCGGCGCGCGCCTCCCGGTTGTTCCACCAAGTGCAGCTGCTCGACGTCGGCGAAGCGGGTTGCAATCAGCAGTTGGCCCTTCGGCGACCAACCGAGCGGTGTCGCCTGGCGCGCGTTGAGATAGCCCGCCAATTTCTCGGTGAATTCCGCGGGCGCCTGCGGAATGTTCTCGAAGGTCAAATTGCCGCGCTCGACATGCGTGACGGCAAAGGCCCGCGAGTCGGCCAAAAGCGACGCAGCGAGCAGCGGCAACAAATAAATTCGGTTCATGTTCCTAGTTTCTCACACGACGGGGATAATGCGGCCGATGGCGGGCTTCGAGCATTTGATCCAATCTTACGATGTCGGAGATCTTCTGGACGAGATCGCCAGCGCGGAACCGCCCGCGTATTTGCGCCGTTGTTTCGCCGAAGGCTCGTCCGCGCCCGTTTTGAGCTGGCATCGTGTGCAGCAGCTGGCGGTGTGTGCGATGGTACTCGATGCCATCGTCAACGATCGGGACTATGAATTTTTGGAGCGCGAAATGATCGCGGATTGGCGCGTGCACTATGCGAGGGCCTGCATGAAGATCAAAGATACGGCATTGCAAGCCTTGCATCGCGTGCTCGAGCGCGATCGACCCGCGGACCCGGATGCCGCGGCCGAGCTCGAGACTTTGGCCAATCGACTGGCTGGGGCTTGATTGAGCTTGGGAATGGCAGGCGTTCGGCAAACTCTCATGGCGGCCGCCGTGCTGATGCTGGGCGCCTGTGCGGCTTCCGCGCCGAAACCCGCCGCGCCCCCTGAGCCGGCGCCCGCTCCCCTGGATGCGTCCTATGACTGGCATGTCCTTCTGGTCGCTCCTTTCGGCAGCGTGTTGAAAGATGTGCCTTTCACGATGCACGAGGTATTGTTGTTTCGCGATGAGTCGCACTCCGCGGCGCCGGCCGGCGAGTTGGAATGTTATAGCGTCGATGCAGCCCGCCCGCGCTTCGTCGCTCGATCCCCCTCCGAGTACCTGCTTTGCTTCAAGCACGACCGGCTTTCGCGAATAGAGGCCACTGTGCAGCTGCCTGCCGAGGAAGCCGTACGAATTTACGCCGCTGCCTGTGGGCTGTGGCTGAAGAAGCCGTTGGCAACGGGCGAGGAATGCGCGGGTACGGACGGCGGCGTGGCATTCGCAGGTCATTTTGAAAACGAACCGGATGAATCGGCGCAATTGACCATCCAGCTCGACGCCGCCGATCCCGCGGCGGACCGGTAGGCTCTTGAATACTCAGACAGGCTCCTAAGCATGCGCGCCGCGGAACGCGACATGCTCGTTTCAGGTGCGAGAGAACTTGGGATCGAGCTCGACCCGATCCGCGCCGAAACGCTGTTGAAACTGGTGGACGAGCTCGAACTGGGCAACGCGCAATTCAATTTGACCGCAATCCGCGATCGGCCCGGCATGCTGCGAAAACACGTGCTTGACAGCATGACCCTGCAGCCGTACCTGCGCGGCGAGCGGCTGGCCGACGTCGGCACCGGCGCAGGGTTTCCCGGCCTGGTCTTGGCCGTGGTCAATCCGCGGCGCCGCTTCACCCTGATTGAGGCCACGGCCAAGAAGGCCCGGTTCGTCGAACAGACGGCGCAGCGGATTGGCAGCGGCAATGTGCTCGTGGTCAATTCCCGTTCGGAAAGCTATAGACCCTTCGAACTTTTCGATACAGTGGTCGCCAGGGCTCTATCTTCGCTGGCCGATTTTGTGGCCTATGCGGGCCACTTGTGCGCGCCGGACGGGCGGCTGTTGGCGATGAAGGGGAAACGGCCTGATGATGAGATATCCGCACTGCCGAGAGCGTTCCGCGTGCTGGCGGTGCATCGCTTGAGCGTGCCGGGCCTCCCCGATGAACGGCATCTCGTGGAGTTGATTCCTGCACATCGAAAGTCGAGCAAGACTTGAAGCGGGCCAGGTAATGAAACGCGTCATCGCAGTGGCCAATCAAAAAGGCGGCGTGGGCAAGACCACGACAGCGGTCAATCTCGCCGCGTCCTTGACGGCGACCAAGCGCCGCGTGCTGCTCATCGATTTGGACCCGCAGGGCAACGCCACGATGGGATGCGGCATCGACAAGCATGCGCAATCACGCACCAGCTGCGATGTCCTGTTGGGCGATTGCGGCGCGGTTGAGGCCTTGGTCAGCGTCGAGTACGGCGGCTTCATGCTGATGCCGGCCAATCAGGACCTGACCGCCGCGGAAGTGCGTTTACTCACCATGACCGTGGGGCGCGAGTTCAAATTGCGCAACGCGCTGGCGCCGGTGCGCGGGGACTTCGACGTCATCCTCATCGACTGCCCACCGTCGCTCAACATGCTGACCTTGAATGCGTTGGTGGCAGCTGATTCGGTCATGGTGCCCATGCAGTGCGAGTACTACGCGCTCGAAGGCCTGACTGCGTTGATGCAGACCGTTGAACAAATCAAGGACAGCATCAATCCGGTATTGGAAGTAGAAGGATTGCTGCGCACCATGTTCGATCCACGCAATAATTTGGCCAACGAAGTGTCTGCGCAACTCACCCAGCATTTTGGCGAGAAAGTGTTCCGCACCGTCATCCCCCGCAATGTGCGCCTGGCGGAGGCGCCTAGCTTCGGCAAACCCGCGCTGTTTCACGACAAGGAGTCGCGCGGCGCCTTGGCCTACCTGGCGCTGGCCGGCGAAATGATTCGCCGCGACGAGGTGCCGGGCGGCGAAATGATTCGCCACGACGATCCGCCGGGCGCGCCCGTATAATCACCCAATCGGTTTACGGGGAAAATGCTATGTCCGGCAAAAAGCCATCTTTAGGTCGAGGCCTGGCTGAGCTGAGCCCCCTGCTCGCGCGGCGCGCCGCTGACCTCGCGCCTGAGAAACCGCAAATTCTGGTCGGCGATCGGTTGGCGTCCCTGCCCGTTGACCTCCTGCAGCGGGGCAAGTATCAGCCCCGCGCCGACATGCGCCCGGAATCCTTGGGCGAACTTGCCGATTCCATCAAATCACGAGGCCTGGTGCAGCCCATCCTAGTGCGTCCGTTGCCGCGGCCGAATCCGACTGAATCGCAACGCTATGAAATCATCGCCGGCGAGCGGCGCTGGCGCGCGGCTCAAATGGCCGGACTTGCCGAGATTCCGGCCGTCATTCGCGATGTGCCTGATGAAGACGCGGTCGCGATGGCGCTGATAGAGAACATCCAACGCGAGGATCTCAATCCGCTGGAAGAGGCCCGCGCGCTGCTGCGACTCATCGAGGAGTTCGGATTGACGCATCAGGCTGCGGCGGAGGCCGTGGGACGCTCACGTGCCGCCGTCAGCAATTTGGTGCGGCTCATGGAATTGACCGATGAGGTCAAGGAGATGCTGGAGCACCGCCAGATCGAAATGGGTCACGCGCGCGCCCTGCTGGGACTCGCCACCCGCCGCCAACAGATCGAAGTCGCCACGCTGGTCGCCAAGAAGTCCTTGTCGGTGCGGGATACCGAGGCATTGGTGCGTCGCATCATAAATCCGAAGGCGGCCGAAGCCGCCAACTCCGCCGCCCCGCTAGATCCGGACATTCATCGCTTGGAAACCGAAATCGCCGAGAAGCTGGGGGCCAAAGTCGCCTTTCAACACGCCGCCTCGGGCAAGGGCAAGCTGATCGTCAGTTACAACAGTTTGGACGAATTGGAAGGCATCCTGGCCCACATCCAATAGGCGCAAATTAGCCCTGAAACGCCTTGATGCACCAGGGCGGCCTCTCTATAATGCGCCGGCCATTTTTGGCACAACAAGCGAAGTGTTCGTGAGCTTCGCTCCACGGGATTTAACTTGGTCGCGATCGATTTAGCCCTAGCGCGGCGGCTGGCTCTCAGCGTCGTACTGGGCCAGGCGGCCGTAACCGTAGTCTGCGCTCTCGTGAGCTGGATGATTGCGGGTCCCCATGCGGCTTTATCCGCGGCGATGGGTGGCGGTATCAGCACCGCTGCGAGTCTTGTCATGGCATTGCTAGGTTTTGGCGGCAAATCTGCTGCAGATGGGCAGCGGGCGATGCGCGCGTTCTTGATAGGTGAAACCGCCAAGATCGCGATTGTCATCGTGCTGTTCGTGGTGGTGTTGAAGACGATGAGGGTGGTGCCGTTGGCGATGCTCGGCACTTATGTAGCAACTTTCTGCGTATTTTGGGTGGCGCTGGCGAATATGCTGCCGCCGCTCGGCGGGACAAATATCCCGCGCGGACGTAAGAAAAAACAGTTGATTTGAGGCGATCGAGACACACATAGAAATTGAAATGGCAGCAGAGCAACCCACTACCGCAAACGAATACATCCTTCATCACCTGACGTTCCTCTCCAACAAGGAACCCAAGGGAATAGTGGATTTTTCGGTGATCCATTGGGATACGGTTTTCTTCTCCGTCGCGTTGGCGCTGTTGTTCGGCGGTTCGTTTTACCTGGCGGCGCGCACCGCGAAAGCCGGCGTACCGGGAAAATTCCAAAATTTTGTCGAGCTCGTCGTCGAGTTCGTCGACACACAAGTCAAGGACAGCTTTCACGGCACGAACAAACTGCTCGCCCCGCTCGCGCTGACGATTTTCTGTTGGGTGCTGCTGTTCAATGCCATGGACATTTTGCCGGTCGACTTATTGCCCTGGGCGGCGCATAGCGTCGGCATCGAACACCTCAAGGTGGTACCCACCACCGATCTAAACACCACATTCGCGATGGCTCTGACGGTGTTCGTGCTCATCATTTACTACAGCATCAAGATGAAAGGTTTGGGCGGGTTCATCGGCGAACTCACCATGCAGCCCTTCGTCTCCAAGAACATCATCGTGAAAGTGCTGTTGATACCCGTAAACCTGCTGCTGGAAATCGTGCCCTTCCTGGCGCGCCCGATCTCGCTGTCGCTGCGTCTGTACGGCAACCTGTTTGCCGGCGAAATGATCTTTCTGCTGCTCGCCGCGCTGACGCTGCATGGCGTGCACCAATTGTCGGGTGCCGGCGGCTGGGCGCTGCTCGTCGCGCAATTCTTGCTGGCGTTTGCCTGGGCGGTGTTTCACCTGCTGGTGATCACGCTGCAGGCCTTCATTTTCATGGTGCTGACGATCGTTTACCTGTCGATGGCGCAGGAACACCACTAGTTTCGAGTTCGGTAATGACAATTTTCGGATCTGTTTCGTTTCAGGAGAATTGAATGGAAAATTTTGCACACGTCCAAGGCATGACCGTGCTGGCCGTCGGAATCATCTTCGGCATGGGCGCGCTCGGCACAGCGATCGGCTTCGGCATTCTCGGGGGCCGTTTTCTGGAAGGCGCTGCGCGTCAGCCTGAGCTGACTCCCATGTTGCAGGTGAAGATGTTCATCGTTGCGGCGCTGGTGGACGCCGTCGCCATGATCGGCATCGGCTTCGCGTTGTTCTTTACCTTTGCGAATCCGTTTACTTCCGGTTTGACGCCGTAAAAGTGTCGCCGGAAACGCTGGTCAGGAGACGATAGTGAATATCAATCTCACGCTGATCGTGCAGATGCTCGTCTTCATCGTCCTCATCTGGTTCACGATGAAATTCGTATGGCCGATGATCTTGGGGCCGATGGATGCGCGTTCGCAGAAGATCGCAACAGGACTTGCCGCCGCCGAGAAGGGCACGCAGGAGTTGGCTTCCGCCAATGAGCGTGCCGAAGTCATCATGCGCGAGGCACGCGAACGCGCGGCCCAGATCATCGATCAGGCGCAGCATCGCGCCAACGACATGGTCGAGGAGGCCAAGGGTGCGGCCACTGCCGAAGGCGCCCGCCTGCTGGCATCCGCCAAAGAGCAGATCGATCTGGAGGCTGCGCATGCCCGCGAGGCATTGCGCCGGGATGTTGCTCAGATTGCCGTCAGCGCGGCATCCAAGATCCTGGAGCGCGAAATCGATCCGCGCACGCATAGCGATCTCATCGACAAGCTCGCGGCGCAGATCTAGGGCGCTCCGGCATGGCTGAAAAGACAACCATTGCGCGGCCCTACGCCAAAGCGGCATTCCAGGAGGCCCGCGGCGACAAGGACTTGTCGCGTTGGTCCGAGACGCTGCGCGCCGCGGGCACGGCGGTGAGCGATCCACGGGTACACGAGCTGCTCGGCAATCCCAGCGTCAGCGGCGAAGATCTCGCGCAGTTCGTCATGGGAGTCAGCGGTCCGGCGCTCGATGAACATGGCCAGAACTTCTTCCGCATGCTCGCGGAAAACCATCGCTTGGGGTACCTGCCGGAAATTTCCACGCTGTTCGATGAGTACAAAGACGAGGCGGAAAGCGTCATCGATGTCACGGTGACGTCGGCTGCGCCGATCGACAGCGCCCAGCAGCAGGCGCTCTCCAAGGCTCTGGAGCGCAAGCTCAGGCGCACCGTGCGCCTGCACTGCGCCACGGATTCAACATTGATCGGCGGCGCCATACTGCGCGCCGGCGATACGGTAATCGACGGTTCCCTGCTCAGCCGGCTCAAGCGCATTGCGTTCGAGCTGACGGCGTAAATGACCAGTATTTGCTAGAGGATTCAAGGTTATGTCCATCAAGGCATCGGAAATCAGCGACCTCATCAAGGCGCGCATCGACAAATTCAAGTCGGCGACCGAAGCGCGCAATGTCGGCACGGTGGTGAGCGTCACCGATGGCATCGTGCGCATCCACGGCCTCGCCGACGCGCGTTACGGCGAAATGTTGGAGTTCTCCGGCAACATCTTCGGACTCGCGCTGAATCTCGAGCAGGATTCCGTCGGCGCCGTGGTGCTCGGCGACTACAAGGGTATTTCCGAAGGCGCCGAGGTCAAAACCACGGGCCGCATCCTCGAGGTGCCGGTGGGTCCTGAGCTTCTCGGCCGCGTGGTCGATGCGTTGGGAACGCCCATCGACGGCAAGGGTCCGGTGAACGCCAAACTGAAGTCGCCCCTCGAGCGCGTGGCGCCGGGCGTGATTTTCCGCCAGAGCGTATCGCAGCCGGTGCAAACCGGTCTCAAGGCCATCGACGCCATGGTGCCGATCGGCCGCGGCCAGCGCGAACTCATCATCGGCGACCGCCAGACCGGAAAGACCGCAGTCGCCATCGATACGATCATCAACCAGAAAGGCACGGGCGTTAAGTGCGTCTATGTGGCCATCGGCCAGAAGCAAAGCTCCATCGCCAATGTGGTCCGTAAGCTCGAAGAGCACGGCGCCATGGGACACACCATCATCGTCGCGGCTTCCGCGTCGACACCCGCGGCAATGCAGTATCTGGCGCCCTACGGCGGTTGTGCGATGGGCGAATACTTCATGGATAACGGCGAGGACGCGTTGATCGTGTACGACGATTTGTCCAAACAGGCCGTCGCGTATCGCCAGATTTCCTTGCTGCTGCGCCGTCCGCCCGGCCGCGAGGCGTACCCCGGCGACGTGTTCTATCTGCACTCACGCCTGCTCGAGCGTTCCGCACGGGTCAACGCGGAATACGTCGAGAAAATCAGCAATGGCCGCGTGAAAGGCAAGACCGGATCCTTGACCGGGCTGCCCATCATCGAAACTCAGGCGGGTGACGTCACGGCGTTCGTGCCGACCAACGTGATTTCGATCACTGACGGCCAGATCTTCCTGGAAACCGATCTGTTCAACGCCGGCATGCGTCCGGCCATCAACGCCGGCATCTCGGTGTCGCGCGTCGGCGGCGCCGCGCAAACCAATATCATCAAAAAGCTCGGCGGCGGCGTGCGCCTGGCGCTGGCGCAATTCCGCGAATTGGCTGCCTTCTCGCAATTCGCCTCGGATTTGGACGAAGCCACCCGCAAGCAGCTCGAACGCGGTCAACGCGTCACCGAACTGATGAAGCAAAAACAATACGCGCCCATGTCGGTCGCGGAAATGTCGCTGTCCCTGTACGCGGCGAACAACGGCTATTTCGACAAGGTTGCGCGCCTCAAGGTTGTTGAGACGGAAGCGGGGTTGCAGTCCTTCGCGCGGTCGAGCTACGCGGAGTTGCTCAAGACGATCAACGGCAAGCCGGATCTGACCAAGGAAGTCGAAGCATCGCTCAAGAAGTGCTGCGACGAATTTTTCGCGACGCTGTAGGACTTAAGACAAAGAGAACGTAATGGCAGGCGCAAAAGAAATTCGAGGCAAGATCGCGAGTATCAAAAATACCCGCAAGATCACCAAGGCGCTGGAAATGGTGGCGGCCAGCAAGATGCGCAAGGCGCAGGAGCGCATGCGCGCCGCGCGCCCCTATGCGGAAAAGGTCCGCAAGATGATCGGCCACCTGCGCCAGGTGAACCTGGACTACAAGCATCCATTCACGCTCGAGCGCCCGGTGACCTCCGTCGGCATCGTGGTGATCAGCACCGATCGCGGCTTGTGCGGTTCGCTCAATTTGAACCTGTTCAAGGCGACGCTGGTTGCGATCCGTGAAGCGCAGGCGCGCGGCTCGAAGGTCTACCTGTGCGTCATCGGCTCGAAGGCCCTGCAATTCTTCCGCCGCCTCAGCGGCATCGAGATCGCGGCCTCGGTCACGCATCTCGGCGACCGGCCGCACATCAAGGATTTGATCGGCACCACCAAGGTGATGCTGGATTTTTATCGCGAGACCAAGGTCGATCAGCTGCTGCTCGCCCACAACGTCTTCGTCAACACCATGACCCAGAAAGGCATCGTTTCGCAGCTGTTGCCGCTAGTGACCGTCGACAAGGATGAGTTGCAGGAACGTTGGGACTACATATACGAACCCGACTCGATGACCATCCTCGACGGCATTCTGATGCGCTATATCGAGGCACAGATTTTCCAGGGCGCGGTCGAAAACGTCGCCTGCGAAATGGCGGCGCGCATGGTGGCCATGAAAGCGGCGACCGACAACGCGGGTGATCTCATCGATGAGCTGCAACTCATTTACAACAAGGCCCGCCAGGCCGCGATCACCAAAGAGTTGTCCGAGATTGTTGGCGGCGCCGCTGCGGTATAGGTAAGAGGTTAAAATTTATGTCTAGTGGAAAAATCGTCCAAATCATCGGCGCGGTCATCGACGTGGAATTCCCGCGCGATCAAATTCCCAAAGTGTATGACGCGCTAAAACTCGATGATGTGGACCTGACTCTCGAAGTGCAGCAGCAACTCGGCGACGGCGTGGTACGCGCGATCGCGATGGGTCCTTCCGAAGGCTTGCGGCGCGGCCTCACGGTCAAAGGCACCGGCAAAGGCATTTCAGTTCCCGTCGGCGCCGGCACGCTCGGCCGCATCATGGATGTTTTGGGCAAGCCGCAGGATGAGCGCGGCCCGGTGAAGGCGACCGAGTACCTGCCGATTCACCGGCCGGCACCAGCCTACGATGAACAGGCGGGCGGTCAGGATCTGTTGGTCACCGGAATCAAGGTCATCGACCTGTTGGTGCCCTTTGCGAAGGGCGGCAAAGTCGGATTGTTCGGCGGCGCCGGCGTCGGTAAAACCGTGAACATGCTGGAGCTCATCAACAATATCGCCAAGCAATACAGTGGACTGTCCGTGTTCGCGGGCGTCGGTGAGCGCACCCGCGAAGGCAACGACTTCTATCATGAGATGATCGAGTCGGGCGTCATCGACAAGGACGATCTTTCCAAATCCAAAGTGGCCATGGTGTACGGCCAGATGAATGAGCCGCCCGGCAACCGCCTGCGCGTCGCCTTGACCGGCTTGACCATGGCCGAATACTTCCGCGATGAAAAACAAGCGTCGGGCAAGGGCCGCGATGTGCTGTTCTTCGTCGACAATATCTATCGTTACACGCTGGCCGGCACCGAAGTATCGGCGCTGCTCGGCCGCATGCCCTCCGCGGTGGGTTACCAGCCGACGTTGGCCGAGGAAATGGGCGTGCTACAGGAGCGTATTACCTCGACCAAGGCGGGTTCAATCACCTCGATTCAGGCCGTGTACGTTCCCGCCGACGACTTGACCGATCCGTCACCGGCGACGACGTTCGCCCACTTGGATGCCACCGTGGTGTTGTCGCGTCAGATCGCGTCACTCGGCCTCTACCCCGCAGTGGATCCGCTGGATTCCACCAGCCGGCAGCTCGACCCTCTCGTGGTCGGCCAAGAGCACTACGACATCGCACGCGGCGTGCAATCCATTCTGCAGCGCTACAAGGAGCTTCAGGACATTATCGCGATCTTAGGTATGGATGAGTTGTCGGAAGAAGACAAGCTGAGCGTATATCGCGCGCGCAAGATCCAACGCTTCCTGACTCAGCCCTTCAACGTGGCAAAGGTGTTCACGGGGCAGGACGGGAAGATCGTCTCGCTCAAGGACACGATCCGGGGCTTCAAGGCCATCATTGCCGGCGAATACGATCATCTGCCGGAGCAGGCGTTCTATATGATCGGCGCCATCGAAGAGGCCGTCGAGAAAGCCAAAACGCTGCAATAAATCATGGCAAACACCATTCACGTCGACATCGTCAGCGCCGAGGGCCAGATCTTTTCCGGCGAGGCCACCCGCCTGTTCGTGCCGGGATCGCAGGGCGAGCTCGGCATTTACCCGCGTCACGCGCCGTTGCTGACCACCTTGACGGCCGGCGAGGTGCGAGTTGAGACCGAGGGACAGGAGGAGCAGTCCTTCTTTGTCGGCGGCGGCGCCATGGAGATCCAGCCGCACCTCGTGACCGTGCTGGCGGACACCGCGGTGCGCGCAAAGGATCTTGACGAGGCTGCCGCACTCGCCGCGAAACAGCGCGCGGAAGACGCCGTACGCAACCGCAGCGACAAATTGGATATCGCCGAGGCGCAGGCGGAACTGGTGCGTGCGTTGGCGCAATTGCGCGCCATACAGCGGCTGCGAAAGAAACACTAGGATCTCCCGCGCACGGAGTCTGCATGCAGCTTTCGGTGGTAATTTTGGCGGCCGGACAGGGCAAGCGGATGAACTCCGACCTGCCGAAAGTCCTGCAGCCTTTGGCCGGCGAACCACTGCTGCAACACGTGATCAGCGCCGCGCGCACCTTGAA
>Ga0307474_10001995_pt1 | contig 14687 bp, 14 predicted proteins | sample atmos_gasesECM1C_2_FD_203312 | JGI IMG/M metagenome (GOLD analysis project Ga0307474, IMG submission 203312) | Hardwood forest soil microbial communities from Morgan-Monroe State Forest, Indiana, United States - atmos_gasesECM1C_05 | ecosystem: Environmental > Terrestrial > Soil > Temperate... | reverse complement strand
AGCCTGTGCGCTGGCGCAGAAAAATGAGCAACAATGGTTTTTCGCTCGCGATGTAATGGAGCCGTTGAGACTGATTACGTCTATCCCTTATGACACTCCAGCTTTCGTTAGGCACTTGAAACTGTTTTGTGAGGAGTCTCGCGGTTGTATCTTGGAAAGGCGTGGGCCACCCAAAAAGATTCAATATAGATTTATAAAGCCTCTCGTCGAGCCGTACATCGTTCTGCGCGGCCTAGCAGACGGATTGATAAAAGAAGCCCAACTCAGTCGTCCGTCTCCGTCTTCCACCGTGCCTGTGCAGCTTTCACTGCTATCTTTCGACGTTGATCTTGAGACAAAGCCTTAGCGCGAGACACGCCGCCTTTTAATCCACCAGCATGACCGCGTTTAGGGCGACTGCGCTTCTTATCTTTCGAGATGCGGTCCTCAATCTCACCAGTAGAAATATCCACGACGAGCTTCGCAAGCTGGTTCGGGTCACGCGGACGCTTCGCCATGAGCCAAGTATGCCACAATCCGAAGCGGCTATTTCGGGGTCTCAGAATGAAACTGAGACACTACCGGTTTTGCTCGACGTAACGTCAATTTTTCTGTTATGCTGTTTGGGTAGAAAAGTGCGTCCAAAGAGCGGGAGATTCCTCCCGCTTTTTTTATTTTAGGCCCCGACCGCGCCGGCTCCCGCACTCCGGACAGATTGCCAAGCGAAGAACCCTCGGCAGATTCAGATGCCGCCGCGTTTCCGGAGTAGCGGAAATTGCGAGAGCCCGCTTCAGAAAGCGGGCGCTACAACGGCATCCTTCAAAGCTCAGGTTAGACAAGACCCTGCCTGCGGCGGGTAGGCGCCGCACTCCAAACGCGTCCGGTTCCGAGCGTCTTCGCTGACCTTCCGCGCGCAGACGCAGACAGCTCCCTAAGCCCATGCCCAACCAACAGCAGATCGTAAAGTCCATTGCGGCGGTGGCAAAGCAGCTTGGCCGCGCTCCGTCGGTATCGGAATTCGTCGCTCGCGGAGGAATTCCAAAGTATTTCGTCTTCCGATACTTTCCCACATGGAATGAGGCGGTCAGGGCCGCGGGACTGCGGCCCAGCCGCTTCTTCGCGCGGCCGGATGACATGGAGTTGCTCAAAGGCTGGGGCGAGACGGTGCGAAGACTGCGGGCGGTGCCTTCGCGGCGCGCGTATCGTCTAAGGGGAACGCATTCGCCGCGCACGCTGGAAACGCGGTTTGGCTGCTGGGCCGCGCTGCCGCAGGCGTTTCGCAATTTCGCGGAAGGAAAGCCGGAGTGGGCCGATGTGCTGGCACTGGCGCTCGTTCCGGCTCGAAAGAAGAAGGAGAGCCGGGAATCGAAGGGAAAGTCTTTTTGCGTGATTCAGCCGGAGAGGGGGCAACACCGGCTTTTACGGGAACGCCCCATGTACGGGGAGCCTCTGGACTTCCCGACCCTGCGCCACGAACCGGTCAACGAACAGGGCGTCGTGCTCCTTTTTGGGATGGTCGCGAAAGATTTGGGCTACGTGGTCGAATCCGTTCAAGCCGGTTTCCCCGATTGCGAGGCGAAACGCCAGATCGGGCCCAAGCGCTGGCAGCGCGTGAACATCGAATTTGAATTTGAGAGCAGGAATTTCCGCGACCACGGCCATCCGCTAACCGGCTGCGACGTAATCGTCTGCTGGCACCACAACTGGGACGACTGCCCCGCCCACATCGAGGTCCTCGAGCTTTCCAGCTTCCTCAAGTCCTTGCGCCGCTCCCAAGATTAGCGCCTGCCTCCCAAATCAATTTCAGTGGTTTGCCCCTCAATATAACTGCCGGTTCGCCCATCACTGGGGAACAATCCTCAGAAACGTTAGTGGCGGGACAACAGTAGCTATGGGCCATTCCCTTTCGAAGCTTGAGAAGAAAGCGACCTCGCGAACAGCTATTGAACTGTCACCCTTACGAGCGTCGCGTGCTGGAGCGTGCCTGAGGTGGCCGTGACAGTGACGGCGTAATTCAGTGTGGGCGGCGGCGGTGTCATTTGGGTGATTCCTCCACCTCCACATCCTGCCTGTAAGGCACCTAACGCAAAGGAAAGGCTGCATAGCAGCCAAAGGCTGCGCCTCCGGTTTTTCGACTTGTCGCCGGCCAGGCCTAGACCAATGAGAGCAAGTGGGATTGGAAGGAAAACAGCATAGAGAGGGCGCGAAAGCTGGGCTTCGCCGGAGGGTATAAGTTCTGCCGAGTGGTTTGGTACCGTGACCGTGAGTGTCGAGGCGACCGAATGTGCGCCGGGCGCGACCGACGTTGGGGATAGAGAACACGTTGCCAATGCCGTCGATGGATTCACCGGAGATGGAGTGAGTGCACAGGATAGTTGAACGGCGGTGGTAAACGACCCGTTAATGGGAGCAATAGTGATGACGTCCGTTACTTGGCCTCCGCGCTGTGCGGTCAAGTTCACGGATGCAGGCTGAACCGAGAAATCGCCGGGCGAACCGAAAGTAACCATAGCAAACTCGTCGGAGCTCAGGGTGAGGTTGCACGAGCCTGCGCCACTGCACGCGTCGCTCCACCCTGAAAATGTGGCTCCCGGAGCGGGCGACGCAGTCAGGTCGACTGCTGTCCCGGGTGCGAAGCTTGCTGTGCATGATGTTCCGCAATTCACGCCTGCGGGGTTGCTGGTTACCGTTCCGCTTTCGTTGCCAGCCAACAGTACCGACAGAACGTGAGACGTCGGCGTCGCCCCACCATCAATCACGATAACGTTGCCACCGCCGTTTGCTAGGTAGTTTACTACGTAAATCTTGTTCGTCGTGGGGTTGACCGCGACGGCATTCGGTGCACTCGCATTGGGATCGATGACCGTCGTCACAGCGTTGGTTGCTCCGTTGATGATAGTCACGCTGCCGGGGTGGGTGCACGCGTCGTTTTGACAGCCGGAGTTCGTCACGTAGATCGTGTTGGTCACTGAATCCACGGCCAACCTTGCAGGATAGCTTGCGTTTGGGTCCTTTACAGTGGAAATGGCGTTTGTCGCGCCGTCGATTATGGTCACGCTTCCGTTTCCCGTGAGTGCAGAATCGTCTGGGATGGCTACGTAAATCTTGTTGGTGTTTTGATTCACCGCGACGGCTTGTGGTACCAGCATATTGGGATCGGTGAGCGTCGTGATGGCGTTCGTGGCGCCATCGATCACCGTGATGTTGCCATGGTTTAGGCCGGGCGGATTTTCCCCAAGGTTGCCTAGGTTAGCAACGTAGATTTTGTTCGTGACCGGATTCACACCCACGAACTGAGGAGTTATCGCGTTGGGGTCGGTGAGTGTGGTAGTGGAATTCGTGGCGCCATCGATAACAGTCACGTTGCCAGGGTTGGTGCTGCCAGATATTCCAAGGGCGTTGTTGGCGACGTAAATCTTATTCGTTAGCGGATTTGCCGCAATCGCGGCGGGATTCAGAGAGAGCGCGTTGGGATCGGTGACGGTGGTAATGGAATTCGTGGCGCCGTCGATCACGTTGATAATGCCACCCCCCTCCGCAACGTAAACCTTGTTGGTTACGGGGTTCACGGCAACCACGGGGTACACGAAAACCGGATTGGTGGACAAATTGGTCACAGAGTTAGTGGTGCCGTCAATCACGGCGCTTGGGACATAAGTCTTGTTGGTCACAGAGTTCACCGCCACGTCGCAGAAGTAGCCCTTAATGACAGTAGTCGCGTTCGTCGTCCCATCAATTACGGTTAAGCTGCCGGTGGCGGGGCGGCCGAAGCCGTGGAGGGTGCAACTTGCTACGTAAATCTTGTTTGTGACCGGGTTCACGGCCACCGCTCGCGGAAAATCGGTCCCAACTGGAATCGTAGCGACGACGGTTTGCGCCCCGGCTGCTGCCGGCCAGACGAGGAACAAGCCTACGGCGACAAAGTGGAGAATCTGAGCCCGCGATACACAATTCCTGGGTTCCACGACTTCCTCCTCTCGGCTTCTGTATTCCGGTTCAAGACTGCTCTCAGTCCATCCTTGATTGTTGTTTGACAGGCCCGGCTGCAAAGCGGCCCAAGCCCAGCCGTCTCTGCAGGGGCCAGCAATCCCCTCAGTCGTTTTCTTCGGCAGTAAAGAGCTTCTTCGCGTCAACAGTTATGACTACCGGGAGGCTTGGTCCATTGGCGAGCGTCAGCGACTCGAAAATCGCGCGTAGTTGCCTCGAGTCATCGTCGAACACGAGGGCCAAGACTGCGGAACGAACCAACTGGCCCGATTGGTACACGTTGAAGGCTCCTGTCCCTGTGCAATCGGCATTCACCGTCACCTCAGCTGTAAGTGTTTCCTCCGCGGAGGCACCGCCATTGCTTCTGGTCTGCGTCCCGGAGAGATTCCCATCCGCGTCCAAAGTGAATCGGCCCACAGCCGCGACGGGGACTGCGCCGGTTGGAAGGATGATCGCTCCGGTGTATGTGTAGCCCCACTTTCCGGCGGCGCCCGCCAACGAACACTGTCCGGCTTGTGCCGATGGAACTGCGCCCAGACCAACCGTTAGAGAAAAAACTGCTGCCAGAATCGTCAAAGCATGTTTTCGTCTCATACTGTGCTCCTTAAAGACTCAAACTCGGGCCGTGGGCAGACTCTTACTCGGTTATCTGGGACAAGTCCTGAGGGAGAGACGAAATTCGGCAGAGGTTTTCCCGAGGCGACGCACCGCCCGAATCTTTCAGCCGCGTTACACAAGGGGTATATAATCCAGCCACTTAGTTCGCCGGAGCAGGCCGTGGACCGCGACTTCCGAGTGGGAGCCTGGCTGGTACAGCCCAGTCTTGACGCCATCACGCGCGAGGGCGTGACAATTCACGTCGAGCCGAAAGTGATGGAAGTGTTGGTCTGCTTGGCCCAGCACTCTGGCGAAGCTATCCCCAAGGAAAAGCTGCTCCAGACGGTTTGGGCGGATACGTTTGTGACCGACGATGTCCTAACGCGCTCGGTCTCGGAATTGCGGAAGGTGTTCGAGGATGACGCGCGGGAACCCAAGGTCATTCAAACCATCCCCAAGCGGGGCTATCGGTTGCTGGCGCCGGTTACTTTCGTGAATGGAACTCCTGCCGCTCCAGGCATCCAGGAGGCAGTCCGACCTGCTGATCGAAGTCAGAGAGATGCCAAGACCATAAATTCCTTGCTAGTGCTGCCGTTCACCAATGCCAATGGTGATTCTGGTACTGATTATTTGAGTGAAGGAATCACAGAAGCAATCATTAACCATCTGTCGCAGCTGGCGAAGTTGCGCGTTGTGCCGCGGAACACCGCGTTCCGGTACAAGACGCGAGAGGCCGACACCGCAAGTCTGAGACGTGAGCTCGGTGTCGATGCTGTTGTCACCGGAAGAGTGATGCAGCGAGGCGAAAGTCTGGTGGTTAGCTCGGAGCTCGTGGATTTGGATAGTGAGGCACAGCTTTGGGGCCAACGCTATAATCGTCAGCTTTCTGAAATTTTTTCTGTGCAGGAAGAGATCGCCGCGCAGGTCGCCGGGGCGCTAAGGCTAAGGTTAACAGGCGAGGAAAAGCAGCGTCTCGCCAGACAGCATACTCAGAACCGAGAAGCGTATCTGACTTACCTCAAAGGCCGCTATCACTGGGCCAGGCGTACCGGAGAGAGTCTCAAGCGCGCCCTCCCTTACTTCCAGCGGGCGATTCAGGAAGACCCTGGATACGCTCTGGCCTACGCGGGCCTGGCCGAGGGCTACATCTTGTTGACCTGGTTCAACGCCTTGACTCCAAGGGAGGGGATCGAACAGGCCAAGGCGGCGGCTCTCAAGGCCGTAGAAATCGATCCAGAACTGGCCGATGGATATACCGTGCTCGGCTTCGTTAGCGCCAGTGACAGAGACTGGAGGAACGCTGAATCCGCCTTCCGGCAGGCGGTTCACCTCGATCCTGCTAACTCGCTGGCCCACAGCTGGTATGCGCTTTGCCTTACTGCAATGGGGCGTTCCGATGAGGCCATCGCTGCAATCTGCCGGGCTCAGCAGATCGACCCGCTCTCGCTCGTGCTTCACCACCATGCGGCGTGGGTTCACTACCATGCACGCCGCTACGACGACGCCATCGCGTACTGCCGTGAAGCGTTGGAGATGGAACCCAACTTTCCATTGTGTGCCCTCTGGCTCGGAATTGCCTGCACGGAGAAAGGGATGCACGAGGAGGCGGTAACCTCTCTTCAGAAGGCCCGGGAGAGTGGTCTCATGGATGTAGCCTTTGCGATCGGATTCCATGGCCACGCGTGTGCTCGTGCGGGGCGCAGGGCTGAAGCAGAGAACCTCCTCCAGCAATTAATGAAGCCGAGCCAACCATTCTATGCCGATTCGTATCACGTCTCGCTCATCCAAGTCGGTCTGGGGGAGCCCCAGCGCGCCTTTGATTCCTTGGAGAAGGCGTACCAGGAAAGGTCCCTGACCCTGACCTGCTGGATTAAGTGCGATCCGAGGCTCGATCCGCTTCGAGCCGACCCGCGCTTTAACGATCTGCTCCGCCGCTTAGGACTGTGACCATAACTCGCGGATCGTCGGCAATCCGGAAGTAATGCCGCCAATATTTCGAAAGATCCTGGCTGCTGCGGTCCTAAGCGACACTCTTACATTGTGAGCCGCTAACGCGCGGGTGGCAGCGGTATAGGCGCCGACCAGTGGGCGTCTCGGAATCGCCAGCGACCGTCTCGATACTCAACCAAGGCAGTAAAGTATCCGGCTGTCTCGGTACGATGCCCAGCCTTATCTACCTGGATCTCGCGCCACGACGCTGCGACGACCGCGAGTTCGGCAGTGAGAGGATCAACGCGCAAATCGTCACCCCATGTCAATTCGATATGGTTGAGGGTCCGCGCAAAATTCTGAGTGCCCTCCTTTGCGGCGGCTGCGTTCGGGAACGCTAGCTGTCCGTTAACGGCCATGAAGAATTCTGGGCCGTTGTCGAAGAACTTGAGCCACGCCAGCGGCCCCTCTTGAGTGACATCATGGGCCACGGTATGCATGAACGTGCGCGCGCTCTCGCCAATAGCGGCCGCACGAGCAGGGGGAAGCGACTGTGACTCGGCTGATCCTGCGGCGCGAGCGGAACAACCAGCAAGAGCGAAAGCCGCGAGGAGGGCAGCACTCGGCCAGATCAATACAGGGAGAGTTTGCACGAAGCGGCCAGCTTTCCTGATCGCTTGATGAGAACTACAGGAACGAACAGAATGAGGATTCTTATCCAAAAGTCCCCCAGAAAGCATGCGACACCTCCCAACTTTAGTGCATCCGCGCAGCGCAGAGCGATTCGCCGTCGTGCCGTCCGTTGCGGATTGTCTCGACCTGACGCTGCATAGGTTAGTACCATACTTCCTCGCGAGGAATAACATGGCAAACCGCTTTGGTCCAGACATCCTAATTCAAGCCCCAGATCCTAAGGAAGCTGCCCTTTTTTATGTCAATCATCTCGGATTCGAAATTACCGACAACAACCCGAAGATGATCGGCCTCCATGGCAAGCACATCAACTTGTTCATCGAGCCTGGCCCGTCCTTGGGGCCAGTCTTGGAAGTGACGGTCGACAACGTTGCCGACGCGAAGCAGCGACTAGTAGAGGAGGGCTGTGAAGTTGTCAAGGACGAGCCGGATTTTCCTCGCTGCTATGTCAAAGATCCATTTGGCATAATCTATAACCTCACAAGCTAGGACCGGCGCGTCGGTCCCAGGAGAGATGGCGAGCCGATTGTCGGCAATCCGGAAGTAATCCCGCCAATATTTCAAAAGATCCCGGATGCTGCGGTGGGCAGGACAGGCAGGAGTGTCTCCGTACTGTTTCAGTTCGCCGGGTGCCCCGCACGCCGTACCTGCGTGGGGGGCCTTTTATCTTCCGTCGTAGCGCCGGCGTCTTTGCCGGCCCTCCGCTCTTCTTCAAGGTGACTGCCCCGCCCACATCGAGGTCCTCGAGCTTTCCAGCCGCATCAAGTGCTTCCGCCGCTCCCAAGAGTTCTCGCGAATGAACTTCGGGGCCGGCGCAACCTGTTGAGCATTGGCGCTTGAAGCAGCAAAAAGAAGAATGGCGACGAGGAAGGTTCGCATCGACCCCTTCTGTTTTTTTCGTTTTCTACTTCTCCGTTCACACTTCGACCGAACCTGTATTTTTCGAACATTCAGCGTGCTAGCGATCGCGCCGGTTTGGATACGTCGTGCAGGTGGGACTATTTCTTGGCTGCTCGAGCTGCCATTTGAGCGCGGAAGTTTTTTTCCTTCTGAATTTCTTCGTCGTTGAAGGCAGATGCGAAGTCTTCGGGCTCGAAGATCTGGCGGATCTCTATCTCGCAGTCGCCTGCGGCGTCGGGGTTGGGGCATCGCTTGACCCACTCGATGGCCTCTTCGAGAGACCTGACCTGCCAGAACCAGAAGCCGCCGATGAGTTCCTTGCTTTCGGCGAAAGGGCCGTCAATGACGGTGCGGTTCTTGCCGGAGAAGTGGACGCGGGCGCCTTTGGAGGAGGGGTGAAGACCGTCGTAGCCTAACAAGACTCCGGCTTCAAAGAGCTCGTCGTTGAATTTGTTCATGTCGGCCATGATCTGGGGATCGGGGGGTGCGCCTTCGTTTTCGGAGTCTTTCGTGGATTTGACGATGACCATGAATCGCATTTTATTTGTCCTTTCGCGCTGAGTTGATGTGACGTTCAAGTTCAGAGCTTAGTTGATGCTCTCCCGATACGTCGAACGAGAAGGTGCCGAATCGACACAGGTGACGAATGTTTTTGGGTGGGGGCGAAGGCATACGTCGGGGGCTGAAACCCGGCTTGTCGCGTGTCTGTAATGACCAGGGCAGTCGCTTCATCAACACCTAGGGGCAACATGGCACGTTAACCCGGAGTTCCCGTCTCCCACAAAGCAGTAACGGCGAGTTCAGGACACTCTGGCGGTTCTTTCCGCACCGTTCGCCTTGCTGCTCTAAACCTGCGAGCCGGACATCTTCGACTGAGCTCCTAGCGGTTCGCGGAAAGGATCCATCGGAATCGGCGAGTACTCGACCTCGATGATCTCGAGACGCTCCGTCTTTGCTGGCGCGCGCAGGTTCACGCGATCGCCGGGGCTCGCCTTCATCAGCGCATTGGCCAGAGGCGAGCGCCAGCTGATGTAGCCGCGGTCGAGGTCCACCTCGTCGATGCCGACGATCGAGACGAGGTGTTCAAGGCCGGCGGCGTCCTTGTAGGTCACGGTTGCGCCGAAGAAGGCGCGCGTAGCGGCTGACCCCGACCGCGGAGCGGCGGGATCGACGACCACGGCCGCGTCAATGCGTTTCGTGAGAAAGCGAATCCGCGAATCGATCTGGCCTAACCGTCGCTTGCCGTAGAGGTAGTCGGCGTTTTCACTGCGGTCCCCGTTACTAGCAGCCCACGCTACAACCTCCACCACCGCGGGCCGCTCGCGAGTCAGTAGGAACCGATGCTCGTCTTTCAGCCGCTGCAACCCGGCGGGCGTGATGTAGTTTTTGAGTGTCGGCCCCGCTTCCTCGCGCACCGGTCCTCGGAGAGGCCGCTTTGTTCGCATTTGCCAATCTGCCATGGGATCTCGTGTACTTGTGGGTGACCCAATCTCGAAGGGTCCGCCTCGGTTCCGACAAGTCCTCGCACGATGAACGTGACGTACCCGGGCTAGATGTCGAATGATACCTCGGTCTTTCCCGTGGCACTCTTAGAAAATGCGGTGATCCGTTCGATTGCATATCAAGGTGAAGAAATATCCGGTTCACCTAAGCGATGAGCCGATGAGGTGCCCATTTCCAATGAATTGTTTGTGTTCGACCTGCAAGCTCACAGTGATTCCGGGCGGCTAATCGGCAAGCGGGAAGAAATTCGGTTACTTCCGGATGCGCCGTCATCCGCCCGGAACATTTTCACACGCGGGAAGGATGAGCAAGGAGCAGGCCTGAAGGGGTTTTATTACTTCCCAGTGGAATGGGTCGAGTCAGCGTAGATCCGCTGCAACAGAAGAATCCACAGGGTGTCGGTCAATGGATCGGAGGGCATCTGGAATTCCACGCTCCGATCGCGGAGGTCCGCCGTGAAAATCGCCATAATCCTATCAAGAGTCAGATTGTCGGTGCTCGACCTTCTGTCCCGAACTGCTGCCTTCCAGAGAACGGAAAAGCGAATCGCGTGGCTTGGGTAAGTGGCGCGGACATCTCCATTCTCCAGAATGATCCAGTTGCCCTCGCCATCCGACTGGATCTTCGCCGATGCTGACATCCGCGGCATTTCCTCAGAGCCATTTCCAATGGGACCGATGCGGTGGTACATCCGATCATTGTCTCCGCAAAGAGCAACATTGCGGAACGGCGGTTGCTCGCTACGCATAGGACCATCAAGGCCGTCCGGCCAGTAATCGAAGTTGCCACCCTTGCCCTCATAAAACCACGAGATCGTGCTGGCGCGAACCACACGCCATGCTTCGAACAGCCCGGAAGCGCCCATCACTCTCAGAAACGGCAGAGGATAGTCGACGCGTGTTGCCCCGTAAAAGGATGGGTTGTCCACGTGCGTTCTGCCTGCGGCCATAGGTCCATTGATGTTGACGGCTACGAATTCAGGATTCAGGCACGATGTGCCGAATGCAGCCTTCGCGGCCTCAAGAAACCTCTTATTGTGCAGAATCAGATCGGCGCCGTCGACAAGCGGCTCGCCGCCCAAGGCCCAGTCTCCCCGGAACCACGGATCAACCGGCCGCACGGCTCGCTCATGAGATTCCTCTTTAATCCCCTCTGGAGCGTAGGTTGCGAGCGCCGGATAGGGAGCGTACCGCTCAAACATGGCGCGGATCCTGCCGGGATCGTCAAACGCTGGCTTGATGCGTATGGGTTTGGGATTGAATCTCATGATTCCTCCTGCAGAGCATTAGGATTAGTTTCGAAGACTACGCCGGCCGCACACGAGGGTTGATCAGTGGCAGGTAGGTCTCGCTTGGGCAGGACCAGGGCCAAGCTCGCGGATACAAGGAAGGAAACCCCGGCACAAATCAGCCCGAGATAAAAACTGCCGGTCTTTTGGCGAATCAGGCCTACCGTATAAGGTCCGACGAAACCGCCGAGGTTGGTGACCGATGTCACCAGCGCAATGCCCGCGGCAGCTGAGGAGCCGGTCAGGAATTCACCGGGCAACGAGAAAAAGATAGGCAAAAAGCTGTACGCTCCGACAGCGACAGCCGAAAAAAGAACAACAGAGAAGAAGGGCGAGCGAGGCCCACCGAGCAGCAGGAAGGCAATTCCGGCTAGAGCGCACAAGGTTGCCATGTGATACCGGCGCTCCAGAGTGCGGTCGGAGTGCCGAGATACGAGGATCATGGCAATCAGGGCAAGCAGATTGGGGATCATAACCGCGATGCCGACTGCGGTGTTGGATTGCCCCCCAAAGCCCGACCTCATGACCTGTGGCAGCCAGAAGCTAAAGGTGTAGGAGGCAAACGCGAAAGCAAAACCGATACAAGCCAGATGCCAGACTCTGGGGTTAACAAGAGTCCGCGCCACAGAAAGCGAATGTGCCTGGGCGCCAAGCTTTGGGCGATCTTCCCGGGCCAATTGATCCGTGATCCATGTTTTTTCTTCCATAGACAGGAACCGCGCCTCTACAGGTCGGCTGGGCAGCAGAAAACTCACCAGAGGCACGCACGCTATGGCGGGGAATCCTTCCAAAATGAGCAGCCATCGCCAGCTGCTCAGACCGAACCAATGCACGTGATCCAAGATGAAGCCTGAAACCGGAGCACCCAGGACACTGGCGAGAGGAATGCCGATCATGATCAGGGCAATTGCCTGCGCTTTTTCTCGTTGCCGGAACCAATATCCCAGGTACAGAGTGATGCCGGGGAAATATCCCGCTTCTGCGAGCCCGAGAGCAAAGCGGGCGATATACAGTTGATGGGCGGAGTGCACAAACCCGGTGAGCGTAGCAACTGCGCCCCAGGTAATCAGGATGCGGGCGATCCAAACGCGCGCCCCGATGCGGTGAAGGATGAGGTTGCTGGGAACCTCAAACAGGAAGTAGCCCCAAAAGAAAACTCCAGCGGCGAATCCAAACTGCTGGCTGGTGATGGCTAGCTCGCGATTCATGGTTAACGCCGCAAACCCCAGGTTGATCCTGTCGATGAAGGCGACCACGAAAAGTGCGAAAAGAAACGGCAGCAGCCTGATCCTGAGCTTCCGGATCGTCGCAGCCTCGATGGGGTTCGAAACAATGCCAAGGGCGCTTGCCATGCGTGCCTCCTATCGTCTTGCAGCATAACCGCGACTGCAGACATGACAATAGTTTGGGCCTGACCAAAACATTGACAGGCAAATGACTGAAAGCAAGAATGTTCGAACTGCCATGAACGTGCGCTTCGGACCATTCGAGGTTGATCTGGAAGGCCGCCGGCTGTTGAAGAGGGGAATGCCAGTCACCCTCCGTGAACAGTCGTTCCAGGTGCTCGCTGCCCTCATGGAACGGCCCGGCGAGATCGTTAGCCGGGAAGAACTGCGCAGGCGGCTGTGGTCGTCTGACACGTTTGTGGATTTCGAAGTAGCGCTGAATTCCGCAGTCAGCCGGCTGCGTGACGCGCTGGGCGATTCCGCCGATTCGCCTAGCTTCATTGAAACGATTCCGAAGCGTGGCTATCGATTTGTCGTCCCCATAGCTAAAAGGCCTGCGGTGGCTGTGATGCCATTCGTGAACCAAACGCCGGACGCAAAGGATGAGTATTTCAGTGACGGACTGACCGACGAACTGATTCGCGTGTTGTCGCGCATCGAAGGGCTAAAAGTCACCGCGAGCAGTGTGGTCTTTCGCTTCAAGGGTCAGCGATGTGATGCCAGACAAATCGGCCGGGAGCTAGGCGTCGAAGCGGTCTTAGAAGGATCGGTACAGAGGTCCGGAGACCGCGTTCGCATCACCGTCAATCTGGTCGGAGTTAAAGATGGATTCAATCTGTGGGCACAGCGGTTCGACAGCAATTTGGGAGACTTGTTCGGCATCCAGGATGAGGTCTGCTCGTCTGTCGCGGAGGCGCTGCACGTCCGCCTCGCGGTGCAGATTCCAGAAAAACGTCCAAGCAATATAAAAGCCTACGTGCAGTACTTGAAAGGAGCCCACCTGCTTAAGAAGCGACGGCCCGACGATGTGCGACGTGCTTTCGAATACTTTCAGGAGGCGATCCGGCTGGAGCCCGGTTATGCGGAGCCTTATTACGGTGCGGCAATGTTTTACAACGTGAGCGCGGCGTATGGAGCATTGCCTCCCCGCACTGCCCTTCCCGAGTCGGAAGACTTGCTGACGAAGGGGTTGGCGCTGGACGAGAATTCGACAAGACTCCACAGCACTCTGGGAATGCTGCGAGTTTTTCAGTGGCGCTGGGCCGAGGCAGACCAGGCGTACAAGCGAGCGATCAGCCTGGAACCCACGAATGCCTTTCCGCACATGGCGTACCCAATTCTTTGCAGTTTCCTCGGCCGGCATGAGGAAGCCTTGTTGCATGCCGGCAAAGCCGTCGAACTCGAGCCGCTGGATTTGATGACGAACTTCCGTGTGGTGCAGGCCAACTATTATTCGCGCCGCTATGAAGAGGCTGTCCGCTGCGGCCGCATAGCCATCGAGCTGACGCCAGACTCTCCCTACACCTATTTTTACTTGGCGATGTCTTTGGCAGCGATAGGCTTAAAGGACGAAGCTTGGACGATGGCGAACACCGGCAAAAAACTCAACGATGGGCTGCCACTTGGCGAGGGCTACTTTGGCTATATTGCCGGAGTGCTGGGACTAATGCGGGAAGCCCGGAGCGTCGTCGGGGAACTGGAAGACCGTCGTGCAACGGGTTACGGCCCCGCCTTACCCATTGCGTGGACCTATCTTGGCTTGGGTGAAACAGACCCTGGACTCGAATGGCTGGAGACTGCTCTGGCTGAGCGGGACCCGTTCTTAGGATCTGCGATGGTATTCCCCGGTTACGACAATATACGCAGGCAAGCAAGATTCAAGAGATTGGCACACCATCTCAAACTCGCGGGCTAGTGGAGATTCCCGTCTACGAATGATCTCCGCGGATATTCTGGGCCAGAAACTACTCCCGAATCGGCTATACGGAAGTAATCCAAGATGGGCACCGTGCGGATCAGTACCCCGGAAGTAGGCCAGTGTTCAGGAATTCTGATCGGGCCTCAACGCTGGGATACCGAGACCCTGGCGCGTTTTCCGTTACTAATCCTCTAACCGATCTCAACCCAAGCTCAATGAGTGCTATGCCCTGTTGAATCATTTCCGGTTGGCCTGTCATCCGCCCCAGAATCGCCCAGCGCCGTCCGAGTCGATCGCCACCTCGGTAGATGAATTCCACTGGTGACGTCGCCTCCGCCCCCTTCACCGCTTCCTAGCGGGGAAGGACCGGCGGGCCGATGCGGCTCCGTTGGACTCAACGTAGCCCTCCACTTCCAAAGATGATTTCTCCTCTAAGCCAGCGCGCTTCATCCGACGCGAGGAAAGCAGCGATCAAGCCTATGTCTTCTGGGTTGCCAATGCACGTCGGCCAGCCAAGGACAAATTCATAAAGAGGGTTCCAGATTTCAAATAGTTAAACGTTGGTTTCTACGAAGTCCGTCGCGTAGCTAAGATCTTTCCATTTTTTCCCCAGCTCGATCTTTGCCAGATCGTTTGCTTCCGCCGCATTGAATGCATCGATTCCAAG
>Ga0307474_10001994_pt1 | contig 14705 bp, 12 predicted proteins | sample atmos_gasesECM1C_2_FD_203312 | JGI IMG/M metagenome (GOLD analysis project Ga0307474, IMG submission 203312) | Hardwood forest soil microbial communities from Morgan-Monroe State Forest, Indiana, United States - atmos_gasesECM1C_05 | ecosystem: Environmental > Terrestrial > Soil > Temperate... | reverse complement strand
CTACGTCCAGTTTGGCTTCTTCCGCGGGTCTGGCTTGAAGGATCCGCAGCGGATCCTCGAAGGGAAAGGCCAGTACGTGCGGCATATCAAGGTGCGCAAAGCCTCCGACATCGACGAGGACGCGTTTAGGATGCTCTTACGGCAAGCAGCGCGCTAACGCTAACCTGTCATACCCGGGGCGCTCGCAGCCCGTCCGCAGGGCTGGATGACGGGCAAGCCGGAAGTTATCGGTTCGTCCGTCGCATTGGTACCAAGAAACGCGCTTACCGTCAGTGACTGCCAAACTGTTCCCGACCTCGCCAACCATGAAAATCCCCGGCTTGTTTTAGCCGTTTTCGACACGCGCCTTTATATCCGAGTACGCCGCATCGATAAGCCTGTTTAGCGCTGCGGCGTTTGTGGCCGTTCCCGGTCTCAGCTTCACATGGCGCATGAACTTGCCGCTGCCTTGCAACAAGCGGGCCGGATCCGGCAGCGCAGCACCGTGAAAGAACCCCACGTTTACGTGGGAATGGAATACATTGACGTAGCCGAAGGGCGCATCTCCCAAACAGGCAACTGGACAGCCGTCATGCAAAAGCTCCCGGACTTCGTCCCCGCATTTTCGCATCACCTCAAACCACCGGTGCGCGATGGCCCCGAATCCACCTGCATGGTCTTTCATCCAGGCATCGATGGCGGGATCCCGCTCGACAGCGCCGTTGAACCGCAGCAATTCCGTTCTCATCGTCGGTCCACTTTCTGCTTTTGAGAATCTGTCGCAACCTAGCACCCTTACGTTCCCTCCCGCAAAATCTCTCGTCTGGAACAGTCATTGTTGTCGAAGGAGTTTCGCTCCCGGCTAACGCCGTAGTCTTTTATAGCCCAGGAGCATTCATCGATTCTTGATATTTCTGCCATCTCCCTATCATTCAGACGTCGTAGAAATGCTGCGTTATTTGCAGTGGGCAGGATACGGACACAACTTGTGTTGCGCAACGGCGTACGGAAAAGCGCGCGCACGATAAGAAAGGGTGCTTGGATGAGAACTTTTTTGTTCGGCTTAGCAGTTGCTGTGGCTCTCGCGATAGGAATGCCTGCGGCGCAGGCCCAGAATAACCAAGGGGAGAATAACCAGGGGGGACAGCAGGATGGCGTACCGAAGCTCGACCACGTATTCGTGATCGTGCTCGAGAATCACAACAGCTTTACAAGTTTCGGCAGCAACGGCATTCTCGACAACCCGCAGGCGCCGAAGATCACAGCGCTCGCGCAGAAATACAACGTCGCGCCGAACTACCATGGCGTGTGGCACCCGAGCCTGCCGAATTATCTGGCGATGATCACGGGCAATTGGATTGGGACGGACGTCTCCGGGAGCGGGCACGCGTATCCGGTGGGGAGCACGGTAGGGGTCAGCGATGACGACTCGCCGTCAGTCGCTACCGATTATGGCCCGCCCGCGAACGCCTCGATCCATCGGTGGCGCGTCAACCTGCCGTCGGTTGCGGGCCAGTTGGTGAAGGCCGGCAAGGACTGGCGGGCGTACCTGCAGAACCTCCCCATATCGGGCACAAGTCTCGCCAATTGGCCCGGAGACAACAACACGGCCAAGCTGTATGCGGTGAAACACAACCCATTTCCTTACGTCGCGGAGGTCCAGGACGACGCAAAGCAATTCGCCAAGCAGGTCCCAATCGATCAGTTGTTCGGCGACCTCGGCAGCGCGCAGGTGCCCGCGTTCTCATACATCGTGCCCGACCAATGCCGCGACATGCACGGGCTGGGTAACCCGCTCGCGCCTTGCGGCGGGGTGTTCGACACGGACGACAATGACGTCAAGCGCGGCGACGACGAGACTGGGTGGCTGGTGAACGCGATCATGGGCAGCCCGGTGTGGCAGCGCGGCCGCAATGCCATCTTCGTCGTGTTCGACGAAGGAAACGGTCCGCTGACCTGCCCCAACTACAATCCCGATACCGCGACGGACACCGCTTCCGGCTCACTGTTGCCGGGCGCCGACTGCTACGATCCGGCCAACTTCAACGATCGTGTGGTGTTCATCGCCATCACGAACTACGGGGTGCGTGGCGTGCAAGATACGCGCTTCCAGTCGCACTATTCGCTGTTGAAGACGATTGAAGCCGCCTTTGGCCTGTCCTATGTGGGGCATGCGGCGGACTCCACTACCAACACGCTCGCACCACTCCTTAAACCGGCCGATTAATCGGGGATGTTTGGCGGCAGAGCAGCTTTGAAATTATCCCGGTTTATGGCGCCAAATCCCTAAGATCGCGGTTTGGTAGCGTCTCAGTTAAATCCAAACTGAGACGCTACGCCGCGTTTTTTTGCCGCAGGAAGCGAGGCTGCAAGCTCGCGAAGCAAAGTTTCAGAACGGTCATCATGGGTAAGCCCTGATCGACGCGCTCGCATTGACTGATCTGGCAGCTTCCGAGTGGTTGGCAAGCCGGAATTGACCGCAGCAGGTTGGCCCTTAAGGCGTGGCTTATGGATCTTGAGAGTGTATTGTTTCACGCTCGAAAGACCTTTGTCCTTATTTTCGAAGACTTTAGCGCTTCCTAGACCCTATATTTTTTCGATCGGCCATTTCCCTTTTGTATTGAGGCACGGGGATTGGCACGGCCCTCCCACAATTCCACTCAGTTCATGCCTGTTTGGAAAAAGCGCGCCTCCGGAAGACCCGAATAGGGGAAAATGGAAGAATCCCAGCTGGTCCATATACTGCGGTGTGAGCCGCTTATCAGGAGGAGTCCATTTATGAAGGCTACTTTTGTGGTCATCCTAGGGGGCATGCTCGTGATGTCGGGTTCCGCGGTGTACGCACAAAGGGGCGCACAAGCGAGTTCCTCCGCGAACAGCAGTACCTCTGCGCAAGCGGATAAGTCCGGCGCGTCGGCATCCAGCAACAATTCAGGTTCAGCCTCCGCCGGGGCCGGACAGAATTCGGCATCGCTCGCCGGAGGGACGGCTATTAACGCAACTTTCTCGCAACCGGTGGACGCCAAGAAGAACAAGCCCGGTGATCCAGTCATCGCGAAGACCAACGAAGCAACAAAGTCTGAAGGCAGAGTGGTCATACCTAAGGGCTCGAAGCTGGTCGGGCACGTTACCGAATGCAAGCAGCGCAGCAAGGAGGAAAGAGAATCGACGCTGGGCATCGTGTTCGATAAGGCCATTCTGAGGAATGGCGAGGAAATTCCGCTGAATGTCAGCATTCGGGCGCTGGCAGCGGCGCAGACGGCCGCGTCCAGCTCCATCGGCAGCGATGATTTATCCGCGGGCGGCGGAGCGGTAGGTGCAGCTCGTGGCAGCGGCGGAGGCGCTCTCGGGGGTGTGCGCTCAACGGCCGGCGCAGCTGCTGGCGCGGCGACCAACACGGCGGCTAATGCAGGAGGAATCGCGGGCGGCGGCGTCAATTCAACGGTAAACGCCGCTGGTGCAACTCGCGGCGCAGTCGGAGGATTGAATGCTGCCGGCCAGCTTACCTCCAATAGCCAGGGCGTCTTCGGGCTCGAAGGGCTCAACCTGAACTACGCGGCTTCTAACAACACGCAAGGCTCGCTGATTACCTCAACGAGTAAGAACGTGCATCTCGATAGCGGCACGCAGTTCTTGCTGATATCGCAAGCGCAAACATCGGCGCAAAGTTCCAAACAATAGAGCGCGCCATCGACATGGAATTCAAGAAAGGACCCAGCCATGAAGAAGACCACCGCAGGAATGCTTTTAGCGATAGTGGCCAGCCTTCAAAATGTTGCGCCTGTTCCCGCCAAGGACAAGCCCGCATACGACCGTGGCGTACTGCTGCAAATGGATTCTACGCATTGTGGCTTTGCGGAACGAGACCACAAGACCGTGGCCGGCGAAATCCTGGGCACGGATGGCCAGCACAAGAACACGCAAGAGGTGCTGTGCCAGGAATACGTTCTCAAGAGTGACCGGCTAATCTATCGCATCCGGCCCAAAGACGATAAACATCCAACGCTTCTGCCGGTTGGCGAAGCCGCGAAGTTTCGCATTCACAAAGACAGGATGCTGCTGCGGGTGCCCGAATCAGACGGCAAAGAGCGCGAGTACATCGTCGTCTCGATGACGCCGCGGGCCGACTCGGTCGAAGCGCGGGCTGCGGCCGCGACTCAATAAGTTCGTATCGCCAAGAGCGGTGCGATCACCAGGGAGGGTGAGTTCTGAGTCCGCAAGCACGAGCTTGCCCTTCTACTCTGTCGCACGCGTTTTTTAATCGCCGCGGCTCGCGTTTGCGCAACCCGCTTCCCTATGCTACACATCCTACATGCCCGATTTTGCCGCTCCGGTCGAACGACTAATTGACGAATTAAAACACCTGCCCGGCATCGGCCAGAAAACGGCGCAGCGCCTGGCATTTTTTCTGTTGCGTGCCGCGCCCGAGGACGCGCTGGCACTTGCCGACGCCATTCGCGACGCAAAAGAAAAAATCCGCGAATGCTCGGTATGCCACAACATTACCGACAACGATCCCTGTCTCTATTGCACCGGCGCGACTCGTACTCGCACGACCATTTGTGTGGTCGAAGAAGCGCATAACATCATGGCCATCGAGAAAACGCGGACCTACAGCGGCATGTACCATGTGCTGGGGGGATCGCTTTCACCGTTGCAAGGGCGCGGCCCGGACCAGCTCAAGATAAAGACGTTGATCGAGCGATTGAAGGGCGGGGCGGTGGAAGAGATCATCATCGCTACTAACCCCACCGCCGAAGGGGAAGCCACCGCCGTCTACATGTCCAAGTTATTGAAACCACTCGGCGTGCGGGTCACGCGCATCGGCGTGGGCATTCCCGTCGGCGCTGATCTTGAGTACGCCGACGAAGTGACCATGCTAAAAGCTATGGAAGGGCGCCGCGACCTGTAAATCGGGCTCTAGCCATTTCGCGTAATTCAGTATAAAGTTGATTTTCCGCGGTAACTGTCCCCCGCAAGGAGGTGCGCTCTGGGTCTGGCGCACTACATGGCGCAGTACGATCACGAACACTCTTCCGGCTGGAACAAACTACTCCACGGCATTGGGATTCCCGCGATCTTTGCCGGACTCTTCCTGTTCCTCTTCGCCAAGTGGATTTGGGGCGGAGCGTTTTTCGTGAGCGGCTGGGTGTTCTTGTTCCTGGGGCACCGGATCGAAGGCAATCATCCGGCGTTTTTCCAGGGACCCGTGTATTTGTTGGTCGGACCTATCTGGGTAGCTAGGGAAGCGTGGATGTTCTTGACCGGAGAGCATCACGCCCCTGCGTCGGAAGACACCCAGACGAAGTAACAGCAGTCGTCGCGTCAACGCTTTTACAATTTATGGGTGGCTTGCTTTCATGGACGAACTTGGCCGAGAAATTGCCGAAGACGTGGGTGAACTTGTGTCCGGAACAGGTGTAGCCAGCGCAAGCGCGGAGCTGCGCAAGCGTCGCAGTACGCGGATCGTTCAGGCCGTTCCTCTCAGCGTTACGGGCGTGGACGCCCTGGGGCGGCCCTTCACCGAGCGCACTTCGACGCTGATCATCAATTGCCACGGCTGTCGATACCAGTCGAAACACTACGTCTTGAAAAATATGTGGGTAACTCTCGAGGTGCCGCACCCGGAAACCGGGCAACCGCCCCGCACCATCCGCGGGCGCGTCGCTTGGATCCAGCGTCCCCGCACGGTACGACAACTCTTTCAAGTCGCTCTGGAGCTGGAGCTTCCCGGCAATGCCTGGGGCATCGCCTTTCCGCCGGAGGACTGGTTCGCGTTCCCGGACGTCGCGCGCCCTGCACTTGACGCGCCTGCCGCATCGCATTTGCCGGATCAGTCCGGGCATTCCCAGGCCCAGCATTCCGCGAGCGATTCCGAACACTCTCCACATTCCGATCTTCGTTCCGCCGGCGAGGCGGATTTTAGCTTGCCTTTGGCGGATTCCGAGGCTGCTCCAGAAAATCGCTCGGAACGTGTACGGGCCTTCCCTGCTCCAGCAAGCACGACGGACGCGTCGATGCAACTGGCCAGACAGGTCAGCCGGCTGCTGGCGGACGCGCGCCAGCAAATCCAGGCCGCCGCGCGGGAAGCTGCCGCGCAAGCCGTTTCCGCGGAACGGCGCATTAGCGCCGAGGAATGGCAGCGGCAAGTTGCCGGCGACCGCGAATCATTTTCCCGCGAAGTCGCCGCCAAGCTGCAAAACATCCGCGAGGAATCGGCGAGCCTCAATCGCACGGCACAGAGTGCTGCCGCGGAGGCGCTGCAACGCGATTTGCCTCGATGGCTGGCGCCGCAACTCGAAGAACTTACCCGCGATCTTGCGGCACAGCTCTCTCAGGAAGCAATGGGACAGCGCAATGCGACTGCGGAACAATCAGAGGCCGCATTACATACGCTACGTTCGGCATGCGATCAAGCCGAGCACCTGTCGCACCGCCTCCGAGAGGAAGCCGCAGCCGTGGAAACGCGCATTATCAGTGCGGCGGAATCGGCCACACGTTCCGCCGAAGAAAGCGCGCGCCACAATGAATCTGCCGCCGTGCAACTGGCGGAGTCGCTGCGCGCGAAGGCTAACGTAATTCAGGAGCGCGCTTCCGGGTTGTTGTCGGCGACACAGCAGAGTTGGCAGAACCACCTGGCTGGTGAAATCGAAGCAGCGCAGGGCCGGGTGCAGATTGCCGTCGATAATGCCATCGTAGCCGCGCAAGTCCAAGCCGCGGAATCATTGAATGAGCATGCAAATGCAGCGCTTGAACAATTTCAGTTGGAGGCAGAGCGCCTGCAAACAGGGTTCCGCGACGCGGCGACGGTTGCTTGGTCCGAATCAGATCAGCGGTTTGGGGCGCTTCGCGACGCCGCGAATTCGGAGGCGGACCGTATTGTGGATTCGCTTGGGCGCGCGCGAGAAGCGCTGGTTCGGCTCGAGAACTTCCCCGACCGCATCGAATCCGCCCAGCAGCACGCCCTTCTCGGTTTTCAATCGCAGCTGGACGATGTCCTGAGCTTGCATCGTAACGAACTTCATCGACGCTCCGAATCGTTGTTTGAAGACATCAGCGCCCGCATTCACTCGCAATTTGAGGAAACCAGTGGCCGTGCGGCCGCCCAATTCGCGCAGCAAATCGAAGCGCTCGTGCAGCCCCAGCTGCTGCAAGTTGAACAAGGCATTCACCGCATGGCTGGCGGACGCTCCATGCTCGACGCCGCCACATCCTTGCAACAAGAGCGCATCCGCGTTTCTGCGGACGAGGCCTTTGCCGAAGCGTTGGCAAGCTTTCGAGGCAATCTTGGCGGAGTCGAACAATTGCTGAGGGAATCGGCGGACAGCGTAACCGCGCGCAGCCTGGCCGACCTGGAAGGCAAAGCGGAAAGCGCGAAGCACCAGGTCGTCGATGATTTGCTAAAATCCGCTGAATGGTACGAGAAAAAAGCGCAAACCCAGATCCAGCATTTTGCGGAGCGCGCCGGAGAGCAGGCCGAAACGCGCCTCCGCGAACGCGCCGGCGAAATCTCCGTCATGTTTGCGGCCGAACTCGATAATGCCAGCCGCAATTTCGTCGGGCACACGCAGAATCAGATGGAAGAGGTTGTCCGCGACGCCTTCGAACGTGCCCGCGCCTTGTTCAGAGAAGCCGCGGAAACTACATCGGCGGCTTTCATCGACGAAATTCAGCGCCAGGCACGCCAGGAACTCAGCGGCTTTGAAACCGAAACCCAAAAGTCCGTGAGCGAGTCCAGGGCCCGCATGGAAGCGGCGCACGCGGATTTGACTCAGAAAGTCACCGCCGAGCAGGAGAGTTTTCTCCGTCGTTTTCAGAATTCAATGAGCGGCGCCGTGGATGCTGGCGTGGCAGAAGCCAATCAGAAAGTGCAGGCCGGATTCGGTCCGTTGTTGGAGGCTTGGAAATCGATGACCCGGGACCAGCAGGCAGAATTGCGCGGCCTGTACGCGCGCGTCGGTGAGCAAGCCGCCGAAACTTTCCGGGGGCGCCTGGAAAACGTCTCGAATCAGTGGATGCTGGCCACCGTTGCTTCGCTCGATCATCAGTCCCGCGAAGTCGTTTCGGGCATTGCTGCCAGCGCGGAAGAAAAGCTGCGCGACACGTGTACCCGCGTATTCTCTGATATTGGCGAGTCGCTGCGCGAGCGCTTGACCCAAATCGCCTCTAATCTAGGTGCGCCGCCCCCGCTTCCCCACTGAAGCAGTTTCGGCGCGAGGTAGTTTTGGAGTACGGGAGCGCAGCTCCTCCCGTTTTTAAGCCTCAAACCCCAGTTCTTTGCCGAATACGCTTGCTGGCGGTTGTCGGCGGCCAGCTTGTCGGCTCAGGCGAAAAAGCGGCGGCAAGATTGCCGCACTCCAAACCTCGCTGGAATTCGCCTCTTGCTTGGCGCCTCGCTATAATTGAAGAAAGCGAAATGGCCAATCGGTCTTATTTGCGCATCTGGACTCGGGATTTCTCCGAGGCGACCATGATCCCGGAATTTGCGCGCCTGCTGACTTCCGCTCCACTGTCCACGTCAAAGAGCGCGTTCACCGAACTGCGCATTCAGGCCGTCGACCCCACGGAGATCCCTGTCGCCGAGTGGGACCTCCGCGATCAAGGCTACGGCCCTCCAGAGATAGGCGCGCTGGCGGTGCAGCACTTGAATCCGGATACCGCGTACGTCGTAGGCGCAAACTGGGACCTTTGGGTTTTCGACATGGAAACGATGAAGTGGCGCCAGGAACCGCAGCCGCTCACGCTGGTCTGCCACGGTCCGCTATACGATGATGGGGTAGCTGTCACGGCCGGCCATTTCGCCGCCGACCTGGGATTCGAGCACTACTTCACCGGCCACGGCGGCCTGCTTGCTCCAGGCGCCGCCTCTAACCCGTTCGATTCGTCGGACCATCCCCTCGAGCACACGTTCCGGCAGTGGATGTCGGCCAGCGGCAACTTGAAGGAATATCACGCCAAGACCCGCGAGAACATCCAACAGTTGTTTAACTGGATGGAGGCTATCGAAGCGGCGCTGCCGGTGGAACGCAGCGAACTGGCTTCCGAGGGAGAGGAAAATTTTGAGGCGCGGCTGGACGCCATCCTAGCGCGGCGTTAATCTGAGCCTTCGGCGGGCGCCGGGACGTCACCTCATCAGAAAAGCAACTTGAGCCGAGGATTTTTTCCACGGCGGACGGGCAACGGCTAAAATTGTGGCAGTACGCCTTCACTTTAACGGCCACCTCACAAAAAGGAGTAGTGAGCCTTCGACAATGGAAAATCTTAGCGATAGCGACTGTTTCCGGAAGCCTGCTAACGAGCCCGTAGCCATGCCGTCCTTACCCTTAGGGACGGGCAGTAAAATCACTAAGAATCGACTGGTCCTTCGGGGCGGTTGTTGGAATCTTGCCCTTGGCGCTCTAGCAGCTTGTTTTTTGATTGGCTGCGGCGATACAACCCCGGAAAAGCCTGCGGTGGAAACAAAGCCGGCGCTCACCGTTCCGGACGATGTCCAGGAGGCAGCGGACTCGCTGCTCGGCAAGGAAACGACCGTGCTGCTCTTCGGCGACTTGGCAAAAAATGGCAAGCAGCAATTCCTGGCCGCTAACATAGTGCCTAAATCAACGAAAAATAATCTGCCCGGCACCATCGTCACCCGCACGGTGGTGGGGGAAAATGAAGATGGCAAGTGGACGGAAATCTTGCGCTGCGACGAACATCTCAAGAATCAGAAGGGCTTTCTCCCCGGCACGCCAATCGGGGGTGTCACCGGCTGGCGCCTGGCCTATGAGCAGGATCCCGAAAAGGGGCTGGCGCTATACTTCACGCCGCTCAAGGGCGCCGTCGACACGCACACCCTTCCCATCGGCATCCGGTGGAATACGGAGACCAAGCGCTACCAGTCGCTCGATCGCTCCTATGAGCATTTCCTGACCGAGTCCGCTACGCTCAGTACGGCGCATTCCAATTTACGATGAGCAATGGCCACAAAACCGGGCAGAGCGCTTCCGCGGCAAAGAAATCGCCGCCGCAGGAGCATAATTCTTCCGCGAAAAACCTGTTCGGGCTGGTGCCCTATCTCGGCCGGTATCGTCCCGCGATCGTCTGGGGCATGCTGGCCCTGGCGTTGACCAGCATCATCGGAAACATCATCCCGCTCGCAACGGGAGTGATGACTGACATCCTGGCTGGCAGCGCTCGCCCCTTTGAAAGCAACACGCACGCGCAAGCTCTCGGCGGAGGTTGGCTGAGCCGGAGTATTCCGTATTACGCGCCGCATAGCGGGCACGCCCTCGGCATTTACTGTCTCATTCTAATCGTTTGCGTTTTACTCAAAGGGCTGATGTCTTTCACCACGCGCTGGGTGCTCATCGGCGTTTCGCGGGATATCGAATTCGATTTGCGCGCCGACCTGCTTGACCGCCTGTTGCTAATGGAGCCGGAATTCTACGTCCGCAATCGCACCGGCGAATTAATGTCCCGCGCCACCAACGACCTAAATAACGTCCGCATGGTCCTCGGCCCCGGCATCATGTACACCGGGCAAACGCTGGTGACCATGGTCATCGCTATCGTGGTGATGGCGCGGCTTTCCACAGCTCTCACCTGGTGGGTGCTGCTGCCGGTGCCCGTCGTCTTTGTGGCCGTCCGCCACTTTGGCAAAGTCATCCACGATCTCTACGAAACGATTCAGGCCGCGCTGGCCACGCTTTCCGCCAAAGTGCAGGAAAATCTGTCCGGCGTTCGCGTGATCCGTGCCTACGCTCAGGAAGAGGCCGAAATTCGCGGCTTCGACGAACCCAATCGCGAGTACGTCGCCCGCAACATCAAGCTCATCCGCACCTGGAGCATGTTTATGCCTTCGCTCCAGGCACTCATCGGTTTTTCTTTTCTCATCCTCCTTTGGAAAGGTGGATTTGAAGTCCTTCGTCACCAGCTTTCTGTTGGCGCGTTCGTCGCGTTTTTCTCCTACCTCAGTTACCTGGTCTGGCCCATGATCGCCCTCGGCTGGGTCACCAATATTTTCCAGCGCGGTGCCGCCTCCATGGGTCGCCTCAATTACATCCTCCGCGCGCAGCCCCAGATCGACGACTGGCGCGCCTCCATCGCCGCGAACACTCCGATCGCCGGCGAGGTCGAATTTCGCAATCTCACCTTTACTTTTCCTACCAACATTGCCGGCAACGGGGCCGCTTCGTCCGCCAGTTCCAATGGCAATGCTGCGCATCCAGTGCTTCGCGACATTAACCTAAGAATTCCCGCCGGCTCGACGCTCGCTATTGTCGGTCCCACCGGCAGCGGCAAGACTACCCTCGCGGCTCTCGTCGCGCGCCTGTGGGAAGCTCCCGAAGGCGAAGTCCTGATTGACGGCCGGCCCATTCGCGAATGGCCGCTCGATACGTTGCGTCGCTCTATCGGCTACGTCCCGCAAGACACTTATCTTTTCGGCGAAACGCTCGGCGGCAACATTGCGTTCGGCCTCCCCAAGTACGATTTGAATCAAGTTCGCCAGGCCGCGGAAGTCGCCAGCCTCGACTCCGACGTGGAGGGTTTCGCCAACAAATATGAAACGGTGGTCGGCGAGCGCGGCATTACCCTTTCTGGCGGACAGAAACAGCGCACCGCCATCGCCCGCGCGGTCATCCGCGATCCGCGCATTCTCATCCTCGACGATTCCCTGTCCAGCGTCGACACACAAACCGAAGAGCGCATCCTCACCCGGCTGCGCGGCATCATGCACGGCCGCACTACGATTTTGATTTCGCATCGTACTTCCACCGTGCAGGACGCCGATCAGATCGTCGTCCTTCGCGACGGGCGCATCATTGAGCGCGGCACACATGATGAATTGCTCGCCCGTGGCGGATATTACGCGGATCTGTATCAGAAACAGTTGCTGGAAGAAGAGCTCGAACGCGCATGAGCACCGGACACGAAGAAGAAGCGCTCGGCAAAGCCTACGATGCGCGCCTGATGCGCCGCTTGATGGAATACATGCGGCCATACAAATGGCGCGTGGTCCTGGCGTTGTCTTTGGTAGCCATTGTCACTCCGCTGGAGCTAAGTCCGCCCATAATTTTTGGCTGGACGATTGATCATTACTTCTCACCTGCCCTCAAAGGGGCCTTGCCGGAGAGCAGCGCCTGGCGCGGCGTGATATTCGTCAGCATCGGCTATTTGCTGGTTTTGATTTTCGACTTTCTCGCCCAATACATCCAGATTCGTATCATGCAACGAGTCGGCCAGCAGACCATGTACGACATGCGCACCGGAATTTTTGCGCACCTGCAGCGCTTGCCGATGAGTTATTACGACCGCAATCCCGTCGGCCGGCTGATCACCCGGGTCACCACCGACGTCGACGCCCTAAATGATCTTTTCGCAGCCGGCGTCGTTACCATGATCAATGATTTCTTCCTTCTCGCGGTCATGGCCGCCGTGCTTTTCAAGATTGACTGGCGGCTGGCCCTGGACACGCTCGCGGTGCTTCCCTGTATTCTGGTAGTCACCTTTGTCTTCCGTCATTACGTGCGCGACGCCAATCGCCACATCCGGACCGCCATCGCGCGAATCAACGCATTCTTGCAGGAATATATCTCGGGCATGAGCATCGTGCAGCTATTCAATCGCGAGCAAAAAGCCCGCGCCGAATTCGCCAAGCGCAATCAAGAGAACATGGTCGCATGGCGCTCCGCCATTCTCTCGTATGCGCTTTTCTACCCGGCCGTTGAAATCTTGAGCGTCGCTGCCATCGCTCTCATCTATTGGTCCGGCGGCAATCGCGTGCTTGGCGGCGCCCTGAGTTTGGGCGTTCTGACCGAGTTCACGATGTTCGCGACTCGCTTCTTTCGCCCGATCCAAGATCTCAGCGAGAAATTCAACATCCTGCAGTCGGCCATGGCCGCTTCCGAGCGTATTTTCAAGCTACTCGATGAGCCCGCCACTGTCTCGTCACCGCCCGATGCCATTCGCCTGGAGAATCCACGCGGCGAAATCGAATTCCGCAATGTGTGGTTCAGCTATCGCCCCATCCCCAATCCCGGCGAAGACGATTGGGTCCTTCGCGACGTTTCCTTCCGCGTCGAACCCGGCCAAACTCTGGCGATCGTCGGGCACACCGGCGCCGGCAAGACCACGCTCATCTCTCTGCTTCTTCGTTTCTACGACATTCAGCGCGGCCAAATCCTGCTTGACGGAACCGACATCCGCAAAATCAATCTTCAGGATCTGCGCCGCCAGTTTGGCATAGTTCTTCAGGATCCGTTTCTCTTCACCGGCACCATCGAGTCGAACGTCCGACTGGGCACCCCGGGCATCGACCGCGCCACAGTCGAACAATCCGTCTGCGAAATTGGCCTCGGTGATTTCATCGAATCGCTGCCCGAAGGCGTCGGCGCCAGCGTCAACGAACGCGGCTCGACGCTTTCTGTCGGCCAACGCCAGCTCATCAACTTCGCCCGCGCCCTGGCGCACAATCCGCGCTTCCTCATCCTTGATGAAGCCACGTCCAGCGTGGACACCAAGACCGAGTTGCAAATTCGCGACGCTCTCGACCGCTTGTTGAGCGGCCGCACCGCACTGGTCATCGCCCATCGCCTCAGCACCATTCAGCACGCCGACCGCATCCTGGTGTTCCACAAAGGCCGCCTCCGCGAACAAGGGGCTCACCAGGAACTTCTGGTCCAGCGCGGCATCTACTACCGCCTGTACCAGCTCCAATACAAAGAGCAGGAATTGCATCTCCCGGACGTCGAAGCCCAGCGCAGCCAGAGCGGCGCGCCGCTGCCACTGCCCCTTCCAGCCAGCGATTAAGTGCATTCCCGCCGCATGCCACCCACTTCGCCCCTTCCGAGAACTTGGCGCACGAGCGATTGTTTGGAGCGGGCCGAGTGCTGTGACGAAAACGGGCACGACTGTGTCGTGCCCCCACGGCGAAACCGGCAAAGGCGCTCGCACCATTGCTGCGCGCTCGCTCGTCAAGACGGTAACTCCAGGCAGGGTTCGAGTCAGTGACTCGCGTCAGTCTGCTTCTGTCCGCCGGCGAAGCCAGCGGCGACATGTACGCCGCCCGCCTAGCCACCGCCCTGAAGCAGCGCGCCGACGTTGCAATCTTCGGGATGGGCGGCCCGCAAATGCGCGCCGCCGGAGTCGATATCGTCACCGATAATTCCGAAGTCTCCGTAGTCGGCATCACCGAAATCCTCAGCCACCTCCCCTCCCTGCTCCGCGCCATGCGCCGCCTGGTTTTCGAAGCCGAGCGCCGCAAACCCGCCTTCGCGATCCTTACAGACTTCCCCGGATTTCACTTGCGTCTGGCCCGCAAGCTCAAAGGCCGCGGCGTCCAGAACATTTATTACATCTGCCCGCAATTCTGGGCCTGGCGGCCCTGGCGCGTGCGCGTTGTCCGCCGCCGTTTCGCGCAAGCCTTCTGCATCTTTCCTTTCGAAGAGGACTTCTACGGTAAGGCCGGCGTCCCAGTGAAATTCATCGGCCACCCGCTGGTAGGAGCCGTGCACGCCTCGCTCGATCGCCAAGCCTTCTGCCGCGAGCAAGCCCTCGACCCACAGAAGAAAATTGTCACCATTCTGCCCGGCAGCCGATCCGCCGAACTTCGCCAGCATCTCCCGATAATCCGCGAGGCCTGTCAGCGCATCCATCGGGAGTCGCCCGTGCAATTCGTAATCGCCGCCGCGCCCCAGGCAAATCTGGCCCTCCTGCGCGAAGCATGGCCGCCGCAACTTCCGCTG
>Ga0307474_10001992_pt1 | contig 14706 bp, 11 predicted proteins | sample atmos_gasesECM1C_2_FD_203312 | JGI IMG/M metagenome (GOLD analysis project Ga0307474, IMG submission 203312) | Hardwood forest soil microbial communities from Morgan-Monroe State Forest, Indiana, United States - atmos_gasesECM1C_05 | ecosystem: Environmental > Terrestrial > Soil > Temperate... | reverse complement strand
TAGGGGAATTGCAGACCGTGGCAATTCCCCGCGGGCCGATACGTAGGATCAACCCCGCACCCAACGTTGAAGACCTTTTCTGCCGACACGCCCGACCATTCGACAATCTGCGTACGCGTAAATTCCGACACCGTAAGAATCCTGAGGGCGCGCTGACACGCTCTTTTCATTACGGTGGCGTAGTACAGCCGAATGAGTGGACTGCTGTTCTCCGGACAGTAAATGTGACTGAGATCGTGAATGGTGAACACGAACGGTGAGGTACAGAAAAGAGGCGAATTATATCCCGGCGAGAAGAACAAGTCGTTTCGTGTCAGTCCGCTGAGCGCGCGCGCAAGGCGCCAAGCATCCAGCGACGCGGCGGGATGCCCGGCCAGCGTAACCGCACGATAATCGAGATTGGCGAGCACGTGCCGTGCAAAGCGACCGATGCCATGATCTCCGATCCATCGCTGATCGGCATAGATCATGGCAGGACAATAGAGAGAGCCGCGCCGGTCAACGCCAGTTGTGACATGATCTGCGTCCAGTCGCGCAGTCCGCGGACGAACGCTCCCGTTGGGAGCTTGTAAGGCACAACGATCTGATCGCCAGGATACAACCGGAGGCGTTCGAATTTTGCCCCGGTGAACAGACCGTTGATGTTATTGGCTGCAACTACGATGCCGTTCGCGCGTAGCACAAAAGCGTGATGCAGGTCGGATTGCGGCTTTCCTTTACCGGCGAGATCGAGATAGGCCCCGGCGGTGTTACGAGACTCAAAAATAAACGATCCTGGATTGTACACATCTCCTATTACAGAAACGGTCGAAGGAGTATGGGGAATCGAAAGGCGGTCACTGTCTTCGAGCACCATGTCTGGGAAATCGCTGAGGTTCTTGTCCTTGGGCCTGACGGGCAATGCGACGCGTCCGCTGGCGCGGGTGTTACGCAGCTGCGCGACTATTGATTCCTGCGCTGCCAGCAGTTGCGGTAACTCTCCGGGGCTCGTGGAAGCTGCCACCGATACAGCCGACTGCCGGATTTGTACCTCCATGGTGGTCGCCAGTTGGTCCAGGCTTTTTTGTTGGTCCACCCGTGCCGACTCGCGGGTCAATTGCGAACCGTAAACATAGGCATTGGGAGTCAGACCGCCCGCGCGTTGCAAAACCGAGCGAAGCGTTTCATTGTTTTCGAGTTTATAAACACCAGCCCGTACTACTTCGCCCTCGACGATCACATACTGAGACCGCTCGGTCTGCGGCACGCTGATGTCCCGTTGAGAAAAGATGGTTACGATGTCGCCTGGCTGCAATTCCAAATTGCTTGCTTCGTCATGTTCGAGGATTGCCTTCCGTGGGCTCATCCAAACAAGCTTGGAGGTGAGGTCATTGGGATTGACCCGCTGGATAATGGCGTAGTCCCAGTTGATTTCGGGAGCATAGCGGCGCACATCCTCGGCGATATCTTTAACGGTGTTGGGGTTGGGATTGTTCGGATTACTGCTCACAGTCTGAGAAGGCGGTTGACTCCCGCTGGGAGGATTGCCGGTTTTCGAAGAATCGCTGCCAGATGGGTTTTCCGCATTCTGCGCGTAGAGAGCGTCCGCCAAATTTGAGGAACCCGCTGCATCGGGCACGGTCTCCGGAAAATTGGGATTCTGAGTTGAGTCCGAAACGCCTGGTGTTGCGGTGCTGTTGGGAGCGGTCCCATTGGATGGTTGTTGATTCGATGGGGAGCGGTTGCTCTGCGTCTGCTGAGATGGCGCCTGAACCGGATATTCGGTGGCGCGACCATTGACGATGGCGGCGCGATTGCGCCAGTAGCGGCGTGTGAGCAATGACTGGACGTCGGGAATGAGATCGCTGATGCGCATGCCCGGCTTCCAAGGATAACGCCCGGGGTTAGCAACATTGCCCCGCAAGGTTACGGTATTTTCGAAACGGGGAACGATTGAAAACACGCGGACAATATCGCCATCCTGCAGTGGCAGAGCACGCGACTGCGCATCGTAGGGAAACTCCAGAGTCTTGCGCGCCTGGTGATCCACGAAGCGATCGACGGTGATCTTATTGGTGTCGGCGACGGTGCTCAGGTCGCCTGCTATGTCAATCAAATCATACAGGGTCGAGTTGTCCTTCATCTCGTAGATGGCGGATGAGTTTACGGAGCCGGAGACGGCGACCAGGGGACCAACGTGGGGGATGTACAGGATATCGCCGGGCAGTAGACGGACATCCTTTGACTTGTCGCCCTTGATCAAAAGGTCATAGAAATCGAAATCGGTAATGGTAGCTCCATCGCGGCGCACCTGGATGTGTCGCAACGATCCCTGGGGGGTAGGGCCGCCGGAAGCGAAAATCGCATTGACCAGCGTGCTCAACGAACTGATGGTATAAGTGCCGGGATAGCGAGCATTGCCAACAACAATTATCTGGATGGATCGAAGCCGGCCGATGCTTGCTGTGACATAGAAGTTCTTAAAGGTCTTCGAAATCTCACTTTTCAGGTGTTGCTCCAGATCTCCATAGTGGATCCCGGCAACGGATACTTGTCCAACCTGCGGGATGTAAATTTGGCCAGAACGGTCCACGATTACCCGCAAGCTTGCTTCAACTTGGCCCCAAACCCTGATCTGTAATTCGTCGCCGGGGCCGATGATGTAGTCGCTCGGAACCTGCATGAAGTCTACCGGAGAGAACGTACTTGGAGCCTGGACGAACAGCGACTGGCCGAACAATGGCAATGGTCGTCCAACCGAGTCGGCCACCATCTGTTCGAATTCAGTCTCCGGCCGAACCGCAACCGGGAGGTGCCAGACTTGCGGGGGATTGAGCGGGGGCCTGGTCGGAGTGTACTGGTCCGGACTGAAACCATAAGGCGTGGTCAACACCGGCGTGTGCATGGGCGCGGACGAGCCGCCGATTCCTTGAGTGCTACTGGTTCTTTGCTGCTGCGCGGAACTACATAGCGGAGTGTTGGCCATCGTCGGATCGGAGCAATCCACGGATGTCCCCTGAGATGATGTGCCCTGTGACAAAGGATCGTTGAGAGACTGCGAACAACACAGCCCAACGGTGAAAACGATGAACAACACGAGCAGCGGCAATTTGTGCATGATGAATTCAGAAATCCGTAGTTCCGAAGATGTAACCTCAAACCTTGAATTGTATCAACTGGTCGATGCAAGGCTTCTCAAGCGTCCAGATCGCGCGGAGCTCTTGAAAATTAGCACTCTCGACCAGCATAAGGTTACGCACCCTTTACTTCTCCAGCAAGACGTGTGAGGGTGCCTATGTCGTATCCGATGGTTTGTTTGTGCTTCGTCCGCGGCTCTGGCGAACTCAGTCAGATCCAGGACGCCCGCCAATCTTATACGTTGCGAAACCGACGCGCTGCTGCGTCGCGAGGACGGATAGGCCGTTGCGTATAGAGCTCCAGTAACCGCAAGTGGTTTTCGTTTACGGGTGTCATCACCCCGGTGCAGAGTACCAGCACCAGCTCTGTAAACGATCAGCCGATCTGTTTACAAATTATTTACTATGCATTTTCGGCGTTTGAGGTATGATCTTGCGCTAACGGAAAACCTGCCGCGATTGTGAAAGCGCAGCTCTGGCTGGGGCAGGTCTTCTCGTCAAAAAAAGGAAAACCAACAGATGAGAGAATCGGCTCCGCTGCAGCCATTCCTTTTGTTAGCAATGATCAGTTTGGTCTCTCTTACAGCTGCCTGCGGTGGCGGAAGGTTCAATGATCCGCCGGGGATTGGGGCAGCAGCCGTCGCGGCCACTCAGAATCCGTTGGTGGCGAAATACACGGTGACGACAGCGCTGGGCTGTTCGGGGCAAGTGATGGTTGAGTTTGGACCTGATACATCGTACGGGAGAACGACCGCATGGTATCCCGTCTCAGCCACTCGCCAGACGACCACCATCCTGGTCGCCGGAATGAAAGCGTCCACCACATACCACATGCGTGCCCAGGCTCAGGCACAATGCATGGTAGCAACCAACAGCTTCGTTACGGACGACGCCACATTCACTACAGGCGCACTGCCTGTTAAGCAGATGCCCACCGCGTCCTCGTCGGCGCAGTTTCCCGAGATCAGTGTCACGCTGCCTACCTCGGGGCTTACGCCCTCCCCGGGCGTGGAATTGCTTAGCCTCACCTCTGCAGGCCCACAAGCTGTCGTTGTCGATCTTCAGGGCAACGTCATCTGGTACTGCCCCGGGAACGCGGAGCCGGTCAAACCCTTGCAAAACGGGCACTTTATCATCGTTCGTCCTTTGGATTTGCAGGAAGTCGACCTGGCATGCACCGTTATTCGCGACATTTCGTACACTAAAGTGAATCAATCGCTTCAAGCCAATCTCTACGACTTTACTATCCCACCGCCGCTAGGACTGAACGGCGGGAACCCATTCCACCATGACGTATTAGTTTTGCCCAATGGCCACTGGATCGCGCTTTGTGAGATTGCGAAAAGCTTCACTGATTTGCCCGGTTACCCTGGCACCACCCAAGTCGTTGGTGACGCTGTGGTTGACATCGATCCGAACGGGAACGTGGCGTGGGCGTGGTCGTCCTTCGATCACCTGGACGTTAATCGCTACCCTTACTTTGGATTGCCCGATTGGACGCACAGCAATGCCCTCGTTTACACGGCTGACGGCAATCTGCTCGTCTCAATGCGTAACCAAAGCTGGATTCTGAAGATTGATTACGCAAACGGGACCGGCACCGGGAATGTTTTGTGGAAGCTAGGACAAGGTGGAGACTTCACTCTGTTGGGTGGTGATTCGAGCGATTGGTTCTATGCACAACATTATCCGAGCATTTTGAGCGTCAATGGTTCCCAGACCACGATGGCTGTCTACGACGACGGAAACGATCGGATCCTCGCCGGTGGGCTGCCCTGCGGACCACCCGTACCACCGGCGCCGAATTGCTATACCCGCGCCACGATATTCCAAACAGACGAGAGCACAAATGTTGCCAGCTTGGAGTGGCAGTATCTCCCAGGTTTTTTTTCCTTTTGGGGTGGGAGTATCGATGTTTTGAGCAACGGTGATGTCGAGTTTGATAGTAGCGCTCCGTCCGACTTTGCGGGGTCGCTAATCATAGAGGCGTCCCAAACTGACAGCCCTCAGGTTGTCTGGCAAATGAACATCGCGGGTGGTTTGGGCGTCGGTGCGTATCGGGGCTACCGCATACCAAGCCTTTATCCAGGAGTGACATGGCAGCAATGAAATTCGCGCGAATTTTCCGCTAGCGCCCCTCCACTCAGTCGCATTTGGCGCAAGATATTTCGCGTCCACGATGGGCCGTTTCATGACGCCGGATTGGGCGGCGCGGGCGACATCTGTACCCTATGCTGTCTTCGGCGACCCACGAACCCTGAACTTATATACGAACGTGGAAAACAGCCCGCTGAACCGGGTCGACGCAGACGGCCACGGTCCTACTGGTCCACAAGGCACGCAAGACGCCAACTGCGCTCAGTCGGACGGCCCGTGCGCGACGAATCCAGGTACATTGACCACAGGGGCGCAAAATAGTAACCAAGCCCAGGCGGCGGATAACAATAATAAGCCGGAAACGAACAGCGAGCACACGTGGTTATATAAGCTCTTTCATCCGTTCGGGGAAGATCATATTCCTACTTTAGTAGACCTGCTTCAGGGGAGCATGTGTAAGATCGCTTGTGCCATGGGTTCTGGGAGAGGCGAGAGTCAAAAAGCTAGTGAGTCCGCAGACCAGATGGCCGAAGCGTCCGCTGGAAAGGGCAGGGCCATTGCAGGGGCCGACACCAATAAGACATTACGTGATGCTGGGCGGCTCGCCAGTGAATACGGCGGAGATCCTGCCGACTGGAGAAAGATGGCAACATCGAACGCGGTTAACAAAGGAATGGAAAACTTTGAAATTCACTACTATCAGAACGTGAAGACGGGCCAGGTGTCGAGATGAAAACCGTGCCGCTGTCGTTACGACCATAGGGGGAGCCGTGCGGGTCAAGTGTATTGCGGACAAACTGTCAACTGAACAACTACAGACGATATGCCCTGAACTACTGAGCCAAGAATTTCACTTGAGAGTTGGGCAGGAGTACTTGGTCTACGGCTTGCAGTTTCGATTTGGCGGGCGAGGTGGGATCGGCGTGTGGATCGAATACGAGACGGAACTTGGTTATCTCGGATTCGCGCCCATGGCGCTCTTCGACGTTGTAAATCCAAGCGTCTCACGGCTTTGGCAATTTTCATTTGCATCTGAGGGAACGGCGCTCTTGGAACCACCGTCATTCCGCCGAGAGTTTTATTTTGATGATCTTTCTTCTGGCGTCGAGTCCGTTTTAAGAGACTTTGAGACTGTGAGGCGAACTCTATCGTCTGAATAGGCGCAAAATACGTCAGCCGCCGCCGTTGCTGCGTCCCCAACCACGATGGAGGCCATCGACGCGGTTGTTAAGCCTCTGGTTGACAGCGCCGTAGGAGCAGGCGAGAAGGCCGGGAGCTTCCTCCTGCATGCAGGCGAAACCGCCCTAGGTGCAGTGGCGTTCGTACTTACGGCTGGGGTGGGTCATACCGCCACCGAAGAACAGGACACCGTTCACACCAGCACTGAGAAGAAAAACTCCCCTGAACCCGCAGCTGCCGCCGGAGGCAGCGGCAAAGGACTTCCACCCGGCGCAAATAAGTTGAGGGGTGGTCAGGGATACAGAGACAAAGACGGCAACATATGGAAAAAAGATCAATTGCACAAGGATCACTGGGATGTGACGGATCGAAAAGGAAACAAGGTCAAAGAGGTTACTTTTGATGGAAGGCAGCTCTGGCCAAATGGACCCAAAAACAATCAGTAGCATTCGCAAGCAAGATCATCCTTATCAGGCGTTCGAGGCCAGCCCTACGTGGAAGCGCGTGGACCGGGCGATCAGCGCCTTAGTAAAGAATGGGGATATCCAAGAAACAACCCGCCGGGAGTACATCGTTGGTTATATCTGCAAAATGATTGGCACGGATGCGAGGAGCGGGCGTCCAGGTACACGAGCAGCAACCCGCAAGGCTAAGGGTTGATCCGACTGCCGGGCGAGTACGTGCCGTTGCATTCGTAGGACGGCGTAGAGCATCGTTTGGGATCGGCCAAGGCCGAGGAGTCGGATGGACCGGCTCCGGCGGCGCTGATGGGCCGGGATGAGTTTTTCTTTTAGCCGCCGATCCGCGCCGTGATCCCGGTTCTAATAGCCGCGCTTTGCGTTCCCGATTCGTGACCTAATCACGATCCGTCTAGCTGCCCGATTCGATCCCGATCATGCTGTCGATTCGCTGCCGGGAAGTGTGGCGATTCCGGCGCGGTGAGGGTGGCGGATTGGTGCTCCGGGAGGCGGGTTTCCTGGGTTGGGGTTTCTGGCCATGCTTCGCATGGGGAGAATGTTTGATACTCCACCCCTGAAAGGGTGCTGCACGGTAACTTTCGGCTACCGTGCGCGAACTTGTTGAAACGAGAGCGGCTAAGGAAAAAAGCCCGTCGTCAGGGTGCTGTACAGCAACCTGAAGTTACCGCAGGCGAACTTGTTGATTCTTAAGGGCGGCTGCTAGTCTCGGCTGTTAGGGAGAGAGGAAGGCCGGACATGGTGAAGCCGCCGCTGCGCACGAAAGCCATCGGTGTCAAAGTGAGCGAGGAAGAATACGCGCAGCTGGAAACGGCGGCGCAGACCGACGGTCGGACGCTCGGCGAATGGTGCCGCGAGGTGATCTTGCGGGGAGGGTCGGCCAGCGATCGAGCGAGGCACGATCCGGCGCTGGCCGAGATCGTAGGCGTCCGCTTGCTGCTGGTAAACGTGTTGCGGCCTCTGGCGGCAGGCGAGAAGCTGACCCCGGAAGCGTTCGACAAAATGCTGGACCAAATCAGCGAAGTGAAGCACGAACTCGCCGCCAAGTTGCAGCAGCAGGCGGCGCGGAAAAAACCGCAGCCCGAAAAGGCAGCGGCGACGAGAAGCGGTGATCTCCCCTTTTTTCGCTGGAGAGTGTACCGAGCGCAGGAGCCGAGTCAAGGGTCTGCGCTGCGCTCCGATGAACGCGCACAGAACGCGCGCCCTTGACTCGCCTCCCTCTCCGCTCCTGTGTTGCTTCCCGCTAGGAAAAAATGAGAAGAAGGAATGGCAGAGGGAACGATGCGCTACGGGTGACTGCTGTGCGACTGGCCGTTACTTAGCCGGCTTTACGACGATTCCGCGACGAACTTCGGTTAGTTTCCAGCACCTGATTGAACAAGTCGGATCGCGGGGACGACAATCTCATAGTTCAATAGTTCGCGCCTCCGACCCTCGATGATCAAACGAATCACGCCTATCGGGGGAGGAGTCCGATTCTTTCCATCTCTGTCTCCGGTCCGTTTACAATCATCCGTCCACCCGCTGGGATTTCATGGCACTGAGGGAGTCGGAGGCAGTTGTACTGCGTACTTATCCGCTGCGCGAGGCAGATTTGCTGGTCACGCTTTTTACCCGCGCGGAAGGTAAGGTGCGCGGCGTAGCGCGGTCGGCAAAGAAGTCGAAGCGGCGCTTTGGCGGCGCGCTTGAGCCGATGACTTATGTGCGCGCGTTTTATGACGTGCGTGAGGCGCAAGAATTGGCACGGCTGGATGCTTGCGAAGTGTTGGAGTCTCCGCTGGCCACCGAAGTCAGTTACGCGCGCGCAGTGGCGCTGGCGCATGTGGCCGAATTGCTTGACGAGTTGCTTCCCGATCGCGAAGCCAATGACGCCATTTTTCGGCTGACCCTCTCCGTCCTGCACGCACTGACTGGCTCGGATATATGGATGCCGGTGACCTACTTTGATCTGTGGATGACGCGGCTGGTGGGTTTCTTGCCGGAGCTGACTGAGTGCATCGTGTGCGGCCGCAGTCTGAACGGCAGCCGCGCTTATTTTCACGCTCTGGCCGATGGCCTCATGTGCCCGGATGACAAGCGCCTGGCATCGTCGGAGATTTCAAGTGAATCGCGCGCGATGGCGGCGCAGATGTTTCGCGCCCCGGTGGAAAATTTTGTCGAGATTCCATCGCCGAAGTCGCAGGGCGCCGACCTGAGAAAGTTTTTAATCCAAACTTTGCAGCGGCATATCGAGAAGAAGTTGGTCACGGCAGGGATGCTGGAGAAGAGCGCATTTTAAGGCAGTGGGCGGTTTTCAAGGCCGCCCACTGCCCATTTTAACGGCAGGCTGACGCCTGGGCTGGCCTTCCATTACAATCAGCTGTTGGCCTTTCGCCTGATATTCCTTTGAATCCATCCGAGCCCAATTCGCTGACGTTCCAGGAGCTCATCCTGCGCCTGCAGGCGTTTTGGGCGGAGCGCGGATGTGTGTTGCAGCAGCCTTATGACGTTGAAGTGGGCGCAGGGACGATGGCGCCGGAAACGTTTCTGCGCGTGCTGGGGCCTAAACATTATAAGGTGGCGCATGTTCAGCCTTCGCGCCGGCCGGCGGATGGGCGCTATGGCGAGAATCCGAACCGGCTGTTCAAGCACATGCAGTTGCAAGTGATCCTGAAGCCTCCGCCGGAGAACGTGCAGGAGTTGTATTTGGAGTCGCTGACCGCGATTGGCATTGACCTGCGTCAGCACGACATCAAGTTCGAAGAAGATAACTGGGAAGCCCCCACGCTCAGCGCCTGGGGTGTAGGGTGGCAGGTGATGCTCGATGGACTGGAGATCACGCAATTCACTTATTTCCAGCAGTGCGGCGGCGTGGATCTGTTTCCGATTTCTGCGGAGCTGACGTATGGCCTGGAGCGCATTGGCGCGTTTCTGCAGGATGTAGATTCGATCTACGACATCGTGTGGGCGCTCGATCCGGAGACCGCCGACGAAGTGAAATACGGCGACGTGCGGCTGGCGGATGAGCAGCAGTTTTCGGTCTATAACTTCGAGGCGGCAGATGTGGGAAAAACCTGGGAGCACTTCCGGCTGTACGAAGCCGAGTGTCACGGGCTGATAGAAAATTATGAGAGGCTGACGAAGGATCGAAATCCTCGCCTTGTCTCTCCAGAAAACGGAGAGATAAATGCGGGGTGCCCTAATCCGATCCGCGACAAGGCTCGGTTCCCACTCCTGGCAGCTTACGATCTTTGTTTGAAATGCTCTCATTTGTTCAACATCCTCGATGCACGGGGAGCGATCTCGGTGACGGAGCGTGTCGGAGTAATCGCACGTGTGCGGGCACTCGCTGTTGGCATCGCAAGGGCTTGGGTGGATCAGCAGAACGGCGAACCTGCGCCCTCGGACAAGCCAGACGAACCTGCGCCTGTTCGCGAGAAGACGAGGGACAAAGAAAAGTTGTCGCCAGTGGGATAGTGAGTTGTAGCGCTGCCGTCCCGGCGAACGGTGCGATATTCCTTCGGGGGAGCCGGCGAGACGCCGGCGCTACGGGGTTTGAGGAGCATGCCAGACTTTTTGCTCGAGATCGGGTGCGAAGAAATTCCGGCGCGGATGATCAATGCGGCGTCGCAGGAGCTACGCGAGCGCGTGAGCACGCTACTGAGCCGGGAACGTCTGGCTGCCAGCGAGATTACGCATTTCGACACGCCTCGCCGCTTGGCAGTGATTGCATCAGGAATTCCTGCGGCGCAACCTGATGTGACGGAGCAAGTGAATGGGCCTGCAGTCAGCGTTGCATATAAAAATGGTCAGCCCACTCCCGCGGCGCATGCGTTCGCGAAGAAAGCTGGCATGGACGTCTCCCGACTCGAAAAGGTCACGACTCCGAAGGGCGAATACCTGGCCGCCAGAGTGATCCGGAAGGGCCGGTCTGCGACTGAAATCCTTGCAGAGAATCTGCCCAGGGAAATTTCCTCAATCTACTGGCCCAAGAATATGTACTGGCGCAAGACGAACGAGCGCTTTGTGCGGCCCGTGCGGTGGCTGGTCGCCATGCTGGACAGCGAGACCATTCCGCTGGAGTTCGGAGGAATCCAGGCAGGGAACGCGTCGCGCGGGCACAGGGTTCTTAGCCATGGCGACGTCATAATTTCGCGCGCTGGTTCTGCCTACGTCGACGCCCTTCGCGCTGCAAAAGTTCTTAGTCGCAGCGAACGGGAGCATCAGATTCGTAAGGCTCTCGATGCGGCTACGCGCACTGTTACCGGGGCCCACTGGCGCGAAGACAGAGTGCTACTCGACACAGTGGTGAACCTAACGGAATTTCCCTCCGCAATTCTCGGCGGCTTCGATCCGCAATTCCTCGCGCTGCCGGAAGAAGTGCTGGTCACTGTTATGCGTGATCATCAGAAATATTTTGCCTTGGAAGATTCGAGCGCTAAGCTGTTACCCCATTTTCTGGCGGTGCTGAATACCGATGGAGATCCGCAGGCGCTTATTCGGCATGGCAATGAGCGCGTGCTGCGGGCGCGCTTCAACGACGCGCGTTTTTTCTGGGAGACGGATCAGAAGCGCTCCCTGTTGGAGCGTCTCGATTCGCTCCGGAACGTTACTTTTCAGAAAGACCTGGGCAGCTACTACGAGAAAACGCGCCGCGTACAACGCTTGTGCAGCTGGCTGAGCGAGATCATCAAGCAGAGCGGAATGACAGTTCGTGCGGGGGTGATTCATAAAGCCGCTTGTTTGGCGAAAGCCGATCTCACCACGGAACTGGTAAAGGAATTCACCGAACTGCAGGGCATTGTGGGCGGACTGTACGCGCGGGCGCAGGAGCTAGATCCCTCTCTGCCGGAAGCCACGCGGCTCGCGATTGCGGATACGATTTACGATCACTACAAACCTGAATCCACCGAAGATAGCGTGCCGCGCTCGATCGAGGGCGCGGTGCTTTCCGTTGGGGATAAAGCGGATACCATTGCCGGTATGTTTTCGCTGGGACTGGTTCCGAGTGGGTCGAAGGATCCGTTTGCCCTGCGCCGGCAGGCCAATGGAATCGTGAAAGTGATCGCAGAAAAGAAGCTGCCGTTGCGCCTTGCGGATCTGATGCGCGATGCGCGTGCGGGATATAAAGCATCGGTGGCCGAGAAGAAGTTTGTGAACGATGCGAAGTTTGATGAAGACACGCGGATTTTCTTCCGCGAGCGTCTCGAGTTTTATTTGAAGGATGTGCGGGGATATGCATACGATGTAGTGAAGGCAGTTTTGACAGCTGATGCTGACGATGTGGTGGATGCGCTATCCCGGGCCGAGGCGGTGAAGCAAGTGATGCATATGCCCGAGTTTCAGGCCATTGGCGCGGCTTGCAAGCGCATGCGAAACATACTACGACAGGCTGCGGAGAAGAATATTGATCCAGCTGCGAAATTCGTGGAGCTGGCCGAATCTGCCGACGAAGAAAAGAACTTGATGGCTCTCATGGAGAGTGTCCGCGCAAAAGTCGAAGACCACAGGCGCGGGAAAGGTTACCTCGAGGCTCTGCTTCTGCTGTCGACAGCAAGAGAACCCGTGGACAGATTTTTCGACAAAGTCATGGTGATGGTTGATGACGCAAAAGTGCGGGCGAACCGGCTGGCATTGCTGCGGACTTTGTTGAAGGAATTCTCAACCATCGCCGATTTTTCTGAAATCGTGATCGAAGGCAGAGGCTGAACTCGGACATCTGTAAACGCTATATATGACGGTAAGGACGATCCAGTTCCGAGGCCTGATCGCAGAGAAACTTTAGATGTGGAAGTTGCCGGCGGGACGCCGGCGCTACGAAATCGAAACGCAAAGGACTAATAATCATGGCGACATTGACCCTCCCCGAAACTGAAGTCCAGGAAAAAAACAAGAACACAACCAAGTACGTTTACTTTTTTGGCGGTGGCAAGGCCGATGGTCACGGCAAGATGAAGGACGACCTCGGCGGCAAGGGCGCCGGCCTGGCGGAGATGACGAATGCGGGACTGCCCGTTCCTCCTGGTTTCACGATCCAGACCGAAGCTTGTCGCGAGTACATGCGGCAGGGACATGTGTCGAAAGAAGTTGACCGGCAGATGGAGGAATCTCTGGCCAAACTGGAAACGTTGCAAGGCCAGAAACTGGGGGCTGGTGAGAATCCGTTGCTGGTGAGCGTGCGTTCGGGCGCGAAGTTTTCCATGCCGGGGATGATGGACACGATTCTAAACCTCGGATTGAACGACAAGAGTGTGGAAGCGCTGGCCAAGCGCAGCAGCAATCCACGGTTTGCCGCCGACTCCTACCGGCGGCTCATCCAGATGTTCGGCAACGTGGTGCTGGAAATACCGAAATCCGCGTTCGACGAAGTGTTCGACGCAAAGAAAAAGCAGAAAAAAACCAAGCTCGATACCGATCTGGATGCCAAGGCGCTTAAGGAAGTGATTGAGGAATACAAGAAGGTCGTCAGAAAGCATGCCAAGCGCGACTTCCCGCAGGACCCTCACGAACAATTGGTGATGGCTCGTGACGCTGTTTTCCGCTCCTGGCAGAACGATCGCGCCAAGCATTACCGCCGTATCAACAATATCGATGACATGCTGGGCACCGCGGTCAACGTGCAAGCGATGGTATATGGCAACCTCGGCGATACCAGCGGCACGGGTGTGGGGTTCACTCGCAATCCTGCGACCGGAGCGAAGGAGTTTTATGGCGAATTCCTCATGAACGCTCAGGGCGAGGACGTGGTTTCCGGCGTGCGCACTCCGGTCCCGATTCTCGAACTGCAAAAAATCATGCCTGACGTCTACGACCAGCTCCGCGAAATCACTTCGCGGCTGGAGAAACACTATCGCGATATGCAGGATTTTGAGTTCACCATCCAGGAAGGGAAGCTCTACATGCTGCAGACGCGCAACGGCAAGCGCACTGGACGCGCCGCCGTGCGAGTGGCTATTCAGATGGTGGATGAGAAGCTGATCACTCAGCAAGAAGCGATTTTCCGCGTGGAACCAAATCAGCTCTACGATTTCCTGGTCCCACGCTTCGATGAGAAGAGCACGAAAGTGGAAGTCTTGGCGACCGGATTGCCGGCATCTCCCGGCGCTGCCGTAGGCCAGATTGTGTTCACCGCAGAGGAAGCCGTCAAGAAGGCGGGGCACGGCGCAAACAAAAACCCCGTAATTCTTGTGCGAGCCGAAACCACTCCGGAAGATATCCAGGGCATGGAAGTCGCGGCGGGCATCTTAACGTCGCGCGGTGGCATGACCAGTCACGCTGCCGTGGTCACGCGCGGCATGGGGAAGTGTTGCGTGGCGGGCGCCGGCGATATTCAAGTCGATGAGCGCGCGCGAGAGATGCGCGTCAAGGGGCAGGTGTTCAAAGAGGGAGACTGGATTTCGCTCGACGGTACCAGCGGACGCGTCATCAAAGGGAAGCTGAATACGCTCGAACCATCTGCGGACGACGCGGACCTGCAGAAGCTGATGGGCTGGGCGGAGCCGTTCCGCAAAATCGGCGTGCGCGCGAACGCCGACATTCCTCGCGACGCGATTCAAGCGCGGGCGTTTGGGGCTGAAGGTATCGGCCTGTGCCGCACCGAACACATGTTCTTTGCCGAAGATCGCATTCCGCACATGCGGACGATGATTCTGGCAAACAATGAAAAAGACCGTCGCATCGCGCTGAAGAAGCTGCTGCCAATGCAACGTGCTGACTTCATCGGATTGTTTAAGGCGATGAATGGCCTGCCGGTAACCATCCGGCTGCTGGATCCGCCCCTGCACGAGTTCCTGCCAAAGCGTGAAGAGTTGATGGTGGAAATTGCGGTGCTCGAAGCCACCAAACCTCGCTCGCCGAAG
>Ga0307474_10001991_pt1 | contig 14708 bp, 10 predicted proteins | sample atmos_gasesECM1C_2_FD_203312 | JGI IMG/M metagenome (GOLD analysis project Ga0307474, IMG submission 203312) | Hardwood forest soil microbial communities from Morgan-Monroe State Forest, Indiana, United States - atmos_gasesECM1C_05 | ecosystem: Environmental > Terrestrial > Soil > Temperate... | reverse complement strand
GCAGCGGTGGGGACGCATCATCAACATCACCAGCGTCTTCGGTCAAATGGGGCAGGCGGGACAGGCAAATTACGCTGCATCGAAAGCCGGCTTAATCGGGCTCACGATGGCCGTCGCCCGCGAACTGGGGTCGCGGAATATTACTTGCAACGCGGTGGCTCCGGGCTTCATCGAAACCGCCATGACGGAGGCGCTGGGCGATGAATTCAAACAGAACGCCGCCAAACAGATTCCGCTCGGGCGCGTTGGCACACCAGGCGATGTGGCGAGTGCAGTCGCTTTTCTCGCGTCGGACGACGCCGCCTACATTACCGGCCACGTGCTGAACGTGAACGGCGGGCTGCTGATGGGTTAGCAAACCTTCAACACAGAGGTTCACCAAGGAAATGAAAGCGGATCAAAGAATTCCTGCGGGTTACCCTGTGTCCCACGTGGTAAAGGGTTTGATCTTCTCTCCCGCAGCATCGGTTTCTCAGATTGCGCAAGCCTGCGAACTATTTCTGGAGTACGCGCAATCCCTTGGCTTCAGCCTGTGCTTTCAGAATTTCGACCAAGAACTGGCAGGACTTCCCGGCGACTATGCTCCCCCAGAAGGCTGTTTGCTGCTCACAGAATACGAAAATCAACTCGCCGGCTGCGTCGCCCTGCACAAATTAGAACCGGGCGTCTGCGAAATGAAACGTCTCTACCTGCGTCCACAGTTTCGTAACCAGGGGCTGGGACGCGCCCTGGCCGAGCGCATCATCAGGGAGGCACGTCAGATCGGATATCATCGAATGCGCCTGGATACGGTCGAGCCCGTGATGAAAGATGCGGTTGCCATGTATCGCAAGCTGGGCTTCAAGGAAATTGCTCCCTACCGCGCCAACCCGATGGCCGGCGCCATGTATATGGAGTTGAACTTATGACGAGCGGAAGACTCCTCCGCGTTTGCAGGGGGGCCTCATGATAGATTTCCCTCTGCTGCTCGTTGTCGGTGTCTGTGGTTTATCCCTTTTTCGAGAAAGCGAAAGATGATGAAGACCCTTTGCTTGCTATGGATGGTGTTTCTTTTCGTTACCTCCTCGTTCGCTGCTGATGGAAAATCCGTTTCCTACAAAAGCGGGAATGAGACCGTGCAGGCCTTGCTCTACGCGCCTGCCGGCAAGGGACCATTTCCCGGGCTCATCGTGATCCACGAATATTGGGGACTAAACGATTGGGTCAAGGAGCAAGCCTCCAAGCTGGCGGACCAAGGCTACGAGGCGCTTGCGATTGATCTCTATCGCGGCAAAGTTGCCACCACCCCTGACCTGGCGCACGAATTAATGCGCGGAGTTCCGGACGACCGCGCCAAGCGCGACCTGCACGCGGCTTTTGAATTTCTGCAGTCGCAGCCCAACGTCAAGAAAAGCCGAATGGGAGCGATTGGTTGGTGCATGGGCGGGGGGTACGCGCTCGACGTTGCTCTTGAAGAGCCGACCCTTGCCGCCGATGTAATCAACTATGGCCATCTTGCGACCGATGCCGACTCCATCAAGAAAATCAATGCGTCCATCCTCGGATTGTTTGGAGGCCAGGATCAGGGCATTACTCCCGATGACGTCCACAAATTTGAGGCGGCGATGAAACAGCAAGGCAAGAAGATCGAGATCAAAATCTATGACGACGCCGGCCATGCCTTTGAAAATCCCAACAATAAAACCGGCTACCGCCCCGCCGATGCCGAGGACGCATGGAAGCGCACCGTGAGTTTTCTTGCGGATAATTTGAAAAAGTAGCTCCCGCATGGCGTGGAGAGGGCCGATGCGCAGCCAGTTTGGCAGTCTTTGTTTCTTACACGCCGTCTAAGTATCAAGGTATCTTGCTTCGTCCAGGCGCTGATTCGCAACGGGTTTTTTATAGGGCACGAATTTCCACTTGCCAGAAGGTACTGATCTGGTTACTATGTCGCATCCCGCAATGCTTCCCACCATCAACATCGGCGAGATTATTAGAAACTACCGGCTGCAAAAAGGCATGTCCCAGGGGGACATTGAGAAGCGCACCGGCTTGCTGCGCTGCTACCTGTCGCGGGTTGAGAACGGGCACACCATCCCTTCGCTCGACACGCTTTCGAAAATTGCCGGGGCAATGGAGATTGCGCTTTCTCAATTCTTTTCGGAATCGGGTCACAGCAACGGCTCCAAGGGACTGCCGCAACTTTCAGATGATGAAGTTCGTTTCTTAAGTCAGGTCCGCCGCTACGCCACCAACCTTAATGAAAGCGACCGCAAGCTGGTGCTCGCCATGGTGAAGAAGATGGCGTCGAATTCAAAGTAGCTTTTAGCCATTGGCTTTTTGCCTTTTGCTGGTTCGGGCGTTCGGGCTGGCTCTGCCCTAGCGCTGTTCCGCCCGCTTCTTTTGTTCTCGCCTTTCTTCTTTTGTTCTTGCTTTTAAGGTGCCCTAAGATCGCCAATAAGATTCGCCGGTTCTGGTTTGAGCTGAGAGCGAAAGGCTAAGAGCCGATAGCTTACTTTCGTACCATGTCCTCTGGTGACCGCCGGGCACCTCGCGGTCAACGTTCATTCTCAATACACTGTTGACTGGAGACCCTCCGTGACCACCGATGAAGAATTAAACGTACTCGAAACCCAGCTGCGTCGGCTGAAGATCGAATACGAAGTTTTTTTCAGCAATCCGACCAAGCGCCCGCCCACCGACGTCGAGTGGAAGGTACTCTCGCTGCTGCGGAAGTTCTCCGACGGCGGGCGCATGAGCTTCTCCCAGCGCTACCGCTACAACGAAATGGCGCAACGCTATGCGGTCTACAGCGATCTGTGGCGCAAGAAATCCCGCATCCGCGAAGAAGGCTATCGCCGCCCGCAGGACGCGCTTCTTTCCGTGCAAGGAGTGCGGCCCGAGGCGGAGCATAAGCCCCAGCACAATCCGGTTTACGGGCTGAGTCATGCGGCGGCAGCAGCTGCGGCGGCGGCCACTTCGCAACCTTTTACGCTGCATCATGTCGACCAGACCGAGCGCGAGCAAGTGGAGCGTCTCTACAACACGCTGGTCGCAGCTAAGAAAAAGGCGGGCGAGAGCGTGTCCGGAAATCTGGATTCCTTCTCTAACTTTGTTCAGAAAAAGACCGAGCAGATTCGCAAGCAGTATGGATGCGAGGGCGTCGAGTTCTCGGTGGAACTCGCCGAGGGACACGTCAAGCTGAAGGCTAAGGCGAAGACGCAGTAGGACGATTATGAAGTCCTGCTGCGAGTGTCGTCACGAATAGCCATCGCGTTCGAGGGCCATCGAGCATCTCGGGACTAAAGCGTAAGAATTCTCCATGCCTAGTCGATCTCTTTCCTCGAACTGACAGCCAAGAAAAAACCTCAAACGCTTGGCGGATTTGAGCGCTCACGGCTTCGCTCAAGCCCTCGCCATTGTTCATTTCGAGAAGAACGGAAGTCATGCGACAATGGCCCGGCCCGGCGGCCTACCCTCGTGGGCTCGCCCATCGGGAATCGCCACGAGCTTTACGAAATCATGCGTCAATTTGCTGAAGTGCATCGCGTCAATTTTTCGTTTGTGTGGAATGTCGCGTTATTTCTTCTGCTCATAACGCCGGCATGGCTGCAGGCAAGCACCGTTTCCGGAACGGTTCAGGATCCATCGGGCGCCGTTGTCCGGGGAGCGCGAATCGAGATTAGCGGTAGCGTACTGGCGCAGCCGATTGTGCTCTCGTCCGATGCGCTTGGAAAATTCGTCTCTCCAGACCTTCCAGCAGGAACATATACGTTGCGAGTAGCTCAGGACGGTTTCGAACCGCTGGTGCAGGTCCTTGACTTGCACCAATCCGTCGAACTGCAACTGGCGCTCACGGTTGCGAAACAAAAAGTTATTGCCTCCGTTGTCGGTAGCAGTTTGGCATTTTCAAATTCCGACCCCGTTTATCGGCAACTTCGTGCCGTCGGGCTGGGGAAAACGTTTCGCTTCGACAATTTTGCCCTTGCCATAGACACCGGTACTTTTCAGTTTCGCAAAGGAACCTTGACGATTCTAAATCCGGTGAATGGGATTGTGACCGGCGCAATTTTCATTGGAACAGGGCACTTCAGCCTGAAACCAGTGACCTATCTCGACGAGCGCGAACTCATTAGGCGCACCGGAGCGGCCGAGGTCAATGAAGACTTTAACGAAGCCGTTTTCCGATTCACCGGGGAAGTTCGCTTGAAGTTTATGCCAGGATTCGGGGATCAAACCGAACCTCCGCCCACTGCGGCTTTGCTTCTGACCCAATGGCGCGACAGGATGCGCCATCGACGGGAACAAGCTTTGAGTTTCATGCAGTCTCTGCTCGAAGGCGAGAACATGGACAACGTAGACGCCGATGTTCTGGCGGCTGTCTACAATCCATCTCATCCGGAATTCTTGAACGCCTATCTGCACGGGGAAAAGCACAGGGATCTTCGGTTTTTCTCAAGGACCCATGTGGGAGCGGTGCCTCAGATCAATTCTCCGGAGGAAGTCGCATTGATCAATTACGACCCGGGAGGAATGGAGGATGGAATCTGGTACCTGTCGCATCTTAAATCTGAGTACTTAAAACACTCCGCCAGTTCCGCTGAAGACCGCCGTCTGTTCGCCACACACCGCTACAAAATAGAGACGGTCATTGCAAAGAACGGCCATTTGTTCTGCAGCGCGACAGTCAGCTTCGAATCTCTTGTTGCAGGCGAGAGAGTGCTTAAGTTTGGCCTGTTGCCGAATCTCCGGGTCACGCGCGTCACCGACGATCAGGGCCGGGATATTTATTTCATTCAGGAAAGCCACAAGGAAGATGGTTCGTTTTATGCGATCCTCCCTCAGGCTCCTCCGGTCGGCAAGGAATTGTCCATCAATGTCGAGTATGCCGGCGATAAAGTGTTGGAAGAAGCGGGGGAAGGAAGTTATTACGTCGGGGCACGTACATCCTGGTATCCCAACCTGAACGGGTTCGGCGAAAAGGCGTCTTATGATCTGATTTTCAAAGTCCCGCGAAAAAACAAAGTTGTCAGCATTGGGAAACTGCAATCAGAATCGATCGAGCAAGACCTTTCCGTAACACATTGGACAACGCCGGTTCCGGTGGCGGTGGCTGGATTCAATTATGGCGAGTACGAAAAGCTAGAACTGCCGGACGAAATAACCGGCTACAAGATTTCTGGCTACTATTTGAAGACGTTACCCGAGAATTTGCGAGGGCGTGGAGCGTTGCAATCGATGGCCCCACGCAGCATGACAAAATATGCTCTCGAGCAAACCCGCGCGCAAATGCAGCTTTGCAGTTTTTACTTCGGCAAGAGTCCTTACGAGGAGATCCACATCTCAGAGCAACCGAATTTTAATTTCGGCCAATCCTGGCCGAGCCTTGTTTATCTTCCCATCTCCGCATACACGGATTCGACTCAGCGATGGATGCTGTTCGGACAAATCAATGCCAAATTCAGCGGCTTTGTACAGGAAGTAACGCCTCACGAGGTAGCCCACCAGTGGTGGGGACATGCGGTGGGGTGGGCATCCTATCACGATCAGTGGCTTTCGGAAGGTTTTGCGGAGTTTTCGGCTGGACTTTTTCTACAGAACGCCGTGGCGGGTGACTGGCGGAAAGACTACCTCGAATTTTGGAGCCGTTTACATGACCGTATTCTGGAAAAGAATAATTATGGCATCGCGCCCAATGACGCCGGGCCGCTTTGGCTGGGAGAGCGTCTGATTTCTCCCCGCACTGAAAACGCCTACCAAAACGTCATCTATCCTAAGGGCGCCTTCGTGCTGCAAATGCTGCGTTCGATGATGCGCAGCAATAACGCGAAAGATACGGACACAGCCTTCATCGACATGATGCACGATTTCGTAGATCGCCATCGTGAACGCCCTGCAACCACTGAGTCCTTTAAGGCCATTGCGGAGAAACACATGACGAAGATCATGGACCTTCAGGGAAATGGCCGGCTGGACTGGTTCTTTGACGAGTGGGTGTACGGCACTCAAATACCTCGATATCATTTTGAGTACCAGCTTTCTCCTGCGGATGGCGGCGGAGTGAAACTCCACGTCGCCCTTACGCAGAGTGAGGTAGACCAGCATTTTTCCATGTTGGTTCCGATATCTGCGGACTTTGGCAAGGGGATGGTTCGTATTGGCCAAATAGGAATTGCGGGTAATTCCACCCGCAATGTCGATGTGCTGCTTCCTGCCTCGCCGAAGAAGGTCGTCCTGAACGCCTCTAAGGAAATCCTGGAGCGATGAGTGCCTGCAGAATCGTCGTGCGGCCCTATTCTTCTGGTAGGCGCGTCGGCTTACAATCAAACAGCGAGATTGCTGATAAACTTCCTGTTCTCCCGTAATCACTTTCTTTAAATTCCGGATCGATAAATGTCTTCCAGCCCTTTCAGAATCCAGCGTGCCATTCTCAGCGTCACCGACAAGACCGGCCTCGTCGATTTCGCCCGTAGACTCGCCGACCTCGGCATCGAGCTCATCTCCACCGGAGGCACGGCCAAACTTCTGCGCGACTCCCGCATCCCCGTCAAAGACGTCTCCGAGCTCACCGGCTTTCCCGAGATGCTCGACGGGCGTGTGAAAACGCTGCATCCCAAGGTTCACGGCGGCATCCTGCATCGCCGTGAAGATCCGGCGCACGTCGCGGTGGTTGCCGAGCACGGCATCCTGCCGCTCGACATGGTCGTGGTAAATCTTTACGCCTTCGAAAAAACCGCCGCCAAGCCCGGAGTGGCTTTTGAAGAGCTGATCGAGAACATCGATATTGGCGGACCGTCCATGATCCGCTCCGCTGCCAAGAATTTTCACGATGTTGCCGTTATTACCTCACCCTCCGATTACACCGCCATTGCCGAAGAACTTAGCCGCACCGGGGGCACGCTCTCGCTCGAAACCAAATGGCAGCTTGCCCAGAAAGCCTTCGCCACCACGGCTGCCTACGATTCCGCGATTGCCTCCACGCTTGAGCGCGTCTCCAGCGATTTTCAACTGCCACCACCGGCGAACGACTCCTTCCCGCAAATCCTTCGGCTTTCATTCCAGAAGACCGGCGACCTGCGCTACGGCGAGAACCCGCACCAGAAGGCGGCGATGTACTCCGATGGTACGGGCCTCGGCGTGGCCAATGCGCCGCAGATTCAGGGCAAAGAACTTTCCTACAACAATATCGTCGACCTGCAGTGCGCCTGGGACCTGGCGCAGGAATTCGACGAACCCGCCTGCGCCATCGTCAAACACACCAACCCTTGCGGCTTTGCGGTCGGGAGAACGATTGCGGAAGCCTACATGCGTGCCCTCCAGTGCGATCCCGTATCCGCCTTCGGCGGCGTCGTAGGGGTGAATCGCGAGCTCAATGCCCCGGCTGCCGAAGAAATGCACAAGCTTTTTCTGGAAGTGATCGCCGCCCCAGAGTTTGAAGCAGCGGCAAAATCTCTATTTGCTACCAAGAAGAATCTGCGCTTGGTCAAAGTCGCAGCGGCGCCTCATAAATGGATCTTGAAAAAGATTTCCGGGGGAGTTCTCCTGCAGGAAACCGACTTCCGTCCCTTATTCGATATCGACCTCAAAGTCGTGACCAATCGCCGCCCCACGGTGGAAGAAACGCGCGCTCTTCTGTTTGCCTGGAAAGTTTGCAAGCACGTCAAATCGAATGCCATCGTTTACGCCCGGGAAGGACAGACAGTGGGCATCGGAGCGGGACAGATGAGCCGCGTCGATGCGGCCAAAATCGGCGCCATGAAAGCGAAACTTCCGTTGCAGGGAACGGTGGCGGCCTCGGATGCATTTTTTCCGTTCCCCGATGGAGTGGAGGAAATTGCCAAGGCGGGCGCTACCGCTATCATTCAACCCGGTGGCTCGCAGCGCGATCAGGAAGTCATCGCAGCCGCCGATCGACTGGGGCTGGCGATGCTGTTCACCGGCGTGCGCCACTTCCTCCACTAAAGCCTTTACCAAACTTGACAATTGTCCAATGCAAGACCCCGGCAGTCCGTGTACTTCCGGGAGTGCGCTTGTCACAAGGCTTGCCACTGTTTTTCCCAATCAAACGTCTAATGAGGTTAGAATTAGAGCACCCCAGCCCTGGTGGTTTTGCATCCAATGGACATGTATTCTGTAAGTGCGTTCAGCTCTGATAGTTTTCTCGCAATCAATTCCAGCGTCGTCAGGTCGAGCATGAATCGAATTTTTCGCCTCACTTTGGTGCTCTCGTTTTTCGCAGCGGCAGCGTCCGCGCAAACCACCCCCTCCGCTCACGCTGAATCCAAGCCGGTGGACGCCAAACCCGCGCAGTCCTCGGCCCGTAAAATGGACCATGCCGCCGCGTACTACCATTACACGCTGGCGCACTTATACGAGGAACAGGTCACAGCCTATGGCCGCAGCGAATTGGCCAACAAGGCCATGGAGGAATACCGGCTCGCCATCGACGCCGATCCGTCCTCCGAATTCTTAACCGCCGGTCTGGCGGAGCTCTACGTCAAGACCGGGCGCATTCGCGATGCGGTGCTCCAGGCGCAGGAGATCATCAAGCGCGATCCCAACAACCTTGAAGCTCACAAGCTGCTGGGACGGATTTACCTACGCTCGCTTGGCGATATGCCGGGCAACGGTAACGGCTCCGAGAACGTGCTGAAACTGGCGATCGAGCAGTATGAAGAGATCGTCAAGATCGAGCCCAGCAATGTGGACGACCACCTGCTGCTCGGCCGTCTCTACCGCCTGAACAATGATCTGCAGAAGGCGGAAAATGAATTGAAGGTTGCCGTAAAGCTGGACCCTGATTCGGAAGAGGCCGTGACCACTCTTGCCCTGCTCTACACCGATGAAGGCGACACAGCTCACGCTCTGCAAGTACTCAGCGCTGTGCCCGATGCAGGGCGCTCCGCCAAGCTGTATGCCGCGCTCGGTGCCACTTACGAGCAGCGCAAGGATTTCAAGAGCGCGATTGACGCTTACAAACACGCTATCCGCTTGGATCGCGATAATCTCGACGCCATCCGCGGCCTGGCTGAAAATCTTTTGAACGATGGCCAAATCGATGCGGCGCTTGATCAATACAGAGTCATCGCCGATGCGAACCCAGAAGACGCGCAGACTTATCTCCGCATCTCGGAAATTTACCGTCGCCAGGGAAAGTACGATCAGGCGCTCGATAGTCTGAAAAAAGCCGAAGCTATGGTGCCGGATGCGTTGGAAGTGCCTTATAACATTGCCGTGGTCTACGAGGCCCAGGGCAGGTATGACGAAGCCATTAAGATTCTGCAGGATCTGCTGAAGAAAACCGAGAAGGCTGATAGCAGCTACTCTCAGGCGGACCGCAACAATCGTGGAATCTTTGTCGAACGTCTGGGAATGGTCTATCGCGATCAGGAGAACTATCCTGCTGCGGTCGAAGCCTTCCGCAAAATGATTCCGCTGGGCGATGAGAACGCCAAGACCGGTTATCAGGACGTTATCGACACCTACCGCGAAGCCAAGCAGTGGCCGCAAGCCACAGCTGCCGCCAAAGAGGCCGTACAAAAGATGCCTGATGATCGCGAGCTTAGGATGGTGCTCGACGCCCAACTCGCCGACACTGGCGATCCAGAGAAGCCTCTCGCTGACGTGCGCTCCCTGTTGACGGGCAAGCCTGAAGATCGTGAAGTTTACGTCCGGCTGGCCATCATGTATACGCGACTCAAGCGCTGGAGCGAAGCGGAGGAATCTCTCAATAAAGCCGAATTGCTTTGCACCAAGGCCGAGGACAAGGAGAATATCTATTTCCTGCGGGGATCCACCTACGAGCGCGAGAAGAAATACGAGCAGGCCGAAACGGAATTCAAGAAAGTGCTCTCCGCCAATCCGCAGAGCGCGGTGACGCTGAATTATTTGGGATATATGAATGCCGATCGCGGGGTGCAACTGGAAGAGTCCCTTAGCCAGATCAAGTTGGCGGTAAGCCTTGATCCTACCAACGGAGCCTATTTGGATTCCTTGGGATGGGCCTACTTCAAGCTGGGGAAGTATGACTTGGCCGAGGAGACGTTGAACAAGGCGTCGCTGCGAATGGGGTCAGATCCCACGGTGCAGGATCACTTGGGCGATCTGTTTCAGAAGACGGGGCGCCTTAAATTGGCAGCCGCTCATTGGGAACGCGCAGTTGAAGAATGGAACAAGACTGTGCCGGCGGAAGTCGACGGCGATCTGCTGGTGGCCACGCAAAGGAAACTCGACGCCGCCAAAGTACGATTAGCAAAGGAAGAATCGCAGAACCAGTAACCCGTAGCCAGTACCGAGCGACGACTACCGGGCGAGACCGTCGTCGTGGCTTACCCGGCACCATCTACCCGGTACTCGCAACTCGGTACTCGTACCTGTTAAACTTCGGGCATGCTGGCCGGCTACGCGGTGCAGGTGGAACATTCCCGCGGACGCCGCTTCCCTGAACCGACGCATCCTTATCGCAACGACTATCAGCGGGACCGCGACCGCATCATTCATGCCCGCGCCTTTCGGCGACTCGAAGACAAAACTCAAGTTTTCACGCGGCGCTATTCCGACCACTTCCGAAACCGCCTCACTCATACCATCGAGGTGGCGCAGATTACCCGCACTGTCGCGGGCGCGCTCGCTCTCAACGTGGATCTGGCGGAGGCCCTGGCGCTGGTGCATGACCTTGGCCATCCTCCATTCGGCCATGCCGGCGAAAAGTCGCTCGACAGCGCCATGCGGGAGCAAGGTTTGTTTTTCGATCACAACTTGCACGCTCTGCGGATCGTCGAGGATTTTGAGCAGCGGTACGCTGCCTTTCGCGGCCTCAATCTGAGCTTCGAAGTGCGTGAAGGCATCATCAAACACTCGCGCGATTACGATCCGGCGGAGTATCCGGAACTGGCGGAGTACTTGCTCGATCAGCGCCCGCCGCTCGAAGCCCAGCTGGTCGATCTAACTGACGAGATCGGCTACAACACCGCCGACTTGGACGACGGCTACGAGGCCCATCTTCTTACGCTCGAGCAAATTCGAGAAGGCGTGCCCGTCTTTGAAGGCTTCTTTCGCGAGGTAGAGCGGATTTATCCTGACGCAGCGGACAAGCTGCAATTCAACGAGGCGCTCAAACGCGTGTTCAACCGTCTGACAGGCGATCTGATCACCAACACGCAAGCACGGCTGAAGGAAGCGGGAATCGAAACACTGGCCGAAGTACGGGGATATAAAAACCGCCTCGCCGCATTCGGCCATGAAGTCGAAGCAGAGCGCAAGCAGATCAAGGATTTCCTCTACGAAAATCTTTACTACAGTCCATCGCTGGCAGGAGAAAAGGACGATGCCGAACGAATCGTCACCGAGCTGTTCGCTTTCTGGATGAAAAATTCCTCAGCCCTGCCGCTTTATTACCAGGAAAAAGCCGAGGAAGAATCGTTGCCGCGTGTGGTCTGCGACTACATTGCTGGCATGACCGATCATTTCATCGTTGAGCAATACGAGAAGCACTGCGGTGAAAACTGACGCACAGGCTGCGGCACATCACTTCACAGCCGCCACCCCTGTCACCACATCAAACAGTATCCTCGGCCCGCGCCGCACTTCCTCGACGCGAATCCGTTCATCGTTTCCATGCTCCGTGTTGCCTTCTTCCTCCGTGGCTGTGTAGGGATTAAAACCATAAGCGTTGATGCCCAGCGGCCGGTAGCGCTGGTTCTCCGTGTACCCACTGGTGATGTGTGGAACCACAGGCGTACCGGGAAAATATTTTCCTGAGACTCTGCGAATGGCGTCATAGAGTGCCGTATTCGTCGGAGAGTAATTGGCTTCGCGGAATTCAGCGTTCATCGGTTCGACGTTTACGTTAGGATCGTCAACCACTTTCCGGATCTGCTCCAGGAGTGCCTTGGGATTTCCTCCCGGCAAAATACGCACATCCAGATTCGCCCACGCCTCGGGCGGAATGACGTTGGTCTGTTCCGATCCGCCCATCATGGTGAGCGCAATTGTGTCGCGCAGCAGAAAGTTTAGCGACGCGTCTTTTTCCACGTCCTGCTGAAACTTCTTATCCTCGATGGCCTTGTAGATGTTGCGATATTCTCGCGCCCGATCAGGCGGTTCGTAGGGTGCCATCTCGCGCAAAAACTCCTCCACCACGGGTAAAACTTTCAGCGGTGTGCGGTAAGCAAGAATGCGGTCCAGCGCGAGGACTAGGCGATTCGGGGCGGAATCGGGAATAGGGCGCGAAGCATGTCCCGGCCTCCCATGAGCCACAACGCGCAACCAGAAAGTTGTCTTCTCACCCACGTCAACTCCGACATACTTCACTTTGCCGTTTTCGAGCAGGTTCTCTCCGCCTTCGTTGATCAGGAACTCCGCGTTCTCCAGCAAGTCCGGCTGATGTGCGATGAACCAGTCCGTGCCCGTGCCTTCGGCTTCTTCGTCGGCTACAGCGAGAAAGATTACATCCCGGTCAAGTTCCACCTTCTCGCGCTTCAGCATGACCATCACAACGAGCTGCGCCAGGCCTTCATCTTTCATGTCCTGTGCCCCGCGTCCCCATAGCCACCCGTCCTTGATCTCGCCGCTGAAGGGCGGAACCTTCCAGTGTGCGGCATCGCTGGTGACCACGTCCATGTGGTTGAGCAGGATGATCGGCTTCTTTGCTTCCGAGGTTGTATGCGAAACGCGCGCCCAAACATCGCCGCGTCCAGGGGTAAATTCGAAAACGCGATTCTCAATCGCTTCCTGATCGAGAATCTTCTTGTAAAAAGAAACAGCGCGCATCTCATGTCCGGGCGGGTTCGTCGTGTCGATGCGCAAGTACTCCTGCATCCACGTGAGGGCGAGATCGGAATATTGCTGCAGATGGTCGGCAGAAATGTTGCTGGAAGCCAAGGTGGCATCCCGTAGTTCAGCCGTGGCGAGGACCTCGGCCGATCCCTTGCCCCCGCCGAGAAACGCCGCTGCTACCAGTAAATGCAAGATTCCATTGAGTATCTCTGCGCGCAGAGGTATCCACCTGGAAATTCCAACCTTCGACAATCCCAAGATTGCTCTCCTTGAAGACAGGCCGCTCTACGCAGTTTTTATATCAGGTTTGGCAAAATTACCGTGCGCAAACCCCTGCAGGCGGGCTTTCGGCTTCCGATGAGGATACAATGTCTTTAGATACAAGCATTTGGCATCTCAACCCGAAAGTTGGTTTTGGCATCTGAACTGTAGTAGGGATAAGCAGGTACTGAGAAATATTCGGTACCTGAGTTTTGTTTCAAGGTGCGTAGCGTCAGCGCACTCTTAAGTGTAGTGGCTTTAGGGGACGCAATCTAGAAACACGCAACACGCCGATTTTTGGCGTGCTGGAGTGGAGCCCACGATGCTCCCCCAAAATGGAGGAAGTTTTCTATGAACACTCGCATGCTCGCTGCTTTGCCTCTGGCCGCAGTGCTGGCATTTCCGGCTCTCGCGCAAAGTTCGTCACCAACCACCCAAGATCAGTCCAACCCGCCGGCGGCGTCGTCGCAGACCAGCCAGTCCGATAACATGAACGGTTCAGGCAAGCAGCCTCTCCAGGCGCCCGCACGCGAGGGATTCTGGGGTCGGGTGAATCCGTTCGCCCGCAAAAGCTATGTGAAGCGCCAGACTGATCCCATTCGCGACCGGGTGAATGAACTGGATGATCTGACCGCAGCCAACGGTAAGGCGATTAAAGATACCGATGCGCGTGCCCAGGCTGGCATCAAGCTGGCTTCGGACAAGGCCAATGAAGCTGATCAGCATGCCGTCGATGCCGGCAACAAGGCGACGATGGCGCAGCAAAGCGCACAACAGGCGACGACACGCATCCAGACGGTGGAGACGGTGGTCGGCAACATCGACCAGTACAAGGCTTCGAATCAGACTGAAATCCGCTTCAAACCAGGACAGACCGTACTGAGCAAGAATGCCAAGGACGCTTTGGACGAAATGGCCAACGGCGTGAAGGGCCAGCGCGGCTACATCATCGAAGTGCAGGGCTTTTCTTCCGGTAAGGGCCAGACAGCAATCACCAACTCGCAGAAGATGGCCGAGTCGGTGGTGCGCTACATGGTGCTTAACAGCGAAATTCCTGTCTACCGGATTTATCTGGTCGGTATGGGAAATGCCCCGGTGGCCAGCGCAGACGATAACGGGAAGACCAAACACATGAGCGGCGGCCGCGTGGAAATCAGCCTGCTGAAGAATGATCTGGAACAGCTCGCATCGAGCGGTTCTTCCACTCCGGGCACCAGTCCGGATCAGCAACAGCAGCCAAAGTAGTCCTTGAAGTTTAGTCGGGACAAAGAGCGCCTCGCTCGAGTCCCTCCCCCAACGAAAAGCCCCTCGCGTAAGCGAGGGGCTTTCGTTTATTGAGCAGAATATTACGGGGCGTTTTCCCGCTTTCCAGCCCTATCCCGGGTTGTGGTGAAAATGAAGTAGCAACATGTGAGCTATGAAGCCGACGACGAACCAGATTGCCGCTTCCAGGATTCGCTTAAATCGTGTCGTCATCAAGAAAGGATACGCCAACTTCGTATCCTGTGTCGGCCGTTCGCAACTATTCAGGTCAGGCGCAGAGTACCCGCCGGGACTGATTCCGAACCATTTTCAGCTTGGACTGAAGCGTGGTGCGCTTGATGCCGAGGCGCGCCGGCACCGTTTGAACCGAGCGGGCCGTTACACTCCCGAAGGGCGCGCAGAATGCGGTTGACGTTCCTTGTCGCGAA
>Ga0307474_10001989_pt1 | contig 14713 bp, 7 predicted proteins | sample atmos_gasesECM1C_2_FD_203312 | JGI IMG/M metagenome (GOLD analysis project Ga0307474, IMG submission 203312) | Hardwood forest soil microbial communities from Morgan-Monroe State Forest, Indiana, United States - atmos_gasesECM1C_05 | ecosystem: Environmental > Terrestrial > Soil > Temperate... | reverse complement strand
TCAACCATTTGGCCTCCGGATACCGGCCACACTTGCGGCTGCGAGAGAGCGTTAAGATTCGGCGCAGGAATGTCATAGCTATGTATACAGCCAAAGTCCGCATCGCGCCCATCCAGGGCGACGGGTAGTGATTCTCGAGCCGTGGTATGCAGCCCATTTCAGAATCCACACTTTAGGTGACAGGCTTCCCGAACTCTTTCGGCGTCTTGTTTCATTGGGACCCAACCATGTTGTGGCAAGCCCCCTGGGATGGCGAATGCGGACTCTATTGCTGCTGAGTTTCAAAAGGGTCACTCGGTGCAGTGGATTTTAGCAGGGTTTCGAAGCAATCATCGAGAACAAGCAGATTTTACCTGCGGGGCGCTTATTGACAAGATTGTGAGTTCTATGGCGTGAGTTGATGGGTCGGCACTATATACCCAAAAAACTTTAAACACATTACCACCGTGCCACCACGTTCGAGCCCTTATCAATACGGCTTTTTTGCAAGAAAATAAACCACACGCTAATGGGAGCCGAATCAACCACGCGCAAAGACAGCTTAAGAGTCGAGAAGGTATCGGTCCTCGCACTGACTCTCTGCGTTGTTGTACTGGTCTGCCTGCTCGTCTTCCGGCCCTTCTAGCAAAGATTCCTGAAATCTCCAACGTCCGTATCGTAAGACATACCGCGTCGCGACGGGGCACTTCTTTAGCATTAGCATGCGAGAGCTGGCCGTTTCGGCGCCGTCGGCCGCCGCCGCAAAAAACCACCTTGTCTTCTGAAGCTGCACTACCTCAGGTTTGCCGTGAACCGTAGCCTCAGGCCACGGCCCTGGAGTCAGTCATAGCAGCTACCATCGGTGAGCGCCATCATGCCGAAACGCGGTCAAACGCGGTCAAACGCGGTCGGGGCGGGCGGCGGGGAGCCACATTTACGGAGCCGACGCTTCTGTGGAGAAGGCAGTTTGGCGGCGCGTAAGATGCAGCGTACGGTCTCACGGCTGAGGGCGAGCTTCTCTTCGCCGGGAAGGTTTTCCGTCAGATGAGAATCGTTGAAGCCCTGATACTTGTCCGGAGCCAAGCTCAAGTCAACTGCTTCTGGGGAACAGAAACCGCCCAAGGCATGGAGCGTCCGCGATTGCCATGCTGTACCCAGCTCAAGGAATCATGCTGATAGCGGCGTTTGAGCCGCTGCACCTGTCGCGCTAAAATGCAGCATTTTCAATCACCTTCACCCGCTGCAACTCTTTCTGACTCATCACCATCCTTGCAGGGCGACAGAGTCTAATTGCAGTTATGGGGCTCCACTATCTTGGAGCACTTACACCCTGTCGGATTCCGCTTGACAACCCCAGTGTTCGCGAAGATAATCCCTCGGAAAATTCACCGTCGATCGCGAGTTAGTCACGTGCTGCCAGCCATCGACCACACCGGTCAGCTAACGAGGCATATATGCCACAGCGTCACTCTCCCAGCGTTCTAAGGATTTTAGCTCCCAACATGCAATGGACTCACAGACGCCAATCCGTCGGCGTGCTTCTCGGAAGCCTTATTCTGCTGTTGGCGGTTGGGATGTCTGCCCAAAGTCGCGAGCCTTATCCAAATGCGATAACGGACAGGTTGATTCACCAGAAAACGCCGATGTCTCCCCCTGCGGTCAATTCAACTTTCACCGATCCTGATTTTGGTTCAACGATGGTTCGCGTAACCGACCAAAAGTCTAACTTCTTTTATCGCGGCGGGTATGTGCGCACGGAAGGAACTGGAGCTTCCAATATGTGGAGCGCAGATACAAAGAAGTTTTACGTTATTGGTGAGGGTGGGGTGACTCTCGCTTACAGCTTTAATCCGTTAACTATGAATATCGGCTCTCTACCAAACGCCACTCCTGGTCAAGCTCTGCATGTACCCCTTCGGCCCGGAGCCTCGTTTAGCTTTACAGATTCTGATGTTATATATGGAACTACTGGTGCTAGCCCTCTGAAGATCAGCAGTTACAGCTTTTCCACTGGCGTGACTTCCACAGTTGTCGACACCGCGAGTTGCGGGGCGCAGCCGCCCATAATTTCTGGTCCCAAAACGCTAAACGATGACGATGTGACTTCTTCACTTGACGATCGTCGAATCTCAATCTCGGAGGGCGGTCCCTCCTTCGGTGCTGCCATGTACGTCATCGTTTATGACAAGAAGTTGGGATGCCGCTGGTATAACACCCAGACGGGGCAAATCGGTGGGAAATGGGGCGCATCGGGAAATGCGACAGTTACTGGTAGTTACTTGATTTCGCATGCGCGTGTGTCCAGAAGCGGTACTTACGTTATTATTTTCGAGAATGGCTCCGCTTGGTACGTGTGGGATCTGGCGACACTGGAGGTTACACACTGCCCCCTTGGTTCCAATCTCGATTGTTCAGGATACACAGCATTGGGCTACAACGATCTCGTTAACAGCCCTGGAACCATTGACGGAATGAATATAGTCAAACGTCCGCTCAGCGACATAGCTGACCTATCTAAGGTCAGCCAGTTAGTTTTACCCCTTCCGCCGCCGCACTATTGGGGGCAGGATAAGCACTTTACCTGGAGCAATGTGGATGCCAACGACAGCGTGCCCGTATGCGCTTCTAGTTACTTATACGACGCTGAGGGAAGTATCAGACAGCCATATGAGGGAGAGATATTCTGCATCGAGACCGATGGCGCTGCTTCTACAGTCTGGCGATTCGCTCACAATCGTGCAACTTGGTATCCCAAGTACTTTAATACCCAGCCGCTGGGAAGTATTTCAAGGGATGGCCGCTTCTTTCTGTTTACCTCAGCTTGGGATGAACAGTTAGGTGCTGAGAGCAACGGAACACCGCGCTCAGACGCCTGGATTGTAAAACTTGACTGAGTACCTAAGGATGACGGGGCCCGTAACCCCTCGCTAGGGTTTCTAAGATGCACGTTATCGGGAGTCCGCCAGTGTAAATTCCTTCAGACAATTGAAAGGGCTAACGACTCCCGCTGCCGTTCGTGTCGATGTTGGAAAATTTAGAAAGAGACGATCCCGCGTACCTGTGGCGCGGGGTGGGGTGTGGTACGCGCGGGGGTTCCTTCACCAAGCGGTTACTTGTTGAGCCTGTGCCCTCTTTAGCGATTTTTGTAACGCATTCGCCAATCATCGACCTGCGCTTTCGGTGTGTAGGCTCTAGCTAAAGACTCGATTGCGGCGATTGAAGTTAGTTTCCTGCATGAAAACCCTCGCTGGACAATTGCGTGTGACTGGGATCGTTGTCGGTCTTGTCGTCAGTTAGACGCCCCAGAGCCATGTCAATACGTTTGGCGGCGAGGACGGCCATCCCGGTGCAGGCCCCGACGCCAGCCAAGGCTTTTCTTCCCGCCTGGCTCACCACGGGCAAACTGATATCCACCGATCACGATGGCAATCAGGCTTGCGCCCTTCGCGTCGGTGCCGGTGAAGAGTGTCTGTAATGCGGTGAAGCCGTTATCAAAGGAAGACCCCTGAGCATGGGCCGCCATCGGAACGAGCACCGTAAGGGCAACAATGGGGAGTTTTGATTCAGTCAATCGAAAACGGACGATAGACTTGCCAAGCGAAGTGTGGATCCGAGCGAAACCTGACATAATCCACTCCAGCAGCTGACCGTGAAACCTCACAGCTTTGCTTGCCCCCACGGTAGCGAGCCGTGTGGCTCGCGTCCGATGACTTTTCACAAGGAGACTATTCCGTTGCGTTGTAGCGACAAGCGAGGTTGCTGATATTTGCGAAATCGGAAGTGCCGAGATTCTGCGGCGTACGTTTACGCGTCGCTTAGGCAGTCCTCCCGGTCAAATCGCAAATCATTCGGAAGTTCGGAAAGGATGCGTGACGATCACCTGGCTTGACACTCCTTCCCAGCACGTCAGCGAAGTCTCGTTGATTGTTCGGCTTAGCCGTTAGCCTTAGAGCGAACGAGAGATTCAGCTTCAGTGAGCTAGATTGCCCTATACTTGCATGGCAGTGACGGACCAGAATCCAAATGCATCCACGGGCGAGACGGTACCAAACCTAGGGAAAGTGTTGAGGAGCGATTTGGGGTTCTTCCCAATTTCTTCCGCCTAGCACCTGAGACTCCCGAGATCACTGAGAAACTGTGGGGATTCGCACAGGCTGCCTACCTCGACAATCCTCTACCCTCCGTTTTTAAGGAGCGTCTTTTCGTCCATCTGTCGCGGTTTTGCGCAGTTCGCTACTGCATTGCTCGTCATGTTGGTTTCTTGGTGGGACTTGGCCGTCCCGCTGGCGATCCGATCGCGCGTCCGCAAAGTGTCACAGACGTTGTAAAACTCCTTCGGCGGCCATTCCCTCGCGGCCAGGAACTGCAGTCGTGTCTGTCACGGTGCGCAGCCTGCCCTGCGCCGGTTGTTGAAATGCCGATGGCCGACACGCAGATGGAAGATACCATCTTTGTGTTGGCAGCACATGTCTTCTTGAAGACCTCTGACTATTTGCTGTGTCTTGACGCACTGGCGCGGCTGTTTGGACCAACTCGTCTTCAATACTTGCTGTTGTTCTTGGCGTTTGTCAGGGCAGCACACTATTGGACTGAAACACATCCTGAAATCGCCCTTGAAGGTGACATCAACAAATTACTCGCGACACATGAAGCACTGGCGGATTGCATCCTTAATGATCCGCAGGCTAGAGACAGCATCAGCCAGTCCCTATTGGATGAGTTGCCCGCCCTACGCCTCCAAGCGGATAGAGCTATTGGCTTGCTCGCCGCAATCGTGGACTCATCTGATGACGCCATCGTCAGCAAAACGCTGGAGGGCATCATAACCAGCTGGAACGTAGGGGCGGAGCGTTTGTTCGGCTACGCCGCCAGCGAAGCGGTAGGCCAGCACGTTTCATTGATCATCCCGGTTAATCGCAGGAACGAAGAAACGGTCATCATCGAGCGAATCAAGAAAGGCGAACGACTCGAACACTTCGACACCGTTCGCGTGCGTAAGGACCAGACGCCCCTCGATATTTCACTGACGGTTTCGCCTGTTCGGGACGCCAGTGGGAAGATTATCGGAGCGTCGAAAATTGCTCGTGACATCACCCAACGTAAACGTATGGAGCGAGAGTTGCGTGAGAGCGAAGAACGTTATCGAACACTGGCCGATGCGCTCGACGCCCAAGTGCAGTTCCGTACTAAGGAACTCGAGAGAAGAAATTCGGAACTGCGTGACCTTTCGGCGCGACTCATGGAGTCTCAGGACGTCGAGCGGCGGCACATTGCGCGGGAATTGCACGATAGTGCTGGTCAGACGTTGGCTGCGTTGGGCATGAGTCTCGCGCAGCTTGCCCAAGAAGCTAAAAATAATCCTGCTCAAGCCAAAGGCATTGCAGACGCTGAAAGCTTGATTCAGCATCTGAGCCGAGAGATACGTACCACTTCCTATCTGTTGCACCCGCCATTGCTGGACGAGAGTGGTCTGAAATCCGCGCTCAACTGGTATCTCCAGGGCTTGAAAGAACGCAGCGGACTCGATGTCGACCTCAGGATGCCAGAAAATTTTGAAAGACTCTCTGCCGACACGGAACTCGTCATTTTTCGTATCGTGCAAGAGTCTTTAACGAACGTGCATCGTCACTCTGGGAGTAAGACCGCGTCCATCCGGGTGGCTCGCGAAGGCGATAAGGTCATTGTCGAGGTTCAGGATCACGGCCGGGGAATACCCCCGGAGAGACTGGCTGAGATTCGCTCCCAAGGCTCCGGAGTTGGAATCAGTGGGATGCGAGAACGCTTGCGTCACTTTAATGGAGAATTATTTGTTGAGTCGAATGGCACGGGCACAAAGATTTTTGCCACTCTTTTATTAAAGGCGTTTCCGGCGAAGGAGCAGGTCGTCGTCGGTCAAGGGCGCTGAATCACGCGACTCGGCTGAAAGATCCTAGCCTGTCGTGCCCGGCCTTGTCCCTTATTCTCGCGGATGCTTGGTAGGCTCTCACAATGGAGATTACCGGATCGATCGGCGTGACTGTGAGCAGGGCCAAGACGGTGCCCCACGCGCCGAGCCGGACCGTTGTGGGTATTCAATTCCGTGAACAATTGTGCTCCGGATGAGAACCCCCTCGACGCTGCAAGTGCTTGGCAAGAATAAAGATATGGCGCCCCTATGACCAGCGCGCCGATGTTCGCCTAAGCGTCTCGGTTCTCCACCAGCAGATTCCCGTGGTAACTCAGTTTCGCCTCTTTGCCCTTGCCTTTGCGTGCCATCTTCGCATCCGGGTCCGTCTTCGATGCGTGCGTTTGGTTCGACCGCTTCTCCCCGTGGAAGTCCACTGTCGGATTGCCAGGATCGTCCCGTGGAACGGCGTTCTTACCATATTTGCGCTGATAACTCTACACACTCCCCCCGCTTCCAGTAGCGTTCCATCCACGGCGAAGTGCTCGTCCGAGAGCAGGCTCCGCTCGCGTGCCTGCTGCAGCAGGGCTTGGAAGAAGGCTTCGGCAATGTCCCCATCGAGCAGGCGCTCGCGGTTCTTGGTAAACACTGTCACATCCCAAATGGCGCGGCACCGCGATTCTGCTTGCGTCTTGGGCGTGTCACCTCTGCTCAGTCAAAGCGAACAAGTCGTGTAACGACAGTGGTCAAGTATAACTTCTTGATGATTTCTCCTTGTTGCAACGTTCTTGATTTCATTGTTGATAACCGCGCTCGTGGGGCTCTAATTCCACAGCTTCTTCCTGAGCTTCAGTTGTCAAATGCTTTTCACAACGTATGTAGAGTTAGTTAGACACGGGCGAGGGAGGGCGAGATTCGGGCGGTATGTCATTTGATTGTTAACTCTCTGTCAAGAGGAAGGCAGTCTGACAGGTGCTTTACAAAAACTTCTGCGTTTAACTTCTATCTAATCTCGAATTTGAGTGTTGAGACGAGAAGCGCAGTCGCGTATACAAAAAAATACGAACCATTGACCATCACGTGACAAAGCGTGCTCCTTCGTTTCTTAAGCTCTTCAGGAAGGCAGCAAACTTTAATCCTGGAGACATAGATTATGAAAAGCCGTTTCGTACGTGTTTCACTCCTTCTTTCCACTGGGCTGATTGCTGTACAGCTTTGGGCAGGACAACTCAACCAAAGTGGTCAGCAGGTGTTTAGTGGGGAAGTAACCGACACGTTTTGTGCCCCGAAAAAGTCGCACGAAGAAATGATGAATGAAAATAAAACCATGGGACGCGATAAACAGACGTGTGCACAGAAGTGCGCGCAGATGGGCGCCAAGTACGTCTTACTTGACACGTCCAAAGGGACGGTTTACGAGCTCGACGACCAAGGAAAGGCTGCGGCGTTTGCAGGCCAGGAGGTGCGTGTCGTCGGTACACTGGAAAACAACCAGCTCAAGATTGCACACATCGACGCTGGTTCGTCAGCCGTGGCGTCTGGCCGGTAGGCCGGAATCTCTCGCTGGAGATAGTGCCTTATCAACCTGTGTCCCGTGGTTGGTTAAGGCACTATCCCGCAAAAGTCACTCACTTGAGTCTCGTAAAAGAGCGCGGAGGAAAAATGCGCAAATTCATTCTTGGAATCATTGCTACGCTGCTCGTGCTCGGTCTGGGTGGGCTGGCTGTGGCGACCTTGGGCTTGATGCCGACGAACGCTGATGCGACTCCGCGTCGGCTCGAACGCCGCGTGGCCGCCGGGGCGCTGGATGCGTCTATGGAGCGCCATGCCCCGCGAGCAAGCAGCCCGATTCCGCCAACCGATGAGAATTTAATCGACGGTATGAAGATCTACACCATGAATTGTTCCATGTGTCACGGGGCACTCGACAACCAGCCTAGTCCGCTGGCGAGGTCGTTCTATCCGCCCGTGCCACAGCTGATCCTCGACCCGCTGGATGACCCTGAATGGCATATCTATTATGCTGTCCGCACCGGAGTCCGCTATACCGGCATGCCGGCCTGGAATAAAGCGCTGAGCGACCAGGACATTTGGAAAGTCACGGCATTTCTTGCCCACATACAAACGCTACCCCCGGGTGTGCAGGACTACTGGAAAAAATCGTTTGGGGTTGGTCCGTCAGCTGCTGTTTCGGAGAAGCACGAGGACGAGCGCTGACCGCAGGCCGATGTCGAGCCTTCGGATATATGCTCATAGTAAGGGCATCGTCCACCCTCGGCGGCTGAGGGCGGCTGACTCGTCGACCCGGGGCGCCCTCTCTCACAACCAAGTTGAGAAGGGCCGCGAGCGCGAAGGCCAGTCAGCGGCGTACTTGCGCCGGAACGAAACCATCGCGGATTTTGCGGCGCCCACGGAATCGACCTTTCGATCGCCTGGATGCCGAGAATCGTTCACACGGCTGGAGCGTGCCCATCAACAGCGAGACCCCGGACTGCTTGAGATCAACAGTGATCCACTATTCACAAATCTGTGCCACGAGATAACCCGAACTTTTCGAGAAAATTGCACCTGCCGACATAATACCGCCGACTCAACTGTGGGCGCTCCGGCCGCTCGGCGACCGTTTTTGGTTGGACGCGAAGACATTTATCGCTGCTAGGAGCGTCGGTCGTTGAATCGAGTGATCGAACCCGGTCATCCAAAAGGAAAAATGCAATGGGAAACCGAATTCGGAGAAGTCTATCTCGACGTTGCCTGCAGAAATCATGTAGAAGCGTCCACGGATGCCGTCGGAAGCAGAGAGTCCCCCTCTCCAAGAACTGCGAGCGCCGGTGAGGAAATGCCGGACGCGTTGGTGAAGTCACGCGGCGACAGCCCTTCGCTGGCGAGCCGCTATGAGGCACTTCTTCGTGCCTCTCGAGCGATTAGCTCGTACCGCGAACCTGTAGCACTGTTCCGCGCTCTTGCCAGCGAACTTCATCATGTCGTGACCTTTGACTACCTCGGTCTATTTCTGTACGACGAATCGCTCAACAAGATTGAGATGCCTGTGCTGCACGTCGTGAATGGAGATGGCGTGGCCATTCCCGCGGATTTGCGTCCGGAAGAAACCATTACGTGGTGGGTTTATCACAATCAACAACCCGTGGTTATCTCGCAAGCACCTGACGAGCGCCGCTTCCCTCGGATTATGGAGATTTACAAGAGATGCGGCGTTCAATCCGCCGTCGTACTTCCTGTGACCACAGCACATCGCCGCCTCGGTGGGATAACGCTTGGGTCAGAGCAGGCTCACGCCTATTCGGAGGAAGAGGTTCGATATTTGGAGCTCGTGGCGGATCATGTTGCCTTGGCGGTGGACAGTGTTCTGCGAGATGAACAGCAACGGCGCAGCGAGGAAAACCTGCGCAAGCAAAAAGCGCACTTCGAGAAGCTGTTCGCACTAGCGCCCGAGGCGATTGTCCTGCGTGATATCGAAAATCGAGTTCTCAGAGTCAACGAGGAATTCACCAAGCTCTTTGGTTATATGGTCAATGAAGCACTCGGCCAGAACATCAGCTCCCTCATTGTGCCCGATGATCGCAAGGAAGAATGTGAGAGATTGCGGGAAGCATTGAAGCGGGACGAAAAAGTGAATGTCGAGACGATTCGGCGACGCAAGGATGGGAAACTCCTTAGCGTATCGCTTGTAGCCGCGCCGGTATCAGTGGAGGGCGACCAGAGGGAGATTTACGGGATTTACCGGGACATCACCGGGCGCAAGCTGGCCGAAGAGAGGCTCCGGCGGAGTGAAGCGTATCTGGCCGAAGGCCAGCGCTTAAGTCATACCGGAAGTTGGGCTCGCGATGTTTCAACCGGAGATTTGTACTGGAGCCGCGAGAGCTTTCTCATCTTTGGCCTGAATCCTGATGGTCCAGGCTTGACGTTTGAAACTTTGCTACGCCGAGTTCACCCTGAAGACCGAGACGTGGTTCGAGATACGCTCGAAAACTCAAGGGCCCAAAGGAGCGATTTTGAGATCGACTATCGGATCATTATGGACGAGGGAATGGTGCGTCACATTCATGTCCTCGGGCATCCCGTCATCAATGCGTCAGGCGAGCTGACGGAGTTCGTTGGTACCCACATGGACGTCACGGACCAGGTCGAATCACAGGCGGCTCTGAAGAGGGCGATGGAGGAAATCAAGCAACTCAGGGACCAGCTTTACCAGGAGAATATTGCGCTGCGGGAAGAGATTGACGAAACCTCTATGTTTGAGGAAATCGTCGGTAAAAGTGACGCGTTGCGGCGGGTGCTGGCGCAGGTGGAGACGGTGGCAACGAGCGACTCGACGGTGCTGATCTACGGTGAGACAGGAACAGGAAAAGAGTTGATTGCACGAGCGATTCACGATTTGAGCGAACGTGCTGCACGGGCCTTCGTCAAGCTGAATTGTGCCGCGATTCCGACCGGACTGCTGGAGAGCGAGTTATTCGGGCACGAAAAAGGAGCTTTCACCGGCGCCGTCGCGCAACGCATCGGCCGCTTCGAACTGGCAAATCAAGGGACGGTGTTCCTCGATGAAATTGGCGAGATCTCACTGGACCTCCAACCGAAGCTGCTGCGGGTTCTGCAGGAAAGAGAATTCGAGCGCTTGGGAAGCTCGCGAACCCTGAAAACCGATGCGCGTCTGATCGCGGCAACGAACAGTGACCTGAGCGCCATGGTTGAGAGCGGCAAATTCCGCTCCGACTTGTTCTACCGGCTGGATGTATTTCCGATCCACATTCCCCCTCTGCGCGATCGGAAAGAGGACATTCCTCTACTGGTCCGGCACTTTGTACAGCATTTCACCCGGCGCATGAAGAAAAACGTCGATTCGATTCCGGCGGCGACCATGACCGCGTTGTGCGAATACCACTGGCCGGGAAATATACGCGAACTACAGAATGTGATCGAACGCGCCGTGATCGTATCCACGGGGTCCGTGCTGAACGTATCTATTGCAGATCTCAAGCCCCGTAACCATCCGCCCAGCGGTCATGAAAAGAACGGCGAACCGCAGATTGCCGACCCTCGGAATGCCCGAAGAGCGGTTGATGAAAGCGAACGTCAGCAGATTCTGGGTATTCTCGAGGCGACGCATTGGACTGTGGCCGGACCCAACGGCGCCGCGTCCCGACTCGGCCTGAAGCGTTCCACGCTGCAATACCGGATGAGGAAGCTCGGCATTCCCAGCAGACGGGAGAGCTTCTAGGAGCCGAAGTCTAGTTTTTGCCCTGCTCCGCTAGTCTCTGCTGCTGAGCGACTCGATCTGGCCGCCCCTGCCGTTCGCGTGAATTTCCATCCCTACGCCTGTCATTTGCTAACCACAACGGTCTTATGCGTAAGTCCAGATGCCCAAAAATGCCAAGTTGCCCGTCAGCCAATTCTGGCATTGTTTGGCAGCGCCCCGACCTACTCCGATCTTGCCAGCGACTTATCTCCCTTGTCCTCAAATCGCTGTGGCCGATTGTTAACGTGAACAAAGTTTGGCATCGAGCGAGCATACAGCAGAACAGACAGACTCAAGTCTCATGAAACTCGAAGCCAAGAACACCATGCTTCGGATCGCAATCCGCAGCACCCCGGAGCAGGACACTTGGATCCTGGAAGGACGGCTCGCCGGACAGATGGTCGACGAACTTACTTCGTCCTGGAGGCGACGACGCGACGAGCGCCGTGGCCGAAAGTCGGTGGTCGATCTGGTCGATGTGACCTCGGTCGATGAACGCGGAGAACAAGCGCTGATGGCAATGATGACGGACGGCGCCGAGTTCGTGGTGCGCGGGGTTTACACCAAGAGTTTGTTACAGAGCCTCAGTGAACGCTGCAAACGAGAGGAGGATTAAGCCATGTGGATCGTTCGGATTGCTCTCGAGCGCCCGTATACCTTTGTTGTTCTGGCGCTGTTGATTCTGATCTTCAGTCCGGTTGTAATCCAGCGGACGCCGGTCGACATCTTTCCGAACATCAACATCCCAGTCATTGCCGTGGCCTGGCAGTACGCAGGCTTGAATCCGGAAGAACTGGAAGGGCGACTGACCAGCGTTTATGAGCGGATCCTGACGACAACGGTTGACAATGTCGAGCACATTGAATCGACCACTGTAAACGGTCAAGCAGTGGTTAAGATCTTTCTGCAGCCCGGCACCAGCTTGGACACGGCCAATGCCCAAGTTACCGCGATCTCCCAGACGATCCTTCGGCAGTTGCCCCCAGGCGCTTTGCCTCCGCTGATCATCAATTACAGCGCGTCCAGCGTGCCGATCTTGCAGCTTGGACTGAGCGGCAAAGGCCTCTCCGAACAACAATTGAACGACATGGGGCAAAACTTCATCAGGCCGCAACTCGTCCCAGTTGCAGGAGCGGTTGTTCCTTACCCGTATGGGGGCAAGCAGCGCCAAGTGATGATCGACCTGAATACTGACTTGCTTGAGGCGAAAGGACTCTCCCCGCAGGATGTGCTGAACGCCCTGACCAACCAAAATCTCGTGCTGCCCGGGGGCACAGCCAAAATTGATGAGTTCGAGTATGACGTCCGTGTGAATGCTAGCCCCAGAACAGTTGCGGAACTCAATACATTGCCCATCAAACAGGTCGGAAACTCCACTGTTTATTTGCAGGACGTGGCCAATGTTCGTGACGGTTTTGCCCCCCAGACCAACATCGTGCGGCAGGACGGACATCGAGGAGTTCTGCTGAGCATTCTGAAGGCAGGTACGGCGTCGACGATCAGCGTCGTACAAGGGTCTCGCGATCTGTTGCCTCGTATTGCCCAGACGCTTCCGCCTGAGCTCAAGATTCAGCCGCTCGCCGATCAGTCGATTTTTGTGAAGGCCGCGATCAGCGGAGTGATCCGCGAGGCTTTGATTGCTGCCTGTCTTACGGCATTGATGATCCTGCTTTTTCTCGGCAGCTGGCGCAGCACTTTGATCATCGCCGTTTCGATTCCCCTGTCGATCCTGACGTCGGTAATCATTCTGAGCGCTCTCGGGCAGACGATCAACATCATGACCCTCGGGGGATTCGCCCTTGCGGTCGGCATTCTGGTGGACGACGCCACGGTGGAGATTGAGAACATCGAGCGAAATCTTGCCCAGGGCAAGGAGATCAAGCGCGCCATTCTCGATGGCGCGTCCCAGATCGCGGTCCCTGCCTTTGTTTCGACGCTCTGCATCTGCATTGTGTTCTTGCCCATGTTTTTTCTCGCTGGTGTCTCGAAATTTCTTTTTGTGCCGCTTGCTGAGGCCGTCGTCTTCGCTATGTTGGCCTCGTATTTTTTCTCTCGAACCATCGTTCCGACCATGGCCTTGTATCTGCTGAAGTCTGGCGAGCACCACGTTGGGCACCAGAATGTCTTTTCACGATTCCAAGCTAGTTTCGAGAGGGGCTTCCAGCGACTGCGGCTGTCTTACCAGCTCTTGCTCACCACGGCAGTGCATCGCCGGGCCGTTTTCATTCCTGCCTTCTTGCTCGTCTGTCTCTCGGTTTTCCTGCTCGTGCCCTGGCTTGGTCAGAACTTCTTTCCAGGCAGTGATAACGGCCAGTTCATTTTGCATGTTCGAGCCAAAAGCGGAACCCGCATTGAGGAAACGGCTCGTATCTGTGACCTGATCGAGGCCTACATTCGCCAGCAAATCCCTTCGCGGGAAGTCGACAATATCCTCGACAACATCGGGCTGCCTTATAGCGCGATCAACTACATGCACAGCACTTCCGGCCTCATAGGGACCGCCGACGCCGATATCATGGTATCGCTCAAGGAGAAGCACCGCCCTACCCCCGATTATGTTCGCGACCTCCGCAAGACGCTGCCACGAAATTTTCCGGGGGTTACGTTTTACTTCTTGCCCGCCGACATGGTCACCCAGGTGTTGAATTTTGGCCTGCCGGCGCCGATAGACATTCAGATCGACGGGGCAGACATCGATGGGAATCGCCAAGTGGCGGAGCGGACTCTGGCAGACCTGCGACGCGTTCCCGGCCTCACCGATCTACGCATACAACAGCAGTTCGACTATCCGACCTACGACATTAACGTCGATCGCACGAAAGCTGGGCAGGGCGGACTGAACGAGCGGAGCGTGGTCACCAGCGTTCTGAATTCCTTAAGCGGAAGTTTTCAGATCACACCCATGTTCTTCCTCAACTGGAAGAATGGCGTGAACTACAACCTCGTTGCTCAAACGCCGCAATACAAAGTCCGATCGCTCCAGGATCTGGCGAACACGCCCATCACTGCGACCGACACATCCCGCCCGGGAATTCTGGCGAATGTAGCTTCGGTCACGCGCTCCACCGAAATGGAGGCGATCAGCCACTACAACATTCGCCGCATTGTCGAAATTTACGGTGCTGTTCAGGACCGCGACTTGGGATCGGCCGCACGGGACATTGATCGCATAGTGGAAGCGAATCGCAAGTCCTTGCCGCGTGGAAGTTTCATCACGATTCGTGGTCAGATCCAGACCATGCGGAGCTCTTACGTGGGTCTTTTGGCCGGCTTGGGATTCTCGATTGTGCTGGTCTACCTGTTGATCGTGGTGAATTTCCAGTCGTGGCTAGATCCCTTTATTATTATTACGGCGCTTCCGGCTGCCCTGGCCGGCATTGTCTTGTTTCTATTCATCACCCACACGACCCTAAGCGTCCCGGCATTGATGGGCGCGATCATGTGCATGGGAGTTGCGACTGCCAACAGCATCCTTGTGGTCTCTTTCGCGAAGGACCAACTCCTTCATCACGGAGATCCGATAGAAGCCGCGATTGAGGCGGGATACACACGGTTTCGGCCGGTCATCATGACCGCCCTGGCAATGATCATCG
>Ga0307474_10001988_pt1 | contig 14716 bp, 12 predicted proteins | sample atmos_gasesECM1C_2_FD_203312 | JGI IMG/M metagenome (GOLD analysis project Ga0307474, IMG submission 203312) | Hardwood forest soil microbial communities from Morgan-Monroe State Forest, Indiana, United States - atmos_gasesECM1C_05 | ecosystem: Environmental > Terrestrial > Soil > Temperate... | reverse complement strand
CGCATGAAGGCCGCTTCTGTGCCGTCATGTAAAGTCCGCGTGGCTCTGAAAACGTCTGCTCATCGATGAACCGGAAGAAGCTGAGAGATGCTCAAAACGAGGCTTGCGTAGGAACGTTGTTTGCTGCCTTTCGTTAGCCGGGATGAGACCCAGAGTATATCTCAAGCTGGCTAAGCGGTGCAGAGCGCTAAAGGACCAGGCACGAGACAACGTGTCTCGGAGCCATCTTGCGACCCTTGAGCACAGTTACCTCACACTGGCCGCAAGTTCCCAGGTGCTTCGTCGCTCGGTGAGGCTGCAGAAAACGTTGGAAAGGCGTCGCCACGGGTAAGGCCGCCTCAGTTGTCGGCCTCGTTCATTTGAGTGATCCGCTCGCGAAAAATTCGCCGCATCGTTGGGCTCTACCCCAATACTCAAAAGTCCGTCTGCTCAAAGACCGGCGCCTATGGTTCTGCTTTAATGTCCGCGGATGGAGCTCGGTCGTGTCAAAACGCCCATAACTGACGTGGCAAGTAACCAGCCATGACGTGAACGTTTGGAAAGCAGTCCTGCGACCGCACTCCCAAGTCCGCTTTACGCCCATCAGCGAAGTGGCGACAGCGCGCGAATGCGAGACGCGATCTAGACATGACGTCAATGATTCTCGCGCAATAGCGATTGGACCGCGAATGCGCGTAGCTGCATGCGGAGGCCGAGCGTCCGGTTCCGGGCGCTCGATTCGCAGTGGCAGGCAACCGTCGGCGACCGCGCGCGCAAATTCGATCTGCCCGACACCAAAGCAGTGCCTGCGGCGGATCGCGGTCGACGATTGCCTGAAATCTTCGCGAGTTATTCAGAGCGTTATACCAGTGGGCTCGGGCGTGCCGGCTACTTCAGGGCCGCTTACGGAGCGTTGCTACAGAAACGTGCGGCCAGCTTAAACCATTGAAGTTCAACAGCACCGTTTGCGTATACTGAAGCTGTAGGAAAGCCGGTCCGTGCGGACCTGCAGCGACGTGCTCGATCCAGAAGATTGCTGTCATCTGTGCTGCATCAGCATTTGGACCCCCTGGACCGCCTTGCAGGAAGGCGACGTTGTCGGTGCCGCCACCGACATTGGGTGCACCTGGCGGTGGTGGGGCCGCCGGCGCTCTGGTGCTGATGATCAGCACGGTCGTATGAGTGATCGTCTGGCCTGCAATCGCCGCCGTCAGCACAGAGTTCGGATTATTGACCATCGTCTGCGTGATGCTCGCCGGAATAGGGTTCGGCAGCCGGAAAGCCGTAGCGACAGATAGATCGGCTTCATTGAAAGGGGGAAACGCGACGGCGGTGTTTGGGGGCGGCGCACTCCCGATTGGGAACGGCCGGATGCTGACCGGGTCGATGATGGGGCCGCCGTTGACCGTTATTGCCGTCCCTTGGGCATTCACCGTGGTACCGTGCGGGATGGACGCCATGCGAGCAACAGTCGCCGGTTCAGCAGGATCGGTTGTCAGCGGAACGGTTACCCAAAAGCCCGGCTCTACATGAATACCAACCCCGGCTAATACGTCTTTTACCTGCTGCAAATAGTGGATCCCCGCTAGCTCAATATCCGGCTGGAGTAAGCCGCGGTTCGGGATGGCGCCGACGCTTTCCGAGAATTCCAGCGTTTCTTCGGTCAGGTTCAATTCCAGGAAGCGGTCAGACGTGCCGTGGAACGGTCGCCAGATTTGATTGAAGCCCTTCCCGACCCATTTTCCCGGTAGGTCGGCCAACGGGCCCAACGGATTGGTCGGCGCAAGAGCCGGCTGAAATCCAGGCCTGATTAGCGGATCGACTGGCGCAATTTTGTCTATGAGTTCGAATGCCATTTTAGTCTCCATTGGTTTTTAATCGGCGGCAAAATCCACACGCGCTGCAAATCGGACGAGATATAACTAAGCTTCGACTTGTAGTTGATATACGTAATTCGTGTCAAGGTCGCGACGAGCTCAAGACGCACCAGAAACGAGCATTAAAAATGTCTGGCAGTCTGGCGCGGATGCGGCAATTTCTAGGGCTAGTCCTTTTGGCTCCAATACGCACGTTCAGTTCTTCGGATTCAGCTTCGGAGCGGTCGTCGAGAGGCGCATCAATTGGAAAACATTGTCGGCGGATTTTGAATCGAGGGTGCCGGTCGGAAGATGCGAGGGAAAGACCTATCCCAGCCCGATGTTCGAGCTGACGACGACAGACCATGCAGGCAAGGGCTCCGGCGCTGAGCGATTTTTTCGATTCCCCCGGGACCCTGCTATGTGGTATTCGAAACGCAAGCGGAAGACGCTCTTCGTGCTGCCGGAGCGTGCGCCTTCGGAACGCCAGCACATCCAGCCGACCCTCAAGCTGCTCGTCCATGAAGCGATGGCAAACTGAAAACACCGCCCTGCGCTGCCTTGCCGTAGCAGCTCTCGCAATTTGTCTGGTTGTCGGCTGGGCGTTTGAGCTGCGTGCCGAATCCCAAACGCCGGCTGTAGGAACTCTTTCATCCGCGGCTCTGAAGCAGCTTGGCGACACCATTCGCAATGAGATCGCGACCGGCAAGATTCCCGGCGGGATCCTGCTGATCCAACAACACGGCAAGCCAGTCCATTTGGAATGCTTCGGCGTGCGTGACCCCGACACAGGGCTGCCGATGACGCCGGACACCATTTTCCAGATCTATTCGATGTCGAAGGCGGTTACGTCCGTTGCGGCGATGATGTTGGTCGACGAGGGCAAGCTGGCTCTCGACGATTCCATATCGAAATACATTCATTCCTTTGCGGAAGCCAAGGTCGGTGTCGATATTTCCGATGAATCAGGAAAGTTTCCGCTCCAGCTCGAGCCGTTGAAGCGCCCGATTACGATCAGGGATCTATTGCGGCACACCTCAGGTATCACCTACGGTTTCTACGGCGAGACCCAGGTGCAGAAACTCTACGCGAATCCTCTATTGTATGCAGGAGATTTCGATAACGCCGACTTCGCCGACCGGATCGCAGTGCTGCCGCTTGCCGATCAGCCCGCAACGCGCTGGAATTACAGCCACTCAACCGACGTGCTCGGCCGTGTCATCGAGGTGATCTCGGGGCAGACGCTGTACCAATTCGAAAAGCAGAGATTGTTCGATCCGCTCGGCATGTCCGACACTGCGTATTATGTCGCGGATAAAGCGAAGTGGCCGCTGATCGCCAGGGGATTTCTTGTCGATCGCTTCCGAGTCGCCGGAATTCTCGATCCTACAGTGGAGCGGCGCTGGGAGTCCGGTGGAGCGGGCTTGGTCTCGACGACAGGGGACTACGCCCGCTTCCTGCAGATGCTGCTCAATGGAGGTGAATTGGACGGCAAGCGATACCTCAAGCGTGAGACAGTCGCATTAATGACGTCGGATCAGATTGGGCCTGAGACCGGGATCATTCATGATCCCTTCTATTTTCCAGGCCCCACCAGTGGCTTCGGTCTTGGTTTTGCAGTGCGAACCTCGCCACCTCCGGATACGAACTGGCCACTCGGTGAATACCGTTGGGACGGCGCCGGCGGCAGTTTCTATTTCGTCGACCCCGTGGACGACATGTTTGGAGTCTTCATGGTGATGTCGCCTACACAGGGTGGACGGATCCAACTGAACTTGAAAACGATAATCTACGAGGCGATGGGGAGGGGCCTTCGCAAGGATTGACGGGCGGTGCCTCGCAAGATCGATCTCCGTTCTGCGTCGCTCGACACTTGGCAGGCTTCAAGTCGGCACAGGCTGCAGCATCTGCGCGCGGCTATGGCGCGGGCCGCAATGGCCGCGCGAAACTGAGTTCGTGGCCGTCGGGATCGGTCAGGTGGAAATAGCGCTCGCCCCATTCGGCGTCTCGTGGCAGGGTCGAAGGCTCCCATCCGGCGCGGAGCGCCCGTTCATACACGGCATCGACATCGGCGACATAGAAGATGAGACGACCCCACCATGACCAGTGCCGTTGCTCAGGCTGGGCGATCAGGTTGAGATAATTGGGGCCGGCGCGAAAGCTGGTGAATGCGGCGGTCTCGCCGCCGTACAAGAGATCGAAGCCGAGCGAACGGTAGAAACGCACGGCGCTTAGCATGTCGTGGGTGGCGAGCGTGATGGCGCTGATGGCCTCGATCATGACGACACCTCTCCTTGCTGTGACGCCGTGGCTTCACTTGATCCTTGGCTTGACCGGCCGCCGACCCAGGTCTCGATCACCTCGAAGCGGCTATTGAAGGCGACGAGGTCGGCACGGTAACCCCTGATGATCGCGCCGAGCTCGCGTCCGAGTCCAAGAAACATGGCCGGCGTGCGCGAAGCCATCACCAGGGCGTCACCGAGGTCAATGCCGAGCCACTTCACCGCGTTGTGCACGGCGTCCATCATGGTGAGATGAGCGCCGGCAAGCGTGCCGTCAGGCCCGGTCAGGCGGCCTCCTTCAAGCGCGATCCGCCGGCCCTGCAGCAAGAAATGGCGCCGCTCCGTGCCGACCAGCGCCATTGCGTCGGTGACCAGCATCAGGCGATCGGGGCCCTTGCAACGGTAGGCAAGGCGCAGGCCGAGCGGATCGACATGAAGCCCGTCGCAAATCATCCCGGCAAACAACCTGTCGTCGTCGAGCGCGGCGCCGACCACGCCGGGGGCGCGGGCGGTGAGTTGCGACATGGCGTTGAAGAGGTGCGTGACGCCGGTCAAGCCGTGATCGGCGGCCTGCATAATCTGTGCGGCGGCGGCGTCGCTATGACCCGCCGCGACGCGCAAGCCGGCGCTGGCGAGATCGCCGATCAGTGCGGGCGGCACGCATTCGGGTGCCAGCGTCACCAGGGATCGCCCGCAACCCGCAAAGCTCTTGATGGCGGCAAGATCGCGCGCGTTGGGCATTCGAATTTCGGTTTCCAGATGAATGCCTTTGCGCGCCTTGTTCAGTGCAGGGCCCTCCAGATGAAAGCCGAGCACGCCGGGAATCCGCGTCGCAGCGGGCGCGGCGTCCGCGAGGGCCTCCATTACGTCCACCCCATCGGTGATCAGCGTCGGCAACAGACCGGTGGTGCCAAACTTCCGATGCGCCTTGGCGATGCGGCGAATGCCGGCCTCGGTCGGCAGGTCATTGAGGAGCACACCGCCGCCGCCATTGACCTGTGTGTCGATGAAGCCCGGCGCGAGGATCGCATCGGGGGGAAGCGTGACCGCTCCGGCCGGCAATGCGCCGGTGAGGCTGATGTCCTCGATATGACCGTTCGCCACTGTGATCAGCGCCGGTCCGCGCAATGCTGTGCCGTCGAACAGCTGGGGCGCGGCGATCATGACGGGAGCGGGCGAAGGCAAGTCGTCCATGGTGTTCATCTATCGATATTGATCCGCGCTTTTTCCGGATAGCCAGTGTAGCATCTTCAATCGCCGCCGCATGACCCTACATGGAGGCGGCGTGTCGCGTAGGCCTGAGCAAAGCTCCACCGGCCGGGATGGACCCGGAACCGGGTTTTCGCGTTGCAATGGCAGACAGCGGGCGCGTTTGAGCCGAAGGCCGACACGACACGGTTTTTCAGGTTCCGCATTGTGATCCCTTGAAAGGAGCGGATCGCGCATGGCCACGGAAGAAGTCGATCCCCGCTTTGCCGATCTCGACGCCTGGGCGCTCGCCTCCGCCATGGAAGCGATGTGGGAGGGCCAGCTCGCCGCAGTTGCCGCGATCGGACACGCGCTTCCCGCCCTGACCTCGGCGACAGAGGCTGCCTATCGCGTGCTCGGCGACTACGGGCGCTTGATCTATGTCGGGGCCGGTACGTCGGGCCGGGTCGCCGTACAGGACGGCGCGGAGCTGGCTCCGACCTTCGCCTGGCCGCAAGAGCGGCTGCGTTTCATCATTGCCGGCGGCGAGAGCGCGTTCACGACCAGCGTCGAGGGCGCGGAGGACGACGTCGACGATGCCGTCAGGCAGACGGAAGCGGCTCGACCGACGCCGCACGATGTGGTGATCGCGGTCGCGGCCTCCGGCACGACGCCGTTCACGGTCGCGGCGCTGCGGGAGGCCGGCAGGCATGGCGCCGTGACCATTGGGATGGCCAACAACCGCGACACGCCGTTACTCTCGTCGGCCCGATTTCCGGTGCTGGTCGAGACCGGCCGCGAGCTGATCGCGGGCTCGACACGGATGAAGGCGGGCACTGCGCAGAAGGTAGTGCTCAATCTGATCTCGACCGGCATCATGCTGCGCCTTGGGCGTGTCTATCGCGGCATGATGGTCAACATGCCGCCGACCAATGCGAAATTGAAACGTCGGGCCGAGATCATGGTCGCCCGCATCGCCGGCTGCAGCGAGGCGCATGCGGCGGCCGCACTGGAACATACCGAGGGCGACATCAAGGTCGCTGCGCTGGTCGTGCTCGGCTACGACAAGGCGGAAGCGGCAAGCCTGCTCGCAGGCCACAACGGCAATCTGCGACGCGTGTTCGACGATCTCGCCAAAAAATATAGCCGGTGATGTCAGCACGGAGCCCGTGACCATGGCCGATCCCGCGTCCTCCGCGATGGCGCGCGAGACATGTGAAGGCGCCGAGGTCGCCGCGCGCATCCTGCGCAGCCGACAGGCGATCAGCAACATCGCTCGCCATCTCGATATCGGCGCCACGCCTCTTGCCGTACTGTGCGGCCGCGGCAGCTCCGGCCATGCTGGCGTGTTCCTGCGCTATCTGATCGAGACACGGCTGCATCTGCCGGTCTCCGCGAGTGCGCCCTCGGTGATCACGGCGTTTCGCAAGCCGCTGGCCCTGGACAAGGCGCTGTTCATCGTCATTTCGCAGTCCGGGCGCAGCCCCGATTTGGTCGCAGCGACGCAGTCGGCGCGCACATCGGGCGCGCGAACGGTCGCGATCGTCAATGTGGTGCCGTCGCCGGTGGCGCACGCCGCCGAGTTCGTTATTCCCATCGAAGCCGGCGTCGAACATTCCGTCGCTGCGACCAAGACCGTGATCGGCTCGATGGCGGCGGGCGCCGAGCTCATCGCGGCGCTCGCAGCGGACGCTGCATTGAGGTCGGCGCTCGACCGGCTGCCGGAGCGGCTCAAGCGCGCCGCAGCGCTCGACTGGTCCGCGGTATCGGGCGATCTCGCCAATGCCTCCGCCGTGTTCGTGGCTTCGCGCGGCCTGGGGCTCGGACCCGCGCGTGAGATCGCGCTGAAGCTTGCGGAGATCCTGCGGCTGCCGGCGCTCGGCTTTTCCGCTGCCGAGCTGCAGCATGGGCCGCGCGCAGCGCTGTCGGCAAAAACACCCGTCATGCTGATGCGCCTGAACGACGAGACCGCGACCACGGTGGACCAGCTTGCCGACGATCTCCGCACGGACGGCATCGCGTTGCATATCGCCGGCGGCCCGCACGCGTCGCTGCCATGGATCGGCGACGATGACGCGGCGACCGATGCCATCACCATGCTGGTGCCCGCCTATCGCATGATCGAGCGCACCGCGCGCGCGTGGGGTTTTGATCCCGACCGCCCGCCGCAATTGAGCAAGGTGACCGAGACGTTTTAGGGCATGATCCGGACCCCGAGGGCCGCGTTAGCGCAAAGTGTGCAGCGGTTTTCCGTCGCGACAAACGCGTAGCGTTTGCGCGGAGATCATGCTCAATCGAAAGGCTACGCGATCCAGCGCTATTTCGGCAGGCGGCCCATCAAATAGAACTCGTCATTCGGCCGCATGCCCGTGACATTGGCCATCCGGTTCGACAGCGCGAAAAAGGCGGCGATCGCGGCGATATCCCAGATGTCGTCGTCGGAGAAACCGTGCGCAGCCAGCGCGGCGAAATCAGCGTCCGACACCACATGCGCTTCGAGTCCGACCTTCATGGCAAAATCCAGCATGGCCTTCTGGCGCGGCGTGATGTCGGCCTTGCGGTAGTTGACGGCGATCTGGTCCGCTACGAGCGGATTCTTGGCGCGAATGCGCAGGATCGCGCCATGCGCGATCACGCAATATTGGCAACTATTGGCGGCCGAGGTCGCCACCACGATCATCTCGCGCTCCGCCTTGGTAAGGCCGCCCTCCTTGTCCATCAGCGCATCATGATAGGCAAAGAAGGCGCGGAACTCCTCCGGCCGATAGGCGAGCGTCAGGAACACGTTCGGGATGAAGCCGGACTTCTCCTGCACGGCCTCGAGCCGGGTGCGGATATCGTCGGGCAGCGTGTCAAGCGCGGGCGCGGGAAAGCGTTCGGCGGGCGGGTGGCTCATGAGTGATTGTCTCCGGCGAAGCGTGATTTGTCGCGAACGATAGCCCGACCGTTAACCGTTGGTAAGGCAATTTCTGCGGGCGCTTTAAGCATGCGCTTACCAAGCATCTTTACGTGACTTTCTGCGCTCGATCCTATCGTCCTCGGCCGGACGGGAGCAGAACGCGCGTGAGAACACCCCTAGCAGGTATACTGAAGACGGTCGGCGACTGGTTCGCGATCGGCGGCGCCGACACGCCGTTCGACCGCGCTTTGCTGCGCGAGCAGTTCCGCGGTCTCTCGGCCCAGGTTCCTTTGCTCTATGCGGTCCTCGTTCTCGTCAGCGTCGGCGTCGCCTTCGTGCTGCCGCCGACCTTCGCATGGTGGCTGCGCTTTGCCTTTCCCGGCGTGCTCATTGCCGTGAGCATCTACCGGATGGTCTTTTGGCTGCAGCTGAAAGACCACGTCCCGGCCCCTGAAGCAGCCCGCGCCCATCTATCGAAAGGGCGCACGATGGCGGTGATCCTCAGTGTCGGCTTTGCGATCTGGTCCATTCTGCTGTTCCAGACGCTCGATGCGCATCTGCGCGCGCCGATCGCGCTCGTCATCTTCATGGCATCCGCAATCACCGCCTATTGCCTTGGCAGCGTGCCGAGCGCGGCGCGATTGACGTTGCTGATTTCCGGATGTCCGATCGCAGTGCTGTTTTTGTCGTCGGGCGAGTCCGTGCTGGTCTCGATCGGCGTCAATCTGGCCCTGTTCCTGGCGCTGTTCGTCCGCATGCTCAACACAAGCTTTGCTGCGATAGCCGAGCTTGTGGCGTCGCAATCGCGGCTCGCCGCCGAGAGCGAGCGGACGCGCGTCGAACATGCCCGGGCCGAGACGATCGCGGCGCGCTTCGATCTTGCCCTCAACAACATGTCGCAGGGCCTGTGCTTCTTCGACGGCGCGCATCGCCTGATCGTCAGCAACCGGCGGTACCACGAAATCTTCGGTCTATCGCCTGATGACGTGCGGCCCGGCATGCAGCTGAAGGCGATCGTCGACCTGCGCTCCAAGGTAGGGGCAGGGCCGAAAATGTCCCAAGAGGATTACTTACGCTGGCGCAACAGCCCTGTCATCACCGACAGAGAGTCGGACAGCATCATCGAGCTCGCCAACGGGCGCGTCCTGCGCATCTGCCACCGTCCGATGCCGGATGGCGGCTGGGTGGCGACCCATGAGGACATCACCGAGCGGCACCAGACCGAGCAGGCCTTGACCGAGGCCAAGGCCAATGCGGAGCGGGCCGAGGCTCTGGCGCGCAGCACCCATACCAGGCTCACCGAAGCGCTCGACGTGGTGTCCGAAGGTCTTGCCATCTACGACAAGGAGGACCGGCTGGTTCTCTGGAACCGTCAATATGCGGATCTCTATGCCCTTAGCCAAGGCGTTCTCACCGCCGGCACGACATTCGAGGAGATCGTGCGGGCGGGCCTTGCCCGCGGCCAATATCCCGATGCGGTCGGGCGTGAGGAGGAATGGCTGCGTGAACGCATGGCGAGCCACCGGCAGGCTCACAGCTCTCAGGTGCAACAGCTTCCCGGCGACCAGTGGCTGCGGATCGAGGAGCGGCGCACCGCGGATGGCGGCAATATCGGCGTGCGGATCGACATCACCGAGCTGAAGCGACGCGAGGCCTCGTTCCGGCTGCTGTTCGAGGAGAATCCGCTGCCGATGTGGGTGGCCGACCGCGCCAGCGGCCGATTGCTGGCCGTCAATGCGGCGATGTGCAGACACTACGGCTATGCGAGCGAGCAGTTGCTGTCGATGAACGAGCTCGACCTGCACGTCATCGACGCAGAAGCCGCCAAGTCCGGTCCGATGCGCCGCCACCGGACCTTCGACGGGCGGGTGATTGAACTCGCCGTTGAATCCCGCGCGCTGCGCTATGATGGCTGCGACGCGTATGTCACCGTCGCGATCGACATGACCGAACGCAACCGTACGGAGCAGCGGATTCGCCATCTCGCTTGCCACGACGGGCTCACCGATCTGCCCAACCGCGCCGCCCTCGAAGAGCATTTGACGCGCCAGATCGACCGCGCGCGAACGCAAGGCGGCGGCTTTGCCGTCCTGTGCATCGATCTTGACAGGTTCAAGAAGATCAACGACCTCCATGGCCATGCCATGGGCGATGAGGTGTTGCGCGAGGTTGCGCGGCGCTTTTTGCGGGCGGGACCGGATGCCTTCATCGCTCGTGTCGGCGGCGACGAGTTCGTCGCCGTCTGCGAGCAGGAGCCGGTGCCATCCGCCGCGGAGCTGCTTGCGACGCGGCTGCATGATGCACTCGACGAGAAGATTGAGATTTCGGGTTATTCGTTCGACCTCGACCTCAGCGTTGGCCTTGCAGTCTATCCGCGTGACGGAAACGACCAGATTGCGCTGCTGGCGAACGCGGATGCGGCTCTCTATCGCGCCAAGCACGAAGGGCGCGGCACGATCCGCTTTTTCACCGCGGCTATGGATCAGCAGCTGCGCGAGCGCGGCGCGCTCGAGCATGATTTGCGATCCGCTGTCGCGAACGACGAGCTTTTCCTGGAATACCAGCCGCAGCAGTCCAGGCAGGGCAAGACCATCGGCTTCGAGGCGCTGGTGCGATGGCGGCATCCGTTGCGCGGCGTAGTGCCTCCGTCGGAGTTCATTCCGCTCGCCGAGGAGAGCGGAATGATGGTCTCGATCGGCGAGTGGGTGCTTCGCACGGCCTGCCGCGAGGCGGCGTCGTGGGCTGGCGGGCTGCAGGTCGCGGTCAACCTCTCCGCCGTTCAGTTCCGCCGGGGTAATCTGGAGAGTCTGGTTCGGAGCGTCCTCGAGGAAACCGGGATGGAGGCATGCCGCCTCGAGCTCGAGCTAACCGAGGGCGTTCTGATCGAGGATGCGGCCCATGCAAGGTCGGTTCTGGAAGCGCTGAAGTCGCTCGGGGTTCGTATCTCGCTCGATGACTTTGGCACCGGCTATTCATCACTGTCCTATCTCGAGGCGTTTCCGATCGACAGGATCAAGATCGATCGTTCCTTTGTGTGTAGCATCGGCAGAACGGAACGGTCGCTTGCCATTGTCCGCGCCGTCATAGGCCTTGCGCATGGCCTCAATCTTCCCGTACTCGCCGAAGGCGTCGAGACGGGCGAGCAGCTGGCCGCGCTGGTGCACGAAGGCTGCGACGAGATGCAGGGTTACCTGATCGGGCGTCCGCAGCCGATCGAGTGCTATCGTGAGATCATCGCCGCCGCCGGGCCCGGCGCGGGCTGGAGGAAGCACCTCGCGGTGCGCATCTAGAGCGTTTTCGAGCGAAGTGGACACCGGTTCGCGTGAAGAAAACGCGTCGAAACAAGAATCTAGAGCTTCGGTTCTGATCCAATCAGGACCGAAGCTCTAGTCTCGCGCCGCGGCCCTTCCTTTCATATCGCCGTCAACAACCGCGTCTAAATGGATACTTTTGAGCGGGCCCGACGGGTTCGCCCTTTCGAGAGAGCTGGCCGCGAGACGCCATGCAGCGGACGATCGAGAACCTCAAGATCGGTGCCTACGCGATGCGCTACAGCCTGTTCGTGCCGCGGCTCTACAATCTGTGCCGGTCGCTGGGGTTCGAACGCAGCCGCATGATGCCGTCGCGGGCGTTCTGTTCCGACGAGAGCCAGGGCTATCCGGTCATGCTGATCGCCCAGCATTTTGGGACCTTTCCCTTCGATCACGGCCGGGTCGGCGGTAAGGTCGCGATCAACCGTCACGGTCCCTATGCCCATCACGGCGAGGACCTCGTCATCATCCAGGCGACCCATGTGGGCTACGACGCCGACACCGGCCGCTTCGGCCTCTACCGGCGTGAGCGCACGGAGGGCTGCGGCTTCGGCGACAATTGCGGCAAGCTCTGCGCTGTCATGCACTGGTACCGTGACGAATACGCCCACGCCTGTGCGCAGATCCGTTGCGGCCGGCTGGAGGGCGAGCCCGTGGTCTATCTGGACAACCAGCTCCTGGATGAGAAGCGAACTGAGGGCATCTTCTTGCAGCTGGATCAGTTGATCGACCGCGCAGCTGAGCCGGTGAAGGTGCTGAGCACATCGAAGGTGTTTCGCGCCGCGTCCCATCTTCGCAATCGGCTGGGCGAAGAGGCCTGGCAGGACGAGGCGGGCGCGATCGGGGCGCGCCTGAGCCCGGACCTCTTCTCTTTCCGCCGGCCGCTGGCTGAGGATATCGAGGGGCACGATATCCTGGAGATGGCGCTGTTGCCGGCGATGCCGACGCTGGTCACCTCGGCAAACCCTGCGCTTGACGCCGCGCGCTTCGTGACCCAGGTCGAGTTCGACCGCTGCTATCGCAGCATCCTGCGCGAGACGGCCTACCGGACCAAGAACCTGCTGTTCATCTCCGGCGTGAATATCGACGTCTCGCCGCGCGAAGGTTTTCCATTTCCGCTGATCAAGTTCGTGCCGTGGGCGGCTTATGCGAGCCTGCGCGACGGCCGCCAGTTTCTGCTCGAGCAGGCCGAATTGAACGATCTCTTGCGACAGCAATCGCCTGACAATCCGGACCGTCTGTCATTCGACGATGCGATCAGGCGCATGGCCGATGCGGAGGAAATCCGCCTGGATGTGGTTTGAGTAGTTTTTGGAGGATACCTTTGGATCGGCGTCGCTTCATGCTCTGCTGCTTCGGCCCTTTCACCAACGAAGCCGTGCGCGTGGTTCGCGCGGCGAGGCGCGTGCCGCTGTTTCGCCTGCTGCCTTACTAGGGCGTGGATTTGTTGACGCTCAGCCACAGCCTGATTGACGCGATTATCTGTCGGCTTGAAGTTTCGGCCCGGCGACATCACCAGGCAAAAAGCCGTTAGCACTGCGATGACAAGTTCAAATTAGAACCAACGCCCAACGCCTCGACCAGAAAATCGATGAACAGGCGCGCTCGTAGCGGAAGTTGCCGTCCGAACGCGTGGAGAACATAGATCGGCGTGGTGAACATGGGTATCTCTGGCAGCACGATATTCAATCGTCCGGCCGCAAGGTCATCCTCAATCGCCAGGCGCATGAATTGCGTGATACCGACCCCCTTTTGGACTGCCTCGATCAACGATTGAGCATCGTCGCTATCGAAGGGGCCAGCGGGAACGATCCGCGTGCCATCGGCAAAAGTAAACGGTTGTGGCCGGCCGGCAAGCAAATGGCCAAGACAAGCATGCTGCTTGAGATCATCGATAGACCGGGGGATTCCCCGGCGCTGGAGATAGTCTGGCGATGCGCCCAGGACATATTGCAGGACGCCCAACGAGCGGCCGATCAGGTTCGTATCTTCCAATTCTCCGATTCTCACCGCGAGGTCGAAACCTTCGCGAATCAGATCAACGCGGCGGTCTGTGACGCTAAGCTCGAGCTTGATGTCTGGATAGCGTTCGAGGAACGAGCCAGACCATGCAGAGATTAGCGGGCGTCCGAATGTAGTCGGCACGGAGACCCGAAGCACGCCACGCACGTTGCCCGGAATCTGCACGATGTCCTCGGCTTCCTCTATGGCGCGCAGATGGGGAGCCACGTGCTCGTAGTACGCGGCACCTTCGGAAGTCGGGCTGAGCGTGCGCGTCGACCGCTGCAAAAGGCGGACACCGAGACGTTGTTCCAGGCGCGCGACGCTTTTCGATACCGCTGAAGGGCTGGCGCCGATCAACCTTGCGGCGCCGGCGAAAGACCCCGCATCAACCGTCCGCACAAAGGCGAGCAGGCCCGCCGTCTTTTCCAAAATCGTTGCCATTCAGGACATTTAATCGCGAAAGAACCGAACGATTTCTACCTATTCGGCCATCTATGAACGAATACTCTAGCCAGCGCAATGAGCGATCTCGCAGAGACAAAGCGAGACCCGCTACCATTGTTCAGATCCCCAGACGCCAATGGTCTAGGTCTTCGCGGACAACTCACGTCTGTCTATCGGCCGATCGGCAAACGGCTCGCTTCAAAGCAGCATGAGAGCTTCACAGGAGTGCAGTATGGAAAATCACATTATCATCGAAACTCCGGATGGAACGTTCCGCGCCTACATATCGCGGCCCGACAAGTTACCCGCGCCTGCTGTTGTCGTTCTCCAGGAATTGTTTGGTGTTAACGCCGACATCCGAGCTACCTGCAATGAGTTGTCAGCCGAGGGGTTCATCGCGATCGCGCCAGACCTATTCTGGCGGTAAGAGCCTGGAGTAGATCTCGATGTAAGGTCCGAGGCAGCATGGCAACGCGGGTTACAACTGTACGCGGCGTATAATCGAGATGCGGGCGCGAGAGATATCATGGAAACAGTCCGCACCGCTGTCGAACTGCCAGAGTCGACGGGAAAGGTTGCGCTGCACGGGTATTGCCTTGGCGCGTTGATGGCATTTATCACGGCCGCCCGCTACGAAGTCGACGCCGCTGTCGCTTACCACGGCGGTGACACGGAAAAATACCTTGGCGAGGTTGGCGGCCTGGAGGCCCCGTTGCTGATGCACCTCGGCGAGGAAGACGAATTCATCTCAAA